>Ga0172380_10009494_pt1 | contig 10360 bp, 10 predicted proteins | sample Leawe162metaG_FD_119747 | JGI IMG/M metagenome (GOLD analysis project Ga0172380, IMG submission 119747) | Leachate microbial communities from a municipal landfill in Southern Ontario, Canada - Leachate well 162 metaG | ecosystem: Engineered > Solid waste > Landfill > Unclassified | place...
ACAACAAGAATTATTGTCGCAAAAATCGCAGCTATCCATAAAATTATGATTTACTTTTTCTCAAAAATTAAAATTTAGTCGACCTTGGCTAAAATCCAAACTATTATAAAATAAGAAAAAAAATTGTCAAGAAAAACAATGAATGCGCTTGACAATTTATTATTTTTTGTTATTATAATAAATAAAACCTTGGCACCTTGATAATTATAAAGACAGAAAGGAGGGGTAAAAGAAAAAATGGTTTTTTAGCTAAAAAATTAAGACTAAAATTTAAGATTAAGGAGGAGTTAAAAGTGTGTATTTCTTGTCCATTTGAAATTTATTGTAAAAATCAAAGCAACGGGAACCACCCTTGGTTTGAAATTCCTCAGGAAGCAAAAAATGTAATAAAAAGCTGTTTTTATCCCTGTGAAGGAAAAATTTATTTCAAAAAGATAAATCGCCGGAAATTATCAATAATTTTTAATACTCTGCCGGCGCGCGCAAAAAACCAAAAAAATTGCCTGATTATCAAGTTCCTCAAGGAAACCCTAAGCCAAGAAGACCTTTCTCCAATCACAATTTCCTGATAAAAATAAAATTATCAAGGGAGCTTTTGCTCCCTTTTTTATTGGTTTTTATATTAAAACTAATTCCGGTTTTATCTTAAAAACCATTTGCCTTTCTATTGACAAATATAAAAATATTTGTTATTATTTATATAAGCTGCAAGTACCTTTAAAACATCATTTTCCCAAGGAGGAATTTTTTTGAAAAAAAGATATTATCACTTAGGAGGAGGTTACACCGGAGAGCTTTTTGAAGAGGAAATTCTTGGGCCTTGGAGAATAGTTTGCCAAGGATATTTACCTTATTCTCAGGCTTTGGCTGAAGTTATAAAAAACCAGCCAAGGAATTGGAATCCTTCAGACCCGCCAACGAGAATCGCCAACGATCTTCATGCTTTGGTTGCTATTAATTTAAACCTTGATGATTGGTCTTTGCTAAATTTATTCTCGGCTAGAGGATCAAGCTTTGATATTTTCCATGGCGTTGATGCTTTTTTTATAATCAACAAAACTCTTTGCACCCTTGATTTAACCATAAGCAAAAAAGAAAGGGCTAAAGCTGACCTCGTTATCCGCGACGAAGATATTTTTGAAAAAACAGCAATGGAAAAAACGTCCAAAAAAATATCAGAAATCCTTTTTTCAAAAAAGCCCGTTATTCTAAAGGAGGCGATTGCTTGATAAAAAACCATAAAAAAAGAATTCTATTCTTTTTTGACTGTCCAAAATGCGGGTTTTACACAGTTTCCAAAAAAAGTTTCCAGCATTTTTTGCTCTCTGAAGAATGGGAAAAATTGGAAGAAAAAATATTAAAAGAAGGGGCAGTGGCAGGAAAAATTAAATTCTCTAATCATTGCCCCAAATGCGCTCCTTATAAATCCTATATCTGCAAGCCAGTGGCTATAAGGAAGCTAAAAAAATAGTCGGCCGGATTTTGACCGACTTTTTTATTTACTCGTATTTGATTTCGCTGCTGTTTGTCCGGCTAAATATCCTGTACTCCAGCAAAGCTGGAGGTTATAACCGCCAGTCGGGCCATGAAGATTTATAATTTCCCCGGCAAAAAACAAGTTTTCAACCAGTTTTGATTTCATTGTTTTTGAATCTATCTCCTTCAAAGAAACGCCCCCTAAAGTAATTATTGCCAGATTAAAACCCAAAAGCGAAGAAACCGTCATTCCCATCCCCTTTGACAGTCTAACCAATTTTTGTCTTTCTTGCCGGTTAATTTTATTCACTCTTTTCAAAGGATTAATACCTGACATCTCAATGATAACAGGAATCATTTTTTGGGGAAATAAATCCGATAAGCAATTTTTAAAAAATTTGTTCTTGTATTTGAAAAAATCCGATTGGATCCTCTTGTCTAAAACTTGAAAGTTTAAAGCTGGCTTTAAATCAAGCGATAGTTTTACTTCGCCTCTTTCTAAAAGCTCTCCAATCTCTCCGCTTAAATCCAAAACCACAGGGCCGCTTAAGCCAAAATGAGTAAAAAGCAGTTCTCCAAAACAGCTGTCTTTCTTTTTGCCATTCTGAAAAATAGTCAATTCAACATTTTTTAAAGATAAGCCTTGAGCCTTTTTTGGCCAATCTTCTTTAATTTTTAAAGGCACTAAAGCCGGCCTTGGTTTAACAATAGTATGCCCCATCTCTTTTAGCCATTTATAACCATCGCCGGTTGAGCCGGTGCCGGGAAAAGATTTGCCACCGGTGCAAATAATATAATTTTTAGCTAAAATTTCTCTATCATCTTTTAAAACAATTTTTGAAATGCTTTTTTTATGTCTTATTATTTCCTTCACTTCCGAGTTAGTCATTATTTTAACCTGATTCTTTTTTAAATAATCAAATAAAACATCCAAAACATCGCCGGCTTTATCGCTTTGGGGAAAAACTCTTTTCCCTCTCTCGATTTTGGTTTTTAAGCCTTTTTTCTCAAAAAAATCAATGGTTTCTTTGACTCCAAAAACAGATAAAGGAAATAAAAGAAAACCTCCTTCTCTTCCATATTTTTTAACTAATTCTTTCGGACTAAATTCCGCTTTGGTAAAATTGCTTCTTCCTTTTCCCGTCAATAAAAGTTTTCTGCCCAAAGTATTGTTTTTTTCTAAAAGCACCGCTCTCGCTCCTAATTCTCCGGCTCTAGCCGCCGCTATCATTCCGCTCGGCCCTCCGCCGACTACTGCTACATCAAAAATTTTTTCTTTTTCCTCAGGCATATTAGAATTTTTAATTTTTCTTTTTCTGTCCTCTGGTTCAATTTAGCTCTTTTGATTAAATTTTACAATTTTATAAAAAGAAACGGCCTGTAAACGGGCTGTTTCTTTTGGTTAAAAATTTAATTTAATTTATCTTGCTTTTATGCCTTCTTTAAAATTTTTTAGCTTTTCTATTAAACTATTTAATTTCAAAAGGCAAAACGCTTACTAAAACATTATTAATATAAATTTTATATTCGTATTTCCCGGTAGGTTGAGCCAAAGGTTCGCAACCGATGCTGTTTCCCGGACCCAGCGCCTCGGGAAATGCTCCCATCCGGGGCTGGATATCCTGTTTTGCGTTTACATCATAAACGGCATTGGATAGAGTGTTGGCGGGGATTTGTTTTTTCATATCAAAATTGACGCAAAATTGCTCTCCGCTGGTAAATGCTTTTGTTTTTATGATTTTCGTCGGATCAAATTCTGCGCCAGCCGGAAGCTTAGCCAAATAAATTGCCGTGAAATACTCATTAAATTTGCCCTGATTTGGCTGTTCTGACAAACTTAAAACATTTTCACCTTCCAGCGATTCAGATTGGAACAAGGTTGTGGTCGGCGATTCCTCAAATGAAGCCGGATTGCTGGCAGAATTATTCCTTAAAAATAAAAATAATCCTCCACCGATAAAAACTATAGCTAAAACAGCTATAATAATATACAAAGTTTTATTGCTCATTTTTATTTTAATTTAAGAAATTAAATTTGGTTTTATTATTTTTATTCGACCTTTTTAAACTCTATTTTTCCTTAACTGTTTCTGTTTCAAAAAACAGCGTCTCCTTTTTAAGGTTAATTTATCATAACCTTGGCAAAAAGTTAAAAAACATCCGCTTTATTTCTTTTCTTTTACTCTCCTGTGTTCTAGTCTCTTGGCCAAATCCCAATGACGAGAAATTTGTTTTGAAATTTTCAGCGACTTTTTCTTTGGCGGATTTTGAAAATTTTGTTTTTTAAAATATTCTTTCATAATTTTTGATTTTAAAAACTTTTTCGCAGTCCATAAAATAATTTTATCAGAAAATCATCTTGTTGGCTGATGGTCGTGAATGGTCTTTGAATCTTAAGTTAGATAAAAATATTCAAATATCACTATTTTCCTATAATTACAGCGTAGTCAAGGAATGGCGAATCTTTTCAAATTGGTTTATAAGAGCGTCCCGATTAAACTCCGAAACAGTGCCCTCGGGATAATTACCGATATTAGTAGAATGTATGAAATAGCGCGCGGCAATACAAGGATTAGTTCCCGGAATTGCCCAAACTTTTTCTTCGTAACGGTTGCCGGCAGCGCCTTGGGTCGTTGACGCAAAAGAATAGTTATTGCCATTATCGGTTACAGTCTGAACATTGATATTCTCGTCCAGAAAAAGGCCCGCATTGCAATCTTGGACCGCAGGAATGATTTCCACCGAAACGCCAGTATCAAAGCTTGATAAATTGGTGCCAGTGGCAAGGTTGGACGGAATAGTGAATTTTACACCGCTGATATCTTTACCCGGACCAAGCGCCTGATATTTATAGGAAGTATCTATTGAATAATCAGCCGGATAACGAATTGAAAAACCAACCGTACCGTCTAAATACACTCTCGGCAATCCTCCGGGGTCTTTAGCTAATATAATGCATCCTATATAACTTTTTTCAACGTTGTTTTCCAATACAAGCGCTCCATTCCCCTTGCTCCAAAAAACGAACGATTCATCGCTATTAGCATAACGCGCTCCGTCAGCGGAAAGAGTTTGAGGTAAGCTAAAACTTCGCCCGTCGCTTAAAACAATTTTTACGCTTCCCGAAGGAATCGGCGGTTCACCCGGCTCTACCGGCTTGGATTCTCCTTTATAAAAAGCGGCATCTATTGTTTTGTCGCCATTACAAATATAAGCAACTTGAGCTACGAGAGATGGAGATAGCGAAAGGGAGGGAGAAGAATTTTTATTTCCTTTGTTATCGGCATACCATATCCCCGCCCCTGCAAGAATAATTACTGCCAGAAAAATAAATATAAGATTTTTTTTCATACTTTACTTGTCAATTTTAATTATCACTCTATTCTGCCAAATTTACCAAAAAAAATCATCTTTTTGGTGACTTTGGCATATTCCGCTTTTGTAAAAAACTGCTCCTATATTGACCTTTTGCTAAAAGGAAGAAAATGGAAAAAATCTCCGGACAAAAAAACGTTCCAGCGGTGATTATTAATAATGAGGAAGTCGTAGTTGGTTTGAATTAAATAATTATTAAATCAAAAACTTCGGCATTAATGCCGAAGTTTTTGATTAGTCGGGTCGGTCGGATTTGAACCGACGATCTTCTAAATTTTGTATTTTAATGTCGGGGACGGCGGACTCGAACCGCCAATCTTCTGGTCCCAAACCAGACGCCTTACCATTAGGCCAGTCCCCGAAAATTTTGACTGGCAAGAAAAACTTACTTGCCCCCTAAAAAATCGAGAGGTTTCCTTCGAGGCGCTAGTTGTTACACTGTACCCCGAATCAAAAAATATGTTATCAAGTTATGTTGCATTCTTCCCACGCTCTTTGTAATGCAGTATCCTATGACAGTTTGCGCAAATAACAACACCCTTTGCCATTTCTTTTTTGATTTGATTAAACCCTGACCCTTTCTTATCGCGTCTCCTGCAGTAAGCTCTTTATCATTATCGTTTTTATTCTCCTGGGGAAACTCAAGTACCAGATAATCAGCAATATCGCACTTACTACCTTTTTGTTTTTCTTAGACGAGATTTGCTGGATTAAATTCGGTAAAATAATATCAAAAGTTTGTTGTTGTTTTTATTGGCTGCGGGGTTTGGATTCGAACCAAAATAAACGGCTTCAAAGGCCGCTGTCCTACCGTTAGACGACCCCGCAAATTATAGAATCTTAAACCTTTAAGTACTTATTAATTGCCAAAAAACTGCTTATGGCCGCAGTTATCAGACTAAAAACTGTCTGATAAAGAAAAATGTACCAGAAATGAGACCAAAAATACAAACCGATGCCCAAACCGGAAACCATATATTCTATTTTCGGGTCAAGCCAAAATATCAAAGGCATAAAAACCAAAGTTGCCGCCAAAGAAGCAATCAAACCCTGGATAATTCCTTCCATAATAAAAGGCCCTCTAATGAACCAGCTGGAAGCGCCCACTAATTTCATAATCTCTATTTCTTCTTTTAATGAATAAATTGCCATTCTGATAGTGTTGAAAGTAATGATGACGCTTAAAGCTGTTAAAACAAAAATGAGCAAAACAGAACCCAATTTTATTCCTTGAGCCAGCAAATTTATTTTTTCAATCACTTTTTGATTTTCCGAAAGATCAACTGTTATCAGCTTGTCTTTAAAAGGCGAATTATTGGCATATTCAATGATCTTTTGATAATCGCTGGGGTTTTTTGCCTTAATATTCAAATGAGCTGACAAAGGGTTCTCTCCCAACCCCTCTAAGGCCTTTTGAATAGTCGGGTTTTTTTGACTTTTTTCCTGAAAATTTTTTAAAGCCGCTTCTTGAGAAACATATTCAATTTTCGCTATTTCCGGCCTGCCTATAAGTTCGTCCCTAATTCTTAAAATATCTTCAGAGGGAATATCCCTTTTAAAATAAAGGCTGATATCGGCTTTGTCTTTTAATATGGTAATCATTTTGTTGGCGGTGTTAAAAAAAATCAGAACCGAACTGAAGATTAATAAACTGATAACCATCATAGCAATGCAAGCAAAAGACAGCCATTTATTTCTTACTATTCCCTGCCAAGCTGTTTTATAAATTCTTTTTATAGTATTAAACATAATTAATAATGAGTTCTTTATATTCAAATTAAAAATTTAATTTTGTCTTTTGATTTTCTCTAAGAATTCCTGTGAATTTCGCAAAGCTAATTTCTATGAATTTCTATCTCTTATTTTGCCTTTATATTAAGTATTTCCCTTCTTTTTCATCTCTAATTATCTTCCCGCCTTCCAAACTTATCACCCTTTTCCCTAAAGTATTGACCACTTCTTTATCATGAGTAGCTAAAATAATTGCTGTTCCAAATTCGTTAATTTTTAATAAAAGTTTAATGATTTCCCAAGTATTAATAGGGTCTAAATTGCCTGTTGGTTCATCGGCTAAAATTAATTCCGGTCGCTGGGCTAACACTCTGGCGATAACAACTCTTTGTTTCTCTCCAGCTGATAACTGATAAGGAAAATGGTTTAACCGATTCTCTAAACCGACTAATTTTAAAAATTCCGGCACATCTTTTTTTATTGATTCATAAGAATAACCAGCTACTTCCATAGCAAAAGCCACGTTTTCAAAGGCAGTCCTATTAACCAAAAGTTTAAAATCCTGAAAAATCATTCCTATTTTTCTTCTTAAATAAGTAAGCTCTTTCGGCTTCAACTTGGCAATATCTTTATCGTTAAAAAAAACTCTTCCTTTGGTAGGTTTTTCTTCTTTTATTAAAATTTTAAACAGAGTCGTTTTGCCCACACCTGACCTGCCTACCAAAGAAATAAATTCTCCGGGTTCCATTTCAAAAGTTACATTTTCCAAAACAAAAGAATCATTATAATCTTTTGAAACATTTTTTAAATAAAGCAACGACATAATAAAAATAAATAAAAAATCAAAATAAAAAATTATTTAATTAGATCTAAATTGCCTTCCAAAATCTCTTCGGCCTGAGGATATTTTTTGCCGGTTTTTTCGTCCCGCACCATCTGATAAGGATGGAGGATATAAGAACGAATTTGGTTTCCCCACTCAATTTTTATTTTTTTGCCTTTCAGCTCTTCTAAAGTTTTTGCTTTTTCTTGTTCGGCTAATTGACGCAGTTTTGCCTGTAAAATTGTCAAAGCTTTTTCTTTATTTTTAAATTGGGTCCTCTCTGACTGACAAGCTGCTGATAAACCGGTTGGCTTATGAATAATTCTAACTGCTGATTCAATCTTTTGGACATTTTGTCCGCCAGGACCAGAAGACCTGAAAGTTTCTGTTACTAAATCCTCCTCTTTTAAAGAAAACTCCTGACTTTTGATGATAGGCAGAACCTCAACCAGAGCAAAAGAAGTATGTCTCAATTTGGCGCTGGAAAAAGGAGAAATCCTGACTAAACGATGGACTCCGTTTTCTTTTTTAAGCAAGGAATAAACATTCTCTCCCTCTATCTCTGCGGTAACATTTTTAATTCCCCCTGATTCATTTTCTCTCTTGTCCAGTAATAAAAATCTCCACCCTTTTTTATCTGAGTATCTTTGGTACATCCTTAAAAGCAGCTTTGCCCAGTCTTCGGCGTCTTTGCCGCCAGCCCCGGCATAAATTGATAAACTTATTCTATTTGCAACAAGATCTTCAAGCATTTTAGTATTCTAACAAAAAAAACAAAAAAAACAAATAAAACTCCAAAAAAAATTTAAAAATCGGCTAAATCAACCAATTGGAAATCCAGATAATCCCCCCAAAAAGTTTTGGCCAGTTCCTCAAACCGCTGAGATTCGGCTGTGATAAGAAAACTCCTTCTCCCTTGTTTTCCTAAATTTTCTTCTATTTCCGGATGACGCAAAAGGTATTCTTTTAGTTTCAAAGGGACGATTTCGTCCTCGGCAACCAACCTAACTCCTTTGCCAATATGCTTTTGAATTTTATTTTTAATCAAAGAATAATGCGTACAGCCCAAAATCAAAGCTCCTAAATCTTTCCTCTTTAAATTTGCTAAATATTTATCCAAAATTAAATCAAGGCCCGACCAATCAATTTCTCCGGCTTCAATAATTGGAACAAGCAAAGGACAGGCCTCTTGGTATATTTTAAAATCTGGTTTTAATTTTAAAAATTCTTTAGAAAAAATACCTGAATTAACAGTAGCTTCAGTGCCAATAACTCCCACCCTTGTGTTAAAGGATTTTTCTATTGCCGATTCCACTGACGGTCTAATTACTCCCAAAATCCTTCTTTCCGGATAATTCCTTGGCAAATATTCCTCTTGCAACTTCCTTAAAGCATTCGCCGAAGCAGTATTGCAAGCTAAAATAACTAACCGAGCTCCTTTTCTAAATAAATAATCCACTCCTTCGGAACTATATTGATAAATAATTTTAGAAGAACGGGTGCCATAAGGCACTCGGGCATTGTCGCCCAAATAAACATAATCGTATTTAGGCAATTCCTTAATGATCGCTTTTAAAATCGTTAAACCCCCCAAACCAGAATCAAAAACCCCAATCATAAATTAAAGATTCATATTAATTTAATTCTCTAATCATTTTCACCCTAAAACCTATAATAAATTTCTTTAAGCTTATTATAACAAAATAAAAGAGGGGGCAAAAAGCCCCCTTTGTTCTTGGTTTAATTATAATTATTTTTTTATTGAGCATGGCGCGAAAAAAATCCAAGCTCTTTGGTGAATATTGGAATAATCGCTTTTATGATTTAAAACAGTTTCTTTAATGTCTTTCTTTTCTCTTATATTAAACCTTCTTAAAACTTGCTCTTGCATTTCCTCCAATCCGTTAAAAGATATTCCAATCTTTGCAAGCTTATTATCTAAAAATTCCTCAAAACCTCTTGTCTTTCCCTCTGAGAAAAAATAATTGCCTTCTTTGAGCCATCTTCTAGTATTTTCTAACAAAGCATCGAAAGAAAGGAAGAAATCTCCCATCTTGTCTTCCTTGTTAACCATCAAATCATAATAAGAATTCTTTAAAATCCTTACCTCTTCTTTCAATATCGGCAAATATTTTTTGTTGCTTTTGTATCTTTGTCTTATTAAATCAAACCAATCAATGATTCCAACCAAAAAGAAAAAAACACAAAGAATCGCTAATACTAACCAGCCCATTATTCCTCCTAAAAAATCAATCCATTTTTTCTTTGCCATTGTCATTTTCCCTTTCCTCCTTTAATCTTTTTAATTTTAAAAGAACTAAACCCTGTTAAATTTGTTTTACAACTATTTACAGGGCAAACCTTTTTAAAAGGTCTTTATCTTATAACAGATAAAAAACTCTATGTCAATAAAATAGAATCCTTAGATATTCAACAATTAAAAACTATTTATTTTAGCAGGGGCACCAGGATTCGAACCTATTTGGAGTAATCAAAAAGGAAAAAATTTAACCTCTCCCGACATCTTCTTTTAATATTTCTTTTAATATCGGCTCCCCAGACACCAAAACCTTTACTAATGTTTTTTAATGTAATCATAATTCACCCCCTCTTTATTTATAATATTATAACATTATCGTCGATTTTATCCTACAACAAATTTCTAAAAAACTAATTTTGCGATATAATAAAGATATATAAAATATGAAAAATATACCGAAAATTATATTGGAAGAAAATATTGATTTGAACCGAGAGGCATATTTGTTTTTAAGATTTCTACATCACCCTTATTATATACAAAATAGAAGTCTCATTTTTCAAGTTTTTCCTGAATTAAAAAAATCATTAGAAAAACAAGAAAAAGAAAAACAAATAATAAAGTCTTTTATTTTCAAGTTCTATAGTGATAATAAAAGCAAAATTCAGAAAAGCATACAAAAGAATAAAAATCTG
>Ga0172380_10009495_pt1 | contig 10359 bp, 8 predicted proteins | sample Leawe162metaG_FD_119747 | JGI IMG/M metagenome (GOLD analysis project Ga0172380, IMG submission 119747) | Leachate microbial communities from a municipal landfill in Southern Ontario, Canada - Leachate well 162 metaG | ecosystem: Engineered > Solid waste > Landfill > Unclassified | place...
CCTCTCCCTGAATATGATTATTAAAGGGAAGACTGAGGAAGAAGACTAAATTAAAAATACAAAAATATGTTTGTCTCTAATTTAGAATCAATAAGAATAAAGTTGGCTTCTCCTCAAGAAATATTGAATTGGTCTTGCGGGGAGGTGACTAAGCCGGAAACTATCAATTATAGAACTCAGAGGCCCGAAAAGGACGGCTTGTTCTGTGAGAAGATTTTTGGACCGACCAAGGACTACGAATGTTATTGCGGCAAATACAAAAGGATTAGGTATAAAGGAATTATTTGCGACAGATGCGGAGTCGAAGTTACCAAGTCTTCGGTAAGAAGAGAAAAGATGGGCCACATTAAGTTGGCTACTCCGGTTTCGCACATATGGTTCTTGAAAGGAGTTCCCTCAAGAATGGGAATGGTTTTGGGCTTGGCCTTGCATAAGGTTGAAGAGGTTGTTTATTTCGTTTCATATATTATTACGAAAGTTGACGAGGATTTGAAAGTCAAGGTTTTAGAAGAGATAGAAGAAGAATTCAAAACTAAGAGTAAAGAAATTAAAAACAGTAAGGAAACGGAGAAATTCCAAGCTAAAGCTTTGGAAGATTTAAAGAAAGCAAAAGATAAAGCCAAGCAGGAAGTTGCTTCGATAAAACCGCTGGAGATTTTTAACGAACTTGATTACCACAGATTATCTTTGAAGTACGGAGAAATATTTGAAGCGGGAACAGGAGCGGAAACCTTAAAAGAACTTTTTATCAAGGTTGATATAGACAAAGAGATAGAGAAGATAAAAAAGCAGATGGAAGAAAAGAAGTCAACCGAAGAAAAGAAGATTATTTTGAGGAGGTTGAAATTATACAGAGACATGAAGCATGCGAGCATCAGGCCCGAATGGATGTTTACGGAAGTTCTTCCGGTTTTGCCTCCCGACTTAAGACCGATGGTTCAGCTTGACGGGGGAAGATATGCTTCTTCCGATTTAAACGATTTATACAGAAGAGTCATCAACAGAAATAATCGTTTGAAGTATTTGCTTGAAATAAATGCTCCTGACGTTATCGTCAGGAATGAAAAAAGAATGCTTCAAGAAGCAGTCGATGCTTTGATTGATAACAAGATGAGGAAAAGCACGACTACCCAGGCTTCAACCGGAGGCAGGAGGTTATTGAAGAGTTTGGCAGACATGTTGCAGGGAAAACAGGGAAGATTCAGACAGAACTTATTAGGCAAAAGAGTTGATTATTCAGGAAGAAGCGTAATCGTTGTCGGTCCTAACTTGAAATTGAATGAGTGCGGTGTTCCGAAGAAAATGGCTTTGGAATTATTCAAACCATTCGTTATTAAAAAGTTATTGGAAAAAGAGCTTGCTTTTAACGTTAGAGGTGCTTCAAGATTGATTGAAGAAGAAACGGACGAAATCTGGGCAGCTTTGGAAGAGGTGGTTAAACAAAAATTAGTGCTGTTGAACAGAGCCCCTACCTTACATAGATTGGGAGTTCAGGCTTTCCATCCGATATTAATTGAAGGTGAAGCCATTAGATTGCATCCTTTAGTTTGTACAGCCTTTAACGCCGACTTTGACGGAGACCAGATGGCTATCCATGTTCCTTTATCGGAAGAGGCGCAAGTCGAAGCGAGAGAAAGAATGCTTTCCAGCGTTAACTTGTTAAAGCCGTCTACGGGAGACCCAATTATGATTCCGACCAAGGATATTGTTTTGGGCTGTTATTACTTAACCAAGATTCTTCCTGGATTAGAGGGTGAAAATAAGGTCTTTAGTTCGGAAGAAGATGCTTTGATAGCTTATAATTTGAAGATGATAAATTTGAGGGCGAATATCAAAGTCAGAATCAATGACCAGTTTATTGAAACCAGCGCCGGAAGGATAATTTTTAACAATGTTTTACCTGATAATTTTGAATACCAGAATGAACTTATGGATTCGAAAACCATTAAGAAAATGATTAACAAGGTTATTGATATCTACGGCAACAATGCTGTTGAAACTTTAGACAATATCAAGCTTTTGGGATTTAGGTTCGCTACCCTTTCTGGAATTACTTGGGGAATGGACGACTTGAAAGTTCCTGTTGAAAAGCCAGCTTTAATTTCTGAAGCGGAAAATAAAATAACAGAGATAGAAAAATACTACGAAAAAGGTTTGCTTTCTCGCGATGAAAAGGCTAATCAAGTTATCGAGGTTTGGAAAAAAGTTAAGACAGAAATAGAAAAACTTGTTCCCAAAGCTATTTCTTCTGAGAGCCCGGTATTTTCAATCGTTGATTCCGGTTCCAGGGGTTCATGGTCTCAGCCGGTGCAAATGGCTGGTATGAAAGGTTTGGTCGCCAATCCGGCCGGAAGAATTATAGAGCTGGCCATTAAGAATTCATTTAAAGAAGGTTTTGATGTATTGGAATATTTTATTTCAACTCATGGCGCCAGAAAAGGTACTGCTGATACTGCCTTAAGAACCTCTACTTCCGGATATTTAACAAGAAGATTAGTTGACGTCGCTCACGATGTGATTGTTAATGAAGAAGACTGCGGGGACAAGGAAGGATTGATTGTTTATAGGAAAGATGCCGATGAGGTAAATCAAGATTTTGTCCATAAAATATTTGGCAGAATTTCTTTGGAAAAGGTTGAAGATGAAACAACTAAAGAAGTTATTCTTAAATCAGGACAGATAATCGACTTGAAGACTGCTCAGAAGATTAAAGAAATGAAAAACATTCTGAGCTTGAAAGTAAGGTCTCCTTTGGCATGTAAATGTATAAGAGGAATTTGTCAAAAGTGCTACGGCTTAGATTTAGGCTGGAAAGGAATGATTAAAATGGGAGAAGCGGTTGGAGTTGTTGCGGCTCAGGCTATCGGCGAACCGGGAACTCAGTTAACTATGAGAACCTTCCATACTGGAGGTGTAGCCGGAGAGGCAGATATTACTCGTGGTCTTCCTAGAGTAGAAGAAGTTTTTGAAAGAAGACCTCCAAAAGGTGAGGCTGAAATGGCAAACAAGGATGGAGAAATTGTTGAACTTGACGAAAAGAAAGGTTTGATTAGAATTATGACCATTAAAGACGGAAAGAAAAAAGAGGACGATGTTGTTGAATACAGAATTTCTCCGAATGTTGAATTATTGGTCAAAGAAGGCCAAGCAGTTAAGAAGGGAGATGCGTTGTGCGCCGGCTCTCTAGACATGAAGAAAATCTTTAAGTTGCTGGGAGTAAAAGCCGTTCAAGACTATATCATCAAAGAAATTCAAAGAGTATATGTTTCTCAAGGTGTGTCGATTAACGACAAACACATAGAGCTTATCGTCAGGCAAATGTTCTCAAGAGTGAAAATAAGAGATGCCGGAGGCAGTCGCTTTAGCGCCGACGAAATTATTTCCAAAGCCCGCATGCTTGAAGAAAATGAAGTTTTGGAAAAAGATGGTAAGGAGCAAATTAAGGCGGACGATTTGTTGTTAGGAATTTCTAAAGTTGCTTTGAATACAGACAGCTTCTTATCAGCCGCTTCTTTCCAGGAAACATCAAGAGTTTTGATTGAAGCATCTTTGAGGGGGGAAGAGGATAAATTAAGAGGACTAAAGGAAAACGTCATTATCGGAAAGCTAGTTCCAATTGGTACGGGTTTGGGGTATAATAAAGAAAATAAAAAATAATCTTTAGAGTACCATGAAAAATAAGAAGAGAAATAACCGAAATAAAATCAACAATTCAAAAAAAAGAGTTGAAGAGAGGGGAGTCGGAAGCGGTTTTCATTTCTCTTTGCCCGAAAGGACTAAAAGGTATCTATTATCTTCGTTCGCGTTTCTTCTCACGGTCGTATTTTTATTTTCTTTTTCTGGGAGAGCCGGAACTATCGGCAATTCTCTGAAAAACATATTTAATATTTTAATTGGAAACGTTATTTACGTTGTTCCCATTATTTCAGCTATCTACGGAATAGTCCTTTTGAAGGACGACGGGTCTTTCAAGGAAAACAAAAATTCGCTTACTATTTCAACCATTCTTTTGGTTTTGAGTTTGAGCGGTATTTTTTCTTTGCTTGAATTAAGAAGTGCTCCAGAGCTGGTCTCTGAATTCGTTTGGAGCCATGCCGGAAACGGAGGGTGGTTGGGCTATGCTATTTCTTGGCCTCTATTAAAAGGTTTTGATTATATCGTTACTTTTGCATTATTTGCAATCGCTTTAGTTGTTTCTTTATGGATTATTATCCAGCCTTTCAGGCGTGCACTTGAAGAATACGAAGAAGGAGAGGAGGAAGTTGAAATTAAGGAAGAAAAGAAAAAGCTTCCTATTTTGAATTTGGAAAAAATAATGCCCAAGAAAGAAGAGCATAAAATTGTTGAAGAAAAAAAAGAAGACAAGAATTTAAAAACATTTGAACAGAAAAAACAGGAGAACAAGGAATACAAATATCCTCCATTGGAATTATTGTCTAAAAAAGGCGGCAATCCCGAAGGAGGGGATATTACCTATAATTCTTCGGTTATAAAAAGAACATTGCAGACTTTCGGACTTCCAGTTGAAATGTCTGAAATCAATATTGGGCCGACCGTTACTCAGTACACCTTGAAGCCGGCCGAAGGAATTAAATTATCAAAAATTACAGCCCTACAAAATGATTTAGCCCTTGCTTTAGCCAGCCCGACAATACGTATTGAAGCTCCGATTCCTGGAAGGTCTTTGGTCGGAATTGAGATAGGGAACAAAAAAAGAGCTATTGTTGGCTTGCGTGAGGTTTTGGACACCCCCGAGTTTAAAAGCTCTGCAGCGCCCCTTTTAATGGCTTTGGGAAAGGATGTAAAGGGTATCGCTTCCTTTGCAGATTTGGCTGAAATGCCCCATTTGCTGGTCGGTGGAACGACCGGATCTGGAAAGACCATTTGTCTTAATTCTATTATTTTAAGTTTATTATACAGAAACAGTCCCGAAGAAATGAAGTTGGTCTTGGTTGACCCGAAGAGGGTTGAGTTCCCGGTCTATGCTAATTTAGAACATTTATTATGTCCGGTTATTTACGATGCCAATCAAACTTTGGTGGCTTTGAAATGGCTGGTCGGGGAGATGGAAAGAAGGTTTACTGTTTTAGCGGCGGGTCATAGCAGAGATATCGGTTCTTACAACGAAAAGATGGAAAAGAAAGGAGAACAAAAACTTCCTTATATCGTTTTGATTATTGATGAATTGGCAGACTTGATGAGTGTTAAGGGTAAAGAGATAGAGTCATATGTTGTCAGGTTAGCTCAAATGTCTCGTGCCACCGGAATACATTTGATTTTAGCAACTCAAAGGCCATCGGTAGAAGTTATCACCGGATTGATTAAAGCCAATATTACTTCAAGAATTGCTTTGAAAGTGGGTTCTTTGATTGACTCAAGAACTATTCTTGATTCTTCGGGAGCAGAGAAATTATTAGGAAAAGGAGATATGCTTCTAATGAGTAAAGAGGCTTCTAAGCCTAAAAGGGTACAGAGTCCATATATTTCCGAACAGGAAATTAAAAAAGTAGTCAATTGGATAACCGATTCCAACGCTGAAGTTAAAGAAAAACCGGAAGAAGTGGAACCTTCTTTGATTGAAACGGAAGTAGAAAAAGAAGAAGATTCTCTGGCCGGGGAATTAACCAAAGCCATGGAAACTCCCGAGGCTCAAATGGATAATTTCTTTTCGAAAGAAGACCCTATGTATGAGGAAGCAAAAAGAACCGTTATTTCTTCCCGCAAAGCTTCTACTTCTTTATTGCAAAGAAGGTTGGGAATAGGATATGCGAGAGCAGCCCGCTTAATGGATATTTTAGAAGAAAGAGGCATTGTTGGGCCGCAAGACGGAGCAAAACCCAGAGACGTATATGTTGCCGAAGAATCTCCCAATGGGTCCATTGATGAGGAGTAGAGATTTAATTTTGTGTATGAATAAATTGTTGAAACAAGCTTTTACTCTGATTGAATTATTGGTTGTTATTGCTATAATCGGAATTCTTTCTGGTCTGATTATCGTTGCAATCAACGGAATAACGAATAGTGCGACTATCGCCAAAACTAAAATTTTTTCTAATTCTCTAAGAAATTCATTATTAATGAATTTTATTTCCGAATGGAAATTTAATGGAACAACAAGTGACGGATTACCAGCTAACAATAATGATGTTTTAGATACATGGAAAAATATTAACAATGGAGTTGTTTTCACTGTCCCTCCTATTGTCAGAACTGGCCCCGAATGTGTCAGCGGTTCTTGTCTTCAATTTGGCAGTAGCAACTACGTTAGTTTTGGGAGCAATCCTTCTTTAAGTATGGGATTGGGAGACCAAACTATATCTCTTTGGGCTAAGTTTGATAATCCATATGCGCCTACAAATGAAACATTGGCCGTCTGTGGAGCTACTAGTGGTACAGCAACAGGCGACGATGGTTATTGGATTATGAGATATAACGGGACAAGTCGATTGATAGTTTTTTTCTCTGACGGAGACAGTGCAAGGATTAGTCCTTATTTATCTGCAACAGGAAAATTAGTAGCTAATACTTGGTATAATATAGTTGTGGTGTTTGATAGGGACACTGTCGTCCAGGCATACATAAACGGAGTAAAGCAGCCAGAATCTGCGAATATTTCAAGCCTGACGGGAGACTTACAAAATAAAGCAATTCTTAGAATTGGAGGAGAGGGATTAACAACTAATCGTATTGTAGGAAAAATTGATGAAATCGCACTGTATAGTGCCGTTGTGCCAACTTCTCAAATCAAAGAACAATATTATTTAGGTTTAAATAAATTATTATCTAGTGGTGGAATATCTTTATCCGAATACAGGGAGAATATTTTAAATTTATCAAAGTATAGCGCTTCTGAATAGTTTTTGATATAATATAAATATATGGTAAGAAAAAAAATAGAAGAAAAAGAAAAAATAAACTTAGTTGAAGCTATCTCGGAAATAAGAGAAAAGTTTGGAGAGGGTGCGATAATGAAGCTTAAAGATGCCCCAAAAGTTAATGTAGATGTTATTCCTACTGGGTCATTTTCATTAGATTTGGCTTTGGGGGTCATGGGCATACCGAGAGGAAGGATTATTGAAATATATGGCGGGGAGAGTACGGGTAAAACGACACTTGCTTTAACTATTTTGTCTGAAGCCCAGAAAATGGGCGGGGTTACCGCTTTTATTGATGCTGAACATGCTTTAGATCCGGACTATGCAAAAAGAATTGGGGTTAATACGGATGATTTATTAATTTCTCAGCCCGATTCCGCTGAACAGGGATTGCAAATTGTTGAAAGTTTAGTCAGATCCGGAGAAGTTGATATCATAGTCGTTGATTCTGTCGCAGCTCTTGTTCCAAAGGCGGAAGTAGCCGGAGAGATGGGAGAAATGCAAATAGGTCTTCAGGCGAGGTTAATGTCCCAGGCTTTGCGAAAACTCTCGGGAATTGTTTCGAAAACCAAAACAGTTATTATTTTCTTGAATCAAACCAGAATGAAAATAGGTATTTTATTTGGAAATCCGGAAACGACTCCGGGGGGCTTGGCTTTGAAATTTTACAGTTCGGTCAGGATTGAGCTAAGAAGAATTGCTCAAATTAAAGCCGGAGAAAATATTATCGGGAACAGAATTAAAGCAAAGGTTGTTAAAAATAAAGTTGCTGCCCCGTTTAAGACTGCCGAGTTTGATATTTATTACAATGAGGGAATTTCTAAAGTTGCCGAAATTATTAACATGGCGGTTAAAGAGGGAATTATCAAGAAGTCGGGGGCGCATATGCAATACGGAGACGTAAAGCTTGGTGCTGGAGTAGAAAAGACGAAGGAGTTCTTGAAGCAAAATCCGAAAATAGTGAAAGATATGAAAGAAGAATTAGTGAAGATTGAAGAGTCTAAATAATATAACAATAATATTTATTTTATGTCCGATAAACATCAAAACCAAAGCGCCTTCACCATGATTGAGCTTTTGGTAGTTGTTGCAATTATCGGCATTCTTTCTGCTTTAATCATTGTTGGAATGGGTTCTTTAACTCAAGACGCTAGAGATGCTAAAAGAAAAGATGAAATTGATACAGTGAGAAAAGCTCTCTATTCTCAATCAAGCCTGGGCACTAAAGGCTATCCCGTTGAAACAAGCTGGTGTTGTTTAGGAAAAACAGGGAATTGCACTACTTTAACTTCAGCCCTTGTTCCTGATTTCCTCGGCAAACTACCTCAAGACCCTTCATACAATTCTTCAAACAAAGAGTCCTGCTATATGTACAAATCAAACGGTACAACCTTTGACCTATACACTAAACTAGAAAAAGGAGGAGCTATTTCTCTTTCTCCAGATTCTGTCCAAATATCTAAAGACAAAACTTGTGACGAAGCCAATGGCTGGATTAATACCGGCCTCGGTTTTTGTGTCATGCAGTGGGAAGCTAAAATTCAGGGAAACAACAATGGTAATCAAACATATAGTGCTTCTTTTGTTCCGGAAAGTAGATCAACCGGCACTCCCTGGGTTAACATATCTCAAACTCAAGCCATAGCCGAATGCAAATCAATCGGAGCACACTTGATTAACAATGCTGAATGGATGGCTTTGGCCCGTGACATTGAATCGGTTTCTTCAAACTATGCGGGCGGTATTTTATTCCGTGGAAACTCTGATTCTTCCGCAACTATGGATGGAAGTAATCCATTATCCGGAATTTATACCAGAAATCATACTCTTTCTGGTTCTAGTAGTAAAATATGGGACTTAGCTGGTAATGCCTGGGAATGGGTCGATTATACCATCTCGGGAGCAGGTTCTCAGCCAAAAGATAATTCCGATACAACTTGGGCTTGGAATGAATTTTCCGAAATAGACACCTGGGGCAATAATCTCGGATATAACAATGTCGGTCCCAAAAACACTTCCTTAAATAGTTCAACTGGAGCTGGAAGGATTTACAGTGCTAATGATAATACACATGCTTTAGAGCATTCTTTGAGACGTGGTGGCGCTTGGTATGGTATTTTGGACGTTGGAGTGTTCACGCTGGAGCTGGACGATTCAACGTATGGCTATGATATGAGCATCGGGTTCCGTTGTGCCCTGTAGTCTCCGGAGATATCTAACAATCTAATAGTATAGGTTCTTAAAGTTTAATAAAAAGCCTCCCGAAGGAGGATATTTTTATTTCGCTACGAATGGCATCAAGGCCATTATTCTTGCTCTCTTGATTGCCTCGGTTATTCCTCTCTGGTGTTTAGCGCAAGCGCCAGTTTTTGTTTTAGGCTTTATCTTTCCGGACTTGGAAACATATCTTGAGAGGGTGTCCGTATCATGAAAATCAATTTCCTGTATATTTTTTTTGCAGAAATAGCAATACATATCTTTACTTTATTAAATATTAAAAAGGAATATCCTTTATATCAATCTCGTCTCCGTCTTCGATGATGGGAATATCTTCGTCTAAAGTTTCTTTCTTCGGAGCAGGGAAGTTCTTGGCTTCTCCGCCAGCTGGTGCACCTTGAGTTCTCGGACCCATTTGCAATGCTTCACCGATAATTTCGGTCGTATATTTTTTAACTCCGGATTTGTCTTCCCAAGACCTATTTTGTATTCTTCCTTCTATCAAGACAAGAGAACCTTTGGCTAAAAACTGTGAAGCTATCTCAGCCAATCTTTGCCAGAGAACAATTCTGTGGAATTGAGATTCTTCCTGTTTTTGCCCATCTTTCCCTTTCCATGTCCTATTGGTGGCTAAAGAGAAAGTACAGACGCTTTGTCCTGAAGTAGTAGTTTTCATTTCAATGTCGGACGCTACTCTTCCAACTAGAAACACTTTATTTAGATTCATATTTTTGCTAATTAATTTTTTATATTAGCTTATAAGTGTTTATTCATCTCCCAGCATTTCATCAATTTTTTGGTCGATTTCCTCCAATTGAGCTTTTGAACTTTTGGGACTTTCCTCAGCGACAGGCTCTTCAATAGCCTTTTCTGTTTTTATCGGCCTTGTTCTCATCGGCTTTGCCGGGGCTTCGGTTTTTTTAGTATCTTTCTTGATTATCAAGGAACGTAAAATGTCTTTATTTTCCTTTAATATTTTTTCTACTGAATCAAGAAGCTCCTTTTTGTCTTGGGCTTCAGGATAAAGATTCAAGAAGTAAAACCATGATTCAGTCTGTTTTAAGACCGGATAGCCGAGCTTTTTTCTTTCGGCCGTCTTGGTTCCGTCAACTTTCCCGTATTTTTGCAGTTCTTTTTCCATTGTTTCAATGAAAGAAGAGATTTCGGCCTCGGTTAAATTGGGCGAAATCAGCAAATTTATTTCGTAAAATAACATTTGTTTTTCTTATTTATTATTCCTTTATTACTTGCGAAGGCAATTAAGGTA
>Ga0172380_10009496_pt1 | contig 10358 bp, 6 predicted proteins | sample Leawe162metaG_FD_119747 | JGI IMG/M metagenome (GOLD analysis project Ga0172380, IMG submission 119747) | Leachate microbial communities from a municipal landfill in Southern Ontario, Canada - Leachate well 162 metaG | ecosystem: Engineered > Solid waste > Landfill > Unclassified | place...
ACCATCCCACTAACCAAGCTTCAGTTTGCCAGCTAGTTAATTGAGAAATTACCACACTGCTAGTCTCAAAATTAGCTACCAGTTGACTGATTTCCAAAAAAATCTCCAGAGGCAGATTAACACCCATGCCTATTACTTGAGCTATTTTCAATAGCCAAATATTTTCTGTCACAAAAAATAGGTTTACTAGATGGCTGCTGAGTAGCAAAACAGCACTCAAACCAAACCAGAATAGGCCCAAAAAAACCAGCAAAGGCACTAAGCCTGCTAATAAAGTATTAGTGATCAGGCTAAGCCAGCTAAGTTCTCCCCAAGTAGAGCTGATCAACGGTAGCAAGGCTATCTGAACTGAAAAAAACAAAGCTAGGTTGGTGTAAAAATAGTTGAGTGTTTTCAAGATTAACCGATAAACTTGAGTAACTAGATTACCACCACGCTTGACAGCTGCTATTTTTTTAGAGAAAAGATGATCGCCTAAATTGGTAAAGCCAGGGTTAAGTTGTAAAATTCCAACTGTTGCTGCGACTGAAAACTGTAATGACAAAGAATTAATCAAACTCGGATCAATTAAAAAAATAATGGTTAAAGTGAATAGTAAAGACCTAAGTGGCTTAATTTGTTTAAAAAAATACTGCCGAATTAGCAATGACAAGCCGGTCATCATCACTGCTCGCTGCATTGATGGTCCTTGGCCACTTAACCACCAGAAGACGCAAGTGCTAAGCAGTAGCAAAATCGTCTTAATGCGATGGCTACAGTAGGTAATTAGCTTTACAGCAGTTAAAAATACTGAGACATTAAAGCCGGACGCGGACCATATATGTAACATCCCCATAACTTTAAAAGTATCAGCTAAAGCAGAATTGAGAGAATTGTCAGCTCCAAATACCAGACCGAACATTGCCTCTGATTGCTGTTTCCCTATCACACTATAGCTAAAATCATAAATGAGTAATTTTAAAGCAGTAATACTGTGCTGTAAGACTCGCCACCAATCATTCAGCGAAGCTTGAAAAACTTGAATGACAGAAATAAGTTGATCAATCATCACAATTTTTATGTATTTTGGCATTAGCAGTGCTTAGACTTAGATTGCTAATTGGCATTAGAAATCAGTTAATTTATAGATTTATTTAGCAACCTAGAATCTTTAGTAACTATAATTTTCATCAAGAAAACTTTGATTTACACATTAAAATCACAAATTGTACAAAACATAGCCCTTTTTACGTCTTATTTTCAGGTATTTTTTTATAATTGCAATTTTTGCATTATTATTAATATAACAATATATTAACAATAGTTTCATATTGTATTTATGCAAGAATAATTCATGACTTAATAGGTTTCGGTATTACTGATATCTTTTAATACATTTTTATATTATTAAGTAATTGTTGTCTAATTTGACAGATACATTTTTCAGCTTTTTTAATAGTCAACCCTATTATTTTAGCTGCAAAACTTCGTCTTATAGTATTGTCCTGTAATATTTACAGTCACTACCAATTAACTAATTTTTTTTACAAACAGATAAATGGTTCTAACTTTTCTAATGTCGCTTGTCCAATTCCTTTCACTTCTAACAGCTCGCTAATATTTAAATACGGTCGACCATCAATGATGAGTGTTGCTGTGGCTGGACCCACGCCCGACAGTGTTTGCAAAGCTTCACTGCTAGCCTCATTAATAGAGATACAGTTATTCTGATTGGTTGTGGTTTGCCCATTATCAGTGATGGCTGTCCCATCTTGAGTATTGTTATTAATTGTTGTAGTTGTAGTTGTAGTTGGAGTTACATTATTAACTGTAGATGTTTGAGAAGGGTTGCTGGTGTTGGCATTAGTGCTGCCAAAATTAGTAGTATTAGTAGTACTAGCCCCCTGATTACTCGCTGGCGGCAGCGAGTTTTGCGCCATTAAACCACAGTATTGACCAAGCCAGTCTGCCAATTCCTGCTCTTGTTTCAAAGGAATGTAAACTCGCTGTTCATCTTTTAAACGAGCAGCTAAATTAAACTGCTTAATCACAGTTTGCTGATCAGCGTCTTCAGTAAAACCGCCAGCAACTTGAATTAAATCGCCAATTCTTTGTGTAGACAGCAGTTGATAAACCCCAGGATTAACCACTGCTCCAGCGATTTGCACTACAATCTTGCCTAATGCTTCAGCACCAAAAGATGAATAGTTAGGTACTAGTTGAGCTGAAGAGCCAGCAGTTTCATTTTCAGTAACAGCTACTATCTGGGAATTTTCAGTCTCAGTAGTGCTGTCATTTTCCTGAGAGGTCAGTTCTGCTTGATCTAGCTGAGTTAACTCTTGTTTTAATAACTGGCGCTGTTCATCAACTAGATAAACACACTCTGGCACTTCACTCGAGTGCAATAACTGTAAACCTGACCAGCCAGCTATGCCCATACCAAGCAAAAATAAAATCACCGAGGCCACCACCCGCCACAAACTAGCTAGTTTTTTACCAGAATTGGATCGTACAACAGGCAGCTGTTGAGTGGCAATATGTGCAGACGACTCGGTATTAGTAAGCGTTTTCTGAGCTTTCAACTTACATTTAAAGCTAGGCCAGTGAAGTTTTGGTAATTTAATTAACACAACCACCACTATAACCAGACTAACTGACGTCAAGCTGACTTTTAACTAGGAAAATTAAGCAGAAGCGGGCTGGCTAATAAAAATAAACACAAAAAACTTAAATGACCAAACTCACTATCTTTTTAGGCACATAAATCTCTTTTTTAATCGTCAAATTTTTTCCCCGGTCATCAAGTAGCCACGGTTTAACTGACTCTACTTGTTTGGCCAGCTCAAAAATGTCATCCTCAGTTAGCTGTTCGATCTCGGTGCTAGCAATGTGCAACTCGCCACGCAGTTTGCCATTGACTTGAATGGGAATAACAATAGTGTCTGTTTGAGCCAACTGCTCATCATATTCTGGCCAAGTTTGAAGATGAATACTTGAGTTGTCAAGTTTTAAATTTTGTTCAGTTTGTGCAATCTGCCACAGCTCTTCAGCCACAAATGGTGCCAGAGGAGCTAACAATTTAATCAATTTGTGCAAATCTTGTCTGGTTAATAAAGCGCTGTGCTGATAATCTCCAGAATGCTGTTCTGCCCTGACTTTTTTCCAGTCATTGCTTAACTCCATCATACTGGCAATAGCGGTATTAAATTTATACTCTGGTAAATCCAAACTCACCTTTTTAATCACAGCATGCAGTTTTTGCTCTAACTCTGGTTGACTATTTTTAGGTTCAGGCAAACTCAAACTAGTGACGATCAAATCATATAATTTGTGCAAGAATCTAAACACACCTTGCACTGCTCGGTCATCCCAAGGCTTATCAGCTTCCAAAGGACCCATAAACATCTCATAAACCCTAAGCGTATCAGCGCCATATTTTTCAACAATGATATCAGGATTAATCACATTACCCTTGCTCTTACTCATTTTTTTGTGATTGGGACCTAAGATCATGCCCTGGTGACGCATCTTAGCAAACGGTTCACCACTGGGCAGGTCTAGATAGCCCTGATCGCGCAGAAATTTAGTAAAAAAGCGGGAATATAAAAGATGCAACACAATATGCTCTGGACCAATTAAATAAAAATCAACTGGCATAAACCGCTTTAAGTTGTCTTTGCGAGCAAATTGATCAGAATTACGAGCATCTAAAAAGCGCAAATAATACCAAGAAGAATCAACAAAAGTATCCATAGTGTCAAACTCGGGCAACCAGCCCTCACCAGTTTCAGCCCAGCCTTGTTTTTTAATCAACTGCGCAAACTCGCGAGCAGCATACTGTCTGGTTCTGTGTAAAAACTCCTGCGATGATTTTAAGGGCGACTCACCAGTGGGCTTAAAATCAACATCTGTGGGCAGAAGCCAAGGTAAGTCTTTGTCTTTAATTAAATGAGGTTGGCCAGCTGGATCATAAATCACTGGTATCGGAGCACCCCAATAGCGCTGACGAGAGATTAACCAATCGCGTAGTTTATAGTTGGTGGTAGCTTTCATTACCTCTGGAAAATCAGCGACTAACTGTTGCTGAGCCTCTTGACTAGTCAAGCCATTGTAATTTTTACCCCCCACCAATGACGCATCAGAGTTAATCAGCACACCATATGAACTGGTACAAACTTGAGGTTGTTGATGATTATATAAACAGGCTTTACCATTAATTAAAACTTGGTCATCGCTGGGTGCCACCACCGGGCGAATCGGTAACTCAAACTTCAGAGCAAACTGCCAATCGCGCTCATCATGAGCTGGCACACCCATCACGATTCCTGTTCCCACATGACCTAAAACATAATCAGCAATAAACACAGGAATTTTTTCTTGACTGACTGGATTAATGACAGTTAACCCAGTATCAACTCCTGTTTTGTCTTTCTCGCCAATGCGACGCTCTTCTTCAGTTTTCTTAAACGCCTGAGTTAAATAGCCAGTCACTGCTGGTAAATTAGAGTTTGGCACCAGTTTTTCCAACTGCAGTTCTTCAAACTTTTCAGGAGAAATAACCACAAAACTGACACCAAAAATAGTGTCAATGCGGGTAGTAAAACAAGTGACGGTTGGTGAGTTATTAATTTGTTTCTCAGCATCAGCCATATTTAAGTTAAAACTGACCTCAACACCCTTACTTTTGCCAATCCAATGCAACTGCTGATTTTTGGTTGGCTCTGGCCAATCAACTGTTTGTAGCCCCTCAATGAGCTCGTCTTGATATTGAGTAATTTTAAAATACCATTGCTCCAGCTCTTTTTGCTCCACTTCACTGTCACAACGCTCACACAAACCATCAACCACCTGCTCATTAGCCAAAACTGTTTGACAAGAAGGACACCAGTTCACCATACCAATATTTTTATAAGCTAAATCTTGCTCATACAGTTGTTTAAACAGCCATTGAGTCCAGCGATAGTACTCAGGATGGCAAGTAGCAACCTCATTAGCCCAGTCATAGCTGATCCCTAATCGCTTAATTTGACGACGAAAAGTAGTAATAGCTTGTTGAGTGGTTTCGACCGGAGGCACTCCAGTTTTAATCGCATAATTTTCTGCAGGCAAACCAAAAGCATCCCAACCTACAGGAAAAAAGACATCCTTGCCCTTCATGCGATTAAATCTAGCCAAAATATCAAGTGCTGTTTTTGATTCAACATGACCCACATGTAAACCCACACCAGAAGGATAAGCAAAAGCAAATAGCAAATACAAAGGATTTAAAGTTTGACCATTCTCTTTTTTTTGTTGAAACTTAGTTAAAGAATCTTGAAAAAGACCTTGTTTTTCCCAAGCTGCTTGCCATTTGGGCTCAGCTGTTAAATGATTGTATGAAAGAGTATTTTGATCTGACATTTTAATTTTATATTAACATTAATTTCGCTAGCTGTTTGTCCTGCCCCACTTAGCTGTGGCTACAAGGTATTTAATCAGCATAAATATTGTATTATAGTATAAAGCATCAACTCTCTGGTATATTGATATTATAAATGAGCACCAGCACATTGATCATCAGCAATTAATCATCATTGTTATCAAGTATTTACTCAATCATGTCTGCCCAACTGCGTCACACTTTAGCCCAAACTCTCGCCTTATCTGCCAGCATTATCATAGCTTATATTTGGCTACAAATTCCCAGTTTAGCCCAGTTTTCCTTGCAAGCCTTTGCAGGCTGTATTCTCTTGTATTTTCTGCTTAAAAAACTCAATGATTCAGCCATTTGGGAACTGTTGCCCACTACCCATGTTGATGAGATGACTCTAGTGAGTTTTGCTTTTTTGATCTTAATCGGAGCCACTGGCGGAACCACTTCTGCTTTTTTCTCTCTTATTTTTGTCTACCTGTTTTTTGTTTCCATGACCATGAACCGCTGGACCTCTATTATCGTTACTCTGGTGACAACCTTGTTTTTTTATGCTCTTAATCCCAATGTTGCCCAAACTCTGAATCTGTCTCACTTAGCTGGCATACCTTTAGTCATGGTCTTTTTTATGTTTGCCAGATATCAGCTTGAACAAACTCAGCATAAACAAGCTGTGATTGAGATTGAAAAAAATGAGATCCATAGCTATAAAATTTATCTTAATCACAAAGAAAAAGAGCTCTCACAAGCAAAAGATAATACCTGGGATTGGCTGTATTTTTTTGAAAGTTTTATTTTTGGCTTTTTACAACCAAAACTTGATCAAATTATTAATCTGACGCAGTTTGAACAAAACTTGCCCACAATTAAAGGTCAATTAACTTTATTGAGACTGGAACTAGAAAAGCTTAAAGTCCAGATTCAGAAACAACAGGACAGCAATTCAAGTGTCAAACCATAATAGAGGGAGTTGCCTCAGATTTATTTAAGTTAATCACGACATGAAAAGATTTTCTCAAGTTCATTGTTTTTTTAAAACCATTGCCATCAGTTTACTAATTGGAACGATGACTCTGATTTGTTGGAGTCGTTGCAACTCTATTCAAGCTGAAAACATGCAATCTGATTCTTATTTAATTCAGTTTGGTAATTTTAATATGGGCTCAGGCAAGTTTGATCAAGGCACCGCCTACAATGTGAGCTATACTCTGGGACAAAGTGGAGCCGGCCCTTACGGATCATATGGAGAAAGCGAAAATAGTTATTATTTTATTGGTGCTGGTTTTCAGTATATTTATCAAATTGGAGAGTTTAGTTTTACTATTTCTGACATTGATATAGATCTAGGCGAGTTAATGCCTGGTACTCACAATACTGGTAGCAATGTGTTAACCATTAGCACTCGTGGCGCTGGTGGCTACACTATCTATACCTATGAACAGTATCCCCTAGCTCATGCTAACGGCTTAGATTTTATTGCCGATACTAGTTGTGATACTGGCTACACCTGTACTGTGACTGCAGCTAAACCCTGGATGACTGAGTCTATTGCCGGTTTTGGTTTTAATGCTGTTGGCGATAATGTCAGCACTGACTTTACCACTGCTAACCCTGTTTGTATTACTGACACGCAGTGTTTTAGACCCTTTGCTAATGTTAGTGGTGGTGGCACTATGCAAGCCATCATGAGCTCAACAGACATTGCTAAGGACGAACAAGCTACCATTACTTACAAGGCAGGGATTGAGGGAGATCAAGCTGCTGGTCAATATGAAACCGGCATTATTTATGTTGCTGTGCCTGGATATTAATTAAAAGCTACTCATGATCACTTAATAAATGAATAAGTATTCACTAAAACTATAAATCGTGCTTAAATTTAACACCACTCAACACTACTTTAACTTTAGAAAAAGTTTTTTCATCATTATTGCGTTAGGAATAACCCAATTTTTTCATTTTGCATCCCTGATGAATGTGGTTAAGGCTCAAACTACAACCAAACAAGAGTTTTCTTTGTCAGTCAGTCCTCCAGTGGCTTATCTTTACGCCAAGCCATCAGAAAAGCTCAGACACACTTTGATTGTGAAGAATGATGGTCAAAGCAGCTTGCGTATCTCGATCAATGTCACTGATTTTAAAGCAGACGGCACAACCGGCCAACCCATTTTGCAACCAGGAAAAGTGTTTAATAAAGAGATTAACCCTGAATTAAGTTTTGGCGAGCCATTCACGCTGGCTCCAGGACGAAGTCACAGTGTTAATCTTCAGTTTGATGTTAGTGGTCTGGCCACTGAAAAAGAATACCCGTTGGCAGTTTTGGTCAATGCCACCTATGTCGATTCAGTAGAAGCTAGCTCAACTACCCAAATCATTAATCCTAAAACTACCAAAGCAAAAATAGCTGGCACTGTTGTGAGCAACATGATTGTTTACATTGGTCAAGAAGATACCAATCAAGGCTTGCTGTCTTTAGCTAACATCAATATGCCTCATCTGATCGATAGTTTTAGTGGCATTAAATTCGAACTCTTGGCCAAAAATAGTGGGAAAACTGCTGATGTGATTGAGGGGCGCGCCATTATCAAAAATATTTTTAAACACACTATTAGCGAGTATATTTTTTATCCTGATTTTGTCCTAGCCAATACCACCAGAATGGTCAGAGGCACAAAGTCTATTCCTGAAATTTTTGACAACGAAGGTTTTCTCAATCCAGAAAAAGTGGACACTTTAACTACTCAATTTTTTTACAAACCGCCCATGATGTTTGGTGTCTATACCATTGAGTTAGAATTGGCTGAGGAAAGATATCAAGAAACAGTGGTTGCCCTACCCTTTTCAGTGCTTGCCGCTATTGGCATTGGCTTTTTAATCTTTTGGACCTACTCACAGATTGTTAAAAAAATTAAGTAAAATTAAACAGCGAACCTCCCCTAATATCAACTAAAAAAACGCTTAGTTACATAAACTAGGTCTATTTCCTCTATAAAACTTACTGCAAAAGTATTAATAATATTAAGATATTGATATTCAATTAATACTTATTTTAGCTATCGCAATAGATCAGATTAACTAATAAATTCACATTGATATTGCAATTGAATTATAGGTCTGATAAAACTATGATTAGCTGAATTTATACTAAATATTGTTGAGTAACTCATCAAATTTTATCAAATATTAAAAAACCTCATGTCAACGATCACACCCAGTTATATCCGATTATTTTTTTTATCATTCTTAATTTTAGGACTAACAATTTTGAGCAAGTTGCATCAACCTCAAGCAGGAACTTTATCTTCGGCTGCGGTGACCATGAGTAATTCTAGATTATCTTATCGAGGTGAAACCGCGGCTGTATCTGGTACTATCGTAGATATTGCCATTGATGCTGATGTGACAGACTACACCGACAGCAATCCTGATACCGATATTACTGATGTACTTAAAGTTAATGATGTGATCAACTTTGGCACTCCAGATGTGCCGGTTAACCGCACTATTCAAGAAATTGTAGATGCTAACACTGTTGTGCTTACTTCAGCTATCACTCATCCCGATGATTTTTTCCTAGCTGAAAAAAGTGCTTTAACAGTTACCTTTACCACTCGTACTAATGTGACTAATGGTTCTTTTCAATTAATGGTGCCTGCTGCCGCTGCTACCAATACTGATGGCATTCCAGATCAAGGTTATTTTGATTACGATACTGATACTCCCACTGTAACCTGTTCAGGTACAAGTCATAATTTTGGCACCCAAGCTGGTACAGCTAACCAAACTGTATCTGGCTATAGTGGTAAATGGCATGTTTATAACTGTGCCTACACTGGTGGAGCTACTGGTAGCGCAATCACCATGAATATTAGCGACGTTATTAATCCTATGCCTAATACTGCTCACGACACTGGTACGGCTGACACTTATGATGTTTATATTAGACATTTAGACGGCAGTGCTGCTGAAGTTGATGTGACTAGAGTTAAAATTGGTGTGATTGAAGCTGTTCGTGTTAGTGCAACAGTGGTCCCATCCTTATCTTTTACTATTACAGGGCAAACTACTGGCGCTACTATGTGTGGCGGTACAGCTGATGTTACCACCACTGCCAATACCGTGCCTTTTGGTGAACTAGTAGTGGCTACCTTTACTGATGCTTCACAAGTTTTAGATGTTGCTACCAATGCTGATGACGGTGCTGCTGTAACCGCCCAGATTTATGATCAACTAGGTCGTAATGGCGTAGCCTGTACTGGCTCATTTGCTACTCAATATGACTGTATTTGGGATGCCAATGTGACCAGTATGACTTATACCACAGCACAAGATTGGACTACTCAAGCTACTGAAACTGGATTTGCCTATTCTTTAGACGACTACAACAGCAGTTCCACTGAAGCATTTGCTTACAATAGTGGCGGTACTTTTATGGCTAAACATTTTGCCGACTATAATAGAGGTTCAACTCCTCAAGCAGCTCAAACAATATTTACCACTGGTGGTAACCCAACCAACTCAGCTGATTTAAGAGTGTGCTATCGTATTAGCGTTGACTCAATCACTTCAGCTGGTGATTATCATACCTTTATTACCTATACTGCCACAGCTACTTTTTAATTTATTAGTCATCACATACTAAATACCAACCATCATTACTGTCCATGAAAAAAATATCCTCTACAATTTTAATAACTAGCGTCTTTTGCTTATTATTTTTGGGAGGATCTAGAATAGTTCCTGCTCAAGCACAGATTGGTAACCCTACCAATGATCAACTCACTTTAGTAGCCATGCCACCTCGAGCTGGTGAAGATGGCCAAATTCGCATTGCTCCAGGAGAAAAATACCAAACCAATGTCAGAATTCGCAATGTGTCTGACAAAACTGTCACTTTAACTTCATTTGCTCAAGATTTTGTGGTTAAGGATGATGGCTCTACTCCTATTCCTGTTTATGATACTGTTAC
>Ga0172380_10009497_pt1 | contig 10358 bp, 5 predicted proteins | sample Leawe162metaG_FD_119747 | JGI IMG/M metagenome (GOLD analysis project Ga0172380, IMG submission 119747) | Leachate microbial communities from a municipal landfill in Southern Ontario, Canada - Leachate well 162 metaG | ecosystem: Engineered > Solid waste > Landfill > Unclassified | place...
TATTCTTCCCGTAATTAGTCTCCAGTCTGGTGTCGGCCAGCTAGTATATTTAAACAATCTGTCAATATTAATATTATCCCGTTGTCCAAAGACAACCCATTTACCATTATAGACATCTACCTGCGATGCACTTGTGAAACCACCAAAGGTCTCCCAAACAATATTTCCTGTATTAACATCAATTGATCCTTTATATAGTCCTCCTCCTTCAATTGCGAGAGCAAGTTGACTGTTCCCTATATATTTTAGACAACCTTTTTTAAGCAAGTTTGTGCTCACTGGATTATCTACCGATGACCAACCTTCTCCACCATTTTTGGATATAAACATTCCTCCGTTGGGTAAATAGAGATACAAAAATGTTACATTAGATGATATAGGAACCGTAGCAAGATTAAATTGTGAATCAAATATTCCTCCGATTGTTCCGTTATATCCGACACTTGGAAGTTTTGAAGAGTGATACTGGTCTAATGTGTTAATACCAGGTACTTGTGATTGTTGTCCAAAATAGCAGTAATAAAAACTTTCGCCTTTATTAGTACTGAAATAAAGTCCTAATCCGGTATTGAAATTAGGGAATGTATCCTGTTCAGTCGAGCCGACAAGAATTAATATCCTGTTTCTATAAGAACCATGGTCAAATATAACACCATCTGTAATAAATCTATTAGGGTACTCGGTGAATAATTGATGATTTTGAATTTGTCTTATGTTGCATGAATCATCGTTCACCATGTATCTTCTATACATTCTTGCATTCTTATTTGCGCCATATAAATCTCCTCCAATCGCATACGTTACCCGCGTACTATCTGTAGATATCAATAATCTTGAGACATTTGAAATCCATGTATTGGCTGTGCTTCCTCCGGTTCTTCTGTAATCGTATTTCAATTTACTGAATTCAGAAATTTGATTATTCTTATATGCCATCGTCCAGTCGGAGATAGGAAAGAAAACATCTGGATTCCAGTTATTTGGTAATGGCTCGAATGCAATATCATAAACAACCGGCATACTTTGACCGTTTGTCGAATATTTCCATGTTACATTTGAGAATATATCGTTATCTAAAGGTTGGCTATTCTCTGTCCCTATTCTCACTCCCGCACCTCCACCCATATACCAGCAATTATAATATGGGTTTTTCAAAATAAAGTTTAACCCGGAGTAAATAAAATCATTCATTTCGTGCAACGGCTGATGCTCAGGGAAATCAACCGGATTGTATTTAAATTTTATTTGACTAAAACCTCCTTCGCCATTCCAGTTTTCTCCGTCATTAATTGATTTCTTAACAGGATTATATACCCTACCTGCAAGTAAAACACTTCCCGATGTATCAGCCCAAGTCAGCAGAGAGAAGTAATTTCCAGTATAGGCATTATCAGTACCAAAATTACCTGTAAGATCTGCCCATACAGAATCCGGGGGTTGTGCAGTTGAATCATATCTTGCAATTCCGCCACCCTTTACATAAAAATTTGTATCAGTTCCGAAAACAAAAAATAGTTTACCATCATTTTTTAATAGCATTCTTCTTATGTTTTTTCCTCCAATATCAATAGGAATATTGAGTTTATAAAATGGTTTGGGATTATCTCCATTAAAACCCTGACTTTTATATATACCTGATGTTGTGCCAACATAAACTTCATTTCTACTTTTATGCATCGCTATACATGTTATTGTGTCTCCCGAAGTGAAATTCTGAAAAACGGGGGAAAAAGTCTTACCGGAATCTAAACTCATAAATAGTATTGGAGGATCACTATTCGGTGATATTCCTCCTACGAATACTCTCTTGCTTGGTCCGGGTCTTGGATCATATAGGATGCATTCACCTCCGAGTTTTCTTTCAAAAACATCTCCCTGAAACCAAGGACCATAGTTCTCAGGGGGATTAATAAACTGTGACTTTACCCAATTAATTCCTCCGTTCGTAGTTCTCCAAAGGCATTTGTAATTATCTGAGTGAGATGCATCATTTTTATTGTTTCCCCATGAAATAATTAATTGATTGGGGTCAGTCGGGTGAACAGCCATTCCCGCTATGATATATTCCGAGAAGAATAAATGTGCATTTTGCTCTCCCGTTCCTTCGGAATATGATGAGATTAAATTCCAGCTTAATCCGTTATTAGAACTTCTGTAAACACCACCGACATCCGTCTTTGCATATAAAATCTGATTGCTTAATCCACTGTTGTTAAAAGCAGGATAAACTGCGGTAACAAATCCCCCGCATTCAAAATTAAACCATTTAAATTCGTTACTATTCAAAAATGGAATAGTCTGGGAATGAGCTATTAATGTAAAGCACATAAATATCCAAATAAGAAAATTTATCTTCTTCATGATTTATTATTTTAAAGTTTTTTATATTGAGATAGTGATGGTTTTCACCGGGACTAACAAAAACAATGTGATACCTATAATGTTACTTTTTTCAAAGGTTAGGAAAAAATTACTTTATATACCTCCTTTCTTGTGTAAATTATTAATGTTCAACTTATTGCGATTGAATTTCCCTCCTTCCTTTTATTCTTTGTTTTAATAAAATTGTTTATTTGATTAGCAAAAGCTTTTTCGTGTCGGATAATTTATTATCTTTAAACATTGAATAGAAATAAACTCCTGATGAAAGATTACTTGCGTTGAATTCTATCTCGTGTGTTCCGGATTGCTGATGTTTGTTAATCAGTGTTGTCAATTCCTTACCTGAAAGGTTATATATTTTTATACTGATAAATGAAGGTTTTGATAATTGATATTTGATAATTGTCGATTGGTTAAACGGATTCGGATAGTTTTGAAATAATTGATGTTTGTCAGAAATTATTGAAATATTATTAATATTTGTTGTATAAGAATACTTAATTAACACAAGCGAATCATTACCACCGCATAAGTAAAAAGAATTTTTATATGAAGAAATCATAACAAGTTTTGGGGTATGACCATTATATTGCTCGGGGTATTTTTGATTAAAGATTAAAGCTCCCGCATTGTTAAACCCTAATGTTAAAAAACCGTAAAAAGGATAACTATTTGAAAAATAAATGTGATTATTAAAATTTATAGCCGGGCCATATCCAAATTCACCCAATCCGTATTGTTGCAAAATAGAATTTTCAATACACAACAATAAATTTCCATTCTTATCATATTTCTTAATATTTTGTCCAGAAATAATAACATTGCCATAGTCGTCAAAGTTGATATATGCGCTGAAACCATAATCCAATGAATCAGTGGTCATGTATAGCCTTGACCATATTGTATCTCCAAATTCGTTATATTTAATTAATATGCTTGTTTTTTTCTGTTGGGCATAACCGACTGTTCCAACCACATAACAATTTCCATATTGGTCTGGTTTTACATCTCCACCACCAGCTGAATAACCGATGTAAGGACAGGTATATTGACTGATCCATTTCCTGTTTCCCATACTGTCATATTTAATTGTCTGCATAACGCCTGTATAATTTGGTGTCTGTGAAGAACCATTCAAATATACATTTTTGTTCTTATCTACTGACATATTATAGACAGAATATGGATAATTGACATTATAATAATCCAATCTTGTCCATAGTGTATCACCTTGCGGATTATATTTTACAGTTAAAGTCCCGCCCGCACTATAGTTACAATATCCAGTTACATAAATATTTCCTGTTTCATCAAGTGTAAGACAATGAGGCTCTTCATACCCCCCGATGCCAAGTGTCCTCGACCATATCATAGTACCGTTTGTATCACATTTGTAAAGAAGGTAATCATGTTCTCCATCGGTAGTTGCCGCAACATAAAAACATTCACTATTATAACTAGCAATATAGGCTGAATAAGATCCATAGGATATATTATATTGTTTTTGCCAAAGTAATTGACCCGATGAACTATATTTTGTAATATTAGCCCATCCTAAATCATCACCTGCGATATATATATTACCGGATGAATCTATTGAAGCATCCCATATTGTTCCACTAGGAAAATTTCTGATCCATTCTAATTGAGGTGTGTTTTGTGGGTTTATGGGATGATTTGTCTGCGAAAGAATACTATGGAACGTAAAAATGTAAATTGTAAACGCGATAAAAATATATTTTAAATTCATATCAATAAAACATATTAATAAATTATTTAATACAAAACGTACAGAAACGACAATATAAATCAAGTACTATAAAATTCGACAAACTTGTTATGCTATACTTTAGATTACTTAATGTTAATTATAAATGCTTCAACAGAATTAATTAACTTTAAATATTAATAAGTGAACTACGGTGCATTTTAATTTTTACTGCAATAATAAAAAGTGCAAAAATTTATACCCTTTACTGCAATTTTCGCGCCAATTTGTTCGCTATTATCCAATTAGTATAAGAACATCTCTAAAAAGAGAAGTGATGAGATATTATTGAGAAACCATACTCAGTATTTCATTTCTTAAAAATTATACCTTTTGGTCGTTAATTTCTATACATAAATGTTGTAATCTTAGGTGTGCTGGCCTGTCAAGCAGCTTACTCTTTCTATTCTAATTGTTCCTGTGTAGTCACTACGCATTATTAAAATTATCAAGTAAGTTATCATTCTATTTTTTTCAATTTATTCTTTTGTTTTGATGCGTATTTCTCCTTATAACAGTTGTCATATTTTATTTAAATTAATATTTTATTGTTAATTAATTCAATGCACTTAGTAAAACCCGTTATTCATTAATGGGGTTCATCAATGCGCATATTAGTCTGTAATTTCTTATTTTGTGTTGATTCAATTTCTATTGAAATTGAAAATAGAGTAAACTAAGATTAAAGAAATGCTTCTAAAAAACATTTTATAAAACAATGAAGACTTCAGAAATACTATTGCGATCAATATAAAAAGAATGTTTTGAGTTTTATAGCAAGATTATAGATATCCTAATATAAAATGCAGTAAAAAACAAATTGTTTTTAGCTTAAAAATATTGAAATCTGTGTATCTGAATTTATTTGTAATATAACTTTATTTGTAATATTTTCGTATATTGTATTATCTATAAACTTTTTTAAAATATCACTATTATGAAAAAATTATTATTATTTAATCTGGCAATATTTATGCTTATTTCATTCGCTGTTAGTGCTCAGGTAAGGGAATTACCGGTAAAGGATTTTTTCAAAAATCCTGATAAAACAGGCTACCAAATATCTCCCGATGGAAACTATTACTCTTTTCTTGCACCATGGGAATCTCGTTTAAATATCTTCGTTCAGAAGATTGGCGATAATGATGCGGTTAGAATCACTTCTGCAAAGGAAAGAGATATCACTTCCTATTTCTGGAAAGGTAATAACAAGATTATGTACCTTCAGGATAAAGCGGGTGATGAAAATTTCAAGCTTTACTCCGTTAACAAAGACGGCAGTGATTTAAAACTCCTCACACCCGAAGACAAAGTCAGAGCGGGAATCGTTGATGACCTTGAAGATATTGATGACTACATGCTTATCAGTACTAACGAAAGAAATCCTCAGGCATTCGATGTTTACAGGTTAAACGTGAATACCGGCGAGAGAAAAATGATTGCAGAAAATCCCGGCAATATAATGGGATGGATTACCGACCACGACGGAAAGCTCAGAGTTGCAACCGCTTCAGACGGTGTTAATAGTGTCGTGTTGTATAGGGATACTGAGGAAGAGCCATTCAAAGAAGTTCTCGTTACTAATTTCCGTGATGAGGTTAATCCGCTTTTCTTCACATTCGATAATAAGTTTATGTATGCTTCATCCAATCTCGGCAGGGATAAAAATGCAATCGTTAAATTTGATATTGCAAACGGCAAGGAAATTGAAATGATGTATGAAAATCCCGACGTTGACGTCAGCGGATTAAGCTATTCCAGAAAAAGAAAAGTGTTAACAACAATTTCTTATGTCAGAGAAAAGAGAGAAATGAAGTTCCTCGATTCCGAAACAGAAAAACGATACGACAGACTTAAGAAAGAGCTTGGTAATTACGAGGTTGTAGTAACAGGCTTAAATAAAAACGAAGATAAATTCCTCGTTAGAACTTACAGCGACAGGTCGTTAGGTTCTTATTATTTGTATGATGCAGCTTCCGATAAATTGTCTAAAATTGTGGAAGTAAGCCCATGGCTGAATGAAAACGAACTCGCTGTGCAGAAACCTGTTTCATATAAATCCAGAGACGGACTTACAATACACGGATATTTAACACTGCCTGTCGGTGTTGAAGCAAAGAACCTGCCCGTTGTTATGAATATTCACGGCGGTCCATGGGCACGCGATAACTGGGGATTCAACCCCGAAGTGCAGTTCCTCGCAAACAGAGGCTTTGCAGTACTTCAGGTGAATTTCAGAGGTTCAACAGGCTACGGCAAAAAATTCTGGGAAGCATCCTTCAGGGAATGGGGAAAGAAAATGCAGGATGACGTTTCAGACGGCGTAAAATGGCTCATCTCGGAAGGTATTGCAAATCCGAAGAAAGTCGGAATCTACGGCGGAAGCTACGGCGGTTATGCAACACTTGCAGGACTTGCTTTCTCTCCCGAACTGTACGCTTGCGGCGTTGATTACGTCGGTGTTTCAAACCTTTTTACTTTTATGAAAACCATTCCTCCTTATTGGGAACCCTTCAGAAAAATGATGTATGAAATGGTTGGAAACCCTGAAGTTGATAGTGCCTTGTTCATTTCTGCTTCACCCGTATTCCATGCCGATAAAATTGTCGCTCCGTTATTTGTTGCTCAGGGAAAGATGGACCCGAGAGTTAACATCGCTGAGTCTGACCAGATGGTAGAGGCGATGAAGAAACGCGGTGTCGAAGTAGAATACATGGTAAAAGACAACGAAGGTCACGGTTTCCGTAACGAAGAAAACCGTTTCGATTTCTACGGCGCAATGGAAACATTCTTAAAGAAGCACTTAAAGTAAAAATATTTATAATTCTAAAAACAAACAGTCCGTGCTTTTCGGCACGGACTATTTTATTCATCACAAAATCTTATTTTACAAGCGTCATTCTTTTTGTCTCTGTATAATTTCCTGCGGTTAATTTGTATAAATATACCCCGCTTGAATAAGTTGATGCATTCCACACAGTTTCATAAGTTCCAACCTGCAATCTCTCATTCACCAACGTCTCCACTTCCCTGCCCATCATATCATAAACTTTCAATGAAACCTGACTAACAACAGGCAATGAGAAACGAACAACGGTAGAAGGGTTAAATGGATTCGGATAGTTCTGGCTTAAAGAATATTTTTCCGGCGTTACCGAACCTATCGGTGTTATATTTGTAATCGGCTGATGGAATGAAATGCTTCCGTTTGTACCGACTGCCCATATGCCCCAACCCAGAACAGCATTGCTCATATGCCTGTATGTCCCCGTGGGATTCGTGTATTCCGTCATCCAGTTTGCCCCGCCGTTAAAACTGCTGTAAATACTCGATGAACCAATCCGTACGTACCACATGAAAACAGAAGGAAAGTCAACAGGTATATTCAATGTCGTTATCCCGCAGATATTCCCCGTTCCGGCGGCAGACATCGAAGCCCAGTTCAATCCGTTGTTTGATGTTTCCATCAGGTTTGCTGCCCCTCCGCTAAGCCCGTATAATTCTTGTGATACCCAAATCGAGTAAGAATTTACCTCTGGAGATATTGATTGTACCGACCAGTTAACTCCGCTGTTTGTAGAGTAATAAATTCTTGAGTTGTTTGTCCCAAACCAAACATATGGTGAAACACTAAAGAAGGAATTGTTATAACCTCCTTCCGACGCACCCCCTGACGCGAGATACATTCCCGCTGAATCCCATGTGCTTCCTGCATTTGTTGTTTTGAACAAAGTCCATCTGCCCCCGGCAGGATCGCCGACTAAAATTCCCGTTGTCTGGTTTAGCATGCAAACACCGTTGACGAATCCGTTAGACTGGTGAAAGACCTCAATCCAGTTTGCACCGCCGTTAGATGTTTTCCAGACCCATGTGTTTGTGCTCTGCACACCTGGAACAATAGCAGTGCTTGAGTCAATACCGGCAATGCTTTCCAGTGATACGTTTAAAGGAATACCGTTTAATCCGTTCCCGTCAACTTTCTGCCAGTTAGTACCTTGATTCTTTGTTCTTAAAATTGTGCTCCCGAATCCGCAGACCCATGCTGTGTTTTTATCAACCGCATAAACCGACGTTAGTTCTGTCGTTACGTTTGAATTTTGTTGGGACCACTGTGCGCTTACTAATGAAGTGCATAAAATTAGAAATGTTGTAAAAAGATTTTTCATATAACCTCCTAGTTATAATAATAATTTAAATGTCAGAAATTAATAATGCAAGGAAAAAATGATATAGCTAAATATCTTAATTCAGCTAACCACCTGAGAATCTTAACGCATTGATAATGCAATCTGGCAAAGTACGCTGAAAGTGCGCACAAAGTGCGCATAAAGTGCGCATATTTTGTAAGCCCGTCCTCTCTGTGATAAACCCCTCTATTGGTGTTTTCGTGTTTTGGTGGTAAACTATCCTTCTAAATTTCAGCTGATTATATTTATTTTTCTGTTGCTTAAATCGGACAAAGTAAGTATATTTAACAAGATAAATCTATCTGATTAAACAATGACTGTAATATTCTCTAAAAAATGCGAGTATGGTCTTCAGGCTGTGCTCTATCTATCAACACTCGAAGACCATGCTATGGCTTCGGCGGAGGAGATATCGAAAAAACTGAAGATTCCAAAAGAATTTGTCTCTAAAATCCTTCAAAGTTTAGCTTTGAAAAAACTCGTTGCATCAAAGAAGGGTAATTCTGGAGGTTTCTTTCTTGATAGAAAACCTTCAAAGATAAAGCTCATTGAGATTGTCGAAGCTATTGACGGTCTCTCTCTCTTTAACAACTGTGTCCTTGGTTTTCCTGATTGCACACCTGATAAACCTTGTCCCGTGCATAATAAATGGGGCAAGTTAAGAAAGGATGCGTATGAAATGCTCTCCAAAGAAACACTTGATCATTTCAGGAAGAAAACAATATTAAAGATGGAGACGATAAAACAGAACTAAATTTTTTCAGCGAATAAATTTGCTTAAGAGGAATATAAGTTAAATTTATTCATTCAAATGAAAACAGTATCAACAAGTTCGAAGAAATTCAAAATCCGTGACTACCGTTTCTATATCCAGCTTGCCTTTGCTATGCTGTGTATCTGGATTGGAGTCGAATTCTATCTTTTCATCAGTTTCCTCGAATCCGGAGGTACTGCTGCTTTCTTTTCCCGCCCGCCGGGAGTTGACGGCTTTCTGCCTATAAGCTCTCTCATGAGCTTTTATCTATTCCTGATGACAGGTGAAATCAGCATCGTTCATCCTGCGGGGTTCTTTATCTTTTCAGCAATCGTCGTTATCTCTCTCTTATTTGGTAAATCGTTCTGCAGCTGGTTCTGTCCCGTTGGTTTCCTGTCTGAACTTCTCGGCGACCTTGGCGAAAAGATTTTCAGAAGAAAACTTAAACTCCCTAAGTTTCTCGATTATCCACTAAGAAGTCTGAAGTATCTTCTGCTTGGGTTCTTCGTCTATTCTATTTTCTTCCTGATGACCGATATGGCTATCAAAGCATTCCTTGAAGACACTTATAATATAATGGCTGATGTCAAGATGTATTATTTCTTTGCTGATATTTCCAGATTCTCTCTCATCGTAATTTCTGTTCTGTTCGTCCTTTCAATAGTCATACGCAATTTCTGGTGCCGGTTTCTTTGTCCCTATGGTGCATTGCTCGGAATATTTTCTCTTATCAGTCCGAATAAAATTAAGCGGAACACCGATTCATGCATCGATTGCAAGCTTTGCACTAAAGCTTGTCCCTCTTCAATTAATGTTCATAAAATCAAAACAGTCATCTCTGACGAATGTACTTCCTGCATGAATTGCGTTGACGTTTGTCCTGTAAAGGATACTCTTGACCTTAAAAACGTTGTTGTCAAAAAAACTATTAACAGGAAATGGGTTGCCGTAGGTGTCGTCGGAATATTTATGCTTATTACGGGAATAGGCATCGTCACAGGTTATTGGCAAAACAACGTATCAAAAGAGGAGTATCTCTTTCATCATAAAAATATTGATGATCTGGGTCATCCCACAGATTCAAAGTCAATTAAACAGATGAATGAAGAAGTAAGTAAATAGTTTTTAAAGAAATGGGTCATAGTCCTGTTTTCCGCAAGACAACAATCTTCTAAAATAAATATTTGTATTATTAGTAGTTTATAATTTTGAACTTGTAATTTTGGGTGTCCCGTGGCTATTTTTGAATATGTTTGTAAGGAAAAAA
>Ga0172380_10009498_pt1 | contig 10357 bp, 10 predicted proteins | sample Leawe162metaG_FD_119747 | JGI IMG/M metagenome (GOLD analysis project Ga0172380, IMG submission 119747) | Leachate microbial communities from a municipal landfill in Southern Ontario, Canada - Leachate well 162 metaG | ecosystem: Engineered > Solid waste > Landfill > Unclassified | place...
CCGCTGGCGGGTTTAGCAGCGAGACCAACGTAGGTTCAATCGTGATCCATACACAAGCGACTGATGCGGACGGCATCGCGCGGGATATAGGGGAAGCCATGCGGCGCTATTCTTTCGTTCCCCAGGCCAATACAGGTCTTGTGTGACCCATGCCCTTCCCGCTGGTTCCTACCCCGCTATTTGCTAACGTTCCACTCAACCCCGGCGTGCCGATTATGTTGCGCGCGCCGGGGTTTTTGGCATACGTTGCGCCGGCGCTACTTCTCGCGGACGCGCTGGGGATCACTTCGCTATTTCTCGGTCCGCAATGGGGGATATTCTCGACTGATGGTTCTCCCTTTGCTATCCCCGATGCAGTCGTTTCCGTGGACTTTCGCCGGCAATTTCGCTTATCCGACTACCCGATTGAGGATGGCGGGTTCGCGTCCTACAATAAAGTCGCCATTCCTTACGACGCGCGCGTAACGTTCGCCGTGGGGATAGATCGGGCGGGCTTCTTGGAAGACGTGGATATGGCCAGCCGCTCCCTGGACCTATTCGACATCGTAACGCGGGACTTCGTCTATCGGAATGGCAACGTTATCCATTATGACTATCGGCGCGAGGCTTCCAATGGCGTCAGTCTGATCAAAGTCGATGTTTGGTTGCAACAAGTCCATATTCTACCGAAGCCCGATTTCGTGAAATCGAAAGCCCCGGAAGGCGCGGCTTCTTCTAACACTGGAACGGTGCAGGGCAAGCCCGCTTTGCTTCCGACTGGGCAAATCCTGGGGGGCGTGTGATGCTGGCTATTCCCCTCGCCGCGGTTCCCTCACAAGCATTGACTGTGGTCCTTGGGGATCAGGTCAGCCAGATATCGGTGCGGCAGCTTGCGGTCGGCGTGGCCGTAGACCTAAGCGTTAACGACTCTCCTATTATCCGTGGCGTCCTGGCTTTCAATCTCAATCGCCTGGTGCGCTCGGCCTATCTGGGCTTCATTGGCGACCTGGCGTTTGTGGATATGGAAGGGAATGCCGATCCGGACTATTCCGGAATGGGTACGCGTTACCAACTCTGTTATTTTCCCCCGGATGAACTATAGATGCCCGGCAGCTTTACATCCAAGCAACTAGACGTAACGTTTAAGCTGGGGCGCGGCGCGTTCGGCGATAACGGAGCCGATACAGTCAAGCTGACCGGCAAACGCGTGGCTTGCATGATCTTGAAGGCCGGCGGGCAATCCATGGGGGAAATGCAACTACGGATATGGGGCCTTTCTCTGGACGTAATGAACAAACTCTCGACCCTCGGCATGGTTGCGCAAGCCTTGCGGAACAATCAAGTTCAAGTTGAGGCCGGGGACTCCGAAACGGGCATGGCCGTTGTATTTACGGGGACCATCACGAATGCCTGGGCTGATTTCCAGGCTATGCCTGACGTTTCGTTTCATGTATCGGCTTTGGCGGGCATGTATCAAGCCATGAAGCCGGTCCCCCCGACTAGTTTCGCAGGTGGTGCGGATGTCGGAGTGATCATGTCCGGCCTTGCTTCGCAAATGAACCTCGCTTTCGAGAATAACGGGGTACAGGCTCGGCTGCCTAATCCTTACTTCCCCGGAACGGCGCGGGAGCAAGCCGCGCGCGTCGCGGAGCATGCGGGCATTGAGTGGGTCATTGATCTTGGAACGCTCGCCATTTGGCCGCGTGGCCAGTCCCGTCGCGGGCTGATCCCCCGGCTTACTCCGTCCAATGGCTTGATCGGCTATCCTACCTTTACATCGAACGGTATCGCCGTGACCGCGATCTATGTGCCGGGCATTGGTTTCGGGGGCCGAATTAAAGTCGAGTCCAGCTTGAAGCCCGCGAATGGCGAGTGGATTGTGCGCAAGCTGGTCTATGATCTTTCCTCCGCGCTGCCGAAAGGAAACTGGCTTATGTATATTGAAGCCAATCCTCCCGGCTTTGCTCCGGTGCGCTAATGAGCGGAACTTCTATCCCCCCAGCCTCGGCCGGCTACATGGGTCCGCAACGTCCGGAGTCGGATGGTGGCCCATACAATGCGCAAGCCTTTCTGATCCAGCAACTAATGGGTCGGATGGCCACCACGACTTTGGTGCGCGTTGTAGCCGTTTCCAATGCGGGCGGGATCGCCCCGGTGGGGACCGTGGACGTGCACCCGCTGGTCAATCAGATTGATGGCTACGGCCTGGCGACCCCGCATGGGATCATTCATGGCCTCCCCTACTTCCGCTTGCAGGGCGGGGCCAATGCGATCATTCTGGACCCGGAAGTAGGGGATATCGGCATTGCCGTATTTTGCAGCCGTGATATCTCAAATGTGAAAGCGGGGAAGAACGAAGCGAACCCCGGGTCCCTCCGGCGTTTTGATTGGGCTGATGGTCTTTACATCGGCGGAGTCTTGAACGGCGCGCCCACGCAATATGTCGCGTTTACGGGGGATGACATCACCTTGGTCGCCCGGGGAAGCGTAACGATTACGGCCCCGACCAAAGTGACCATCAATAGTCCCCTGGTCGAAACAACGGGAGCCATTACAGCGGCGGGCGGTCCTTCGCAGGTCGGCGTGACCACACATACTCACCCCGCAAACGGGTCTCCCCCGACCCCAGGAACATAGCCCATGTCCGGAAGTTCCAGCGTCCCGGTTCCGTTCCTTGGTCCGAACGGTTACGAAGCCCCGCCCGAGTCGGAAATCCTGCCGGGCGTGCAAGCGGATATGAATGCGGCTTTTGGGGGAGGACTGAACCCCGCGCTGGAAACCCCACAAGGGCAACTAGCGACTACGCTGACCGCGATCATCGGAAACACATATGCGCAATTCCTACAGTTAACAAATAATGTCGATCCCGCATATGCCACCGGGCGGATGCAGGATGGCATAGCCCGTATCTATTTCCTGGAACGCCTCCCCGCGCTGCCTACTTCGGTCGTGGCAACGTGCTCCGGCCTCCCCGGGGTCCCTATCCCCTTGGGCGCCCTGGCGCTCGCCCAGGATCAAAGTATTTACGTTTGCACACAAGCTGGGGAAATCGGCGCCGGCGGAACGGTAGACCTTACGTTCGCCAATACGACCGATGGTCCGATTGCATGCCCGGTCGCCACGCTCGACCGCGTGTACCAGACCATTCCGGGCTGGGAAGCAATCACCAACGCAGTCGCGGGCGTGATCGGGCGGGATGTAGAGTCCCGCGCGGACTTTGAAGCCCGGCGCGCCGCATCTGTCGCGAAAAACGCGGTGGGGTCTGTTAGCGCTATTCTGGGCGCGGTCCTGGCCGTTCCGGACGTGCTGGATGCTTACGTTTCCGACAACTTCACGGGATCGCCGATCGTCCTGGATGGCGTAACGCTTCCCGCACATAGTCTATACGTTTGCGTTGCGGGCGGAGTCGCGGCCGATGTAGCCTGGGCTATCTTTACCAAGAAAATGCCCGGATGCGATATGGCCGGCAGCACTACAGTCGTGGTGGAGGATACGACCTCGGGATACGTCCCGCCATATCCGACTTACGACATTACGTTTCAGATAGCGGCCACGCAAACTTTCGTTGCACAAGTGCAGATTGCGAACTCTCCCCAGGTCCCGAGTAACGCGCTGGGCCTCATTCGTGCGGCCATGATATCGGCTTTCACGGGGGCGGATGGAGGAACCCGCGCGCGTATCGGAACGACTTGGTTCGCCAGTCGTTTTTATCCCGCGGTGCTGGCTGTAGGTTCGTGGGTGAACCTGATCCAGATTACCATGGGGTCCTCGGAAGCACCGGCCGGTTCGTTTACCGGTTCCATTGCGGGAACGGTGCTGACTGTTTCCGCGGTCGGTGCGGGGGCGCTCGCTGTCGGAAATACAATAGTCGGGGCGAACATTCCCGAGGGAGTGCGCATTGCTTCCTTTGGGACGGGCGTGGGTGGGACTGGGACCTACAATCTGAACCTCCCGCAAACGATCGGAAGCCAGGCCATGCTCGCCCTTAATCCCTTCTCGGCGGACTCCATAGAAATCGGCGAGGCGCATGTGCCTTCCCTTGCATCAGCCGACATCGTATTGCAGTTGGTATGACCGATGGAGAACTACGAAGATACCATCATTTCGCAATACGCGACCGCCCCCGCACTGACCCAACTCTTGCGCGGATGGAATGAGAACCTAGACCCGACCCCGTTGTTGGACTCGTTCTATAACCTGGTTTGGAACGTTAACACGGCGGAAGGTTGGGGCCTGGACGTGTGGGGGAGGATTGTCGGGGTTGGTCGCGTTCTGCAATTAGCCTCTACGCGTTTCTTCGGCTTTCAAGAAGCCGACTCCGTCGTCATTACGGGCTTCAATGTAGCCCCGTTCTACTCCGGCCAGTCCGTTACGACCAACTACACATTATCCGATGCAGCATACCGGGTCCTGGTCCTGGCTAAAGCCCTTGCGAATATTTGCGACGGCTCTATTCAGGGGACCAATGCCGTACTGATGGCTTTGTTTCCCGGGCGCGGGAATGCTTACGTGATCGACCATCGCGACATGACCATGACGTATTTTTTTGACTTTGAATTGGCTCCGATTGAATACGCAATCATATTTCAGTCCGGAGTCTTGCCCCGGCCAGCGGGCGTTGCGACCTCGGTTGCTTCTTCTTCGCTTAATCGTATCCAACTCGAAAGCGGAACGGGGCGCATCCTGCTAGAGTCTGGCTTCGGCGCGATCAATTTGGAGTCATCCTAAATGCCCGACCAAAAAATAGGGGACATGCCGCAACTATCGAACCCTCCCCCAGCTACCACGCTGGGCTTGATGGTTCCGGTTGTTCGCATAGGAGACCCTGTTAACTATCGCGTTCCCGCGCAATCGTTGCTGATTACACCGGCCCAGGTGGATGGGAGCGGACTAGCCGGCCTGGTGGAAACGATCCACGCAGGGGACGCCGATCCCCTGGGAACCGGGCTAACTGGCGGCGGCTTAACAATCAGCGGCGGAGACTCGTCGGGGACCGGGGGCATCGGTGGGGATGTAGACATATCCCCCGGAGTAGGGGATACGGCGAACGGCGTATTGAAGATCGCCGGCGATGCATCGGTCGTGGCGTACAATCATGCATGGATTGGAGGCTTCAATCCGAACGGGGCGGTACTGTTGATTGCCGCGCGCCCCATGATCGTTACGGCTATCATCGGCCGACTCGGTGCTGCGGAAGGCGCGGTAGCCACCCTGGCGCTCTATAAGGCTCCCTCGGGAACTGCGATCGCAGCCGGAACGGCCCTCACCACTAATACGTTCAATGCCAATGGGACGCCCGATGCGAACCAGATTCTTACGCTTGAAGCGGACGCCGTGATCACGCTGGCCGCTGGAGATGCAATCGGAATAGTAACGGCTGGGACCTGGGCGGCCAATTATGGCACCATTTCGCTTTGGCTGACTTTTGGGCCAACTTAAAGGATCACGCGACGTGGACGATATAGACATCCCCGTTAAATTCCCGATCCCCTTCGCGGCCAGCGCGGGCGGGAGTTATATCCGGAACATTCCGGAAGCCTCCCAAATCGGGACACAGGACGGTGCGGCCTCGCTGACTGATGGGTTCCCTCCCCTTAATTTCGTGGACCCGTTTGCCGGCGGCTTTCCCCCGTTCGGGCAGGACTTCAACGGGCTGTTAAAGCAAGTCACGCAGTGGAACCAATGGCAGTCTGCCGGCGGCCCCATAGAGCATGATGCTACGTTTGCAACGGATATCGGGGGATACCCGAAAGGGTCCCAGCTCCTTTCCGCCGGGCATGAGCGGACCTGGATCAGTACAGGCAACGCCAATGCAACGGACCCGGATGCAGGCGGCGCGGGCTGGGCTACCCTGGCACATGCGTGGTCCGCGGTTGCGTGGCCGGGGCTGGGGACTGCCAATGCGCACACAATCGCGCTATCCCCAGCGGCGACGAGCAATTCTCAACTAACCCGCGTGCCCCTGACGTTTCAGGCCAACGCGACCAATACGGGGGCGGTCACTCTTTCCATCAATGGGCTGACTGCCGTTGCGGTGCAGACCCCTTATGGTACGGCGCTCGCCGCTGGGTCCCTTATTATCGGGGGCTACTACACGGTCGTATATACGGGCGCCGTGTTTCGGCTGATATCCTCCGCGCGCCCGGGGTTCACGGAACAGGAGTCCTACCTCTCGGCGGATACGTGGGTTTGCCCCGTAGGCGTTTACCGCGCCCGTGTTCGCTTGTGGGGGGCTGGCGCAGGTGGGGGCGGGGGAAACCCCACGGGGGCAGGGGGAGGGGCATCAGGGGGCGGCTATTCCGAGGGGATCGTGGCCGTGACTCCGGGGGCGTCCTATGCGATTACGGTCGGTGCGGGCGGGAATGGGGGATCAGCCACGGCCAACGGGACCAACGGTGGGGCCTCGTCTTTCGCAAGCCTGATTTCCGCGACCGGTGGTGTAGGGGGCCTGGGGGGCGGGGCGGGTCTGGCTGGCGGGCAGGCGGCGGTCGGGGCCGGCTCGGGCGGGACGCTTAATGTTTCGGGGGGAATTGGCTACGGCGCGAATGGTCCGTTCGATGGGGCCATGTTCGGCGGCACGGGTGGTTCCGCTTTTGCATCTAGTATTTCCCCCTCGGCTATTTCGGGAACGGGTGCGGCGGGAAATGCCGGGGCTTTCCCAGGAGGCGGAGCATCTGGTGGGGCCTACAACTTTGGCGGGGGCAACGGGGGAGCCGGCCTCGTGATCGTTGATTGGTGATCTGACATGAATACGTTGCTACTTGATCAGACGTTATGGGACCTGACGAAGGATGCGGCAGGCAACATTGCGATGGCCACCAATCCTTACGCAGTCGCACAAGACGTTGCGTCCGCGTGCCGCCTGTTCCTTGGGGAATTGTGGTACGATACGACCCAGGGCGTTCCCTACTTCGAGAATGTACTAGGGAGGCAAATCCCCCTGGCCCTATTGCGCTCCTATCTGGAAACCGCGGCCAAGACCGTTCCGGAAGTAGAGCAAGTCCGCGTATTCATTACGGGGTTCGTCGATCGCCGCGTAACGGGGCAGGTGCAGGTCACGACCTCGGCGGGTGTGACTCTCCCGATTGCATTATAAAAGTTCCTCGCGAAAGGATTAGTTCCCATGGCGGAAGGTTTCCCATTTACGCTGACCGAGGGACTGACCCTAGACCTTGCTGACCTGTTTGGGGGCGGAAAAACGACCGGCCCCCAAACAGGTCTGACCGTGCGTTGGACCGGACTACAACTAACACAAATGAACCATTCGGCATCGCCAGTCACGATGCAGGGGACCGATGGGACTACCTATACATTGGCTGAATTGTTTTCGATGGACCCGATTGCAGCGGCCGGTGGTACGACGCAGGCGACTGCGACTTTGATTACGGCCCGTACCACGTTATTTGTGGCAGTCAATCCAACTGCGGGCGGGCGTATGCCTGCATCCGCAGTTGGCGCATTACACACCATCTGGAATATGAGCGCAGTGGAGTTAACTATCTGGCCAGGGTTCGGGGAGTTTTTTAAGATAGGCCCCGCACCTCCTTTAGCGGCTAACGCCCCCGTGGCTATCGCTCCAGGAGCCGCAGCTACTATTGTATGCAATACTGTCGGTTCGTGGAAGGTGTAATAGACATGGCTTCTCCCCCACGCGTCGGGTTTTTGCTAGCCCCGAATAACTTGAGCGATGTAGCGGACACCGCCATGGCGTGGGCCAACCTGGGGGGCGGTGCGGTCGGTCAGATAGCAAATGTTGGGGCGGGCCTGACCGTGGCCGACGGGACGTTATCAGCAAATATGCTGACGGTCGCGGGGCGTGTTGGTGATGTAGTGTTGACTCACGCGGATATCGGTGGATTAGGCGAACTTGCTGTACTGGATATTGGCCCGGGGCTGATCCAGGAAGATGGTGCGCTTGCTGCTACTGTATTTTCCGTTGCCGGTAAAGTCGGAGTCATCACTCTCGCCCCGGCGGATGTAATCGGTTTGGGCAACTCGGCTACGCGGAACGTCGGTACGACTGGCTCAAACGTTGCGGCTGGGAATGACTCGCGTATTGTAAACGCAGTACAGACCTCGGCCCTTGGTGCGGCCAATGGCGTGGCGACGTTGGATGTCGGACAGAAACTTACGATGTCTCAACTACCCGGGGGCCTGACTGGGGGCCTGACGTATCGGGGAACGTGGGATGCCGCAACGAATACCCCGACTTTGGTTTCCAGCGTGGGGGCCGAGGGCGACCAATGGAAGGTTTCAGCTGCGGGAAACACTGATCTAAACGGCGTGACCACCTGGGGTGTTGGCGACGCCGCGATCTTCTCCGGCACGGTCTGGCAGCGTGTTCCGTATTCGTCCGATCTTGGGACGATGGCGATGCAAGACGCTGATGATGTAACGGTTGTGCTAATCACCGTTACCGGTCGGATTGACTTGCATGATGACTCGTTTCAGCAAGCCGATGATCGCATTCCGAACGTCGCGCACTCCTGGACCAATGATGCCGGCGGGATCGTTCTGTATATGGACGAGTCCGGTGTGCTGTCTCTGCGCCAGATGCGTGCCGATCAAATTGGCATCAATGTGCGCAATGCGGTGGATACCTTCGCCGCAATGGATGACCGTATTCCGAATGGCGCATTCGCCTTCCTGACCGCGGCTGGCGATGTATCCGCCTACTTGGATGACCAAAATTCTTGGATAGTGTTAAGGAACATCATTGGGCTGGATCGTTACGAAGTCGCGGATGATCGTATTCCGGGGATTGGCTGGGCTATTACGGGGAAGGATGGTGCAGTAATCGTATTGATTACACCGGCGGGGGACTTCCGCGTCCAGGCTCTTGAAACTGCATCGTTGCTCATTGGGTTGGACTTGTCCTCCCCTTTGGATGAACGGCTCGGCGACCAAGGATACGCTTTGGAGGATGAAGCTGGTAACGTTGTAGTCCTGGTCGATCCCGAGGGAAACTTAAAAGCGCAATCCGTCGGTGTGCGTGGGGATACATGGGAAGAGTTTGACTCGCGTGTTGGTGATTATCCGTATTCAGTGATTGGCACCGCCGACGAAACGATTGCATTGGTAGACTCGGCAGGCGTTCACAAGTTCCAGGAAGTCCAGACTAAGAAAGCCTTGCTGACTGGTCCAATCGAGAGCCCGACCCAGGCTGTAACGAAACAATGGGTCGAAGATTTGATTACCGATCCGATTAGCGACCTGCTCCGTCCGGAGTCTTATGGTGCGGTCGGTAATGGAGTCGCGAACGATAGTGTGCCGGTCAATGAATGCATGGACGCAGCCCGTGCGCTGGGCCAGCGGATGTTTGCGGCTGACAATATTTATCGCGTGCCGGAACTTAGTCGAGTAGCGGGGGACCTTATCCCGATAGGCACGGGGCAATTCTTGGAGTCCCCTATTCGGAAGTTTCCCATTCCCGCATGGGCGCCCCCTCCGCGCATGCCGTGGATTACGTTACGCGCGCGTGCACATTGCCCGCGCTTTACAGCCGCCGCATCCCTTGGTGCGGCAACCATTGTTGTTGTATCGGACTCGGTTGGGACTCCCCAAGTTACTGGCATGTCCTTTATGGCCAATTTCAATGCCAAACTAAAAGAGCATTTCCTTCGCGATAACCCGAATGTGAACATCATTTGGCTGAACCGCGGCATTGGCGGAAAGAACTGGCAATTGTTGATGGGCAATGCGGTCCTTGGTATTCAGCCGGAATGGTACTTAGACCCCTCCCGTTTGTGGATGCAATATGTTAAAGATTTGCAGCCTGATTTGATTATTGCGAGTTTCGGGCGCAATGGGGCATCTGCGTTTCTTATCAAGCATATCCGCGATGTCATCGCGGAAATCAGCACATGGGCCAAGGTCCCCGATCTTGTGGGGACCAATTCGTGCGGAGAGACCCAGACCGAGTCGACCGATGCTGTAACGCCCGCTTACCAGCGCAACTCTTACGAGTATGCGGCGGCGGGCATTCGTTCCTTCTTCATTGCAAATGGCTTGGGCTTTTACGACACTGAAACGCTCTTTTCGCAATTGAACCTAGGATATGCGCAAGAGTTCCTCCCCCTGCTACGCAACGGGGATATCATCGGGGGCATGTCGCAGTCCAATTTTAACGTCCCGCTTCCGTGGACTGCGGCTATTCCTGTTTATGGCTACGGGGGAAATTTCCGAGTCGATCCGGGCGATTGGACCACTATGGCCAATGGCTTTTCATTTCAGATTGGATCGGACTTGGCCAGCGGGTCGCGTGGATGCCGATTCTGGCTCCGCCGTGATCCTGGAACGTTTGAGATATCCTGGCGTATCACAACTACGCTACTTTCCGAGGGTGGGGCCGAGGATTATATCTTTCGCGACTGGACTA
>Ga0172380_10009499_pt1 | contig 10357 bp, 11 predicted proteins | sample Leawe162metaG_FD_119747 | JGI IMG/M metagenome (GOLD analysis project Ga0172380, IMG submission 119747) | Leachate microbial communities from a municipal landfill in Southern Ontario, Canada - Leachate well 162 metaG | ecosystem: Engineered > Solid waste > Landfill > Unclassified | place...
CCGGCCATCAATCTTGTATCGCCGCGGATTTCAAACGACCGGATCAGGTTCATTGATTCCAGCGTCAAAGGTTCATCATAAGTGCCAGGAGCAACAATTCCAACCGCCGGATAAATTTTAGGGTCTAATCCACCTACTACATCAATGAGATGCTGTATAGTTTTGAACGGTGTTCCAGAAGTAAGTCCACTGTAAGAATCGTTTCCTGTAGCAACGTTGACATGGTAAGCTCCAGCAGACGAAAGAATTTCACGTCCACCATCGCAAATATTGTCCCAAATCAACCCGTCGCTCAAGAACGTTGCAATGGTCAATGGGGTTATGGTTCCGAGAATATCCGTACCGCTATAAACAGGTAGGTCTATCGCGTCCGCGCTTGAATTGCGTATATAAAAAATATGATTATCCGTTGAAGCCGTAGGCAAAGTGATCTTCCATGAATCTGTAGAAGGATCGATGAACTGAATCGGATCATCCGTGTCAGATAAATTCAAGTCAGTTGTCAACGTGGCCGTGTTTGAATTATGTCCAATTGCCAACGTCAACTTAAGCCATTGCTCAATGGCCTGTACTTCATCGTAAACAGGATTGATGTTTATTGCTTCTGCGTCGTCAATAAAATCAGTTACCTGCGTAAATGTCTTTATGCTTAATGGGAATGATGCTGTCATTATGCCTCCTAAATAAAGTATCCGTAAATGTCTATATAAACTACGCATGAAGCGCCGGCAACAACAATTGAAAATTGTCCACTATCATCCAATCCAACTATTCCAGAATTATCATTAAAATAATTTGCAACCATTGATCTTACTAGAATGCCATTTCCATTACAAGTTGGCTTAATCATTCTGCAATAATATCCAGAATTTGCGGAAGTCCATTGTGCTGAAATAGATACATTTATCGCTTTTGCCGTAACCGGTATTAGTGAATTAAAATCATGCGCAACTATCGTATACGTTCCAACATTAATTGTATCCCCCATATAGCCATCATTTCTCATGCTGTCAGTAGATACAAAATATGGGTTGTCGTAAACTAAACCAGATGTCTCTGAGTCTAAAGCCATTAAGAATTTTCTATTACTTCCAACAGGAAGAGCCACGGCTGTCTGTGCCGCTGATCCAACAGCCAAATCGCCCTTTGCAGTAAAAATAGCTGGAACACCGGCCGCAAAGTTATCCCTGATATAAATATTATGGTTTGCCGCAGTCCACGCGTCACCGGTAACAACTAATGGTACTGGATTGTAACTCATTCTGAATACTCCATTTCAAGAGATTCTACACTCTCGCCAACTTTCCAGTTTTTCCAACGTAGATCAGTTCGCTTCAATAGAATTGATTCTATTCTTTCCTTTTCTTTTGGAAATATAACTTCTCTTGGTCTACCAGTAGTTGATCTGTTCCCGCACGAGCAGCAGAAGAAAATAGGACTATCCAGGTCTACGCTTTCAGCCCCGCCACACTCACATTGTGCTACCCAGCGGCCATGATCTACAAAGGCATAGACTTTCTTGCCAAGTGTCTTTCCAGGAACATAAACAAACCTGTTTTGTGTGGCAAGTTTATGGATAAGATCATCATGTGTTTGCATGTTTGATCCGGTCAACTTATTTAATTTATTCCGCAAATCTTTTGCGGTTTGTAGATGTTCCTTTTCTGCTTTTATTTTTCTCATGCAAAATTACTGGTTACTCCTATTGATGTTGGAAAAATCCACGTGTCGCTGGTAATTATTCCTATAACCGGTTCCAGTTTATACGTGGTCAATATTTTTTGTCCATTCTCTGATAGCCATTCATCATGTATTTGGCCTATCCTAAAAGAATCGTTTATTCTAAGTTCTGCTATTTCACAATTAACACGATCAAATAAATCATAATTAAATTGTTCTGAAAACTGATTTTCAAATTGAACAGTCGGGAACTTTCTTGGGAGAGGCATAAATGAATTAAGTATATTTGCTATCTCTGTAGCCGTATTAACGTTCTGAATCCACTCGCTATTTAATATAAATGATCTTGTTTGGTATAACGCCTGACTTGCAGTATCTTGTATATTTATTCTACCAGTGTCCAATGCAAAAACAGCATCGCCGCGTATCTTAAACATAGTCACATAACCAGAAGAACCGCTATTGTTTGTAATAACTATTTTTGCGCTTTGACCAAATGCACTGAATACAATTGCAAACCCAGCGGTTAAGTCTGCTCCAAGACCATCTTCCTGAGTGTTCATTGCATAATCAGTACTTGCTACTGGAGTGATGACATTTGTTGCCGGACATGCCGTGTTGTTATAGCTATAATCAGCCCAGATTGTTATCGACGATCCGTTTGGAATGGCTGGAGTATCACCAAGTTCCCATATGGTTCCAGTCGCTATTAGTTCCCTTGGATTTACAATTATTTCTATATTGTTCCTTATTGTATCCCACGGTTGGGGAGTTTCAATCTCTCTTAATATTTTATCCTGTGCAATCGTTCCTACGGCGCTTACAGTTCCGATTCTTTGGTAATATTTTATTGTGCCAGATGCGGAAATAAAAAATGAACCAATAGAAGCGTCAACCAATTCTGTTATTGCTTCATTAACTCCCTTTGAATTTGCCCAATAATACGGAACAATATCAAGTAGACTATCTATGTCATAATCCGTCTCTCCAATGCCTACTAAAATAGCGGTGATAAGTTCGCTAACCCTTTTTCCGGTCTGCATAGATAATGTTATAGTCGTGTTTTTAAATAAACTTAGTTTATCAACTGCTACAATGCTTACATTGTTTGTTCCGCTAATAGGCCTGATGTCATCTATATATCCAGTAAACCTGATTATTTTTGATAACCCAGCTGGCTTGACGCTTATTCTGCAAAGTTTACCTGGTGTGACGTTTGGGTATAAATCTGAAGCTGTATTATATGGATCATAGCGTAAAGATGAATTATCGAGAGTTATAACAGCTCTTCCTGGACTTACTTGCTCAAATCCATCTGAACCACTATTTATATAAAACTCTCTTCCTCTGTCAATGGTCATTCCAATCATATAATTGGCTTCGTTCGCACCCGTAAACGATCCGGAGCCGGTCCAATCAACTTCAAATGCCCAACCAAGTGTATTTGTGGATGCTCCCCATTTTTCGTTGCCCCACTTAAAACTTCCCCACTTAGCCATTATGTATACCTCTGTGCAGTTCTCAATAATGGGATGAGGGTTTCAACGGCTTCTGATTTAGCTCCCAAACTTACAGCCGGCGCATAGGATAAGTTTATTGTCACATTCTTTCCAGACTGTTGACCAAATGCTGAATTTACTGAATTAACAGAAGAGGATTGACTTGGAAGCGCACCTATTTCAGAAGAGAATTTAGGCAACGATTTTCTTGATAGTGCGTCCATCGCAGTACCTATTCCGCGCAATCCCATTTCAAACGGGGTAGGACTGCCAGGCTTAAATATGGCCGGAACCTTAAGCTTCAGAAATTCTGATATTAAACCTTTAACTTTTGTTATTAAATTAGTTATAGAATCCTTAATTCCATCAAAGGCTGCCACAACTTTGTCTTTCAATCCAGTTACAATTGTTTTGGCAAGATTAAAATTTGTTTTCCATTGATTTATAAAATTAGTGATAAATGTTTTTACGGAATTATATGCACGCATTAAATAAACAGTAAATATTGTGCCTATCATGGTCAATGTATTTAATGCATCATCTCCCAAAGTTACAATTGTGGCAATTAAAACTCCAATGGCTCCTATAAGCAAAATCACCGGCGCGCTCAATCCAATAATGAAAGTTCCCGCGGCTGTAAGCACCGGCCCAATCGCGCCAATAGTTACAAGCAATGACCCCACAATTGACAACAACGGCCCCAACGCAACCACAACAAGCAATGCCTTGCCTGCCATTTCTTTCATCTCTGGTGACATATTTTTGATATTATTTGCAAGATCAATTAATAGTGGCGCACCCTCTTTTATGACCGTTGTCAATAAATCAGCAAGCACTGTAGTTAAATCTAAAATCGCAGCCTTTATTTGAGGATCAGCAAGCACCTCCGCAAGTTGCGTAAACACTTCATCAAAAACAGGGGTTATTCCAGTTGCTAAATTGTCAAGAGACGCTTTAAGTGTTTCGTTTTCACCAGCAATTTTGCTAAATGCGCGCACAAGAGGCATGGTCAATCCGGTTGTAATGTTTGCCCCAATGTTTTTCATACTTTGACCAATGGAGGTTAAAGTCCCGGACGTTTTATCTATCGCCTCAATGATAATCTCAATTTTGTTTGCCATTTTTGCTTAACCTCTGTTCTCTTTCGTACCGATAGCGTTCCCACCATTCTTGGGTAACGCTTTCTTCAATCTCTTGCGCTCTTAATGGATCATAACCGGCGGCTTCAAGTATCAACAACCAATCAGGAACAATGGCATGTTTGGCGTGATGGTATGTTACTATTTGACGCCGTTCGGTAAAGGGATAACGTCTTTGTTCATTTCTCCCTTCATCGCTTCAAGCATTTGCATAAATTGTTCTTCGCTTGCATCCCATAATGCTTCTTCGGCTTCTTTTTTGTCAACCGGTGAAGATATGTAAACCAACAAAAATTTAATTAACTCTTCAATATCTTCAACCGTTGGGTTTTCTTGCAAGTTCTTGCTCAATTCAAATACGCGCTTAATCCTACGCAAGAATCCTGGTGTGTTTTTTGGGGGAGCTGTAAATACAATTTTCGTTATTTCGTCTGTCATGCTACCTCGCTTACAAGTATGATTGCTGCGAACTTTGCGGAATCAGGATCGTATCTGACACGTTGTGTTCCGGTAACAACATCGTTTCCATCCATTTCATCAAGTTTTCCAAAAGATTCCCACCGACCCGGCAAATTGAAAATTAGGGTCTTCTTATCATAGGTTGCGCCAGCGTCAGTATCGGATAACGCGGAACCCTCAAATTTTACTTGGATAAGCCTGGTTGTTTGATTTTTGAATGCAGCTTTTTCTGTTGAAGCGCTCCCGTTATGTTCAAAGGTTATTTCGTCTGTGATTTCAGGCATTACCATTTTTACGAGGGAATAATCAATCCTACCATCGCCGGTTGGTTGTGCTATCCATAACCCAGTAACCTTAAGATTGAAGGATAATAATGTATTTGAAACCTGAGTTACCCCAAATCCGTCCGAACTGGAATCAATATACAACTTACCAAGCCCAAACAAAACAGTTTCAGAAGTTGGAATATCAGCACTTGCATCAAATCCGGCGGTATCAGAAAAAAGTTCCCTTCCGGTCATAGTTGATGTAATATTTAATGCCTCACCAGCGGAACCAGAAATTTCAAATTCTGTAGTAAACATAAACGCAGATTTTTCAACCTCATTATTATCCCCGGCCTTAACGCTGTAGGTTTGCAAATCGCTTGAGCTTTTCAACGTTGCCTGGGTTAATGGCAGCGTATAAGTTCTGATCTTTGCGCTGGATGCATCTGTGGTTGGGGTTGCCTTGTAAATTCCAGAATCAAAAGTATGATAGAGTTGCTCGAATGTCGCCGGTGATTCTCCCAATACCAATTCTGTCAATGCCAAAGGACAATAACTTCTTGTTGTTCCACCGAAAATTCCAACATCTTCAGCCGGGAAAACGATTTCCCTTTTATCTTCGATTGTTCCCTCTCCGCGCCATACCTCAAAGTCTGTAGTTGGCGATCCCTGGGACGTTTCCCTGCTTAACTGAATCTGTCGTAAAGATTTAATTCCGTTTGTCATGATCTCTCTCCCAATCTAACGTAATATCTTCATCAATTGTGTTTCCCATGTGACGTGCCAATCTTTCGATGGTAGTTAATCTCAATAACTTTGCATTATCAACCATATTATCGAAATCCCTTTCAGGTGATAATGCGAACGGTTGCCAATCAGGAAATTTTGATAATGTGCCGGCGCGTCCGATAAACTGGCAGTGATGTCCGGTAAGAAATGCTTTCATCCCTTTATATTCTACAACAAAATCATGATCTTTAGGATTGTTACCGTCCCACGGCCTTCCAATACTGGAGCAAAAATCTTTGCCCCATTGATCAGGCATGATGTGTCCTTTTGTTACCGTTCCATTTTTGATGGCCCACTCAATAGTATTTTTACACCCCCACCGGAACTGTGTTCTCACCGGGTAAGCACTTACCACACCAACGGACGGGAATCCTTGCAGTAATTTGATGGACTCTTTTAACCAACCTGGGTAATAATAGATATCATCATCTGCGATACCAACAACGGTATCATCCCGGAACATTCTCAAAATTGCGGTCTTCGCGTTGTTCTTTCCAACATTATCAGACAGAATCAATGTGGTTGGTTTATATTCGTCAATCAACCAGTCCCGCAATTCTTTGCACGATCCATTATCCCAAATCAATGTGTCTGCTTTGCATCCGGCACGCTCTCTCATTGACAATAGAGATAATTTTACAACCTCAAACCGTTCTGAGTGATACCCAACAAAATTAGGCAAATGAGTAATAACCCCCATAACAACACCGGGGATATTTATCCTATGTTCTGATTTATTAGGGTTCTGCCCTATTCTCATTCATCACCTCCAATGATTTTTGTCCGCCAGCCATCCTGATTAGCACGTCTGTTCTTTGTAAAAACTCAATGTTTGCCAGGCTTCCACCATCAAATACACCAACCTTTCCGGTAGCTTCCACGAACTTAATCAGGGCACCTCCGAATCGTTGTAGTTTTTCAATCCTTCGTTTCTTATTGTTTATCATCAGCATTTCATCATAAATGGCTTGCATTTGTCCGGCAAGTCCTTGCGCCTTTGCAATCTCTTCGGCAGCAGTTTTTCTCATGTGCGCGGCATTGAATTCAAATTCCTGGCGGGAGAAATTGTAACCACCGGATTCAGCAATCATCTTGTCGGCTTTGTTCTTATACCTTTCGCACTCTTGTCTATGTCCATCCGTTTTTCCATATTCAGCCGCAAGTGTGCTTAAATCATGGATGCAATGTATTAGTTTTTGTCCTTCATCTTTTCCAGTAACCTTAAAGTCATTAATTATTTTTGACAACTCTTTCTTTTTTTCTTCATACTCTTTTTCTTTTTCTTTACAATAAGCAATATCAGATTCAATATGCGCCGTGAAGTCTTCAACTTTAACGGTCGTGCTTCCTTCGTAGCCATAAATTGGATCGTCGAATATCTTTGTGTGCTGGATAACTTTTATTCCTTTTCCAATTGCCAACCCGATCCAAAAAATAACGCCGTCTTTTTGATACTGGTACTCCGTGTTTGTTTCCATTTCAACGCCGTATATCTCTATGGCTTCATATCCCTTGATGATAGCCAGAGCAATCGCGTGCGCCACGGAAGAGGTTAATTTTTTCAATCCGCCGGACAGAGATAACACTTCATCCAGTGGGTATTTTTCAGACATTGGAACTTCTTCGTACTTTTCCATCATGAAAATAGTGGGGGTATTTCCAGATTTCAACCACTCATAATGTTTCGGGTCATTCCTGTTGGCTGGATTTTTCCAGATTATAGGATCGTGCATTTGAAATACGCCATCGGCGCGTTTACACCAATCAGCACTCATGGCTTCATTAAATACCCAAACATCACAATCCGTTCTTGAAAAGTCAAACTCTTTGCTAGTCCTTGGATGACTTCCAACAATAGCTATCGTTTTCATGCGCTCCTCTATATCGGTGTGGTTAATATCTTAACCGGTATTGTAAATGACAATAACACGGCTGGTATTTTATTGTATTCAGATGGACTTACGTCAAATTCTACCGGCCATACAATTGAATCTACGTTTCCGTTAAGGTTTGGCTTTCCTCCAAGCCTTCGTAAAAACTCAAATGCAAATTTGTCAATACTCTGATAGGTTAATTTTATTACTGTTGCATTTAAGTATACATCTGTATTTATGTTGAGGAGCAATCGCGTGGACGTGGCGTTATCCTGGCTCCCGGAACCGCTACTTAAATGAGTAATTACCTGCGGCATTTGTAATGCGCTGTCTGTTGGATAGTCCGGGGCGTTTTTAATTTGCAGGTCTGTGCTCGACAGTACAATATCCTGGATGTACGCAATAGCATCGTCAATTTTACTCATACCATATTTTCCAGTTTATACGGATTGAGAATGGTCTTAATATCAGGGTCAAGTTCTTGCGCGTATATTAAAGTTCCCATTGCCTGATTCATGCTTGCATCCTGGTAAGCCTGTTTCGCGCGCATAAACCAACGGGTAGCCTGTATTTTGCAAGCCCTTTTGATATCTACTGGTACGGTCAAACTTCTTCCAAAGATGCCCGTTATTTTGATAGCCTTTTTTGCACGCGGGAACCTGTATTTACTTCCGCCAGGATCAATGTTCAATTCCAAGATAGGGGTTTTGTTATATGGGAAAGTAAAATATTCTGTTGATCCCCAAGCCGTATACGATGTACTTTCCAGATATCCATATTCAGAAACTGATAGACTTGCTATGGATAAACACTCATCAATGAACAAACTGTCGCCGCCGTCACCGTCAAAGTATCTTGTTTCGGCATCCGTAGATGGATAAAAATAATTGTCCCAACGCCCGACTTCTTTGTCAATCAATCTGCTGGCAGCCGTAATACAATCAGCTAGTGATGTTAAATAAGCCGTGTCTGTGCTTGATGTAATTGGACTATCAACAAAATCTGCGAGTAAGTCTGTGGTTGTGCAATAATCGGCCATATAAATCCTTTGGGGAGGAGTTTCCCCCTCCCCAATTCAGAATTGATTAGGTTGCGGATCGCATTGCGTTTCCTGGGTATCTCGGATCGAGAATAGCGGAAACATAACAAACGGCGGTTGCGTCTGTGTCGGCTGTCGGTGGGGTTATCACAACGCGTAGGTATTTTCCATCGGTCAAAGCGGCCGGCAATGCAGCCGGGTCAACTTCAATCAACATTGTTTTTGTTTCGTCTGTTTCCGCTTTCACAGAAGCCCCGGCGGTTGAAGCTGTGGTAATTGCTCCCATACTATCGGTTCCGACTGCAGCCGTAAGGCGATAGCGAAAATCAATAGCAACTTCGGTAGCGTTTGATGTGTTGGCGGTTGAACATTCAACGGTTACGGTATAAACGTCGGTGTCATTGGAAGACCCGACCAACCCAAACCCAACCTCAAACGTTGCCCATTGCGCTTCAGAAACCTTAACATACTGAGACATTACAGCGGTTGTGGTAACGGCGACCGGTGCCAAAACGGGCAGCAATTTTTCGTTTTCTCCAAATCTAATTTTTGGTGCCATAATTTTTTCTCCTATTCCATTCTATCACTATCAGCCCGTGGTTGCCGATAAGCAAACGAACGGCGAAATTGTGTCTGTGGTCGTAAATGGAGTTACCGGCTGTTCCCAAGCTGGCTGACCGTCAACACGATAAACGAAGCGGAAGCATGTCTCATCCTGCAAGAACGAAACGTGAATACTGGATGCAGACTGTACGCCGCCCTTGTCGATCATCGCATACTGCGAAGGACTCACAAGCATCAAATCGCCGGCAGTACCCAAACCTGGGTTAAATTCTGTTTCGATGTAAGGACGGCCAAGCAATCGTCCATAAGGCGCTTCACTCAAACCACCGGGAGGCGTGTACACGGGTTGCGTGCCGATTGTCATGGTGTACACTTGCGGGGCAACGTTCGCGTTAGCGAGCCACACGTAATCATTTACGCCAACATACCGGCGGGCCCACATCGAAAGAATGTCATTCGCTGAAATTGCGCTGGATGCATCACGCAGCACGGACACGAGCGCACCGCTCTGTAAAATTCCCAAAGGCGTACCCGCACCGGAACCGTCCATAATGGCCGCGCCGGTCATAAATCGCAACTCTTCAGGAACATAGGTTCCGAGCCATGATTCCAACGCCGTGGTATCCTCAAGTAATTCATCGGTAGCATAACAAGCCGCTGCAACTTTCTTGAGTTTCAAACTGATCTGTCGGAACTTCGGTTTTGACAGTGATTTGGTTGCGGCCTCTTCCAGCCAGTAACCCAACACGCCACCCATACGGGAACCGTTAGCGCGGCTGGTTTCGTCAATGGCATTGATCAATAAGCTATTGCCTGAAACCGGAATAGGCCGAAATAAGGAAAGGAACGTTCCTGGATTCCACATATTCTGCAGGATACCCGAAGCAACGGTTTGCGGAACCAAGAAACCGCCCTGAGACGGCACGGCCTCATTCATTCCCTGTGCTTTCATGGCAAGCAGGCGTTTGTCTACCACGCCGGAACTGGCGTGCATGACTGCCTTAAAAAATTCACCGTTTGATTTAAACGCAGTACCGGCTTTTACGGC
>Ga0172380_10009500_pt1 | contig 10357 bp, 14 predicted proteins | sample Leawe162metaG_FD_119747 | JGI IMG/M metagenome (GOLD analysis project Ga0172380, IMG submission 119747) | Leachate microbial communities from a municipal landfill in Southern Ontario, Canada - Leachate well 162 metaG | ecosystem: Engineered > Solid waste > Landfill > Unclassified | place...
GTGTCCGACGTCAAGAAAAGTGCCGTGCAGGTGATGGCCACCTCGCACCAACTGGCCACTGCGGCGCAGGATCTGACCGCGAGTTCTGACCAGCAGACCCAGGCGACAGTTTCCATGGCGGCTGCCATCGAGGAAATCACCGCCAGCATCGCAACGGTTTCTGACAACGCCAACAGTGCTCACCAAATGGCGATGGAGGCAGGTCAACTTTCCGGCGAAGGCGCAAGCACGGTGAGCAACGTCGTCAATGAGATGGGCTTGATTACTCAATCGGTGGGTCAATCCACCCAGATGATCCAGGATCTGGACAGCAAATCCACGGAGATCTCGAACATCGTCAACGTCATCAAGGAGATCGCCGAACAGACCAACCTCCTGGCGCTGAATGCTGCCATCGAAGCAGCCCGGGCCGGAGAACAGGGCAGAGGGTTTGCGGTAGTTGCCGACGAAGTCCGAAAACTTGCTGAGCGAACCACGGTATCGACTCAGGAAATCGGGAAGATGATTGGCGCGATCCAGGAAAGCACGCAGGGTTCGGTGCAAAGCATGGAATTGAGCAACAAGCAGGTGATAGAAGGAATGCGTCTGGCAGAGCAGTCCGGTGAGGCCATGGGACATATCGAGGAAAGTACGGTCAAAGTCAGAAACGTGGTTGATGGAATATCCACTGCCTTGCAAGAACAGACCCAAGCGGCCACCCAGCTTGCCCAGGAAGTGGAAAAGATCTCCCAGAAGAGCGAGAAGAACAGCTTCCTGGCCAAGCAATCGGCAGGAGCCGCAAAGCACCTGGAAGAGCAGGCGGAAACACTCAAGCAGGCAGTAGACCGGTTCAAGGTATAAACGTAAGGATGGGATAGAACATGGCCATGATGGAATGGAACGACAAACTAAAAGTTGGGCATAGATTGATTGACAGGGACCACCAGAGACTGGTTGAACTAATCAATGCACTGAGCGATGCGATGAGCGCCGGCAAAGGCAGGGATGTTTGCGGCGACGTGTTGAATGATCTTATCAACTACACCAAGACACATTTCGCCATGGAGGAGCAGTTGATGTCCTTGAGCCAGTACCCGGCGGCAGGAACCCATAAGGCAGAACATGCCAAGCTGGTTCAGGAGGTTGTCGAATTCCAGGCAAAGTTCAATGCCGGTAAAGAGACGCTCTCGGTTTCTTTGCTGCATTTCCTGATGGAATGGCTGACCCATCATATTCTTGTGTCGGACAAGGCGCTGGCGCAGGGAATCCCGCCGGGATAATTATTACGGAAAACGTCTCCCGGGCAAGGCTGAAATGACCGAACCGACAAGAGCCAGACCAGGCAGCCTTCCGCCAGCCTACAAGCGAATTCTGATCGTATTGGAACGTCAGTCTGGGCTATGCCGTGAGGAGATCGCGGAGAAAGCCTACGTGGCGACCACAACGCTTTCGGGCGGTGGCTACATGCGGCATATGAAAGAGCTTGGACTGATCCATATCTCAGGTTGGCGCCGCAACGCCTCGGGGGCATTCGTCATCCCGCTGTATTCCGCTGGACGAAGCCAGGATTACGCGCGTCCTAAGATGTCCGATGAGAATCGGGCGGCGCCCGGCATGTTGCGTCTGCTCGAAGTGATAGAGCGTCATGGCCCTCTGGATTATCGCCAAGCCGCTCGTCTGGCAGGACTGGCGGCGAATACCGCGAAGAATGCGGGCTACCTCAAAGCCTTGGTGGCTCAGGGCAGGATACATATTTCGGATTGGCGGCGTTCTCGTAACGGCCCGCCCCGGCCGATCTACGATAGTGGCAAAGGAGTATCGGCAAATCCACCCATCCGCCTGCCATCTAGCGAAAAATCTCGCGCCCACCGCATTCGTCGTGCCGCCCGAGATGGAAGTTTTATCGGACAAATTCAGCAGTACAAGATGGTACAACCTTGAGAGCTGATCACGCGCAGACTAGCTGTATTGAAAATCTCCGCATGCCATCCCAGCGAGTCCTGCCTCTTGTTTTGAAATGTAGGTGCCTTAAGACCGCTTAGGGTGCTTAGCGACCCCGCAGATGAGCGAGTTTTCGTTGCGCTGGATGTCAGTTCATGGCCGACCAGAGACAGATGACCTCCCGATCTCTCGGCAGTTAAGCAGCCGTTCGATTATTACCTCTAGACTCAAGCTACCTCAAGCAATCTGGTTTCGAGCCATCGATTATCGGCAAGCACAGTAGAAGTCTCTACTTGCCTTACTGGGATTGACCAGTATCTCTGAAGCAGGCCATCCTTCAGACTGGAGGGAACAACCGCGAATCCATTGCGTCGATAGAAATCGATAGCCCACTTTGCATCAGACCAAGTACCAACCAAAACGGGCTTATCTGTCAAGACCATCACATGTTGCAGTAGATTCGTCCCTACGCCCTTTCTTTGCACGCCTGGCTTGATGTAAGCATGGCGGATTAATGCGACCTCCCCCTTATCTTGTATTCCCATCACGCCAAGGAGGCTGTCCTCATCTTCTGCGAGCCAAAATGTAACGCCATCAGCGATTTCATGCTCCAGTTCATCCTTGGGCATATAGGGTTCCTGCCACCGATCCGCGGGGATGACTCCACGATATGCCTGGGCAGCGTCGTTAATGACAGCCCAAGCCAAATCCAAATCCGTCGGACTGAACACTTTGATTAGCATGATCTTTGTTGCGTAGAGGTTTCGGTGTCAGATAGCTGCATTTCCATCTGGAGAACAGGTTGAGAAAAGGTATGCATTTTATCAAGTTGTTCTTCATGCGAGATTCTGGCGGCCTGTTGTTAAATTGCCACTTGCCCAGAAAAATAGATCAACAACTGTGACTGTACAGCGGTTGATTCGGGAGGCGGCATAGAATGCCTGACATGTCGTGATTGCATGGGAGATGAAAATGTTGACCAAGGCTAAGATTCTATTGCTATTGCTCGCCAGTGCTTGCGCCCCTTGGGCGATCGCAGGAGACCTATCTCCGGGACTTTGGGAAATTTCGTTAGAAGCGCGGGTGCCCACCGAAACAGGGTGGGCACCACAACCTTTTACTCTCACTCAGTGCCTTACTGCCAGCGATGCCAAGGACCCATCACAACTCGTCAGTTCGCTATCGACCCAAGGGGCGTCAGGCTGCAACTTTGCGGAAAAGAACTACTCTGGTGGCACCTTTCGGTTTGCAATGAATTGTGGCGGCTCGTATGGGCTGCAGACCAAGGGCACAATCAGCTTTGGCGCCAACAGCTTCAACGGCACGATATCCGCCGTCGCCAACGTGGGCGGTAAAGCCACGGAGATGCAAAATCAGGTTGCGGGAAAAAGAGTCGGGGGCTGCTGACTGTTCGCGTTCATGGTCGCGGACAGCTCTGGTACGCGCAGAAATACGGACTGCGCTTGCTCCCAGGAAACCTCAGGAAACCTTTTTCCTGGCCGCCTTGTTCTCTGCGGCACGCTGCTTGCGCGTCTCCTTGGGATCGGCCAGCAGTGGCCGGTAGATTTCGACACGATCGTGATCACGCAACGGGGTCTCAAGCCTGGCCAGCTTGCCATATATCCCGAATTTGTTTTTCGCCAGGTCGAGTTCCGGATATTTTTGCAGCAGGCCGGAAGCTTCCAGGGCTTGTTGCAGCGTGCTGCCGGCCGGTAGTTCGAAGCGAATCAACTCCTGCTGTTGCGGCAAGGCGTAGGCCACTTCAATGTGCAATGTGCTCATCAAGGTTCAGCCATAGGTTTGCCGCGCACGCTGGACGAAACATTCCACCAACGTGCCGGCGATGTGATTGAAGACTTTCCCCAGCACCTTCTCAAGCAATTTACTGGAAAACTCGTAATGCAGCTTGAACTCCACCTTGCACGCCGCATCGTCGAGTGGCGTGAAACGCCAGCCGCCAGTCATGCTCTTGAACGGTCCGTCGAGCAGGGCGATATCCATCCAGAGTGGCGCCTGCTTCGCATTCACGGTTGAAAAGTTCGCCTTGATACCCTGGAAATTGATGTGAATGCGTCCTGAAGTCTTGTCTTCTGTGCGTTCAAGAAGATCCGTGCCGCTGCACCAGGGCAGAAACTTCGGATAATCCTCGACGCAATCGACAAGGTCGAACATCTGCGTGACGCTGTAGTTGATGAGTACGGATTTTTCGACGACGGCCATCTTGATTCGCTGCGTTAGAATGCCGCATTGTACCTGCGCATCAAACCATGAGCATCGTCGAAAACAAGAAAGCCTTTCACGACTATTTCATCGAGGATCGCTTCGAAGCAGGCCTGGTTCTCGAAGGCTGGGAGGTCAAATCGATTCGTGCCGGCCGGGCGCAAATCAAGGAAGCCTACGTGGTGCTGAAGAACGAGGAAGTCTTTCTGATCGGCGCCCACATCAGCCCTTTGACAACCACGGCCAGCCATATTGCGACGGACCCCATCCGTACCCGCAAACTGTTGCTGCATGGCGCCGAGATCCGCAAGCTCATCGGCAAGGTGGAACGTGCCGGCTACGCCCTGGTGCCGCTCGACCTGCATTTTGCAAAAGGCCGCATCAAGCTTTCGATCGGCCTGGCAAAAGGCAAGAAGCAGTACGACAAGCGCGAAGCCGAAAAGGACCGCGACTGGGAACGCGAGAAAGGGCGCATCCTCCGTGCCAAGGCCTAGCACCCTAGAGTCAAAGCCGGGCACTGACGGTGAAATGTCGCCCAACACCATCCTCTGGCTGATCACCGGCTGCCTGATGCTGCAACCCTTGTCGACCGATCTCTACCTGCCTTCCCTGCCCCACCTGGCGACTTATTTTGCCGTGACACCGGCCGTGGTACAGCAGACCCTGTCCCTGTTCGTGTTTGGATTCGCCACCGCGCAGCTCATCAGCGGCCCGCTCTCCGACCGCTTCGGGCGACGCCCCGTACTCTTTGGCGGCTTGCTGACCTACCTCGCCGCCAGCATTGCCTGCGGCCTCGCCCCCAGCATCACGCTGCTGGTGCTGGGACGTTTCGTGCAGGCGGTCGGCTGTTGCACGGCGGTGGTGATTGCGCGCGCCATCATCCGCGATGCCTTCGAGCCGGCTGAAGGCGCTCGCATGATCGCCAAGGCCAGCAGCATCTTTTCGCTGGCGCCCATCCTCGGACCGATCCTCGGTGGCTATCTGCAAATCGCTTTCGGCTGGCGCGCCGCCTTCGTCGCGCAGACTTTTTTCTGCAGCCTGCTCGCCGTCGCGGCATGGCGTCTGCTCAGCGAAACCAATCAGCACAAGAATCCGCAGGCGACCCAGTTTGGCAGTCTGGTACGCGGTTATTTCAACATCGCCCGTAATCCCACTTTCTGGGCTTACACCCTGCCCGGTGCACTGAGCTACGGGTCGATCTTTGCCTTCATTTCCGGCTCGTCTTTCGTGCTGATCCGGGTGCTTGGCGTGGCGACCGAGATTTACGGCTATTGCTTTGCCTTCGGCGTGATCGGTTATCTCGCGGGTACCATCCTTTGCCGCTATTGGCTGGGCAGGATCGGCCTGACGCGCAGTTTTACGCTGGGCAGCCGCATGTCGCTCGGCGCCGGGCTGCTGTTCCTGCTGCTGGTGAATATCGGCCTGCACCACTGGACGGTGGTGGTCGGTTGCCTGTTCCTGACCATGCTGGCGCACGGCGTCAATTTTCCCTGCATGCAGGCTGGCGCCATCGCGCCTTTCCCAAAGCAGGCCGGCGCTGCGGCCGGTCTGATGGGCTCCTGCATGATGATCGCCGCACTGCTTATCGGCATCTGGGTCGGCGCCAGCCACGACGGCACGTTGTACCCGCTGGCCACAATTTCGGCTACCGTCGGCATCTTGTTGTTCGGTTCGGCGCGCGCCCTGCTACGCTACCGCGGTTAATCCAAGCTAGTGCCCGCTGTTGATTCTGGGGTGCTACTCGCCGCGGACGCGACCGAGAATGCCGCGCAAGGCATCCTGGATGTCCGCCGGCAGCACGATGGTCTTGGCATTGGTCGAATCTGTCAGCTTGCCCATCGCCGTCAGGTAGCGTTCCCCAAGCATATAGCGCATCGGTGCATCCTGGTTGCCGATGGCCGCCGCAACGCGACGAATCGCTTCGGCACTGGCTTCGGCCAGGGTAATCTGGGCTTCGGCATCGCGCCGCGCCGCTTCGAGTCGCGCTTCCGCCTGCAGAATGGCCGACTGCTTGGTCCCCTCCGCCTTGGTCACCATGGCTTTTCTTTCGCGCTCGGCGGAGGCTTGCGCTTCCATGGCCTTGACCATGGACTCGGACGGCTTGATGTCCTGGATCTCCACCGACTTGACCGTCAGTCCCCAGTCGATAGCCTCGTCGGCGATGCTTTCGCGCAGCCTGGCCTTGATCTTGTCGCGGCTCGACAGCGCCTGATCGAGATCCATGTCGCCGGCAATGGAGCGCAGGGTGGTCATGATCATGTTGCGGATCGCCTCGGAAAAATCCGTCACGCCATACACCGCCTTGATCGGATCGGTGATCTTGATGAAAGCGATGGCATTGATGAGGATCACCGCGTTATCGCGCGTGATGACTTCCTGCTCCTGCACGTCAAGGATGATGTCCTTGGTGACGAGTTTGTAGGCCACCTGGTCCAGGTAGGGAATGATGATGTTGAGTCCCGGATGCAGCGTGCTGCTGTACTTGCCGAGCCGCTCGACGATCCATTCGGTACCCTGCGGCACGATGCGCACCCCTTTGGCCAGCGTGACAATCGCAAATACGAGCAATGCGACAACAAAAATAAATCCGGCACCCATGGTGTCCTCCATCAGGTTTTCCCCACTTTCAATAAGCTGCCTTCAACGGTCAGCACTTTCACGCGCACCCCGACCGAGATGGCCTCGTCGGCCAGGCAAGGCCAGACATCAGCACCCAGCATGGGTTTCTGGAATCGCACTTCGCCCTTCTGGAAAGGTGCAACCTCACGCGTTAGCAAACCAATTTCGCCAATCAAGTTGGCATCCGACATGCCGACCCGGGTCTTGTGAAAGTTCGGCTTGAACAACTTGAACCAGAGCACGATCAGCGCCACCGAAACCACCAGCCATACCGACAATTGCGCCGTGACCTCGATTTGCGGCAACATCAGCACAATCAGTGCAACGACCAGCCCGCCCAAGCCGAACCAGACCAGCACGAAAGCCGGAACCGCCAGTTCGGCCAGGATCAGTGCAATTCCGGCAACCGCCCAGTGCCACCATTCGGGATGCATCGGATACCTTTCTCGTTCAATGGCTCGCGCCGGCGCATTCCTGTCCGGCAACGCTAACGATAGCAGGATTCAGATGGATTGTCTGTGCGAACGTGATCGCCAACCGCCTTACTGTACCGACGACCGGGTCCGATGAATTTCTATCGTGGTATGCACGATTTCCTCGTGCTGGGCCAATTGATCCCGGACATGCAGCGGCGTCAGCGTCTGATCGCAAGTGACCAGGCTCAGCGCGCAGGAATAGGTGTGCTTGCCAACGCGCCAGACATGCAAGTCGGTGATGCGGGTTTCACCCTGCGGCCCACCGGACTCGACGGCCTCCCGGATCTCGGCCACAACGGGATGATCCATTTCGCGATCGAGTAGCACTGCGCCGGTTTCGCGCAGCAGATTCTTCGCCCAGAGCGCCACCAGGCAGGCGCCGACGATGCCCATCAGGGGATCCAGCCAGGACCAGCCATACCACCAGCCGCCGGCCAGTGCGACGATGGCGAGAACGGAGGTTGCCGCATCCGCAACTACGTGGATGTAAGCCGACTTCAGGTTGAGATCCTGGCCGTGCTGATGCGCGCCACCATGTCCGTGGTGGTCATGCGCATGATCATGGTGATGATGATCGTGGGCATTGCCCAGGATGATGGCACAAGCGACGTTTACCGCCAGACCCAGCACAGCGACGACGATGGCTTCCTGATAGTGGATCGGCTGGGGAGACCACATGCGCTCCAGTGATCCGGTCACCATCAGCAAGGCCACACCCAGCAATACAATGGCACTGGCGAAACCGCCCAGCACTTCGATTTTCCAGGTGCCGAAAGCAAAGCGCGGATCGTGGGCATAGCGTCGTGCCGCCATGTAGGCGAATGCGCTCAAGCCGATGGCGAAAGCGTGCGAGCTCATGTGCCATCCATCCGCCAGCAGCGCCATGGAGTTGAACCACCAGCCGGCGAAAATTTCGATCACCATCATGGTTGCGGTGATCCAGGTGACGATGCGGGTGCCGCGCTCGGCCGCCCGGTTGCTCCGGTCAAAAACGTGGTCGTGTGACCACTCGGACAAATTCTTGTTGGCGCTCATTTTCAGAATCCCAGCGACTCGCCGACCCCAAGCAGGGTCGCCGCGCCGAGCAGTGCGAACAGGGCGGCGGCGATCAAATGCACGACTCTAACCGGAATTTTCTGCGCAAACCGGTCGCCGAGAAACACGGCCGGCACATCCGCAATCATCATTCCCGTCGTGGTTCCGGCCACAACCCAGAAGAACGAGTGATACTGCACGGCCAGCGCCACCGTCGCCACTTGCGTCTTGTCGCCCATTTCAGCGAGGAAGAAAGTGATCAGGGTCGTGCCGAATGCGCCGAAGCGGCTCTGTTTTGCCTCTGCCTCGTCGAACTTGTCCGGAATCAAGGTCCAGATCGCAATCGCGATGAACGAACCGCCGAGTATCCAGCGCATCGCCGATGGCGTGACAAGTGTTGTCAGCCAGGCACCCAGGGCGCCGGCAAAACCGTGATTGGCCAGCGTGGCCACGAGAATGCCCAGCACAATCGGCAGCGGCTTGCGAAATCTTGCCGCGAGGATGAAAGCCAGCAACTGGGTTTTGTCGCCGATTTCGGCGAGAGCCACGATGCCCGTGGAGACGAGAAAAGCTTCCATTGATCAGTGTGAGTGTTTTAAATTTTTTTGCCGGAGTTCCTCGAACAGGCAGATTGCTGCAGCCGCAGCCACATTCAGGGAATTGCTGCCGGCGGCCAGGGGAATGTTGACTCGCCTGGCCACCGCGGCTTCAAGCACCGACGAGATGCCGCTACCCTCGCTGCCGAAGAGCCAGGCCACCCTGCCGCTGAGGTCTTGCCCATACAACGACTCTGCAGCGTTTGCAGTTGCCGCCACCGTAGACCCGGTGAACCTGGCCACGAGATTTTCCAGATCGGCCTGCTCGTGCAGTTGCAGATCGAAATGAGCCCCCTGCGCTGCCCGCAACACCCGTCGGGTCCAAACTCCGGCGCAACCCGGCCCCAGATAAATATCCTTGATGCCGACCGCCGCCGCGCTGCGCAGAATCGAACCGACGTTGCCGGCATCCTGCACCGCATCGAGCAAGACGCAGGAACCGCGGCTTTCATCTGTTGTCGCTTGCGGTGTACGGATCACCGCAGCAACGCCGGTCGGCGCCACCAGATCGGAAAGTGCCTTGAACAGGCTGTCGCTCAGCAGGCAGGTTTCGACACTGCCCAGGCTATCGCAAAGCGCCCGGATTTCCGCTTGCGTGGCGCCATGCTCGCTGACAATCAGTTGCTCGGGTAGCCCGATCTTGTCGCGGTAGGCACTCACCAGATGGGCGCCTTCCAGCAAGGCAGTGCCGGTTCGACGCTGCTCGCGTGCGTCTTCGGCCAGCAGTCGCAGCTGCTTGAAACCTGGGTTGGCGCGGGATGAAATCAGCTTCATGCAGTCTGCCGGAGCAGAGTTCAGTGCCGGAAATAAGTGCCGAGGGTCGCCACGGTGATTGTCAGCAGACCCAGCGCCAGATTGATTCCGACCATTTTTCTGATCTGGTTGAGCGCAGCGCCGGCCTTGCTCCAGTCCGTCGCGGCCACACCCTGGCACAGGCGGGGATAAGAAGCGAAGTAGATATGGCCGAAGATCATCATCATGACAAAACCCAGCGTCATCATTGCATGCCAATGCGGTGGGACACTGCCCCAGCCGACCAGAACAATGACACCGAAGCCGGATAGCGGAAGCAGAATGACGGCAAGCCATACCCAGGGAAAGAAACGCGCGAATACCGCCGCCCAGAGCGCCAGACGTTGCGGCGGCTGAAGCTGCGCGGCAGCCACCGGACGCAGGCAAACGTAGGCGAAGAACATGCCGCCCACCCAGATCGTGACACCAAGTAAATGCAGAAACACCAGCAGAGGGATGAGGTTCATGTTTTGACTCCTTCAAGCAGACGCGAAACTGGCGCAAAACTGCGCCGGTGGATTACTGCCGGACCATGAGCGCGCAAGGCTGCCAAATGCGCCGCAGTCGGATAGCCCTTGTGGCGGTCCAGGCCGTATTCCGGATAGGCCGCATGCAAGCTCAGCATTTCGGCATCGCGCGCAGTTTTTGCGAGTATCGATGCAGCGGCGATGCAGGCCTCGCTGGCATCGCCCTTGACAA
>Ga0172380_10009501_pt1 | contig 10355 bp, 13 predicted proteins | sample Leawe162metaG_FD_119747 | JGI IMG/M metagenome (GOLD analysis project Ga0172380, IMG submission 119747) | Leachate microbial communities from a municipal landfill in Southern Ontario, Canada - Leachate well 162 metaG | ecosystem: Engineered > Solid waste > Landfill > Unclassified | place...
AAATACCCTATGCGACGAAACCACCTCCAGTATCTCTCAGATCCGATCACGAACAATCCATTCGACATCACCGTATTTGAAGAAAAAGGCGCTCACATCACGGATGGGATCCTCACCACAGAAAACTCCTGGTACCCTATCATCAAGAGCATCCCGAGAATCCTCACCGAGGAATTGAAAGAAAACCTTCTCCAAACACATCAGGATTTCTTCAATGCCTGGAAAGAGAAATTTCCAACCCACGTTCGAGATGAATGGCAGGAAGCGATCGACGCCATTCCCGACCTCGACGCCTTCTGGAAGCATCAGAAGAAAACAGCCGAGAGCTTCGCGTATGAATGGAAATACATCTACAAAGAAAACACCTACGAGAAGAATAACTTCTTCCATTTCCTCTCTCCATTTCTCGCTGAAGCCGATTTGAAGGGAAAGAAAACACTCGACATCGGATGCGGATCCGGTCGCTTCACCAAGTGGGCGGCTCTCTCCGGAACGGAAGTCTCATTCGGATCCGACCTCGGCGAAACCGTCGAAGTCGCATTCGAAATGACAGCGAATATCCCAAATGTCTGCATCATCCAGGCCGATATCTACCGCATGCCATTCCTCGATACCTTTGACATCTCTTATTCCATTGGCGTACTCCATCATCTCCCACGACCGAAGCAGGGATTCCTCAAGCTCCCGAAGACTATCAAGGCTGGAGGAAAATTCCTCATCTGGGTTTACAACCGGAGAGACAATGCTCGTGCAATTTATTTTTACGAACCGCTTCGCGATATATTGAAGAAACTTCCGAAACCGATTCTCTTCAAGCTCTGCTATATCCCAGGCTTCGGAGTCCATCTTATCAATCTCTTTGGAAATTTCCTCGCAGGAATAGGGCTCGGATCCCTCGCGACCAAACTCCCATTCGCCTACTATGCGAATTTCCCATTCAATATGAAACTCAACGATGCCTTCGACGTCCTCGCGACACCGAAGAGCAATTACTACTACGTCGAAGAAATCGAAACTTGGTTCAAGGATGGAAGCCTCCGAGACATCGAATCTTTCGAACACCCCGAGGCCGGCATCACCTGCATCGGCACCCGGTAATTCACCCAGTCAAATAATTTAGCAAGACATACTATGCTCAAAGATTTTGACAAGTGGAATGAGAAGAAAAAATATCTCGATACCGCAAAGCGAACGCTTCTTTTCAAAGAAGGTGAGATTTGGTGGTGTTCTATCGGAATAAATGTAGGCGAAGAAGTCTATGGAAAAGGCGAATACTTTCGTCGTCCAGTTGTAATTTTACGAAAGCTTTCTCAGAACTCTTGTATTGTAATGCCTACAACGACAAAAGAGCGTGACGGGAGCTGGTATCATCACTTGAATATCAAAAATAAAGATCGATGGGTCATGATGAATCAGGTTCGTCTTATTTCCGCCAACCGTCTTTGGGTGCGTGAATCTGCATTATCTCAAGAAGAATTTGAAGGACTAAAAAAGTCCGTAGCAACGTTGCTCGGACTTTGATAATGGTCACCCCGCCGAAGCGGGGATCAGTGGGTAACCCCAAATGTACCACTATATTAGCAGAAAAAAATGAATTTGTCAATAGCTATTTTATGACTCAAAAGAAGAAAATCATCCACATTATTCAATCACTCGGAAACGGCGGGTGTGAAAACATGCTTCTTCGGACGCTTCCCCTGCTCGATACCTTCGACCATACCATCATCACTCTGAAAAACCCTGGAGAACTCGCTCCACAATTCGTTTCAACAAGTATCGCCGTCAAAACCGTCTCCTGCGCCGGCATACTCGATATTCCTGGTATCCTTCGCCTCCGAAAGCTCGTCCGTGGTGAGAGTCCTGATATCATCATCACCTACCTCTTCCATGCCGATATGCTCGGCCGCCTTTTCCTCCGACCCCTCCCCTCCGTCTTTGCGAGGAGTCTTCGACGAAGCAATCCAGTCCCCACATCCAAACAAATCCCCGTCATCCCCTTCCTCCGTACGACCTACAACCATCCGAAATATCTCATCGCACGCATCCTCGAATGGATGACTAGACCCCTCGTCAATCAGTATCTCGCCAACTCCATCGCCGTGAAAGATTTCTATATCAAACACATCGGCGTGCATCCGGAAAAAATTACTGTCATCCCGAATGGCATCGACATCGGATATTTCGACTCCATCACGCCCGATCCGGAACTCCGGAAATCCCTCGGTATCAACCCGAATGATTTCATCATCATCTGCGTCGCCAACCTCCATATAAACAAAGGCCATCGCTATCTCCTCGAAGCCTTCGAACAACTCTCCGCACCCATCTCCCCTGTCGGAGGGGAGATGTCTCGCTCGAGCGAGACAGAGGGGTGGAAGGAAAAACAAAATCTCAAACTCCTCCTCGTCGGCGATGGCGATGAAAAAGAAAATCTCCTTCATCAAATCGAGAACTATCAAAGCAAAGAAAACATCCTCTTTCTCGGACGACGTACCGACGTTCCGAAGCTTCTCAAAATCTCCAATCTCTTCGTCCTACCCACCCTTTTCGAGGGACAGTCCAACGCCATCATGGAAGCGATGGCAACGGGACTCCCTGTCATTACCACTGATATCCCAGAAAATAGAAGCTTATTAGAGAACAATTATTCAGGCATACTCGTTCCCATACAAGATTCTTATAATATTAACGGGGCTATTAGTAAACTCGCCAATGAACCTGATCTAAGAATAAAATTAGGGAACAACGCTCATAATAAAATACGATCGAGATACAGCTTAATGAGTATTGCTCTCATCTGGAAATATTTTTTAAATACAATATCATATTAATTTATGTACGAAGTAAAATATATATTTAGACTAGATGACATCTGCCCCACAATGAACTGGAGTAATTTTCTAAAGCTTCTGGCTATTTTTGAAAAATATGACATCAAACCAATACTTGGGGTCATCCCAGACAATCAAGACAAGAAGTTAAGCGTAAATCCTCCGCAAGAAGATTTCTGGAAAATTATCCGTGATTTATATCAGAAAAAGTGGATAATCGCCCAACATGGTTATCAACATTCATATGTCACTAAGAAATCTGGAATTATTGGTCTTAATAATTATAGCGAGTTTTCCAATCTATCCTATGAGGAGCAATTCAAAAAGATAAAGAGAGGAAAGGAGATACTCGAAAATTACATTGGATCCCCTGTATCCTGGTGGATGGCTCCTGCACATAGTTTTGATAAAAATACGTGCAAAGCACTTAAGGAATTAAATTTTCAATATATAACTGATGGTGTCGCGTTATTCCCCTTCAAAAAATACGGATTAAATTGGATTCCTCAACAAATCTGGAAACCACAGAAGAAACTATTTGGCACATGGACAATCTGTATTCACCCTAATGGCATTAATGATACCTTCATTAAACAATTGGATTCTTTTATAGCCAGCAACCTCACAGCTCTAAACAACGTAAGTTTTACTCCTAAGAAAAGTATCTTAAATCTAGTCTTTATTCCTTATTGGTACGGAAAAGAATATTTTTATAGGCTGCTCAAAAATAATTAACCCCTTTTAACCAAGCAAGAAGCTTCAATATTGGATTATTTATCCTGTAATAATGGATACTATCAATTAATTCCTGAGTAAAATTGAGTTTATATTGCGCTATCTTAAACTTTTTATCATTTTGATCAATACACACCTCTCCTAAATCAACCATGCTATAACCATTCTCAATTCCATATTTACAAATCTCAAAAATCAACCTTCTCGAAGAATTACTAATGAGTTTAAAAAATTCTTTATCCCCCTCACTTAACCGCTTAGAACAAATAATATTTGCCCGTAGCACCTCCCCATTATCATAACAAAGTACCGCGGAAATAACTTCCTTTTTATAATACGCCAGAAATAATCTAGAGTTTTTTAAAAGATTATCAAGCGACGGAATACTTGTTAATCTTTTTTTTGTTGCTTCAAAGTTTTTATACAATTCATAAAATCCATTGAAATTGGAAGAGTTATTTTCAAAAAATAACTCTGTGCTTTCCATCGTCTTATTTATTTCATTACGAGTTGTTTTATTAAACTTCTGGAATATCTCTTTTGGCCCATTGTTCAAAAAAATAACAGGTGTTTTATGTGTTACTTTAAAAAACCCAGGTGCTTCAAAATTTTTCAAACTTACAAAATGTAGTTGTGAAAAATCATTCGACAAAAATGGATCTTGCAGGATAAAATTGGCAAAGGTAAAGCCAATTTTTTTTTCAATGAATCTAATCATATTTAAGAATTTTTTAATTCCAAAATGAGATTCTCCCACTTTTTTCCGATATTTTGTGTTGAATGATTTGCTATAGCATAAGCATAGGCATTTTTTGATTTTTCTAAATAATCATCTGGGTCATTTATTAATTTTTTAACCTGAGAAACCATTTTTTCAAAATTATTTTCCGAGAAATAACCAAGGTCATTCTTGGAGATAAAATCATCTGGATTCACATTAAGCGAAACAATGGGGGTTTCCCCCAAACAAGCTTGAATATACACATTCGGAAATCCCTCGTACTCTGAAGTGCCAACAAATATTTTTGCTTGATTAAAATATTTTTGTATTTCATCAAAAGGAACTCTTTCAATGAATTCCAAGTTTTCAATTTTTTTTGTTTTCTGATAAATATCATTCCAAAGAGTTTCATCTCCTGACTTCGGCATTATCATAACAAATTTCTCTTGTGGGAATTCCTGGCAAAGACATAAAAATATATCTGGCTGTTTTACCTGGCGACCAGACCCGACCCACAATACATATTCTTTTCCCCTCTCATTAGAAATAGAATCTGAAAAAATATTTTTTATTACTACTGAATCTTTTTTATGATATTTCAATAAATCAGTCTTCCCTTGTTCATTTTGAACGATTACTTTATTGGCATTTCTCAATCCGTATTTATAAATAATTCCTTTCAAGAATCCAAGCTTTTTTATTTTTTCCATAGTACAATCGACGCTACTTGCTGTTCGAAATATAAATTTTTTATTATGTAATTTACAAAATAATGCGATTACGCCGATTTCCACTCCAGCAGAAGAAGCTAAAAAAACGTCAGCCTCCATTTTCTTCAGAATACCCCAAATAATAAATAAAGCCTTCAAATAATGAGAAACACCCTTCTGTAAAGGAACGCTCTTATAAACTTTGATATTACAATGATTTTCTATTTCTTCTTTTTGTCCCCAATCTCCGGTTACAAAAGAAATCTTAAAATCATCTTGTTTGGAAAGATATTTTGCAATATTAAATAATTGAACTTCTGATCCACCTATCGGGGCAGAACTTTGAGGATTAAACAAAGAATACGCATTCAAATTAAAAAAACAAATTTTTATCATACTTCATTGCGCCCTATTTTTTAGATACGCTTTATTCGAATATAAATATATTCTATTGTTCCATTCGTCGGGAAACTCTTTAACTAAACTAAACCCACTATCAATAATTAAATTATGACAGATAGGGTTGTTATATATAATAAGAATCTCTTTATCTAAATTTTGAAATGCTGATCTTATTTTTTCAACAACTTGATTCATAACTTGAGCCGGAAAAGGATTATAAAAATAAAAAATGTCATAATCCCCATATCGATCAAAGTTGATTGCATCACAAATAAATATCTTTGTTCGTTTTTCTTCTAATTTTCCAAAATTATTAATAGCAATCCTAGCAATCTCTTTTGAGGCCTCTAACCCATCAACTCGTTTGAATGGGAAATTAATCATAGCTCTTATTGCGCTTCCTTTTCCGCATCCAATATCAATAATCGAGTTATATTTGATAATATCAATGTCCTTAATAACATCAGATAAATATTTTCCACCCGATGGAGAAGATCGATGAAAGAGGCTTGGATCCAATCCGACATCTTCAGATGAAATTATAGATGAAAAATCTAATCCTCTTAATTTTTCTGACAGAATCTTTATTAGATTAAACAAATCATTTAATCGTAATTTTAGAATTATGTCGCGTTTCATATCGCTAAGTTTAATCATTTCTTTATCAATAGTATTTCATTACAACCAAGATTATTACTACTTCTTACTTTCTTCGTCAATAATCCTTTCTCTGAAAAATAATTAACCAATTCATCTGTCGTTGCAAATTCATACGGAAGTCCGCCTAGCCAATCAATAACATCATTATGAAAATTCATGCCTCTTTCTTTTCCATAATTCTTTATATAACAAAACGGATTTCGAAATGTTATCAAATAACCGAAGATGAACCATACGTAATATAAAAACTCGATTATCTTTTTCTCAAAAAAATTACAAGTATTATATATCTTTTTAATTTTTAACCATAATTGAGATGTGCCTGTCAATGAGGCATTTTTCCCTATATTTTTGTTATAAATTGCTAAAAAGAAAAGGCTATTTTCCGCCAATAAATGTACAATATTTCTAAAGGCTTTATACATATCCCCGGTATGATGAAGGACTCCCCAAGAATAAACGACATCAAATGTTCCTAAATTTCTAATAAATTCTTCATCAAGAGCAGATCCTTTTTTAATCTCCCAATTTTCTGGATTATTCTCTTTCTCTCTTAGATGAGCAGCACATGCCACGGAGAAGTCATCAACATCAACACTAACAATTCTTTTGGCTCCTAATAAAAATGCTGCCAGAGAAAACAATCCACTCCCACAGCCAATATCAATAAAAGTTTTTCCCCTTATCTTATCTTCTCCTCCCATAAAAGAAATGAGCGAAACCTTGGCCTGGTCGATCTTGTCATTATCCACTTTACTCAGAAAATTTCCCCAATTTTTTCCAAAACTAAAGTGATTTTTATCTTTATAGGATTGCTCATAATTTCTTTCCTGCATAAATTTAATTCTCTATTTATTATTTTTTAAGATTACGATGTAACTCTTGCCTGATATAGAGACAAGCTTATTTAACATACTTCTTACAATAAACATCATATAACCTAATACTTTTTCCTTAAAATTATTTCCACTGTATGCAGCAAAAAACTCATCAACACTAATAATTTTAAAATTATTAAATATTTCATTTATTTTAATTTCACTCCAACGTTGCTTATGTCCCCATTTATGGAATATTTCCCCGCAATTCGGACAAAAACACTGATTCTCCCGAAGATCCTCCTCTACAGGAAACGTAATAAATAAATAGCCATCCTTTTTTAATACTCTTTTAGCCTCTTTCAAACAAACAGCAAGCTCCTCATTATCCATATGCTCCAATACTTCCGAAGCAATGAATCCATCAAAAGAATTGTCAGGGTATGGTATTTTCCCGGTTATATCCATAACCATAAAATCAACACAATTCATTTCCTCTTTTGCCTTCTTAATAACCTCCGAAGATATATCTGCTCCACAGCACGTATATTTATTGACAAGTTTTTTTAAAAGATAGCCATCTCCAAACCCAATCTCAAGAATCTTTTTATGCGGACTTAAATATTTCACTACCTTTGAATAGACTTTATTATGTCTGCTATGCGTCGTAGAAAAAACGGAAGAAGCATCCTGCTGATAATACCTCCAGAGCTTTTCATCTTTATCATTCTCAGTATTCGTCATTAACATAAATACATTTTTTTTAATTGATACGAAAAATAATAATATAAAAATATATTAGCAGTCAGAAGGGATATTGAAGCTCCATAAATTGCGAATTTTGGTATTAAAATTAAACAAATAAAGAAATTTATAATACCAATGCCAATCGCTCCCTTTACAGTAATACTAACACCTCGCAACCCCTCAGAATTGAGCATCCACATCTTTAATTGATATGCCGCCACAACACCTGCATTTATTGCAAATGCAGTCAAATAGAATCCATTTAATACAAATTTAGCCCCCATGATCTTTAAAGAAAAAGATATCAAAACCATGCTCGCTATAGTTGATAAAATAAAGATTGGCGCTTCCAATCTATTGAGCTTCTTTATTATAACAGATTTGTCATTTATAGAGCTAACCGTAGGGAAAAAAACAGTTATTACTATCTGCATGATTTGAGCGAAAACCACCGTCGAAGCAATGAGATAGGCGGAATATATACCAACACTTTCAGCAGAATAATATTTGTTTAAAATTAATTTATCAATATTTCCTATTAATAATCCAGCAGCACTCCCAAATATTGCATATAACCCATAGTGAGTTATTTTTTTGAATATACTAACATCAAAGATTATTGTTTTCTTATTTAAACTTAAAAATAAAGCAAATGAACTAAAAAAAACATATCCCGAAAGGTAAGCATAATACAGGCTATCATAGCCCTTTAACAATTTCAAAAGAAAGAAAAAGGACAAGAATATTACTAGCGAATACAAAAAATCGAGTAACGAGATCTCTTTCATTTTTTTTAATCCTTGGAGAAACGACCTTGAAATATTGAAAGTACCCAATAACACCGCAAGCGCCACTGAATACAAGAAAAAATTCAATTGAACCCCGAATAAACGAGAAAAGTACTCCTTTAGAGAAAAAAGAATGATAACAGAACATAAAGTAAAGACAGAAAAAGAAACAGTGGCAGTTTTTATTATCAAACTTTTTTCCTCATGTGTTTCTGCTTCAGCTATATGTTTCACGCTTGCAGTGGATAATCCGAGTAGCATCGGGATTACAAGAAATTGAGCGATAGAGATCATAACTTGAAACTTCCCATACTCTGCTGGTCCGAGCAATCTCCCACCTAAAATATTAACCAAAAATAAAATGCCAGACGAAAAAAAGGAGCCAATAAAAATAATTGATAAGTTCATCAAAAAAATACGCATCTCTTCCCCCATCTCGTGCCCAAAAATACGGAGATGAATAATCTCCGCAAATCGAAATAATCCCTGTTTTATAGCTACAGATGAAATCATAAAAAGGCTTTTTATAGCCATTTTAGTATACGATAATTTCAATATTTTATCAAATGAGTCTTTGGAAATAATCTATATTGATATGCTATACTTTATGCTATGAAAAAGCTTCTAAATTCAAGTTTATTGCCATACATAAAAGAGCATAGGATTGCCTTCGCTCTTTTTTTTCTTTGGTTATCCGTACAACTCACACTCTTTCACTTCCTCGGTATTGCCCATGGAGGAGATACGAGTAGATATACGGATGCGGCAAACTACATACTATCGGAAGGTAGCCTCCCGTCAGGAAGAGCTCTCGACTATATGGGTTATGTATTATTTGTGACTGCGATATTCTTCCTCGGACTCGAGGAAGCAGGTGTAGTATTCTTTCAAGTCATACTGACGCTCGTCGCATCTATCTGTCTCTATCATCTCACCTACAAATTAAGTCGGGATAAATTCGCCTCTGTCCTATCGGTCTTATTGTATATTCTCGCTTTCAACCTGCATCTTTGGAATTTTTATATCCTCACAGATTCTCTTTTTTCGAGCATGACGATAATTTCCCTCTATCTGATTTCTCATTTAAAAAATTACAAGCAACTGATCTATGTCGTTCCCGTAGTTCTGTGGACAGCGTCTATCAGACCTTCCGGATTTGTATTGCTTTTATCTCTGATACTCCTTGCCCTGGCATATCTATGGAAACTTAAAAAGACAAAACTGCTCCTATGGATATTCGTCATATCCATAATAAGTCTGCCGATACTCTTTCATTTCCTCAATAAAGTCATCAATAACATAGAGGTGGTAGACAACTATCTCAAAGGTGAAATCATATGGAGCTACAGCAAGAATGCATTGACCCCTCCCGATGATATATTTATCGATCCTAATTATGAAAAAAATTCCCTTATGGGAATTATCACATTTACTACCTTCAATTTTATATACGTCTGCAAATTAGCTGTCATGAAGCTCCTCTACTTCCTGGGGCACATAAAGCCATTCTATTCTACGCTTCATAATTGGCTTATCGTGATCACCTATTACCCCCTCTATATACTTGCGATGATTGGGATCTCCAAGAAAACACCCCATTTTCCGACGAAAGTTCTGCTCTTGTCATATTTCCTCGGACAAACTGCTATAGTCATACTCACCTTTGAGGATTGGGATGGGCGATTCCTCGAGGTTATAATGCCGATAGTATATATTTTCTCTGCTATAGGATTGGCGAAATTACTGTATTATTTCCCTAAAATTAAAAGTCTCTGCTCATCCTCTGAAAACAATGAAGTATATCCCTAATATACTGAAAATTATTCCGATTACCTTGCTTGAATTGATCGACTCCCCCAAGAACAGAATCGAGATGATGGAAATAAGCAGTATCATAGCGACACTTGCAACGGGATATGCTCTACTAAGCTCGATATTTTTCA
>Ga0172380_10009502_pt1 | contig 10354 bp, 9 predicted proteins | sample Leawe162metaG_FD_119747 | JGI IMG/M metagenome (GOLD analysis project Ga0172380, IMG submission 119747) | Leachate microbial communities from a municipal landfill in Southern Ontario, Canada - Leachate well 162 metaG | ecosystem: Engineered > Solid waste > Landfill > Unclassified | place...
CCAATTTGATGTACAGGGGCAAGTTGCAAAATCCACGCATGCAGGCTTACCTTGGCTTCGCTACATCCGTCAAAAGGCTGGAGATAATGTTCATTTCTGGCCGTTTGATGGATTTGACCTTCCAGCTCAGAAGTCGGTAATTGCTGAAGTGTATCCCACTTGTTGAAGTCGTAGTTTTCCTCGCGAAGACCGCACTCCTGATCAACACGATGCCTACTCAATCGCAGCATGGATGCAGCGGACTGATCACGATGGCCACCTTTCTGGATATCTTCTTCCAAGCCTCAGCCAGGAGGAGAAACGGTTGGTGCAAATCGAAGGTTGGATCTTGGGAACGATGTGAGGATTCACAACACACCTATCACCTTATGCACACACTTATTCTAGTCGAAAGGTACCCCAGCACAAAACGCCCTTCAGTGCGCTTCATGCGCGAGGGCATTTCGTTCCAAAGCTAGTTAGGCGGTGTTGAGCAGGGGAGATTGTAGGTTCTGAGGTACCGGCAGACTACCAGAAGATGGAATCGGATAATCGTGCCAGCTGAAGACCTGCGACCTAAGCCTCAAGTCCCCTGCAACACCCGCCCCGTGTGGCTCGAGAGGCGGTAAAATCGAAGGTGTTGAGCCTGTCAACGGTGAAGAGCGAACGTGGGCTCATTTTGCTCGCCGATTACCATTAAAGCCCAAATTTCCCGTGCAACGCACCAAGCGGCTCGATTCCAATCAACTAAACACGACTTTAAATGCAGTTGTCTAGGGCAAACCGGTTCCTTCCAAGTAACTCGTTTACACCAACCGATACAGCTTGGCGCTTACCCTTTTGCGTGGGTAGGCCAACGGCGCTTTTGGGGTTGCGAGTCTGCTTGCTTTAGACACAGGTAAGTCGCCAGCTTTAGCTCGGTGGCCTTGTTTTGAAACCTACTGAAGCAAAGGAATCATTGATGCGCACGTTCTTACAAGCTGCCTTGGCCGCCAGCCTCTTACTTGGTTGCTCGAAAGGTCATGATAACCCGATAGCTATTGCGGGAACCCAAGACGAAGTATATCTTGAAAGTGTTTAAATTGAAGGGATGCCGTTCACTGACAACGTCGGAGGGAGTTGGGATCTTACAACCGGCCCGGATGTTTTCTTTACAGTCGTTGCCCCGCTTGGAAACTTGGTTTACGATGGATCAGGCAACACAAGAGACGACTTGTCCGCAGCGAGCTTGCCTGTCGGTTATGCGATCCAACCGCCCGGCATCTTCCTCGAAAACTGGAGCCAGAGCTACACGATCCGACTTTACGACTTTGACGTTACCGGCCACGACCTAATTGGCTCGATGCCTTTCACAGTCAACTCGCGTATCGCAGGCAGACGCTACGTCCCGAACCACCGGATCCAGAATGCGAGCATTAATCTGAGAATCACCGTTAGATGGGAATAGCTCGAGATTATCATAAGCAATTTATTATAAATAACTAATAGGCCACTATCTATGCCAACAGTAACTTTATCGGAGGCTCGCTCGAGAGCCCAACAATCTATGCTTTATAAATCCGCAAGTTCCATCATTGCGGAGAGTATGATGAAGCAACTTTCTCAGCAGAACTATGATGTTTTTCTATCCCACTCATTCGCTGACAGAGAATTAGTAATCGGCTTAAAAGGCCTTCTCGAGGACCACAAGTATACCGTTTATGTCGACTGGTTCGAAGACCCGTCACTCGATCGTTCAAACATCACGGCCGAGACAATCAAGTTGCTTCGAGGTAGAATGAACTTTTGCAAGTGCCTATTCTACTCCGTGACTCCGAACAGTGAACACTCCAACTGGATGCCCTGGGAATGCGGATACATGGATGGTAAGACGGGACGATCTGCGATTTTCCCTCTCACGACCCTTCGGTCAAATTCATTCTCAGGCCGAGAATACCTCCAAGCGTACCCTTACGTCACAATCGATCAAATGGCAAATGGCTCAACTCTATTTTTCGTACGAACCAATTCGTCTACATATTGTTCATTAGATCATTGGCTGAAGGGCAATGAGCCTTTTGGGCACTGATCCACCGATAACTAAATCAAGCTGAAAGGTCTCTTCGATGGCACTATCTCGAGTATTCACAAGTTTCGATGTCGATCACGATTCTGACCTTAAGATACTTCTTAATGGTCAGTCCAAGAACCCCGACACACCATTCTCTTTTGCTGATTGGTCAGTAAAAATCGCTTTTACAGGAGATTGGAAAGAGAAGGCACGAGAGAAGATTAAAAAATGCGACCAGATGATCGTCATTTGCGGCGAACATACTGACACCGCCACTGGAGTCAGTGCTGAAGTTGCAATCGCACAAGAGGAAAAGATTCCATACTTCCTTCTAAAAGGCCGAGCAGATAAAGCCTGCGTCAAGCCCAAAGCGGCTAAATCCACTGACTCTATTTATCTTTGGTCTTGGGATAATCTTAAGAAGTTAGTTGGAGGTGCGAGATAATGCGAAAGTGCCTTTCTATCGGGATAAATGATTATCATTCATCCCCGCTTACCAGTTGTGTTGGTGATGCCGAGGGAATCGCCACCATGCTTGAGCGGAACTCTGATTCAACACCAAATTTCCATGTCAGGCGCTTGCTTGCTCCACCTGAATCACTTACCCGATCCGTACTAAGAGAAGCAATCTCGAACCTCTTTGATGGCAACGACGATATCACTTTGCTTTACTTTTCAGGTCATGGAATGTTTAGTGGCAGGGGCGGCTACATCGTCACGACGGATTTCAAAAGGTACGACGAGGGTATCGCAATGGACGAGATACTTGGAATTGCTAACGAATCGAAAGCAAAAAACAAGATTATCATCCTCGATTGCTGTCATTCAGGTGCATTTGGATCACCTGTACTTACGGGCGATTCTAAAGCTCTGCTCTCTGAAGGACTTACTGTACTTACTGCGAGTAGACCTACGGAGTCAGCGTACGAGGGAGTATTTACCCCACTTCTCCTACAAGCACTTGAAGGCGGAGCAAGTGACTTACTCGGCAACATAACACCCGGCGCTGTTTACGCTTTCATCGATAGAGCTTTGGGGGCTTGGGATCAAAGACCAATCTTCAAGACAAATGTTACAAGGTTCTGCTCTCTTCGACAGGTTCCTCCACCTATCCCTCTGGATATTTTGCGTAACCTGACTGTCTATTTTCCTGATCCAGCAGTTGGGTTCCAACTTGACCCTTCTTACGAATTCACAGACGACTCGGCTGTTCCCGAACACATTGCAATTCTTAAAGAACTTCAACGTATGGTCAGCGTTGGTTTGGTCGTCCCGGTTGATGAAGAGCACATGTACTTCGCCGCAATGAACTCGAAATCTTGCAGGTTGACTGCATTCGGGAACCATTATTGGCATCTTGCCAACCGAGGAATGCTTTGACCTTCGGATCGGAATCGAAGACAATCCTTGTCACACTCCTGTCACACTCGCCCGTAATTCTTGGCGTGATTGCGTCACGATTGGCGGTAGAGCCGAAATTGCAACTATTTGAATTGTTTGTCGTTAAGTAACGCGGATTGCTGTCAGTTGAGGAAAATCCCACTCTCGAAAACTGGAGCAGAACTACACGATCCAGCTTTACGACTTTGACGTTACCGGCCACGATCTAATCGGATCTATGCCTTTCACCGTCAACTCGCTTATCACAGGTAGAGGCTACGTCCCGAACCACCGGCTCCAGAATGCAGGCATTAATCTGAGAATCACGGTAAGATCGGAGTGAGTAGTAATGAGAAGAACCACCGCACTAAGCTCCTGATATGCTAAACACGCAATGAGAATCATTCAATACATTGATACTTTGGCGTTTAAGCCTCAGTAAAATTAAGAAAGAGACAGAAATGAAATTGGAAGTCCATCTCAACGGTCTTAACCAACAGCAAGAAGAGCGTTTCGAAGCCCTTCGACATTTGGGCATCATTCACCCAGGGCAGATGTTGGCTGAAGCAGTTAAACAATTCCTCAAAGAAACTGAGAATCTCTATGTTAAGGGTAGAGACTGTCCTACGTTTAACGGAGCGAACTCACACGGGCCGATGATGTCTATACCGATTCAAAAAGCAATTGAACTCGGTAAAGTTCAAGCTTCGCCAGCCGCACTTGAACATGCTCGCGACTCTCGATGTGAACTCTGCACGAAGTGTCCTTTTGTAAGTTTGGATCTTAAGTAATCCACAATTCTGAAGGGGAAGGAATGAAACGCATCCCTTCCCCTTCAGAACGGCCGAATGCGTCAACAGAATGATGCTCCGACCTCTATAACCCTTCCCGAAGAAACTATAAATCGTTTTCCTTTATTTAAACATTTTCTTTTCACTTCTTTCACGGTTAACCGAACCACCAAATCACACTTGGGATTCACAATGGGACTTAGAGACTGGTTCGCCACTTTCCTCTCTACAATTCAGATCAAGAATTCCGAAACGATTTCTACACGCTATCATACTATCACGAAGAGGCTAAATATCGATTTCTGGGGCAATGATTCTGACACATACCATAGCTTATATGTCGGTTCGTATGGCAGGCATACAGCTGTTAATGGAGATAGTGACGTTGATATGATTTTTCAACTGCCATATTCTTGGTATGTTACCTACAGCAATTATACGTCAAACGGACAATCTTCACTTTTACAATCGGTTAGAGCCTCTTTGTTGAAGACCTATCCGAACTCAGCCTTAGGTGCTGATGGACAAGTTATCAAAATCAGCTTTGCCGATGGACTGGTTTTTGAAGTTGTGCCAGCATTTGAGAATACTGACTATAGCTTCACGCACCCCGATTCAAATAATGGGGGAAGTTGGAAAACGACTAATCCACGACCAGAGATTCAAGCAATTCGAGATCGCAATTCAGATGCAAACAGCAACCTAATTCCTCTTTGTAGGATGATGCGAGCATGGAAAGCCGAATGGAATGTCCCGATGGGCGGCTTGTTAATTGACACCCTCGCATATCAATTTATGGCAACTTGGCCCCAACGCGACAAATCCATCTTTTACTACGATTGGATGAGTCGAGATTTCTTTCGCTTTCTTGCCGATCAAGATACTGACAAACGTTGGTGGCGCGCGCCAGGAAGCGCTCAATGGGTTTACTGGCGTGGTAATTTCCAGACAAAGGGAGAGAAGTGCTACCGATTAGCGCTTGCTGCAATTGAGCATGAAACGGCAGATCCAAAACGAGAACATGCTGCCAAGTCAAAATGGAGAGATATTTATGGAACCAACTTCCCTTCCTAAACAGGCAAGCAAGCCTCGAGATATTATCGAAGGACAGTTACGCGATTGTTACGGCAGAGCCGTCTATAGTCATAAAACCCATGAGAAATGCGCCGACCTTTTACAGGGTCGAGAAGCTAAGCTAAAATTGACTCAGATCGTGCTCTCAGCAATAAGCACCGCTGGTCTTATCGGCACAATCTTTGGTCAAAGCATCGTCGCAACTCTGGCCTTAACTGGCCTCTCCACTGCTCTCTTGGTTCTAAATTCGTACATGAAGAACCACGAAATTGGGGGATTGGCATTTGCGCACAAACAAGCCGCGCAAGCAATTTGGCTTGTTAGGGAAGAATATCTCTCGTTAATCGCCGATTTACGCTCAGATCAGAAAACGGCTTCAGAGATTCTAAAGATTCGTGATGACTTGTTGCATAAATTGCACGCTGCATATGTCAAAGCCCCGCCAACCAACTACAAAGCCTATTCAAAGGCGCAAGAAGCACTTCAGAAATCAGAAGAGTTGACTTTCAGCGATTCGGAGATTGATGCCCTCTTGCCTATTGACTTGAGACGATCCAAGACTGAAGAGTGAATTTCCTCCAATAGGACAGTTTATGTCCTTGGGCTTGGCACACTCTCGGCACACTCGCCAACAATTCTTAGCCGCGTTGTGCCACGATCATCAACTATCAGGATAACGGAACATATTGAAGTATCTATTGTTACGCGCGATTAGTTAGGGCTGACTGAAGCGGGACTACGTCTTAAATCTGCAAGGTGTTGGCCTACCAACTGCACCGGCATTGGAGAATAATCATGGCTTGATTATGGGGCGGCTACATCCATTGGAGTCCACCCCAGTTCTCGTTATAAATAGCTGTAACGCTGCATAATTGCGGTCAACAAAATCTCTCTTCGCCCCCTTCCAGGCACGACATCGTCCCATTCATGTCTTCTTTATCTATCCATATCGGGCAATCGAAGGGCGACGTGATGACTAAGATCAACAGAACTCGGATAACCTTAGATAGAATATAGCATTCTACTTGTCACAATGCCCGATCTTCACCAGACTAGAAACGGCTACTTCCGCTCTCGGTCTCGTAATCACACAATCCGGCTACCGAGTGCAACTACTCAAAGTTAACGGGTTGAGTCACCTCGCATAGAATCAATCTCACTTAGAACAAATCGTTAGGAAGGAAATGATGGGGCCATCAATATATTGTCAGACTCCTGAGGGGCAAATCAACATAGGGTACATTGCCCTTAACCAGCTCAACGGCTCACTCGGTATTGGGTTCTACAGGCTAAATGTCAATTTGTACATTTCCCTGTTAACTAATGCAACGGACAAACGTACGCTTGGCATCGCGGCGATCCGCGGTGAGCTGTTAACGGCTTTGGCGGATGGGACGGAAGCCTTAATTACAGACCTTGTCGAATCCCGGTTTGCGGAGAAGCATGAACAAAATCCTTATTATGCTAATCCAAGAAACGTGGCGCTTCATGCAGATTTGCCCCCCCAAAGGCTTCTAGCCTTAGATGAGGTTCGCAAAGGTAACGATTTAGCGATCACTCTAAGGGTGCGTATCAACGCATTTGATCAGTTAGACGGTAAGACCTTCCCTGCCGAGGCGAGTCTTCAGTTCCAATTGACTCAGAGCGATTGGACTCGAATCCTGAAGGAGATGCGGTTTAAGCGAACGGTGTTGCTTGAAGTTGAAGAGCCCGATGAGAACCAGAACTCATTGCTTGCCGGTGCGGTATTGAATATTCGAAAGGCCCACGATCTTCTGCGTGATGGACATTGGGCTCAAGCCGTTGTCGAGTGCCGACGGGTAGCAGAAGTGATAAGAAAGATGTTCCCAACCGTACCTGCCACCGCAGGTCAGAAGCCACGCGACAAGTTTCGCACGAAGGGTGAGAGGTTACGAGATCTGGATCAGGCCCTGTTCGATCTTTGCAGTTTAGCATCCCATGATGATGAGATTGGAAGCATAACGCCGTGGGGACCGACTGATGCCCGAGCAGTCTTTGCCATAACGACATCGCTGGTTGAGCTCGCTCGGGCACAGTATACGATCCAAGCCAATCAGGCTTAGGTTCATCGTTAAACTGCAACCAAGTGGGACTTCACCAACATTAATGTTTAGATAACACAAGTGTCGATATTGAAAATTGCACGCTGGTTCCTTTTACGCGGTTGACCGAGGCTTCGGCACCCATTGGTTTCCCTCCTAACCACCTTGTGTGGCTCGAGTAGGGGGGAGGTGGGGTAGGTTTTCAGTTGTCGGTGTGAAAAGCTAACGTGGACTCAGTTTGCGTGCCGATTATCATGCTGGATCGACCAGCATAGGCGAGTTTCAAAGTAGGCAAGTTACTCGTGCCCATCCAACAAGCCCATTGAAATTGAGATGACGAATGACCATACCAATAGTTCAGGCGTTATGTCGACTTGGCGCTCTTGGCGGCGTTTTTCGCAACACTATTTAACTCGTCATCAGGAATGGCTCTCTTTTAACAGAAGTTCGAGAAATCGCCGACAAGGCCGAAAAGGCGGACAAACCAACACCCCATCGGTGTTTTAATAGATGTGACCGGCTAGATCGAGCACACCGCTCCAGTTCGACGCCACCGGCATCTCACTGTCCCATCACCAGCGCCGAATCCGCCCTACTAACGGCGCGTGTGGCTTCAACGGTTGCGAGGTCGAGTCGTTGAGTCTGATGCCGGTATAAAGCCAACGTGAGCGAAGTTGTCGCCGATGGATCGAGGCGATAAGGTCGGCGGTGTCACCTGAGCGGGGCGACCATCTCGATGGTGAAAGTAGCTTCACGGCAATATTTTGTCGCCTGACTATTGCATATCGTCAACATATTGATTCTACAGATCCAGAGCCGGAATTAATTTTTCGAAGATAGACTGGGATCTCATCAAGGCGATGAAGTCAGAGGACAAGCGATAAACCCTGTACAGAGATGATTCAAATCATCGGTTGATAAAATAACCGAGTTCATGAAAGACGCATGTCAAACTCGACAAACGCAACTTAGGGGAACCTGAAATCTGCTCCGAAATCTCGGAGGACAGACGAACAGATTTCTCATAACCACAAAGAAAAGCACGCTTTCTCTTGCATATTTCTGGTGAACATCAATATAATGCTAAATTCGTCTTGGAGTGAATTCGAAACTAAACCAACCAAACCCAATCAAGCTGATATTCAAGGAGCCGAACCAATAAATCCTTTAGTCCGCCTCACCGCGTGTGCTCGATTAATCCATCTCAAACTGGAAGAATAGCGCCAGAGCTAACGATATTAAGGCCTTTCTCTATATCTCAATCCGAAGAGGGGTTTCGCTGAATGAGTGTGTGAAGCGCTGTTGTAAACCATTGAATCGGATTCCGAGCCGAACTCGATCCTAAATGAGAGGCGCATCAGGCGAACGACAAGTCTTACTCTTGATTAACTTCATGCAGGAAGGCAAGACATAACACCCTATAACACAATGCGAAGGTTGTATGACGATTGAGGAATTTCTAAAGCAGACTCAACCGCGACGATTGCAGGATATCCTTGACAAGGATATCCTGCAGCTTCTACTCGACGGCTACGCTGTCAAGGCGGGCGTTTGTCTGCTCTATCCCAAGGAAGATAGTGTTGATTGGGATAGATTGGACACTCGCCATAGCCGAAACAGCCCCTCGTTTCATCCTGTATGCGCGGGTTGGCGCAGTAAGACTGAGACTGGGTGTGGTCGAGAAGCTGACTGTATAGCTGCGGATGCGAGGGCAGCGAGATTTTATCTAGATCACCCTGAGCGAGACCTACGGATATTTCGCTGTGACTGCTTGGGATTTTGGGAGATATCTTACCCGATCCGCGTCGAAGGACATCTTTTAGCGGTGCTGGTCGGAGGGCAAATCCTCTTAAAGGATAGCTATGGTGAACTGTTAAAGCATCACAGTTACAGCGAGTTAGCGAATGTTATTGAAATTGAATCCTCAAAGGCTCATGAATATCAGCTGACAGATATTCAAGCGAAAATACGAGGTCATATCATTCCAGCCACTCGGCGTGAAATGTTATTCGGGCGGTTAAGTTCGCCTGATAACTCGCACAGTTTGAATGATTTTTTTGACCGAATCCAGGATATCAGAGATTTTGGTGCAGTTCTTGTCCAGCTTAGTAAGGACATCTATAAAAAACAACTAGCTCAAGCCGAACGCTCTTATTTAAACACCTGCAGCAATGACCTCCACTCGATCTCAAGCTCCAATAGGGAGAACTGGAAAGCTTCGCTGCTGAACCGGCTTGCAGAATATGAGAATCTCCCCGAGATTCGACGCCTTTTCTTCTTTGTTCGTGAACAGTTTGAACTCGTGCATCTAAGCAGGAATGAGAATCAGCAAATACGGTTTCATGTGAGTGAAGTTCTCGACGATTTCCCGGTTGACCATCTTATTATTAATACAGATATTACAAATCTATATCAAGCACCACTCGGATTAGGAAGTAACGCCGTGATCTGGGGCTATCGAACAGACATAACCCAGCAGGGTGGGAACGGTATGCTCCTCCTCATTGTCACCACGCCTAAAAACCTATCGCAAGAATTCTGGCGCGATCTTGCGGCAAAAATCTGCCACGCTGCTGAAGAAGCCTACCTCGCTTTCAGAGAGCACGAAGCTGAAGTCCGATATCGCGCCATTGTCCGCAAAACCAGTCATAGCATCCGGACCCCACTCGAAACCATCGAGTTAGTTCTCTCCGGCTTAGCTTCTCTCCCTGAATACCAATCTAATGCAAGATTTATCAATGACATTGCATTATGTAGTACCCAGATTTTTGAAATGGCCAGTGATGTCACAGAAATTCTTTTAGCCAAAGAACATACTGCCGAGACAGTTGATTACATGAGGTTTGTTTCGAAAATCGCAACCGAGCTGGAACCTATTGCGAGCGCAGCACAAGTCGGCTTAACACTTCAGACAAGCTTGCGTTCTGGAATCCTTGTGCATGCCAATCTGTATAAATTGAAGAGGGCGATCATCAATCTCTTCGATAACGCTATTAAATACTCATATCACGGCTTGA
>Ga0172380_10009503_pt1 | contig 10353 bp, 9 predicted proteins | sample Leawe162metaG_FD_119747 | JGI IMG/M metagenome (GOLD analysis project Ga0172380, IMG submission 119747) | Leachate microbial communities from a municipal landfill in Southern Ontario, Canada - Leachate well 162 metaG | ecosystem: Engineered > Solid waste > Landfill > Unclassified | place...
ACCGTGGCCATCGGCTGCACCGGCGGCCAGCACCGCTCGGTGTACCTGGCCGAATGGCTGGCGCGCGAATTCGGCGGCCAGGCGCGCGTCCTGGTGCGTCACCGCGCAATCACGTGAATTCCTTCCTGCGCTTCATGAAACCCGGCGACTGGGCCGTGCTGCTGGTCTGCGCCGCCGGCTCCGCCGCCCTGGCGCCGGTCGCCTTCTCCGGCGGTTCGGCTGAAAAGGCGGTGGTGCGCCGCGACGGCGTCGTCGTCGCCGAGCTGCCGCTCACCCAGGCGCGGCGCATCGAGGTGGCCGGCGCCATGGGTACCACCGTCATCGAGGTGCAGCCGGGGCGTGCGCGCGTCGCATCCGATCCCGGCCCGCGCCAGTACTGCGTGCGCCAGGGCTGGCTCACCCAGCCCAACGCCATCGCCATCTGCGCGCCCAGCCACATCAGCCTGACCATCGCCGGACGCACTGCGGGTCATGACAGCCTCGCCTATTGAACTGACGGCGACTGCCGACGACCACCGCATCGCGCGCTATGCGGCGGCGGCCATCGCCCTGTCGGTGGTCGAGGCGGCGATTCCGATGCCGCTGCCGGGGGTGAAGCCGGGACTGGCCAACATCATCACGCTGATCGTGCTGGCGCGCTACGGCTGGCGCGACGCCGTCTGGGTGTCGCTGCTGCGCGTGGTGGCGGGCAGCCTGCTCATCGGCCAGTTCCTCGCGCCGGGCTTCTTCCTCAGCCTCGCCGGCGCGCTGGCCAGCCTCGTCGCGCTGGGCCTCGCCATGCACCTGCCGGCGCGCGCCTTCGGCCCGGTCAGCCAGAGCCTCATCGCCGCCTTCGCCCACATCGCCGGCCAGCTCGTCGTGGCGCGGTTGTGGCTTGTGCCGCACGACGGATTGTTCTACCTCGTACCGTTCTTCGCCCTGGCCGCGTTACTATTCGGGCTGGTCAACGGGCTCGCCGCGGCGAAGCTGCTCGAGGAACTTCCCCAACCTCATTAGCCGTCGAGACGGCAAACATCCGGACAGGCGATCTTGGCCCTCATCAATTTCCCGCAACGGGGGAATCCCGTCGCAGAACCGCAACAGTTGCCGCTGTTCCCCCTCAACGCCGTGCTGTTCCCCGGCGGCGTCCTGTCGCTGCGCGTCTTCGAACAGCGCTACATGACACTGGTGAAGGACTGCTTCAAGCGCGAGAGCGCTTTCGGCATCTGCCTCATCGCCGAGGGCGCCGAGGTGGGCGCGCCGGCGCAGCCGCACCCGCTGGGCACGCTGGCGCGCATCGTCGCCTGGGACATGACCCAGCCGGGCATCCTCAACATCACGGTGCGCGGCGAAGGGCGTTTCCGCATACTCTCCAGCGAGGCCGATCGGGAGGGACTGCTGCACGCGCGCGTCGAGCCGATTGCCGCCGAGCCGGAGATGCCGGTGCCCGAGACGCTGGCGGCACTGGTGCCGCTGCTGCAGGCGATGGCGGCGGATGTCGGCGCCGAGCGGTTTCCCGAGCCGCACCGCTTCGACGATGCAGCCTGGGTCGGCTACCGCTTCTGCGAGCTTCTGCCGATTCCGCCCATTGCGCGGCAGAAGCTGCTCGAGCTTGAAGAGCCCATCTCCCGCCTGGAAATCGTCTTCAAGTTCCTTGCCCAGAGAAATCTGGTCAAGTAAGGCTTTTCAGGATTTTTCTGATCGGCGCCGGCAACGGCGCTTCGTCGAGCTTCTTCAGGTTCAGCCAGACGCCGTTTGCCGCCGTGTTGCAGCGACTGACTTTGCACAGCAGCGGCGTGATGTCGAGGCGGAAGTGCGTGAAGGCGTGGCGCACCACGGGCAGTTCCACCGCCCTGGCATACCGGCGCGGCAGCTTGCCGTCGGGCAGTTCGGGCAGCGACAGCAGGCCGCCCCAGATGCCTTTCGGCGGGCGCCGCTCGAGCAGGACGCGGCCGCGGCTGCGCAGCACCAGCAGCGTCACGGCGCGCTGCGGGGCGGCGCGTTTCGGCCGCGTCGTCGGCAGTTCGTCAATGCGGCCTTGCCGCCGCGCCACGCACTGCGCCGCCACGGGGCAGTCGCCGCAGCGCGGCTTGCGCCGCGTGCACAGCGTTGCGCCGAGATCCATCAGCCCCTGCGCGTAGGCAGCCGGATCGCGTTCAGGCAGCAGCGATTCGGCCAGCGTCCACAAGCGTTCTTCTACCGCCTTTTCGCCGGGAAACCCCTCGATGCCGAAGACGCGCGCCAGCACGCGCTTGACGTTGCCGTCGAGGATGGCCGCGCGCGCGCCGAAGGCGAACACGGCGATGGCGGCGGCGGTGGAGCGTCCGATGCCGGGCAGCGCCTCGATGTCCTCGATGCGCTGCGGAAAGCGGCCGTCCCGCTTGGCGACGATCTCCTGCGCCGCCCGCTGCAGGTTGCGCGCCCGCGCGTAGTAGCCGAGCCCGCTCCACAGCGCCATGACGTCTTCCGTTGGTGCGGCGGCGAGGCGGGCGACGTCGGGAAAGCGGGCGAGGAAGCGCTGGTAATACGGGATGACCGTCGACACCTGCGTCTGCTGCAGCATGATCTCGGAGAGCCAGATGCGATAGGGGTCGCGCCCGCGGCCCTTCTGCTGCCAGGGCAGGCCATGGCGTCCGGCTCGCTTCTGCCAGCGGATCAGTGCGTGCGCGAATTCTGCGGGAACGGCATTAACCATGGGAAAGGAAGGGGTTCGCATTGCCACGCTTGCCATGCGGGCAGAGGGCAGTTAGTCTCGTTCAATTCTAAAGTAATCCGGGCCGCCCCCCGTAACCCAGTTGATGAACAAGCCTTGCGAACCGCAGTCGGTCAGCCCGTGGAACAGTGCGGAGGACGATCATCGCGCGCTGCGCGACACGTTCGGCGCCTTCGCCACCGGCGTCACCGTGGTGACCGCGCTCGATCCGGACGGCCGCGCCATCGGCCTGACGGTGAACTCCTTCAACACCGTGTCGCTCGATCCGCCGCTGGTGCTCTGGAGCCTGTCGCTGGCTTCGCCGAGCCTCGATGCGTTCAGCAAGGCGAGCCACTTCGCGGTGAACGTGCTGGCGGCCGACCAGCAGGCGCTGTCCGAGCGCTTCGCCCGGCGCAACAGCGACAAGTTCGCCGATATCGACTGGCGCGAGGGCCTCGGCGGCGCGCCGCTGCTGTCCGGCTGCTGCGCCATCCTCGAATGCCGCAACGAGGTCCAGCATGCCGGCGGCGACCACCTCGTCTTCATCGGCCGTGTCGAAGGCTGCAGCCGCCAGGACAAGGCGCCGCTGGTGTTCCATGGCGGGCGTTACAGGGTTCTGGGCGACGCGTAGCGCCGCCTGACGATAGCCGCCCTGCCCAGCCTCTCCGTTGTCTCGCCGGGATGACTCGGGCACACTGCCCGGCATGAGTTCCGTTTTGTCCGCCCTTCAGCCCAAGCGCATCAAGGCCCGCTTCATCGGCCCGCTTGCGCTTACGCTGGCGTTCATCATGTGTGTCTTCGCCGCGGCCATCTACAGCATCGAAGCGCGCATTCGCGACCGCGACCTGGCAGAGCGCTCGGCGGCGGTGGCCAAACTCTTCGCACAGAAGCTCGACAAGGACACCAACAAGATGATGGCGACCTTGCGTGCGCTGATGATCAATGAGGCGGTCATGGATGCCTTCGGCCGCCAGGACCGCGGCGCGCTGGCGCAGCAGGGCGGCGAGCTGTTCCGCAGCCTGAACGCGGAGCACAAGATCACGCACCTGTATTTCATACGTCCGGACCTGGTCAGTCTCTATCGCTTCCACAGCCCGGCCGTTTTCGGCGACGAGATACATCGTGTGACGATGCAGCAGGCCCGGGAAGGCCAGAAGACCGCGCATGGCCTGGAACTGGGCCCCATGGGCACGCTGACGCTGCGCCTGATCACGCCCTGGCGACAGGGCGGCGAATTGCTCGGCTACCTGGAGATCGGCGAGGAAATCGAGCACCTGCTCGACGAGATCCGGCTCAGCCTGGGGATCGATCTGCTGGTGCTGGCGGACAAGCATTATCTGACGCCCGGGCAATGGCAGCGGGGCCTGGACCTGATGCAACGCAGCGGAGACTGGGCGCGCTTCGGCAGCCACGCCGTGCTGGCGCAAACGGCGGAGCAGATCCCGGCGGCGCTCGACGAGCGCCTGCTGCTGCAACTGCTCGCCGGCGGTACAGCCGAGATACGCGATCACGGACGGTCCATCCACCTGGCCAGCGTGCCGATCACCGATGCCGGCAAACTCCATCTCGGCGACCTGGTGGTGATGCGCGACATCACCGCGCTGGAGTCAACTTTCCAATGGTCGATGATTGCCGTGATCCTGATCAGCCTGCTGGCCGCCGGCGGCGTCCTCGGCGTTTTCTATCTCGCGCTCGATCGCGTCGAGCGCGACTACCGGCGCCAGCACGATCTCGAGCATCAGCTGTTGCGCCTCGACAGCGAACACCGGCGCATCCTCCAGCTCGAAAAGCTGTCCGCCGTCGGCACCATGGTCGGGGGCATCGCGCACCAGCTCAACAATCCGCTGGTGGGCGTGGTCAATCTGGCGCAACTGGCGGAGCGCGAGGCCGACGACCCCGCGCGCACGCGCGAGCTGCTGCGGGAAATCCGCAGCGCCGGCGAGGACTGCCGCGATTTCGTCAAGCGCATGCTGGGGTTTTCCAAGGTGTCCTGCTTCGAGAGCCGGCCGACGCCGATGGCCGGGCTGATCGAGGACACGGTGCTGCTGTTTCGCCAGGCCGAGAGCCGGCATCTGCCGGTGGAGGTGAAGCTGCCGGAGGCGCCGGTGGTGCTGACGGTCGATCCCATCCTGATCCGCCACGCGCTGTTCAACCTGCTGGTCAATGCGGCGCAGGCGACTGCGGAGGGCGAGGGCGGCATCGAGATCAGCCTCGAGCGCGGCGAAGACAAGGAGCGGAACCTGCCCGGCTGGACATTGGCGGTGACCGATCACGGCCGGGGCATGCCGCCGGAGGTCATGGAAAAAGTGTTCGTGCCTTTCTTTACCACGCGCAGCGACGGCACCGGCCTCGGCCTGCCGGTGGTGCAGCATGTGGCCCTGCTGCACGACGGCCAGGTGACGGTGAGCAGCGAGCCGGGGCATGGCACGCGTTTTGCAATGTGGTTGCCTGATCCCACTTGAAACCGTCCCGCACCGACATGTCGCAGAAAATCCTGGTGGTCGACGACGACCGCCACACCCGCATCCTGCTCGACCGGCTTCTCGCCAAGTCGGCCAGCGTCAGCCTGGCCGTCGACGGCGCCGAAGCGCGCCGCCTGTTTGCCGGCGACGATTTCAATCTGGTGCTGATGGACCAGCGCCTGCCCGACGCCAACGGCATCGACCTGCTGCGCGAGTTCCGCGCGCTCAGGCCGCAGCTGGTCGGCATCCTCATGACCGGCTTCGCCGAGGTGCGCGATGCCGTGGCGGCGGTGCGCGAAGGACTGTTCGATTACCTGACCAAGCCTTTCGACGATCTCGAGGCGCTGGAGGCCGTCATCGGCAAGGCACTCGAACTGGACCGCGCCTACCGCGAGATCGACGGGTTGCGGGCACGGTTGACGACCGAGTCGGACGCCCTCATCGGCCAGTCCGCCGCGATGGAGCGCGTGCTCGGCCAGATCCGCCAGGTCGCCGGCCTCGACACCACCGTGCTGCTGGAAGGCGAGAGCGGCACCGGCAAGGAACTCGCCGCCAAGCTGATCCATGCGCTCAGCACCCGCGCCGGCAAGCCGTTTCTCGAAGTCAATCGCGGCGGCCTGCCGGAGAGCCTGCTGGAAAGCCTGCTCTTCGGCTATGAGAAGGGGGCCTTCACCGGGGCCGGCCAGGCCAATGCCGGCTACTTCGAAAAGGCGCACGGCGGCAACCTCTTCCTCGACGAAATCGCCGACATGAGCCCCAAGCTGCAGAGCAGCCTGCTGCGCGTGCTGCAGGACCACAGCTACATGCGCATCGGCAGCACGCAGGCGCGCACTGCCGATTTCCGCCTGATCTGCGCCACCAACCGGCCCTTGCTCGACGAGGTCAGGGCGGGCCGCTTCCGCGAGGATCTGTACTACCGCATCGCCGTGGTCTCGATCGCCCTGCCGCCGCTGCGCGAGCGCGAGGGCGACATCGTGGCGCTGGCGACGCATTTCCTCGATCACTACAACGCCAAGTTCGGCAAGGCCTGCGGGCCGTTCACGCCGGCCGCCATGCGCGCGCTGGAAACCTGCCGCTGGGAGGGGAATGTGCGCCAGCTGCAGCACTGCATCGAGCGCGCCGTGGCCCTGCACGCGGGCGGCCCGGTCGAGAGCATTCATCTGTTTCCGTCGGGAGTGTCCAAACCGATGGAGGCGCAACAGGCGGGCAGTCAGGCACCGGAAGCCAGCCTGGCTTATCAGGAGGCTCGCGCCGAGTTCGAGCGCGAATATCTGCAGCGCCTGCTGGACGCTACGGGGGGAAACGTATCCGAGGCAGCACGCCTCAGCGGCATTCCCCGGCAGAATTTCTATGTCAAAGTGAAGCGCTGGGGACTGTCATTAAAAAGCGACACATGACACAAAATAACGACAGTTAAATTTCGACGACTTTCTCTTTTGCAGCGCAATAAACAGGAAAAACCGCAAAAACCAAAGTGGCATAAGGATTGCATTACAAAGCGCATCCGTAAGACAACCTTACAAGGGGTGATCAAAATGGACCAATGTGCTTTGAAGCAAGGTTTTTCCTCCCTGAAAATGAAAGTCCTGGCGGCAAGCGTCGTCGCCGCACTCACGGCCGGACTCGCCGGCTGCGTCGGAACGTCCACCCGGGGCGCCGATACCACGGGCATCGACTGGGGCAAGATCCCGGCCACAAAACTGGCCTTGTTCTACCCCGGGAAATCCTCCTACGAATGGCTGCGCGACCCGGCTGCGCACAAGGGCGCTGCCAGTGAGACCGCGCGCGGCGACTCCTGCGTTTCCTGCCACGACGACGCCAAGGAAGAGCAGCGCCAGGGCGCGAAGATCCTGCGCGGCAACCACCCGCTCGAGCCGATTGCCCTGCCGGGCAAGCCCGGCCACGTCGACATCAACGTGCAGGCGGCCTACGACGACAAGAACGCCTATTTCCGCTACCAGTGGAAAGGGGCCAACAACATCGAGTACCCCTATTACCGCTTCGACGGCAAGGAGTGGAAGGTCTATGGCGGGCCGCGCCTCGACAAGCCCGTCCAGGAAGGCAAGCAGCCCGCCATCTACGAAACGCGCCTGTCCATGATGGTGGACGACGGCAAGGTGCCGATGTTCAAGGAGCAGGGCTGCTGGCTCACCTGCCATGAAGGCGAGCGCGACCTGAATCCCGCGACGAAGGAGGAAGTGGCGGCCAATGCGGCGATGAAAGCCTACAAGAAGAGCGACGTGCGCAAATACCTGCCTGCCTCGCGCAGCAACCCCGCCGACTGGAAGACCGGCAAGTCGACGGAGGAGATCGCCAGGATCAAGGCTGCCGGCGGTTTCGCCGATCTGATCCAGTGGCGTGGTCATCGCACCAACCCGGTCGGCGGCACCGACGACGGCTATGTGCTCGAGTGGCGCAATTTCGATGACGGCAAGAACCACTTCGCATCGAACCTGGATGCGGCCACCAAGCAGCCCAAGTTCATGTTCGATGCGGGCAAGTTCGGCTCCAAGGCGGTCACCGCCGATCAGGTGGGCAAGAAAGACAATTTCCTGATCAAGGGGGCCAACGCCGTGCCGTTCGATCCGAATGCCGGGTGGAAGGCGGGCGACATGCTGCCGCGATATACCCTGCAGCCGGCCGATGCCAGCGGCTCCGCTGCCGACAACAAGGGCTTCGGCATCTGGAAGGACGGCATGTGGACGGTCGTGGTCGTGCGCCCGCTGAACCTGGCCAATCCCGACGACAAGGCGCTGAAAGCAGGCGGGGTATACAGCGTCGGCTTCGCCCTGCACGACGACAACATCACCACGCGCGGCCATTACGTGTCCTACGTCAAGACCATCGGCATCGGCGCCAAGGCCGACATCGTGGCGGTGAAGCTGCCCTGATCCGGCCCGATCCCGGCCGCCGCGTGGCGGCCGGAATTATTCCAACCTTCGAAAATGGAGACCCCGAAATGAAGCGCAATGTTCGTCCCCTCGTCGCCCTTGCGGCCCTCTGCCTTTCCGTACCGGCCTTCGCCCAGTTCGATGCCGATGCCGCGGAAAACGTCTTCAAGGAAAACGACTGCCACAAGTGCCACCATGCCACGAAGGCCAAGAAGGGCCCGGCCCTGAAGAAGATCGCCGCCAAGTACAAGGAGAAAAAGCTCGACGAGAAGGAGGCGATCAAGCACATGACCGCCGGGCAGAAGGTGAAGCTGGATGACGGCAAGGAAGAGGACCACAAGATCATCGACACCAAGGACGTCAAGGTGCAGACCAACGTCGCTCGCTGGATGCTTTCCCACTGACATAGCAGGAGCGCCGGACCATGAGAACGACACCCTTCCTGTCGCTGATCCTGGCCGGCGCAGCAAGCCTGGCCCTTCTGGCGCCGGCTTCCGCCCTTGCCGACACCGCCAAGCTCGACAATGCCGGCTGCCTCACCTGCCACGACAGCAGCAAGAAAAAGATCGAGGTGCCGGGCAAGGACGATGAAAAGCGCTTCCTTGCCCACATCAACGCCGGCAAGTTCGGCAAGGGCATCCACGGCGACATGCAGTGCGTGGCCTGCCACAAGGAGATCACCGACAATCAGGCCAACCACGTCAAGGCCGCGGACATCAAGCCCGCCAACTGCGTCACCTGCCACGAAGCGCTGTGGGAAACCGCCAGGAAGGAAAAGCTCACCGAGGAGAAGGACCGCCTCGGGCAGGTCGTGCGCAACGTCGAGGCCTACAAGAAATCCTTCCATGCCAAGCCGGACAAGGACGATCCCTCGCGGCCCATGGCTACTTGCGAGGACTGCCACAATTCCCACGAATTCAACGTGCCGCCCAAGGGCACGGCCCGGCGCACCGTCTGGCACAAGGGCATTCCGGACACCTGCGGCGCGAAATGCCACGAGGACCAGCTCGAGGCCTATGCCGCCTCCATCCATGGCGAGGAGCTGCTGGAAAACGGCAATATCAAGAGCGCGGTGTGCACCGACTGCCATACTTCCCACAACATCGCCGCCACCGGCTCGGAAGCCTTCAAGCTCGCCAACGTCGAGGCCTGCGGCAGCTGCCACAAGGAGGGGCTGAAGAGCTACGCCGATACCTATCACGGCCAGGTCAGCCGCCTCGGCTACGCCTATACGGCCAAGTGTGCCGACTGCCACGAGAGCCACAAGATCCTGCCGGTCGACCACCCGAAATCCACGATCCATCCGAAGAACCGGCTGAAGACCTGCACCAAGTGCCACAGCGACAAAAAGCCGGGCATGCGCAACGCCACGCCGGGCTTCGTCTCCTTCGGCCCGCATGCCAACACCCACGACTTCGAGAAGTATCCGCAGATGTGGATCGCCTCGAAGTTCATGGTCGGTCTGCTGATCTTCGTCTTTGCCTTCTTCTGGGCGCATTCCGGCCTCTGGTACTACCGCGAATGGCAGGACCGCAAGTCCGGCAAGCCGCATGCGCGCATCGACACCAAGGGTATGAACCTTGACGAGAAGACGCAGCACTTCCGTCGCTTCCACTGGGGCTGGCGCCTCGGCCATCTGGTCTTCGCCCTCGTCACCATGACCCTGGTGCTGACCGGCACCACCGCGCTCTATGCCGAGAGCGTCTGGGCGCCGCTGGTGGCCAAGGCGCTGGGCGGACCGAAGGTGCTCGGCCTGATACACCGCGTCGCCGCCTTCCTGTTCGTCGGCATCTTCCTCATCCACTTCGTCTATGTGATGCAGAAGCTGCTGCGCGACCGCAGCTTCCGCTGGTTCGGACCGGATTCGCTGATTCCGAACTGGAAGGACTTCGCCGACTGCTGGGGCATGTTCAAGTGGTTCCTCGGCAAGGGCCCGAAACCGCTGTTCGACCGCTGGGCCTACTTCGAGAAGTTCGACTACTGGGCGGTGTTCTGGGGCGTGAACATCATCGGCTGGAGCGGCCTGATGCTGGCCTTCCCGCACGTGACGGCCCAATACCTGCCGGGCTGGGTGTTCAACGTCGGCACCCTCATCCATGGCGAGGAAGCCTTCCTGGCGGCGGTGTTCCTGTTCACGGTGCATTTCTTCAACAACCACTTCAGGCCGGACAAGCTGCCGCCGCCGGACGTGGTGATGTTCACCGGAACCCAGTCCCTGCGCGAGTTCCGCCACGACCACCCGGCGCACTACCAGCGCATGGTCGATTCCGGCGAGCTGTCGAAGTACCTGGTCGAAGCGCCATCGCCGGCGATGACCCGCGGCTCCAAG
>Ga0172380_10009504_pt1 | contig 10352 bp, 6 predicted proteins | sample Leawe162metaG_FD_119747 | JGI IMG/M metagenome (GOLD analysis project Ga0172380, IMG submission 119747) | Leachate microbial communities from a municipal landfill in Southern Ontario, Canada - Leachate well 162 metaG | ecosystem: Engineered > Solid waste > Landfill > Unclassified | place...
GCGACACCCTGGAGAAACTGCCGTCCTGTCTCAACAGTCAGATCGATTCCTTGCTGCCGCTTCGCTCGCAAGATACGCGCCCAATTTCTTCGTAGGCGTACCTGGTAGCGACTCACGCTTACGTTGCTGCCGCTCAAGCAGCAAGCCACGAATGTCTGTTGAGGCCGACAACCCGTCTTCAATGATATGGCCGAGGTCAAGTAGATGTCAGACAGAGCTACGATCTCTAGCTCATGCCACCGACAGGTCTGGGCTGGACGTTTAGTTCCCTGATACCCGTTACTTGGTCGACACGCCCATCACCAATCAGTCCCATCTCCATGACCACGGTCATCACCACGCCGAACCAGATCAGGTCGAAGCCGGTGGCAGGAAGAAACCGAGCAGCGGCACCATCAGCAGGGTTAAAGGTTCTAGCTTCGAATTTCCCCAAGGCACTACGACCGGCGCGAATATCGCAATGCCCTTCCAGAAAAACCCTATGCGGCTTTGCGCTGCTCTTCCACTGGCCACGCGCCTGAAGCATGAGCTTCAAGAATCACCATTTCAACAACCTTACCCTCAGCGTCATAACTGACACAGGTATTCCAGTCCTAAGGAAACGCTGAACAAGCCGCCGCATGTTGCGGCGGCTTGTTCCGCGTTTCCTTAGGTTTTCGGAATCATCGCGAATTGCTCAAGCATAGAATTTTGGTTTCTCCAAAACTCCCAAATAGCCAAGCTCGGGTAATGCATCTAGTGGCGCACAAGAATGAGACCTGTTCTTACGTTAATGATGCGAGTGTCGCTTGAATCAGTGGCATCCCACAACCCTGCACAATTTATGCAGGCAGTTGCATGTCTATCATTATCACAGTATTTTACTATACTATTATAGCGACAACCAAAACACCATTCCTCTGACCACGTTGACTCAATTGGAGAGAACTATTAGTACCCCACATTCACCTTGTGTTCGGATCTGCTGCCTCGATGAGCATGACATTTGCCTAGGTTGTTATCGCTCAATTATGGAAATCGTTGGTTGGTATAAAGCAACCGGAACTGCCAAGGGTAGGATCTTGATCGATTGCCAGCGTCGATCAAGGCAGTACTTATGCAGGATGAATGAAAAGTCCGCATAGCTAGCTTCGGACTGTAGAGAAATATGAATCGTAATAACTCAAGGAAACTGTCTGTCGTTGTTTGGGGAGGAATGTCATGAAAACTGTTAGGCAACTGCTCGAAGGGAAGGGCCATGAGGTCGTAACTATTTCACCGCATCAGTCGGTTTTCGACGCGATGCAATTGATGGCAGCCAAGAATGTGGGCGCACTGCTCGTGGTGGAGGTAGGAGATAAACTCGTTGGCATCGTGACAGAAAGGGATTACGCGCGAAAGATGTATCGAGTGGAAAGATTAGCGCAGGATATTCTGGTATCGGAGTTTATGACGCGTCAAGTTGTCTATGTGCGTCCGAATCAAACCAACGAAGAATGCATGGCCCTAATTACCGATAAACGGCTACGCCACTTGCCCGTATTGGAAAACGACAAAGTGATCGGTATCTTATCAATTGGTGATTTGGTCAAGGACACCATCTCTGAAAAGGACTTCATCATCAATCAACTCATAAACTACATTCGTGGCTAATCAGACCGTAATCGCACATTCGGGTATTCCACCCAAGCTATAGGTGACTTGACTGAAATGTGCGGCCAAGGTGGAACAACTACTTCGGGAGGAGCGTTAATGGTGTCCAATTCCCAAGATCCAAATACTGAATGATCAGACTCGCCTCGTCACACACTTAGATACTCATGGAATGATGCCCAATTTATTTGATTATAGAAATATCGATGGCTAGGTCTTCAGCCCCACCTGGCAGTGGCATATTTCTTGAAGATGCCAAAGCGCTGGCGACGTTTGTACAACGAACGTCAGCCGAATCGGCGCGTCAGGCTCGCGAAGCCTTCTTAGAAGATCATGTGAGTACCGTGTATTCGCTACTCACAGATGATCATGCAAAATTCCTTCGTCTCGATGATCTGATAGCTGCGGTTTACAAACTGATTGAAGGTTTGTTGCCAAGCGATATAGAACTGGAGCTTGAGGCAAAGCTTCCGCTGGCCGAACAGAAAGGCTTAGCCATCGATGTTATGTTGTTTCTCTCTTATGTCTTGAATCACAAGGCAAGCGGGGAGCATCTATGCCAGGCCATGAGACTTCCTCGTGCGGATTCCATAGAACGACTTGCCGACTTTGCCAAAAGCGGCCAACTCACTCTGGCTGCGGCAAGCCTGGAACGTATCGACAAGGCCAGTTTTCTTACACTGAACCACCCAGAGACTCTCAACGCTGAGGACGAACGTAGCCTTGAGGATGTCGAAATAGCAGTCGATCTGGCCTTGCTCGACCCACATACGGAAGTGGTCGTCTTGCGCGGCGCGCCAATCGACAAGTATGGCGGGCACCGTGCATTCTGTAGCGGCATCAACCTCACGCGTTTGCAAGATGGCAAAATATCTCCACTGTGGTATCTGCAGCGCGAGTTGGGCGTATTGCACAAGATATACCGCGGCCTGGCCCAACCCAAAATCGTATCGGAAGCTTCCGAGGAAACGCAAGAAAAGCCTTGGATTGCTCAGTTGGACAAATTCGCCATCGGTGGTGGTTGTCAATACCTTTTGGTGATGGACAGCATCGTCGCAGGCACTGATGCTTTCTTGAGCTTGCCGGCTCGCAAAGAAGGCATCATTCCTGGCGCCGCCAATTTACGGCTGCCACGCTTCGTAGGCGAACGCCTGGCTAGGCAAATGGTTCTGGCCGATCGCCGCATCGCATGCGATTCGGATGAGGGAAGGATGCTTTGCGACCGGATCGTTGCTCCCGAGAAAGTAGAGAGCTCAGTTCAGGCACTGATCGACGAATTGATGAATTCCGGTGTTGTAAGTTTCGCTGCCAATCGCCGTGCATTTCGACTTGTGCAGGAACCGTTGGACATGTTTCGACGATACATGGCGCTGTATGCCCACGAACAGGCTTTCTGCCACTTCTCGCCTGCCTTGTCAGATAATTTGCGAAGGCATTGGCGCGGCGCCAGCGGACACTGATGCGACATTATCAAGCGACAACAATGTGGCATTACCTCCGGCCGCCGCGGTATTGCAACTGACCACGCGTTCAGAAACCATTCTATATATAGGATACAAGGCTGTATTGATTCCGGGCTGGAGCAGCGGGATCAGGGCTCCCGACTCATCCGCCAAGCGCTGGCGGAGCGCAGAAGCTTGCTGAGGGTTTCCGTCAAAGAGAACTCCCGACAGCCGAGAGTATTCGGGATGGGTCAGCAGTTCAATGTGCTTGACAATATCCTTGGGCATTCTTCGCAGGATCGATTCACTAACTGGGCTTTCAAGCGTGACAACCTTGCCTTCCACAGCGAAGACCGCCACAAATTGTCGAACCAGTTTATATTCGTCCGCCGCAAGACAAAGAAAGCGCCCACGCGGCGAAAAGCTGAGCGTATTGCGTTCCCCAGTCGGCCCGGGCAGATCCATCCATGAGTTTGCGAGCGTCAGATCCGCATAGATCGAACAAAGTCTTGCCAGTTCACGCCATCCTGAAACACCAGCCCATTTGACGATGTTCTGGAATAATCCGCTGCCTTTGTGCGAGGCGCCAAGCGATCGACATCCCAGACTGCTCGGATGAATATATTCACTGCCGGATAAGCTATGCAGATACAACGGTCCACCAGCCTTGGGACCGGTACCGGAAAGTCCCTCTCCACCGAACGGCTGCCCACCGACTACTGCGCCGATCATATTGCGATTGATGTAGATGTTGCCCACATGCGCCCGCTCGATAATCTGTTGTGCCGTTTCACTAATACGGCTGTGCAGGCCCAGCGTCAAGCCATAACCCGAGGCATTGATGGAATCGACCAGAGCGCTCAGCTTCTCGCCGCCGAAACGCAGGACATGCACGACTGGACCAAAGACTTCGCCGTCAAGATCATCCAAGGAATCGATTTCGATCAGCGTCGGCGGCACGAAACTGCCGTTGATACATTCTTCCGGCAAGGGTGTTTGAAACACCTTGAAACCCCTGTTTCTCATCAACGCAACATGTGCCAGGAGCCTCGCCTTCGCATCCATATCAATCACCGGCCCGATGTCCGTCGACAATAAGGCGGGGTCGCCAAGTTTCATTTCCACCATGGCGGTCTTCAATGTCTCCAGCACCTGCTGGACAATATTGTTTTCCAGGCACAGCACGCGAAGTGCCGAGCATCGTTGACCTGCGCTGTCAAAACCTGAAGTCATCACATCCTTGACCACTTGTTCAGTCAAAGCGGAGGAATCAACGATCATGGCGTTCAGGCCGCCGGTCTCGGCAATCAGGCGAACATTGGGGCGTGAGGAAACGCTTTTGTTGATCTGCCGAGCAACTTCAAGCGAGCCGGTAAACAGTACGCCATGAACACGCGAGTCTGCTGTTAATGCGGCTCCAATGGTTTCACCTGGGCCGGGAAGAAATTGCAATGATTCCCGCGGTATTCCTGCCTCGTGCAGCAATTCGACGGCAAAGCAACCCATCAGGGGCGTCTGTTCGGCCGGCTTGGCAATCACTGGACTACCGGCTGCCAATGCCGCGGTGATTTGGCCCACAAAGATCGCCAAAGGAAAATTCCAGGGACTGATGCAAACTGCCACGCCAGGCGCCGCACCAAAATTCTGCAACTGGCCGGTAGCCAACATTTGCGCGTAGTAGCGACAGAAATCAACCGCCTCGCGTACTTCGGCAAGGGCATTCGCCCATGTTTTTCCCGCTTCCCGGATACTTAGGCTGAGTAAGACATTTCGGTTGAGTTCAATCAAATCCGCAGCGCGTCGCAACAATGCTGCCCGTTCGTCAGGCGAGGTCTGGTGCCAGACCACCGCATACGCTGCCGCGTTGGTCAATGCGTGATCAACCATTTCAGAATCGGCCTCAATTACCGCCCCAACGATATTCGCAGGATTGGCCGGATTACGAATCGGTTGCGCAACACCCATAGGCTGCAATCCGCCTGCGATTATTGGCTGAGCCTTCCACGACTCAGTCGCGAGTGTGTCAATTGCGTTCCTCAGTTGTTCGATCGATGCTTCATCCGCCAGATCGGTCCCCGCCGAATTGACCCGCTGCATACCGTACAGATTTATCGGCAGCGGAATTGACGGATGGCGCGCTCCGTCGGTTCGCTTGACGAGAGCCAGGGGATCCTCGATCAGGTCATCGATCGGTACCGTCTCGTCGGCGATGCGATTTACGAAGGAGTTGTTGGCGCCGTTTTCGAGCAAACGACGCACCAGGTAGGGCAGCAAATTGGCGTGGGTGCCAACCGGCGCATAGATGCGACATCGTTTGCCAAGCTTGCTTCGCCCCACCACATTGTCATAGAGCACCTCTCCCATTCCATGCAGACACTGGAACTCGTATTCTTCAATGCCACGATCGCTGGCCATTTGGAGCACTGCGGCAAGCGTGTAGGCATTGTGGGTAGCGAACTGCGGGTAGATAAGCTCCGAAGCTGTCAGCAATCGATTGGCACAAACCAGATAGGCAAGGTCAGTATGCGACTTGCGCGTATATACCGGGTAATCGGTCAGGCCATCGACCTGCGTGCGCTTAATTTCGCTATCCCAGTATGCCCCCTTTACCAGTCTAACCATCAGCCGTTGCTGACCACGCCGCGCCATGTCCGACAAAAAATCGATGACGTATGGGCAACGCTTCTGGTAGGCCTGAATGGCTAGGCCAAGACCGTTCCAGCCTGCCAAATCAGCGTCACTCACCAGCGATTCGAAAAGATCGAGGGAAAGTTCCAACCGATCGGCTTCTTCAGCATCAATGTTGAATCCTATGCCATGGCTTCGGGCCAGAAGCATCAACGCTTTGAGACGCGGACGCAGTTCTGTCATTACGCGGTCACGCTGGTTGCGCTCATAGCGGGGATGCAAGGCGGATAGCTTGACCGAAATTCCGTTCCTGTCCGCCACATTGCGCCCATCGCTGGCAACGCCGATGGCGCGAATGGCAGAAGCATAGGCTTGAAAGTGGCGTTCGGCATCGCCTTCGGTTACCGCGGCTTCACCGAGCATATCGAAGGAGTGGGTATAGCCGCGCGAGGCATTCGCTTTGCTTCGAGCCAAGGCCGACTCGATGGTCTCGCCCGTTACGAACTGCTGCGCCAGCAGTCGCATGGCGAAATCGATGCCACTGCGGATCAGTGATTCCCCGCCTCTTGACAGCAAGCGCATCAGCGCATTGTCCATCGCCACCAGTTTGCCGGTGAGCAGCAGACCCCAAGTGGCAGCTTTGACAACCGGTGATGCGCTACCGCCGAGATGGGATTGCCAGGCGCCTTGGCTGAGCTTGTCGCGAATCAAGCGGTCCGCCGTGCTCTTGTCGGGAATGCGCAACAATGCTTCTGCCAAGCACATCAGAGCAACGCCCTCCTGGCTCGACAGAGAGAACTCATGCATCAGCGGTGCCACAAAATTCTGGTTGCTCTGGCTCCGCATGGCGGCAACTAGCCTACGCGCGAGAGCCTTGATTGGCTGCTGATCAATCTGCAGCTTCTCAAGCTCTTGTGCCAGCGTTGCGACACAAGCGGCTTCTTCAGGTCGGCAAGCATTCCTAACCAGTTGCCTGAGATTGGCTGCCATCGCGACCTCTTGAGTGCTACGATCTAGTCCTAATAAAGTTAATTAAACTTGTTTTGTCAACTTTAGAAATTCTTGCGCCGTTAAAGCTTTATAGGCGGCTGTCACTAAGGTTCCGCTCCTCGATCTTGGCAAAGTTAGGTGGATTCTGTCCGGCACTTCCGGCCTGTTCTTGCATTGTGGCACCTATGCATTGATTGGCCACTCAAACCGATAGGTCCTGGAGTCTTCACTTCTGGCGTAGAGCGACTACCTTCAGATTGAGATATTCGACTAGGGCACCGACATGCGAATTGGAGTACCTAAAGAAACCAAGAATAACGAGTACCGCGTGGGCATGACGCCATCAGGGGTACGCGAGTTGGTTAACCACGGCCATCGGGTACTGGTAGAGAGCAATGCAGGTAAGGGTGTCGGTTTGACCGACAAACATTACTCCAACGCCGGTGCCGAAGTGGTCATGTCAGCCGGAGAAGTTTTTGGACAGACCGAACTCATCGTCAAAGTGAAGGAGCCGCAGCATTCCGAGATCGGTCTGTTGAGCCCAGGACAAGTACTGTTTGCCTACCTGCACCTTGCCCCCGATCCAGAACAAACAAAAGGGCTTCTCGCGGCGGATTGTGTCGCGATCGCCTATGAAACAGTCACCGCTTCCGGTGGAGGTCTGCCGCTCCTGGCACCGATGAGTCGGGTGGCAGGCCGCATGTCCATTCAAGCGGGTGCGACCTGCCTGGAGAAATCGCATGGTGGTGCCGGTGTGTTGCTCGGTGGCGTACCTGGTGTGGCCGCCGGGCGCGTAGTCATTTTAGGTGGCGGGGTGGTTGGCCACAATGCCGCGCAAATGGCTGTTGGCTTGGGCGCTGATGTAACAGTGATCGACCGATCGCTGGAGAGACTGGCCTATCTGGATGCGTTCTTCGGCAATCGCATTCATACCATCCATTCGACGGCAGCGGCGATAGAAGAATATGCCTTTGCAGCCGACCTCGTTGTCGGAGCGGTGCTCGTGCCGGGCGCTGCAACTCCGAAGCTCTTGGCTCGAAGCCATCTGGCCAGCATGCGCCCGGGGTCGGTGTTGGTGGACGTGGCGATCGACCAGGGTGGCTGCTTTGAGACAAGCCGGCCAACAACGCACGACCAGCCGACATTCATTGTTGAGGACATAGTGCATTACTGCGTGGCCAACATGCCGGGCGCCGTGGCACGCACATCCACTTTCGCACTCACAACGGCCACATTGCCCTTTGTCTTGGCTCTTGCTGATAAGGGCTACCAGCAGGCATTGCTTGATGATACCAACCTGCGTATGGGGCTGAACATCCATCGCGGAGAGGTTACCTGCCTCCCTGTGGCAACAGCAACAAGCCACTGCGACAAATATGTGGAGCCCCTGACAAGTATCCGGTCAAAGTCGGCAGCTGGATAGCAACGCAAAACAAAAGACCCGCAGTGCAATGATTTAGGACTGCGGTCCCTTAGTCAGGAATAGCGGCATATCCATACGCTATGACTTACTCCAGGTGCAGCCGGCTAAGACTGGTCATGAGCTGATTTGCCGAATGTCCTCCTGCATTCCATTTGCTATAGTAATTCAGTCGATTAAAGTGAAAATGTAAGGATGGGCCGAGGTCAAGTAGATGTCAGACAGTGCTACGATCTCTAGCTCAAACCACCGACAGGTCTGGGCTGGACGTTTAGCCCCCTGGTACCCGTTACTTGGTCGACACCCCCATCACCGCATCGGGGAAAGCCGTGGCGATGGCGGGAAAGAAGCAGCACAGGATGATCGCGATGAACATCAGGCCGACAAAGGGCATCACGCCCCAGATCACGTCCTTGAGCGGAATGTCCGGTGCGATGTTCTTGATCACGAAAATGTTGAGACCGACCGGCGGATGGATCAGCCCCATCTCCATGACCACGGTCATCACCACGCCAAACCAGATCAGGTCGAAGCCGGCGGCCTTGAGCGGCGGCAGGATGATCGGCGCGGTCATCAGGATGATCGACACCGGCGGCAGGAAGAAGCCAAGCAGCAGCAGCATCAACAGGATCACCGTGAGCAGCAGCCACTTCGACAGGGCCAGGCCGACGATCCACTCCGCCGCACTTTGCGAGATGTGCAGGTAGCTCATGACATAGGAATAGAGCAGCGACATGCCGATGATGAACATCAGCATGGTCGATTCGCGAAGCGTCGAGGTCAGGATCGGCGCCAGATGCGGCGGCCGCCACAAGCCATACACCACCGCGATCAGCACCAGTGCCAGCACCGCACCGAGGCCCGCGGTTTCCGAGGGCGTGGCATAGCCGCCGTAAAGCGCGACCATCACGCCGATCAGCAGAATCACGAAAGGCAGCACGCGCGGCAGCATCTCGACTTTCTCGCGCAGGCTATACACGTGCTGGCCGAGATAGGCTGATTTTTCGCCACCCGCGGCGTGACTGACTTCGGCGGCACGGTATTCGACGCGGTAGCGCCAGGTGGCGTAGAGCGAGAACAGCACCACCAGCAGCACGCCGGGGCCGATCCCGGCGAGGAACAGGCGGCCCAGCGATTGTTCGGCGGCAACGGCGTAGAGAATCATGGTGATCGAAGGCGGCAGCAGGATGCCGAGCGTACCGCCGGCAGCGATGATGCCGGCGGCAAAGCCTCCCGAATAACCGCGCGAGCGCATCTCCGGAATGCCGGCGCTGCCGATGGCAGAGCAGGTCGCCGGGCTGGAGCCGGCCATCGCCGCAAACAGGCCACAGGCAAAGACGTTGGCGATCCCCAGGCCGCCCGGAATGCGATGCATCCAGGCATGCAGTGCCAGGTAAAGATCGCGGCCGGCGGCGGACTTGCCGATAGCCGCACCTTTCAAAATGAACAGCGGGATCGACAGCAGGGTGATGCTGGCCAGTTCTTCATAGACATTCTGGGTGACGGTGTCGAGGCTGGATGCCGGCATGAAGAAGTACATGAAAACCAGCGCCACCCCGCCCAGCGAAAAGGCGATCGACATGCCGGAGAGCATCACCAGCAGGGTCACGCCGCCATACAACAGACCGATGGTAAGCACGCTCATCGCGCCGCCCTCACCGCCTTGACGCGTGCCAGCAGATGCAGCAGCAACTGGACACCGACCAGGCTCATGCCCAGCGCCATGATCGAGTAGGGAATCCACAGCGGTGGGCCCCAGGAACTCGATGTGGTCTGCCCCTCGGCCACCGCTTCATGCAGCAGCGTCCAGGATTTCCAGGCGAAGAACAGGCAGAAGGCACTGCTCAAGGCATCCACCACCAATAGCCGCCAGCGATTCACGGCAGGTGGCAGGATGCCTGCCAATGCCTCGATGCCGATGTGGCCGCGCTGCGACTGCACATAGGCGCCGGACAGAAAAGTGGCGCCGACTAGCAGAAACACCGCGGCCTCATCCTGCCAGTCGGTGGCAATCTTGAAAAAATAGCGGGCAAACACACTGTAGGTCAGGATGCCGGCGGCGGCCAGCAGCGCCAGCATGCAGGGCACCAGCAGGACACGGTTGACCAGAGCCATCGCCCGATCAAGGAGACCCGTCGCCGCCCCATCCGCTGCGGGCAGGCGCGGGTCATAACCGTGGCTCAAAGCGTTTTCTCGGCCAGTTGCAGCAGTCGTGCGCAGTTGGGCGATTTGGCGGCGTA
>Ga0172380_10009505_pt1 | contig 10351 bp, 8 predicted proteins | sample Leawe162metaG_FD_119747 | JGI IMG/M metagenome (GOLD analysis project Ga0172380, IMG submission 119747) | Leachate microbial communities from a municipal landfill in Southern Ontario, Canada - Leachate well 162 metaG | ecosystem: Engineered > Solid waste > Landfill > Unclassified | place...
CATGTCGCCGATTTTCTCGTGCGACACGCTCAGGTCGCGCTGCCAGCCCGCGTTGGCCGGGTCTTGCCGGGCGAGGCGCTCGCTGATTTCCAGGTCTTTGCGGTAGGCCGCCAGCGCGCCGGGCAGGTCGCCCTGGGCGCTGAGGATGTCGCCGATTTTGTTGTGCGAGACGCTCAGGTCGCGTTGCCATCCCGCGTTGGCCGGGTCTTGCCGGGCGAGGCGCTCGCGGATTGCCAGCCCCTTGCGGTAGGCCGCCAGCGCGCCGGGCAGGTCGCCCTGAGCGCTGAGTATTTCGCCGATTTTGTTGTGCGCAACCGAAAGGTTGCGCAGGTGGCCGGCATTGCCGGGTTCGGCCTGGGCTTTTTCCTTCATCAGCGCCAGAAGCTTGCCGTAGGCGCTGTGGGCGCGCGCCAGGTCGCCGGCTTGCGCTTCCACGTCGCCGAGCAGAGACCAGTTTTCCGGGTCGCCGGGGTCGTATTCGGTGGCGCGGCGCAAGGCGGCCAGGGCGGTGCGGGTGTCGCTGTTTTCGGTGATCGCGGCCAGTTGGCGCGCAGCCGCTGCGGCGTCGGTGCGGGCGGCGGCGTGGTCCTGCGCGGTCTTATTGATGCGCGCCTGGGCGTCACGCTCCGCTTGGCGCAGGTAGTCGGCGGTGGGGCGCAGGTCGTTGCGCGTCAGGCCTTGCACCGCTTTGTCCGCCCCGGCGTGGTGCGCGCCGGTTTGGGTGTCTTGGGCGAGGCGTTGGGCGAGGTTGGCCAGTTCGGCTTTGAGTTGTTGGTTTTCCTGTTCGAGTTGCGCGTTCCGCTGGTCTTTTTTTACCGATGTTTTCAGGAGAGACAGGATTTCATCGGTGTTACTCTTGGTTACTGCGGCGTTCTTCTTGATTTCCTCGGTGTTGTTCTCGATTTTTTTGATCTGTTTCGGGGGCGCGGTGTTGACCTGGTTGCCGTTGCCCTGTATCGCAAGCGCGACGCCGCCATCGCCGGCTTTGGGCTGTTGCGTGAGTACGCCGGGCTGCGCGGGCCTGGCCGGTTCGGCGACCACCCCGGCGGAAAGCCAGGCGAGGCCGATCAGGGCGAGAGCATGGGGACGTCGCGTTGTCGTTTTCATTTGCCAGTGTTGATCTGGTTGCCGTTGCCCTGTATTGCAAGCGCGACGCCGCCGTCACCGGCCACGGGCGCTTGGGTGAGGGCGGCGGGTTGCGGCGGGGCGGGTTGATGGACGGGGGCGGCAACCGGCGCGACCGGCTGGGGCGCCTCGGGGTTGGGATGCAACCAGGTGTAAACCGCCCAGCCGCCGACAACCAGCGCGGCAGCCGCGCCGCCCAGCAATCTGAGCATGTCCCGCGTGTTCGGGTCTTTCAGGCTATCCAGCCAGGCCATGGCTTTGTCTCCCTGCGTTAAGGATGCATAGGCATGGCATGATACAGGAAAAGGGCTTTTTTGCCATATCCTAAGCCGGACAATTGCCGGAACCAAAAAATATTTACCGCAGAGGCGCAGAGGCGCAGAGGCGCAGAGATTTTGTAGGGTAATGGTATGGTTTTACCATCCGTTATATTTCTCCGCGCCTCGGCGTCTCTGCGGTGAAAAAAATCACCCGGAGAACCGAGGCAAAAGGGGACGCTACCCTTATTGATGATGACCTTAAAAGGGTAGCGTCCCCTTTATCCCCAGCCCGACAACACCCACTTAATGGCAGTGACGCCGGCGCGTGGGGACGATCAAAACCCCAGGCCGTAGGATGTGCCGAGGTACGAGGCGCATCGCTCGCGCACTCCGGCGGCGATACGCTACGACACCGTCAAATCAAAAAGACTTGCGCCAGTAAACCGCGCAGGGGTCGATGATTTCCAGGGGTTCCCGAATGGCGTGGCGCGCGCGGAATTCGTCCACCGCGGTCTTGCAGGCGTTAAGCGCGCCGTAGTCGTCTATGATGATGAAGCCGCCGGGAGAAACCTTGTGATAGAGGTTGTTCAAGCTATCCATGGTCGATTCATACAGGTCGCCGTCGAGCCGCAGCAACGCCAGCTTCTTGATCGGGGCGGTGGGCAGCGTGTCCTTGAACCAGCCTTTGAGAAATTTTACTTTGTTGTCGAGCAGATCGTAACGGGCGAACAGGCTTTCGACCGCTTCCTGGCTCACGGCCAAGTAAGGGAAGGCGTCCGCCGACAGGTCCATGCCCAAGCAATCCTCCGCGCAACTGGCCTTGGGCAATCCGGCGAAGGAATCCGCCACCCAGACGCGGCGTTTCCTGATGTCGTGCGCCATCAGCCAGCCGCGCATGAACACCGTCGCGCCGCCCTTCCACACGCCGGTTTCGATCAAGTCGCCGGGAATCTTGTCGGCCAATATCGCGTCCAGGCACTGATGGAGGTTATCCAGGCGCACCTGCCCGATCATGGTGTGGGCGACGAAAACGAAGTTGCGCATAAAGAGCACCTCCTCACCGCCCGCGCCGACAAAAGGCGCCCAAGTGCCCACCTTGCGGCTCGACTCGATAGATTTGTATAAGGCATGGTTGCGTATCCCGAGATATTCGGGAATCAGCGCCTGGAGGTTCACCGGTTGCGGTTGCCCCAGGTGACTCAACAATAACAATAACCGCGTCTCATTTTCTGGATACAACTGGTTGAGCAAGCTCTTTTTGAGCAATGACAGATAACGTTCCGCATATACCGTAGGAGGGGGAAGCAGGGTTGGTGCATTCGTTGGCCTAGCCTTGCCTTTGCCCATGTTCCCCCCAGTGCGGTAAATTTTGACTTTAATATTCTACCATCACAAAACCGGCGCCGCCTCTGCCGCCTGGAACAAGGGATCCCGAATACCCCCATCCGCCGCTGCCTCCCGACCCCTGAGCGCCGACATTGCCGACGCTCCCGGATGACCGACCGCCGCCGCCGCTGCCGGATTCGGGCGTGCCGGGCGGCGGGGCGACGCCGACCGCCCCAAGCCCTCCCCGCGTCATCGCGCCCAGCGACCCGGAACCGCCAAAATTGCTGGTTACGGCTGCATCGGAACCTGCCGTATTCTGCGCGGAAAGCCCCCCGCCCCCACCCCCGCCGCCTCCGGCGTATGCCGCTGCGGGCGACACGCCTTTGCCGCCCCCTTTGCCGGGAACCACCACCAGCGGCGTCCCCTCGAAGTAGCATGCCGCTTGCTCGGGCGCGGGGGCGTTCCAGTCGGTTGCAGCGTTCCCGCCGCTGGCGACGATGACCGCGCGGCCTAGCTGAAGGATCATCGACGAACCGCCGGCACTCCCCGCTCCAGAAGTCCCCGCGCCACCCACCCCGACGGTGATCGTCAGCGTCTCCCCCGGCGTGACGTTGAGCCACCCCCGGAGAAACAGCCCGCCGCCACCACCCGCGCCGCTAAAGGAATTGTCGCTGGACCCGGCGCTTCCCGACCCGCCCCCGCCCAGCGCCGACGCGCGAATGCGCGTAACACCCGCCGGCACCACCCAGGTGGTCGAGCTGGTCCAAAACTGGCGATTGCCCACACCATTGGTCGCCACAAGCTGCTGAATGGCCTTGCGCGATCCCGGCCAGCCTAAAAGTCCGTTGTTCATAGATTGCCCCCTTCGACGATGACATTGAACGATTCGGCGTTATTAGTCGCCGCGCGCACCGAGTAGCCGGTGGGGAGATACAGGGGCGGGTCAATGTCGGTCACGCTGGTAAACACGACCGCCGTGCCGGAAGGCGTCACCGCCGACACCGCGACCTCTTTCCACAAAAACGCGGTCGCACCGTTATGGATAAAAAAGCGGATCATGCCCGCCGACGTAGACGCGCGCGCGACGATGGAAAGGCGGCTGACCATGGAACCGGATGCGCCGGCGGTGAAGACGGCGCCAACCGTCCCCGTGCCGTCGCGGGCGGTGTTGGCGGTGGTAATGTTTGCGATGGCGCAATTTGGGGTGGCTGCATAAGAAGGCGTTGTTGCCATGATGATCTTGCTCCTAAAGAATGGTTGATGAGATTGTCGTCGTCCTGATTAAGTGCTCACAGCGGTCAGCATTGACGACGTTGGCACTCAGTAGACGTGCAGCCATGGTAGGCGGATGGGGGGTGCGGGATAATGCTGACCGAGGTCAGCACCTTTTTGGGCGTGTGGGGTTGGGGGGCGCGGCGTGAGTAGGGAGGACGGATGAAGCGAAGCCGCGATACGTTTCGCGGCTTCGCGCCTTCGCGTGAGTCAAAATACCGCAGCCGGGTCACTGCCATTAAGTTAGGAAAAATCCGTTCGCCCTGAGCTTCGCCTGTCCTGAGCTTCGCCGAAGGATCGAAGGGTGAATGGATTTTTCCTGGCAAAAGGGCAAAAGGGGGCACTACCCTTATTGATGATGACCTTAAAAGGGTAGCGTCCCCTTTATCATCAAGGAACGAGGCGCATCGCTCGCGCACCCCGGCGGCGATACGCGACAGATGCGCCTCGTTCCTCGGCACATCCTACGACGCTTGCTGTTGATTCACGCGAAGGCGCGAAATTCGCGTGCGGGTTGACGAGATGTTTGACACCCCAAGCGTGGTGGGCGCGCCCCAGGGTAAATTTGTTCTCAGTACGAAAAAAACCGATTCACCGCAGAGGACGCGGAGGACGCAGAGGAAAAGCATGAGGGGTTTCCTCTGCGTCCTCTGCGGTGAAAAAGGTTTTGTCTTTATGGATTGCCATCATGATGTTTAGCAGCGTTACGCCAAGTTTGCCTGGGATTCATGAATGTTTTCCATCATTGATTTTTATCATGAATTTCTGAGAACAACTTTACCCTGGGGCGCGCCCGCCCTCACTTGGCTACGATTTCCGCCGGCGTATTGCCGCCGGGGTGCGCGAACGAAAGGCCACATCCCACGACACGGTCAAGATTAAAAAGATTTGCGCCAGTAAACCGCATCGCTATCGATTTTTGTCAGTGGGTCCAGGATGCCGTGGCGGGTTCGGAACTCTTCCACTGCGGTCTTGCAGGCAGTGACGGCATGGTAGTCGTCCACGATGACGAATCCGCCGGGCGAAACTTTGTGGTAGAGGTTGTTCAAGCCGTCCATGGTCGATTCGTACAGGTCGCCGTCGAGACGCAACAATGCCAGCTTCTTGATCGGGGCGGTGGGCAGCGTGTCCCTGAACCAGCCCTTGAGGAACTTTACTTTGTTGTCGAGCAGGTCGTAACGGGTGAAGAGTTCTTCCACTGCTTCCTGGCTCACGGCCAAGTAGGGGAAGGCGTCCGCCGAAAAATCGATTTTTTCGAGGACATCCTGCGCGTGGCTGGCCTTGGGCAATCCGGCGAAGGAATCCGCCACCCAGACGCGACGTTTTTCAATGCCGTGCGCCATCAGGTAGCCGCGCATGAACACCGTCGCGCCGCCCTTCCACACGCCGGTTTCAATCAAGTCGCCGGGAATCTTGTCGGCCAATATCGCGTCCAGGCACTGATGGAGGTTATCCAAGCGCGCCTGCCCGATCAGCGTGTGGGCGAGGAAAATAAAGTTGTGCGCATACGCGCCGGGATAATTCAGCCATCCCCCAATTTTGCGCGTGGCCTCAAGATCACGGTAAATCAAACAATCGCGTATCCCGAGATACTCGGGAATCAGCGCTTCGAGGTTAACCGGCTGCTGTTTCCCCAGATTTTTCAACAAAAAATGCAGGCGCGCTTCGTTTTCCAGGTACAACTGGTTGAGCAGGCTCTTTTTGAGCAGGGACAGGTAACGGTCGGCCTGTACGGTGGGGGGCGACGGCAGGGTAGGTGCGCCCATTGTCTTAGTCTTAGACTTGCCCTTGCCCATGTTTCCCCCCAGTGCAGAATATTGATCGTTTAATATTCTACCATCACAAAACCGTTTCCGCCTTTGCCGCCGACATTATCTGAGCTTCCGCCGCTGCCTCCCGACCCCTGAGCGCCCGCGTTGCCAACCCCCGAAGACGACCCGCCCCCGCTGCCGGATTCCGGTGTGCCGGGCGGGGGGGCGATGCCGACGTAGCCGACGCCGACGCCCCGCGTCATCGCCCCCAGCGATCCGCAACCGCTGACGGAATTGGCGGTATAGGCCGCCCCCGCAGCGTTCTGCGCGGAAAGCCCGCCGCCGCCCCCGCCGTTGCCGGAGTATCCCGTGGAAGGTGACGCACCCGCGCCGCCCCCTTTGCCGGGAACCACCACCAGCGGCGTCCCCTCGAAGTAGTATGCCGCTTGATCGGGGGCGGGGGCGTCCCAGCCGGTTGCACCATTCCCGCCGCTGGCGACGATGAGCGCACGGCCTAGCTGAAGGATCATCGATGAACCGCCGGCAATCCCCGCTCCAGAAGTCCCCGCGCCACCCGCCCCGACGGTGATCGTCAGCGTTTCCCCCGGCGTGACGTTGAGCCAGCCCCGGAGAAACAGCCCGCCTCCGCCGCCCGCGCCGCTAAAGCTATTGTTGTTGCCGCCAAAAGTCCCGCTTCCGCCCCCGCCCAGCGCCGACGCCCGAACGCGCGTGACGCCCGCCGGCACGACCCAGGTGGTCGAGCTGGTCCAAAATTGGCGATTGCCCACATCGTTGGTCGCGCACATCTGCTGGAGCACCTTGCGCGACCCCGGCCAGCCTAACAGTCCGTTGTTCATAGATTGCCCCCTTCGACGATAACGTTGAACGATTCGGCGTTATTAGTCGCCGCGCGCACCGAGTAACCGCTGGGGAGATACAGGGGCGGGTCAATGTCGGTCACGCTGGTGAACGCGGCAGCCGTGCCGGAAGGCGTGACCGCCGACACCGCGACTTCCTTCCACAAAAACGCCGTCGCACCGTTATGGATAAAAAAGCGGATCATGCCCGCCGAGGTGGACGCGCGCGCGACGATGTTCAAGCGGCTGACCATGGCGCCTGCCGCGCCGGCGGTGAAGATTGCACCAATAGTCCCCGTGCCGTCGCGGGCGGTGTTGGCGGTGGCGATATTGGCGATGGCGCAATTCGGGGTGGCTGCATAAGAAGGCGTTGTTGCCATGATGATCTTGCTCCTAAAGAATAGTTGATGAGATTGTCGTCTTGATAAGTGCTCACAGCGGTCAGCATTGACGACGTTGGCGCTCAGTAGACGTGCAGCCATGGTAGGCGGATGGGGGGTGCGGGATAATGCTGACCGAGGTCAGCACCTTATTGGGCGTGTGGGGTTGGCGGCGCGGCGTGAGCAGGGAGGACGGATGAAGCGAAGGCGCGATACGTTTCGCGGCTTCGCGCCTTCGCGTGAGTCAAAATACCGCAGCCGGGTGGGCACGGCTCACTGCCATTGGATCGTTCCCACGCTCCAGCGTGGGAACGCCGTTCAGGACGCTCCAGCGTCCCGTATCACGTAGCCGGAGAGCCGCATATTGGCGCGCAAACACCCTTCGACTGGGCTTCGGGCGAACGGATTTTTCCTAACTTAATGGCAGTGACGCCGGAGCGTGGGAACGATCAAGTGCTTGCTGTGGCCATTTCTTCCGCGCAATATCCGAGCAACGCCAACACTTCGCCGGATTCATCCCGGAAATGAAGAATATAAGCTAATTCTTCCGCCAGTCTGGGCGGTATTGGTTGCAGCAGATAATCCTGAAGTACGGTCACGGCAAAAAAAGCATTTAACCGGTAAAGGGAGTCTGGGAGGTCCACCGGCGTTTTGGAGGATTTTTGCTCCACAAAGATGGGTTTTTCTTTCGCGATCCATTTGGCAAGAAAGCCGCCGTATTTGTGTCGGTCAGGCGTTGCCGCATATTCTTGGGATTTTCCTGCAAGATGGAAATAACACCAGCGCTTAATATCCTCGTGAGCGTTTCCAACGGCTTCCACAAGCGCATAACTGCTCAGTCCAATGTTGATATGATCCCAATCTTTGAACCCCGGATAAAATTGCTCGCTTTCGAGGTATAGTGGAACAAATTTTTCCTCCCAGGCGTCACCAACCCGCTTCAGTAACGAGTTGATTGTCGCCACCTTGATTAGCGTCCCATCCGGCGCCTTGATATCTTGCATCGATGCGGGTCCTCAACAATTTCAACATATAAAAACTGCTTCCCAAATGGAACCTGTTCTTCCTGATAGCCTTGCTTTATTAACCGATCTTGAATTGCGGCATTGTCCATCCAGGTGGCTATGATTTTTGCCGTATAGCAAAAATCCATCTTGCTGCAATTGCAATGAATAGTATGGATTTTCGCGTACTTTCCATTGTAATCGAACTGAAATAATTCAAGTTGCGCAAGAATTGCAAAATATAACGGCTCCCTGCACTCAACAACCACATTTTCCCATTGGCTATAATCATGGGCGGTATCTGGATCGAACACAATTAATACTGGCTGCATTGCGACATACCTCGCCCACCCCTAAACCCTTCGAGAGGGCGGGCGATTGCTGGAAAGGGGATATGGACAGGCTGCTGCTTACTCTTTTCTGCCGGAGAAAGCGCTCACCCTTCCGTCTGCAAGACGTTTTAAAATAGCGTCGGAGAGTGGATAAATCTTGTGGAATGCGTAGAAAACCGGGAAATAGCTTCCTTTGAAATGCGGAATTGCTTTGTGTTCGCAGTCCGTATTTTCTCTTCGGGCGTTAATCAAGCGACGAAGCCCACTGGACTTTGCAATGGAAAATAGCAGCTCACGGTTCGCAGCTTCATGTATTGAGTGGAATTTCTTCATTATATATCAACAACATCGGGCCACAGAAGGAGCGCTGCCGCCTTTCTGGAAGCCATGGGTCGAAAACGCACACCACTGAACATCCATGCTCAGTGTTTATGTGCTCCCCTGATATTCAATTCTCCTCTCCGAATATCCATTCAGAGAAAAATTCAGAATTTTCTTAACAAAACCTTTCTTAGGATAACATACTCATCAGAAAAAACCAGAATTATTTCAAATGCCACGAAATAACTCTTTACCGTGCTACTATTTTGCAGCGGAAATGTAACTACTCAGGGGGCTAGAGCAAAAGGGGACGCTACCCTAAAAGCACCCTAAAAGGGGACGCTACCCTTAATTGATGATGACCTTAAAAGGGTAGCGTCCCCTTTATCATCGCGTCCCCTTTATCATCAAGGAACGAGGCGCATCGCTCGCGCACCCCGGCGTCGACACGCGACAGATGCGCCTCGTTCCTCGGCACATCCTACGACTCTTGCTGTTGATTCACGCGAAGGCGCGAAATTCGCGTGCGGGTTGACGAGATGTTTGACACCCCAAGCGTGGGGGCAGCCGGGAGGGCGCGCCCGCCCTCAGTTGGCTACGATTTACGCCAGAAAACCGCAGCGTAGTCGATAGTCTCCAGCGGTTCCAGGATGGCGTGGCGCGCGCGGAATTCGTCCACCGCCACTTTGCAGGAGGGAACGGCATGGTAGTCGTCCACGATGACAAATCCGCCGGGCGAAACTTTGTGGTAGAGGTTGTTCAAGCCGTCCAGGGTCGATTCATACAGGTCGCCGTCGAGCCGTAGCAATGCCAGCTTCTTGATTGGGGCGGTGGGCAGCGTGTCCTTGAACCAGCCTTTGAGGAACTTTACTTTGTCGTCAAGCAAATCGTAACGGGCGAACAGGTCTTCGACCTCTTCCCGGCTCACGGCCAGATAGGGGAAGGCGTCCGCCGACAAATCCATTTGGGCGCGATCCTGCGCGCAGCTGGCCTTGGGCAATCCGGCGAAGGAATCCGCCACCCAGACACGGCGCTTTTTGATGTCGTGCGCCATCAGGTAGCCGCGCATGAACACTGTCGCGCCGCCCTTCCACACGCCGGTTTCGATCAAGTCGCCGGGAATTTTGTCGGCGACGATCGTGTCGAGGCATTGATGAATGTTATCCAGGCGCGCCTGCCCGATCATCGTGTGGGCGACATGAGTGAAATTTCGCATAACGAACGCCTCACCATCCCCGTTTGCACTTAAAAACGCCAAAAAGCGCCCAATTTTGCGGTTGTTCTCAAGACCATGGTAGAGCGGTTGGTCGCGCATCCCGAGATACTCGGGAATAAGCGCTTCGAGGCTCAAAGGTCGCGGCTGATTCAGGTGGTTCAACAAAAAAACCAGGCGCGCCTCGTTTTCCATGTACAACAGGTTGAGCAGGCTCTTTTTGAGCAGAGACAGATAGCGTTCGGCATGCACTGTAGGGCGCGCAGGCAGGGGGGATGCGCTCTTGCCCTTGCCTTCCGGCTCAGACTTGTTTTTGCCTCTTCCCATACGCCCCCCCAGTGTAGAATATTGATCCTAGAAACCTCCGTTGAACCGCAGAGACGCTTCAGGCGCTGAGAAAAAACAATGAGTTATGGCGTCGTGCGACACTACCCATTTGGTGAAGCGGAAAATTGTTGTAACTCATTGGTTTCTCTGCGTCTCTGCGTCTCTGCGGTTAAGCAAATGCGG
>Ga0172380_10009506_pt1 | contig 10351 bp, 9 predicted proteins | sample Leawe162metaG_FD_119747 | JGI IMG/M metagenome (GOLD analysis project Ga0172380, IMG submission 119747) | Leachate microbial communities from a municipal landfill in Southern Ontario, Canada - Leachate well 162 metaG | ecosystem: Engineered > Solid waste > Landfill > Unclassified | place...
ATACGAAGAGATGCCGGCGTTCTTCGCATCATTCGATATCGCTCTCGGTATTTTCGGTGTGACTGATAAAGCTGCCCGTGCAATTCCTAACAAGGTGTACGACGCGATGGCGACGGGGAAGCCAATCATCACGAGTGATACTCCGGCTATCCGCGAACTGCTTCGGCATGGCTACGACGCGTATCTGGTACCGAGAGGTGATCCTCGTGCGCTCGCTGGCGCAATAGAGAAGCTTGTAGATGATGAATCACTTCGCGCGAGCCTTAGCGCACGTGCACTTGAGACCTACCATTCTCACGCAACACCGAGTGTGATAGGCACAGGACTCCTTGCCGCTCTTAGCGTTGCAATCCGCCCAGGTGTTCACGCACCGCGTCTCAGAATCGATTTCTGGTTGCCGCACGTGAAGGTAGCGGGTGGTACGAAAGTGTCGCTCACCTATGCCGAGTTCCTTGCCGAGCGCGGGCATGCTGTCCGCGTATTCTCGCTACGGCCAGGTTGGCGCGAGCGACTTTTCGGTGCGGCGACATGGGAAGGGAAGTTTCGTGTACCTATATCGTATGTGCGCACATGGGAAGAGGCGTGTCACCACGAGAGTGATGTCATCATCGCTGACTCATGGCAGGTCGCTGGCGCACTGCTTTCCTGTAATCCGCCGAAGAAGCTTTTCGAATTCGTGCAACACGATGAGCGTCTGTATCACGGACAGCCGGATGAGGTCGAGGCAGTGTATCGCGCACCAAACGTCGGAAAGATTGTCGTAGCGACGTGGCTCAAGGAGCTTTTCGAGCGCGACTTCGCCGCTACGCCCGCGCTCGTCATGAATACCATCGATCGCGAAGCGTTCTATTCAGACGGAGGTGTGCCGCATACGAGCGACACGCTTCGCGTGGCGCTCCTTGTGCACACGTATCCATGGAAGGGTACGCAAGAAGGGATAAACGTGCTCACGGAACTGAAAAAGAAATACCCACGTATCAGGACCGTCGGTTTCGGCGTGCGGACGAAAGAGTGTCCTGCCGGCATCGATGAGTATCACTATGATCCTTCCCCCGAAGAGTTGCGATCGATCTACGCTTCCTCCGACATATTCCTCTGTCCTTCATGGGACGAAGGATTCGGTCTTCCTTCTTTGGAAGCTATGGCGTGTGGCGCGGCGCTCGTCACCTATGAGAACGGCGGCTCGCGCGACTTCGCATTCGACGGCGAGACGGCATTCGTCGCGCCGCATCGAGATAGGGAAGCGCTTGCGCAGAAGCTTGAGGTGGCGATAACTGATGAGCCCTTGCGTGCGCGTATCGCCCTGCACGCGGGAGAGCTTGTCGCACGCTTGCCGACGCTGGAGCAGCAGGCAGTCGCCCTAGAGGCATGCCTCGCGGGCGGCTGGCAGGATGAGCGCTCGTGATAGAATACAAGCCTCGTATGCACCTAAGGGAAAAGCTAAAGAAGCCGAAATTCTTCCTCAAGGGCATAGCGACGTATCTGCCAGCAGGGATTTCGCGGTTCTTGCCGCGGCATCAGCGGCAGTTCGAAGGGCGCGGCTTGCGCGCCTATGCCGGGAAATCGCAGGTCGCGCGCGGGTATTACTCCGTGTGGATGAGGACGCTCTCTATGCTTCATGAACATGGGGCTCTAGGGCGAATCGAAACGGTGGGCGAGATAGGGCCGGGAGACTCGATAGCTACCGGCATCGCGATGCTGCTTTCCGGCGCGAATCGATACATCGGTCTCGACATTGTCCCGACGGCGCACAATTTCAATAACGAGGAGATACTCGACGAGATGATCGAGCTCTTCAAAGGCCGCGAACCGATTCCTGATAATGCCGAGTATCCAAAGTCGAGGCCGTATCTTTCGTCATACGCTTTTCCTTCACCTATCCTTACAGAAGAAAAGCTTGCAGAACTTCTTTCCGATGAACGGATCGGGCATATACGCCAAGCGATTCGCACGATGCAGAGCGGGAAGGGTGCTGACCCTCAGAATCCGATACGCATCGAGTACCTCGTCCCCTGGACGGACGCGGAAGTGATACGCGACTGCGAACAGACGATTGATCTCATCATCTCCAGTGCAGCCATGGAGCACGTCGATGATGTTCCGCTCGCGTATGCGAGCGCGGCACGCTTGCTCGCGCCTGAGGGAATCATCGTTTCGACCATAGATTACAAGGGTCACGACTCTGCTGGGCTATGGAATGGTCACTGGGCATACGGGGATGCTTCTTGGCGGTTGGTGAGAGGGAAGACCTCTTATTTCATCAACCGCTGGAGCCACTCCATGCATCTGGAGGAATTGCGGAAGCTTTTTACTGTCGTCAAAGATGTACGATTCCTTCGCGAGAACCAGCTTGCACCAGAAGATATCGCTCTTCGATTTCGTGCATTGCCCGCGACCGACTTCGAGACAAGTGAAGGGTTCATCATCGCTCGGAAGAAATGAGTAGTATATGAAAGACATTCCGACCGTATCCATCGTCATTCCGACCTATAAGCGGCCGCAGTTATTATCGCGTGCCATAGATTCCGTCCTCGCACAGACATTCACCGATTTTGAAGCCATCGTCGTTGACGACGATCCGGCGGGGTCGGCAGAGCCGATAGTCCGCGCGTATACGGATGCGCGTGTACAGTATTTGAAGAATGAGGGGGTGCATGGTGGTAGTGCCGCGCGGAATACCGGCATACGGGCAGCACGAGCAGAGTACATCGCGTTTCTTGATGACGATGATATGTGGGTGCCTGAGAAGCTCGAGATACAGGTGGCGGCTTTCAGGGATGTCTCGTCGGATGTCGGATTCTGCGTGACTGGGGTACGGGCGGTGAGCGAGAAGGGTGAAGTGATAACACACGTCGAAGGGGGGGTACATGATTTCAGCGAGATTGCTCTGGTTAGATTCAAAGGCTTCCTGACGATAACGCTCTTCATACGGAAGAGCGTGTTCGAGGACGTCGGTTTATTCGATGAGGAGATGCCCTCGCACCAGGAGGCGGAGCTCATCATGCGCGTCACTAGGAAATACCGAGGGCTCGGTATCGACAAGCCTCTTGCAATCGCAAATATGTTCAAGCACGAGCAGATCGGAGGGAATATCTTCCGCCGGATACAAGGTCGTCTGCTCGTTCTTGAGAAACACACTGGACTGTATGCTTCGCGTCCGGATGCGCTCGCGAAGCATTATTTCTGGCTTGGCTTGCAGTATCGGACGGTGCGGCACCTAGCGACGGCACGAAGCTATTTCTGGAAAGCTTTCCTGCTTACGAAGAAGCCACGGTACGCTGCTCACGCGTTCTATGTTTCGTTGCTCGGTCTGTTCAGGGCTGAGTCTGTAAATACACAATGATTTCTCCTATGACTACCCTCGCCCGTTGGCGGTCTGAATTTGATCGGAGACAGCGATACGCCGTCTCTTCTCGCGAGCCGTTTTTCGAACTCGCGGCAGCGCATCTTCCTCCTGAGGAGGATGGAATCGTCGTCGATATCGGTGCTGGGGATGGGTCGTTCGCGCGCTCGCAGAACCTGGCGCTGCGCTACAAGAACTTGTATCTGCTCGATCATAACGCCGCGTCTGTTGCTGTTCTGAAAAAAGAATTTCCTAAGGCGGAAGTATACAGTGCCCCAGAGGAACTCCTATTTGACGATAAGACGGTGTCTTTCATCCACTTGAGTCACATCGTTGAGCATCTCGAACCGCGGCAGCTGTATGCCTTCCTCTCGGAGTGCAATCGCGTCTTGAAGGATGGTGGCATCCTCGTCATTTCAGCCCCGCTTCTTTGGGATCGGTTTTACGACGACCTGAGCCATGTGAAGCCGTATACTCCGGCTGTATTCATAAATTATCTTTGCTCGAAGCGAGCGAATGCGAACGCTGAAGCTATTTCCGATTCCTTCCATGTGCACGAGCTTGTATACCGCGTCCGTGCCGCGACAGCCGAGGACGGTCTGGGGTCGAGGTTCTTCATCGTCGACACCGCACTGAGGGTCTTCCGTGTGATTATTTCTGCACTCGGTTTCCGCCAGTATCGCAGGAACGGATTCACACTCGTCCTCAAGAAGTCATAAACGTATGCGCATTCTCGGCATATCCTGTTACTACCATGACGCAGCTGCTGCGCTGATCGTTGACGGGCGCATTGTCGCTGCCGCCCAGGAAGAGCGCTTCACAAGGAAGAAGCATGACGCGAGTTTTCCGAAAAACGCGATTGCCTATTGCCTACAAGAGGAGAGTATCGATTTGTCTGGTATCGATGCCGTCGCTTTTTACGACAAGCCGTTTCTCACGTTCGAGCGCTTGCTTGAGACGTATCTCGCGACTGCGCCGGCAGGCATACGCTCATTCCTCATGGCCATACCAATCTGGCTGAAGGAGAAACTCTGGATGCCAGTCATTCTCAAGAAGGAGCTCGGGTGGGAAGGGGAGATTCTTTTCACGGAACATCACGAGGCGCATGCAGCGTCGGCGTTCTTCGCTTCGCCCTACGAGCGCGCTGCGGTGCTCGTGATGGATGGCGTCGGCGAATGGGCGACCGCTTCGTGGGGCACGGGAGAGGGGAATACGCTCTCGCTACGCGAGGAGATTCACTTCCCGCACTCGCTCGGGCTCCTGTATTCCGCATTTACGTACTACGCGGGGTTCAAGGTGAATTCAGGAGAATATAAAGTCATGGGGCTCGCTCCGTATGGAGAGCCGATATACCGAGACCTCATCCTGGAGAAGCTTGTCGACACGAAAGAAGACGGTTCGTTTCGGCTCGATATGTCCTATTTCAATTTTGCTTCCGGACTCACGATGACGAGTGGGAAGTTCCACAAGCTCTTTGGGGGCGCGCCCCGGAAACCGGAATCTCCGCTCACGCAGAAAGAGATGAATCTCGCCGCTTCCATACAGGCGGTTACCGAGGAGATCATGCTCAGGATTGCGCGTGATATCCGGAATCGTTCGGGCGAGCGATTCCTCTGCCTCGCGGGTGGCGTTGCGCTCAACTGCGTGGCGAATGGGAAGATTCTCAAGGAGGGAATCTTTGATGACATCTGGATACAGCCAGCGGCCGGCGATGCCGGTGGTGCGCTCGGTGCAGCGCTCGCTGTCTGGTATATACACAAGGGTAATCCGCGAACTGTTGATAGCGCGCATGATACCCAGCAGGCGTCGCTCCTCGGGCCATCATTCGATCAGGACTCAATCGAATCTTTCCTCACGGCAAAAAATATCCCGTTCCATGCAGGTACTGAGGCTGAAGCGAACAAAAAGATAGCGAAGCTTCTTTCGCATGGGAAGGTCGTCGGATTGTTCCGCGGTAGGATGGAATTCGGCCCGCGTGCGCTCGGAGCGCGTTCCATCATCGGTGACCCGCGCAACCCGGAGATGCAGTCAGTGATGAATGTGAAGATAAAGTTCCGCGAGAGCTTCCGCCCGTTCGCTCCGGCTGTCCTAGCTGAATACGCGGCCGACTACTTTGACATCGGTTCGCACGAATCGCCCTACATGCTCCTCACTGCGTATGTGCAGGAGTCGCGCCGCCGCGTGATGACGCCGGGAGAAGAAGCGCTATGGGGTATCGAGAAACTTAATGTCCCGCGCTCGGACATTCCCGCCGTGACGCATGTCGACTATTCGGCACGGCTTCAGACGGTGAAGCGGGAAGCGCATCCGCGTTTCCATGCGCTCATCGAGGCGTTCCGTACTGAGACGGGTTGCGCCGTAGTCGTGAATACGTCGTTCAACGTGCGCGGCGAACCGATTGTCGGTTCGCCGGAAGATGCGTACCGATGCTTCATGCGCACGGGCATGGACGCACTCGTGCTCGAGAATGCGATTCTCCTGAAAGAAGAGCAATCCCCATATGAGGAGCATGAAGATTGGAAGGACACCTATGAACTCGATTAACCTACACACTATCCTGATGAGTATCGCCGCCACGTGTGGCGGACTCATCATTGCGCTCATAGCGGCAGAAGTTGCTGTCCGCCTTATACAACCGATACTCATGCCGCAGTTCTCTGTGGAGGAGAATGGCACAGTCCTCCGTCCTGATGATGCGTTCGGGTTTATCATCACACCGGGGAGTGATACACACGATGCATGGGGATTCAAGAATCAGCTTGTACCGACGACAACCGATATTGTCGCCATCGGTGATTCTCATACCTACGGTACGTACGGAGCAGGTACCGATTGGCCGACATTTCTTGAGAAATCGTCCGGACGCGACGTTTATAATCTGAGCGTGTGGGGCTATGGGCCGGTCGAATATCTCGGTCTTGTACCGCGCGCCCTTTCGCTCCATCCGCACGTGCTCGTCATTGCGGTGTATCTCGGAAATGACGTATTCAACGCCTACGATGCGGCATATCATCGCGCTGCTTGGACAGCACTGCGCGACTCTTCATTTGTCGATGCTGCGCCAGTCGACAGCTCGACGTTCAAGGAGACACATATCGCTTTCAGGGGATTGCGGGATTTCTTGCGGGAGCGCGTCGCTATCTATCGTCTCTTGGGGGATGGCTCGCGACTGCTTCGTGAACGGATCGGTCTTGCTTCGCCACGTACCGTCGGTACTCACGACTGGGCGACGACTGATCCGGACGCAAGCCTGATTTTTGATGAGATGCCTCCGGTCGCGACGAAATTCTGGCCGGCGAGCCGCATCAAGGGTGTCGATCTCTCGACACCGGAGGTAGCAGAAGGTCTCGCGGTCACCAAGCGGGCGTTCATGGCGATGAAAGAGATGGCAGACAAACAGGGCGTACCAATACTGTTCGCATTTATCCCAGAGAAAGAAGAGGTATACGCGCCACTCGTTGCACAGGCTGGGTTATCGAACGCGGCGTTCGATGCGAGCGTAGAGCACGAAGTGCGCTTGCGCTCAGAGCTCGCAGACTTCTGTTCAGCACGTCACCTATACTGTATCGAGATGCTTCCGGGACTTCAGGCATCGGTAGTGTCAGGGGACGCCGTGTACCGATTCCACTGGGATGAACATCCTGCGCCGGATGGGTACGCAGCCTATGCCGCTCTTATACAGGACGCACTCTCCAGATTTTCCCTATGATGTTTTCTACACCCTATCGTCGCGTGCGGAATGAAATTTCTGCGATTGATGCATCCTCACCTAAGTTGCGTCAATTCGGCCTCTTTGTCGGAGGCATTCTTGCTGCTATTGGTCTTTTCATGTACCTCAAAGAAGCGTCGATTGTCTGGTTACTTATCGGGGCTGCGCTCATCATTCTCGGCGTCGTGGCTCCCGTCTCGTTGCGCTACCTCTACTATGTGTGGATGGCCCTTGCCGCCGTGCTCGGATTGATTGTCGCGCCGGTCATCCTCGCGATTCTCTTTTATGTCGTGCTTACACCGATAGGGCTTCTGCAGCGATTATTCGGTACTGATCCGCTCGCACGCCGGTATGAGCCAGCCGCGGTGTCCTATTGGAAGAAGAAACCGCCCATGCGCGCGGGGCACATGCGAAATCCGTTCTAGGAATGCTATAGTTGCCGGAATGGATCGCTTCCTGCTCGTAAAAGAGTTCCTCATGTTTCTCAAGGAACGTAAGAAATTCTGGCTCATTCCGATTGTCGTAGTCTTTCTCGCTGTCGGCATGCTTCTCGTCGCTGCACAGGGGAGTGTCGTTGCACCTTTCATCTACACGCTCTTCTAGGAGTCATTAGGCGGTAGGTGATTTCACTAGGGCGTGCCGATAGAAGAAATATCGCGTGATGAGGATAGCGATGACGTTCTGAGTCAGAATCGCCGCGACGGCACCCCAGCCGCCGAAGAGCGGGATGAGTACGGCAAGCAAACCGATCTTAACGGCGGTGTTTATGGTGTTGAGGGTGTATATCGCTTTCGTCTGGCGCATCGTTGTGAGTGCGATGCCGTAGAATTTTTCAGAATAGAGAGCAGCGGAAAGCATCAGTACCTGTGCGAACGGGACGGCGGCGGCGTAGTTGGGGAACAGGATCTGGTAGACCCATGGCAGCGCGATAATCGCCGCCGCGATCATCGGGATCAGGAGGATGAGGGTCTGATGCGCGCGGCGCGGGACGGTAGAGCGGAGCTGGTCGGGCGTCTGCGTCGCGAATTTCGGTTGCACGAGATTGAGTATGGTCTTTATCAGGGATTGGAACGGGCTGACCGTCGCGAGCGCGAAGGCATACAGAGCGAGCGTCTGAGCCGTGGCGGTATGCCAGAGGAGGAACATGTCGACGTTGCCGGCGATGATACCGAGCACAGCGACGACACTCATATGCATCCCGAACCGGAGGTTCTCTAGAGAGACGGTCGAGTTCTCGATGAATCTGCGGCTGACGAGGAATGTGATTAATCGTCCGATAAGTGTCGCGCTAAGGTAGGCACCGATAATCCACAGCGGATTCCTTGTGAGGATGATAGCTGCTATGATTGCGGTCGCGGATAAAAGCGACGTGAGTATCGTCTGTCGAGCAGCGATGTCGAAACGCTTTTTCCCGATGAGCACTGCCTGAGCCGTCGAGAGGCTTTCCATGACAGGTATCGCGAACGCGGCGATGATGAACGCCCAGCCAAGCACATTCTCGTGGTTGAAGAAATAGTAACCGCCCAGGCACAACCCTCCCGCGGTGCTGAGGAGGCCGAAGAGGAATTTCCGGCGCGTCGCGGCATTTGCTGTGCCGTCGGCGTGCTGTGCGACGGCTTGCACGACGACCGTGTTCAGTCCGGAGAGCGTCGGTATAGAGAGGAGCGCGATGGTGGCGAGTACATACTTGTAGGTGCCATATGCGTCTTGGGGAAGGTAGTTCGCAAAGGCATATGCCGTGGCAAGACCCATGAATGTGCCGAAAACCTGCCCGATGCCGGTCCAGCCGCCGCTTTTGATGAGATAGGAAAGGTCCGTGTCGAGCCAGCGGACGAACCGCCGAGGAAACAGTTGCTGCATATCCCTATCATAACGCGATAAGGCGGGAGGAGGGTGCGTATGGTCAGTCTGGATTACGAGGTATACTAGGGGTATTACCCAATAAGTACTTCCAGAAATCCATATGAAGAAATATACCTATGCCGCAGGGACGTTCGCACTCGCACTCCTCTTGAGCGGGATGCCGTCTGCGGCGTTTGCAGAAGAAGGTGCGAGAGGGGATGGCGATGCTGCCGTGCAGGTGCGCGTAGGGGAGCAGGAGATAGAAGTCTCGGCGGTTACTGCCGTCCGCGCCGATGACACTGATGAGACAAGCGATGTCAGAGGTCGTGTAGAAGTGCGGATGAATGACGACGATGACACATGGGAAATCGATCTCGAGGACGACGAGGATTCAGCGTTCTCGCTCGATGATCTGAAACAGAGGATTGAGACGCGCAAGCTCGAGCTCGATGACGAGGAGGCGAGCACGACGCCAGACTCACGGAGGGACGCTATAAAGAACGCGAACCCGGTCCGGCTCGCCGTGCACTCGCTCCTCGCTTCCAAGGATCTCCTCGGCGGCATCGGGCAGCAGGTGTCGGTGATTGCGCGGGCGATGAATGATTCGGTCGCATCGACGACGGCCGCTGAAGCGAGAGTGCAATCGCGCGGACTCCTCACCCGCCTCTTCTTCGGCGGTGACCGCACCGCAGCAGACGTGATTGCCAAGGAGGTCGCCGAGAATAACGAGCGCATTGCCGATCTCGAGGACCTTCTCGGGGAAGCAAGCGTCGCGGCAGACGTGCAGGTGACGCTTGAGGCGCAGATAGATGCGCTCAAGGATGCGCAGATGCGCCTTGAGGCGCTCGCACAGAGGGAACAGAAGCTCTGGGGACTCCTCAGCTGGAGGTTCTAGGGGAAGTTCACCGTAAGTAGTAGGTAGTTCCAACAAAACGCCTGGCCTCACGGCCGGGCGTTTTGCACAGCAACTATGCAATATGCTCCGTGGCGGGTTTGGCGGGAAGTGTAAATATGATTTTTCTTATTTTACTTTAGGCACTAAAGTGCAAATATAGGGATCCATTTTGGTAAATAACGATTCCTGCCGGTGTGCTACCATAGCCTTTATTATGCAGAGCGAAGAGGCAGGGAAGCGGCCCACCACTGATACCGCGCGACAGGCAGCCCGATTCGCGGCGCTCGGCGTGCTCTTCCTCATCCCGCTTGCGCCGCTCATCGTCACGGGCTCGTTCTTCTTCCCATTCATCACCGGCAAAGCGTTCTTCCTGCGTATCCTCATCGAGATAGCCGTGTGTGCGTGGGTGGTGCTCGCGCTGCTGGATAGGGCCTACCGCCCGCGCCTTTCGATGATTGGCGCGGCCGTCGTCGCATTCGTCCTCTGGATGTTTGTCGCCGACGCATCCGCGCTCAACCCCGCGAAAGCGTTCTGGAGCAACTTCGAGCGCATGGAGGGCTGG
>Ga0172380_10009507_pt1 | contig 10350 bp, 7 predicted proteins | sample Leawe162metaG_FD_119747 | JGI IMG/M metagenome (GOLD analysis project Ga0172380, IMG submission 119747) | Leachate microbial communities from a municipal landfill in Southern Ontario, Canada - Leachate well 162 metaG | ecosystem: Engineered > Solid waste > Landfill > Unclassified | place...
CTTAAAAGATCAAATAACTTGGATTTTTTTGATTCGATTGTTGTGGGTGGTGGAGCCTCTGGTCTTTTAGCGGCCGGTCGGGCAGCTGAGCTGGGACATCGGGTTTTGTTACTCGAAAAAAATCGCAAGGTGGGTGAAAAACTGAGCATTACTGGTGGGGGGCGGTGTAATATCACTAATGCAGTTTTTACGACTCGAGATTTTTTGAGAAATTATGGCGAAGCACAAGATTTTTTATTTTCTCCCTTTTCTCAGTTTGGAGTTAAAGAAACGTTCTCTTTTTTTGAAAATTTAGGTCTACCGTTAGTAGTAGAGGCGAGGAATAGAGCTTTTCCTAAAACTCAGAAAGCAGAAGATGTCACTCAAGTCTTAGAGAAATACGCGAGAGACAACGGAGTAATAATTCGTACTAGTTCACCAGTTGCTAAAATTTTACGAGATAGAAATAAAATTACTGGTGTGGTGGTCGGTCGAGCAGAATATAAGACTAAGTCTTTAATTTTGGCGACCGGTGGGGTCTCACACCCAGAGACGGGCTCGACAGGAGACGGCTTTTCTTGGTTGGCGGAATTGGGACACAGTGTTAGACCACCTTCTCCAGATGTTGTGCCTTTAGCGGTAGCGGATGACTGGATTAAGAAATTGTCAGGCGTTTCGCTGTCTTTTATGAAGATTACTTTTTTCTGTGATGGAATCAAATCTTTTTCTAAGAAAGGTAAAATCTTATTTACTCATTTTGGTTTATCTGGGCCACTGATTTTAAATAGTGCGCGTGAAGTCAAAAGATTATTGGTGGAAGGGGAAGTGACAGCTACGATTGACGCTTTCCCCGATACTGATTTGGGGTCATTAGAAAAACAAATCATAAAAATTTTTGATGCAAATAAAAATAAAGATTTAAAAAATATTTTTAAAGACATTGCTCCTCATGGGACCGCGGAATCAATTTTGCCCCTTTTAACGATTAATCCACTGATGAAGGTTCACAGTATTACTCGTGAAGATCGCCGAAAGATATTGCAGCTTTTGAAAAATTTACCAGTCAAAATTGTTGGTTTGATGGGGTATGATCGAGCGGTTGTTTCTGATGGGGGAATTTCCTTGATGGAGATGGATTTAAAAACAATGTCCTCAAAAATCTATCCCAATCTTTTTATTTTGGGAGATTTGTTGGATATTAATCGGCCATCGGGTGGATATTCACTTCAGTTGTGTTGGACGACAGCCTACGTGGCAGCCAATCATTTAGGCGAGGTTTTGAAAGATTGACCATTTATTTAAAAATGTGTTACAATTAAGTTAATTAGGAAATCGCCTACTTAGGCGTTTTTTCTTGGTTTAAATTATGGCTGACGAAACAATTGTTAAATTTGATGAAGTCTCTTTTGGTTTTGGCCACAATCATCCGATTTTAGATGAGGTTGATTTTGTTATCCGCCGTGGTGCGAAAATAACCTTGATGGGCCAGAATGGAGCGGGGAAGAGTACGATTTTTAATCTCTTAACAGGGGTTTTTAAACCTGATGGTGGTAAGATTAATATCTCCGAACGAATTACAATTGCTACTGCTCGCCAGGTTATTCCCCGTGACCAATTAGACTTGTCGGTTCGTGATTTTTTCCAAAAAAGTTTTTCCAAAAAAGTTTATGATATTGATCCCCGAATTGATAAGGTTTTGGAGACAGTAAATTTAAAAGTTCCCCATGATCGAGCGGTTAAAAATTTTTCTGGTGGCCAGCAGGCGAGACTTCTTTTAGCTTCAGCTTTAATCCAAGATCCTGATCTTTTGCTGTTGGATGAGCCAACTAATAATTTAGATAAAGAGGGGATTGCTCATTTAACGAAATTTATCAAAGATTACGAAAAAACTTGTATTGTTATTTCTCATGATGCCGATTTCCTAAACTCTTTTACTCAGGGCGTTTTATATTTAGATGTTTTTACTCGAAAAATCGAACAATATGTTGGTAATTATTTTGATGTACGCGAGCAAATTACTTCCCGGTTAGAGAAGGAAAATATGAAGAATGCCCAACTGTCTAAAATTATTCAAGAGAAAAAGGATAAGGCTAACTTTTTCGCCAATAAGGGTGGCAAGATGAGGATTTTGGCTAAACGAATGAGAAATTTAGCAGAAGAAATGGAAGAAGCTAAAGTTGATGTTAGACGTGAGGATAAAACTATTCGTCCGTTTACTATCCCAGTCCAAGCTGAATTGAATGGGGAAATTTTAAATATTTCTTCCTTGACCGTGGTTAAAAATCATAAACCGATAAGTAAACAGGTAAAAATTTCTCTCAAGAAAAACCAACACTTACAGATTTGTGGCCCGAATGGGATTGGTAAAAGTACTCTTTTAGAGACGCTCGCTTCGGGTAAAACTAAAAATGCAGTTATTGCTTCTGGAGTGAGAGTGGGTTATTATCGTCAAGATTTTTCGACATTAAATTTTGAGGACACGGTACATGACTCACTTTTATCTGTAATGGATGAACAGATTGAAGAAAAATTACGGGCGACGGCCGCTAGCTTTTTGATTACAGGTGATTTAATTTACTCTAAAATTGGAACTTTATCAGAAGGGCAGAAGGGGTTAGTGGCTTTTGCTCGTTTAGTTTTACAAAAGCCAGGATTGTTGATTTTAGATGAACCAACTAACCATATCAATTTCCGTCATCTGCCAGTTATTGCCGATGCTTTGGATAAATATCAGGGGGCAATGATTATTGTTAGTCATGTACCGGAGTTTATTAACCAGATTAGAATTGATGAAGTTCTTGATTTGGAAAAGTAAGCTGGATTTAGTTATTTGACATTTCTGCTAATATGATATATACTTAGAGGGTAAGTATTATCTCAGTAGTTTCGGTTGGGAAGAGGGTCACTCGACTCCATATTATTCCTTTAAACTCATATATAGACTCATTTTGTAGCTCTATGGAAACTAGGAGACTGATCTAGTCGTTCTTACTTTAATATTTAAAGACTAGAGTAATGAGTTTATGTATAAAGGAAATTTTAACTCGAACAATCGTTCGAGTAAGCCAAGTTTTCATCGCGGACAAAAAACGAGTAATCCGTCCTCTCGGGGCAGGTCTTTTTCTGTTCATCGAAAATCTGGACGGTTTAATAATTCTGGTCAATCGATCAGTATTTCACGCTTTATTTGCAAAGCTGATCCGGTGATGGACGAAAAACCTTATGAGCCAAAAAATGCTTTCGTTGATTTTTCTTTCGATGATCGAATTAAGGCTAATGTAGCGATTAAGGGTTATGTTTTACCAACCCCAATCCAAGATCAATCCATCCCAGAAATTTTAAAAGGCTCGGATGTGGTTGGTATTGCTAATACTGGTACAGGTAAAACAGCGGCTTTTTTATTACCGATTATTGATAAGGTCTTAAAAAATATTCAAGAAAAAGTTTTAATTATTGTTCCTACTCGTGAATTAGCTGTTCAGATTAATCAAGAGTTTATTGATTTTCGCGGTCAGTTGAAATTATTTTCGGTTTGTTGTGTTGGTGGGGCTTCAATTGGACAACAAATATCTTCCCTGCGTCGTAATCATAATTTTATTATCGGAACACCGGGGCGACTAAAAGATCTCATTGAACGTCGGGTGATAGATCCGTCTCGCTTTGGGACAATTGTTCTTGATGAAGCTGATCGAATGTTGGATATGGGTTTTATTAATGATATGCGTTTCATCATGTCTCGAATGGCAACTGTTCGTCAGACTTTATTTTTCTCAGCGACGGTTAACCGCGAGATTGATGGATTGATTAAGGAATTTTTAAAAGACCCGATTACTATTTCGGTTAAAACTGGAGAGACGGCAAAAAATGTTGACCAAGATATTGTTCGTGTTGAACGAGGCGTGGAGAAAATAAAAGTCTTGCATAATCTTTTAACTTCCCCAGAATTTAGTAAAGTTCTAATTTTTGGCCGGACTAAACATGGGGTAGAGAAATTATCTCAAGAATTAGATAAACGAGGTTTACGTTCAACCTCTATTCATGGGAATAAAAATCAAAACAAACGTCAGCAAGCGCTCAATGCTTTTAAAAGTGATAATGCTAAAATTTTAGTAGCCACTGATGTTGCGGCTAGAGGGCTAGATATCCCTGACGTTAGTCATGTGATCAATTATGATTTACCAGCTACCTATGAAGACTATGTCCATCGGATTGGGCGAACAGGAAGAGGTGGTAAAACTGGCAAGGCCCTGACCTTTATTGATTAATCAGTGATGTTTTTGTCTGGCACTTTGAGCAACGACAGCCCTTAGGTTTAATGTGTTCATTCCAGTATTCCTTGCCGTAATCATAGGTTATTTCTTCACCGGATTTAATTGGCTTTTTGGTAAAGATAAAAACTTGGCCATTATGAATAGTTGGCTCTGAATTCGGGCGGCAAGAATGATTGATATAGCGAGCGAGATTTGATCGCGCTGATCCGTCGATGGTTTTTTTAGAATTAATTTCAAATAAATATTTACTATTACTGGTATACTCTTCTTCTGGTGAGATTACCCTTCCGATATATTCGATTAGACAGATTCCTTTTGGAATATTTTCTTTGGCGAATAAACCAAGTCCAGCTGAGGAACGTTTGACTGATAACTGGTAATTAGCGGGGAGATATTTCTTTTTCATAATTAGGCTTATTGTAACTCAAGATTATTTTCCCTGCCACTTCGGTGGTTTTCTTGTTATTATTGAACTATGTTTGGCTTGTCTAAAAAGGAAGAAAAGTTTCTGCGAACCCTATCTACTCCTATAAAAATTCAAAATTTTTTAGATTCCCTGCCTCTTAATTGGGAAAAAGGGGGAGAGACATATATGTCTCCTCGGCGTGTTTTAAGTATGAAAAGAGCACACTGTTTGGAGGGGGCATTGTTGGCAGCGGTGTCTTTGTGGCTTCAAGGAGAAAAGCCCTTACTGCTAGATCTTAAAACCATTAATGGCGATGATCACGTAGTCGCCCTGTATCAAAAAAACAACTATTGGGGAGCCATAAGCAAAACAAACCATTCTTCCCTACGTTTTCGTGATCCGATTTACAAAACTATTCGTGAGATCACGGTTTCTTATTTTCATGAATATTTTAGTGATGAAACTGGACAAAAAATACTTATTAGCTATTCTCGACCTTTTGATTTGAGTCTTTTGGGTGAAAGTTGGGTTACTGCTAATGAAGAGCTTTTTGATTTAGCTCAAAAGATTGATGATTCTCGTCATTTTGTTATTTTTCCCAAGAAAAATAAGCGATATCTTCGTCCAGCTGACAAGATGGAGAGAAAAGCTGGTCTGTTGAGAGAGTGGACAAAGAAAAATAAAAGGGCATAATATTTTTTTGTAATTTTTTATGTCATAATACTATGACCCATTCTTTTTTATGCCAAATAATTTGCCAGAAAATAATTTATCAAGAAATTCTCTTAAATCAAAAAGGTCTTTTTGGACTAAGATTGGACCGGGGATAACAACGGGCGCGGCTGATGATGATCCGTCGGGAATCGCTACTTATTCACAAGCGGGTGCTCGCTATGGTTTTCAATTGCTATGGTTGTCATTATTTACCCTTCCCTTGATGGCTTTGGTTCAGGAAATGTGTGCCCGGATTGGGATGGTAACCGGCCGTGGCTTGGCTGATAATATTCGTCTTCATTATTCTCGTTGGGCCCTCTATACTTGTGTGTTTTTATTGTTTGTTGCCAATAGCTTTAATATTGGAGCTGATTTGGGTGTTATGGCCAAAAGCCTGCAGTTACTTTTTCCAAACCTATCTTTTGTTTGGATGGTAATAATATTTGCTGTAATTTCTCTTTTACTACAGGTTTATCTTTCTTATGGTTTTTATGCTAAATATCTCAAATATCTTACCATTTCTTTATTGGCTTATGTTTTCGTTGGTTTTATTGTTGGTATTGATTGGTCTTTGGCTTTTCGTTTTACCTTTTGGCCGGCCTTTAATTTTTCTAAAGAACAAATTTTTCTAATTTGTGGTATTTTAGGTACCACGATTTCTCCTTATTTATTTTTTTGGCAGACCTCTCAGGAGGTGGAGGAAGAAATTTTAGATGGGAAGGAAACTGTCATAAAACGAAGGGGTGTTAGTCGAAGAGATTTGTCGGCTATGAGATGGGATATTTGGCTGGGAATGTTTTTTTCTAATCTAGTTATGTTTTTTATCATTGCGGCTTGTGCGGCCACCCTCTTTTCTTCTGGATTAACAAATATCAATAGTGCGGAACAGGCGGCTTTGGCGCTTCAGCCGATCGCGGGAAAGTGGGCATTTTTATTATTTACTCTGGGTATTTTGGGGACAGGCTTTTTAGCCATTCCAGTTTTAGCTGGTTCGGCGGCCTATGCTGTCGCAGAAAGTTTTCGCTGGAGAGAAGGCTTATACCTTAAGTTTAGGCAGGCATACAGTTTTTATTTTGTAATAATTTTTTCCGTCTTAATCGGGCTAGTTATTAATTTTTTAGGGATAGATTCGATTCAAGCCCTGATTTATTCGGCGGTTTTGAATGGTCTAATTTCCCCAATAATGTTGTTTTTTATTGTGGCTATATCTGGAAACAAAAAAATTATGGGAGAGTGGACAAATCGAATTTTAACTAGAGTCCTCGGTTGGTTGACTGTTTTAATCATGGGCCTGGTTAGTTTTTCTGTCCTAATCTCCTTATTGATTTGATTAACCACCTTAGTTTTGTTAGTCTGTGAGTAATAATTTTGTTATGTGGAGTCACCTACTAAAAATTAAAAAACACTATCTTGATTCTGCTCGGGTTGGCTGGTTTTTGGCCGTTCAGCAGATTAAGCATTCTGGCCGTGGCACGACCGCCTTGATCATTTTTATTATGGTGCTTACTTTTCTGAATTTAGTTGTTGTGTCTGGTCTTTTGTTGGGGTTAATTACTGGTTCTTTTGAACAATATCGTCAAGGTTATTCCGGTGAGGTTATTATCACACCCGCTTCTGGTCGGTCTTATATCGAAAATTCTCAAGCGTTAGTTTCATTTCTGTCTCATCACCCTCAAGTTAAGGATTTCTCTGTGCGTTATGGGACGAGCGTTCAGTTGTTAGGTACTTTAAATGATAATCCTAAGAAAAATGAAAGAGCTAATCAGATTGGGGCGAGGTTGGTGGGGATAGATGTTAAGCGCGAAGAAGCGGTGACTAATTTTTCTCATAATATTATTCGTGGTGAAAATCTTAGACCAGATGAGGCACGGGGGATTTTAATTGGTGCCAATTTATTGAAGAAGTACTCCTCTTACGCCGATGCAAATATTCCCGGTTTAGATTTTTTGGACGACGTGGATGTGGGAAAAAGAGTTAGGGTAACTATGACTCAAACCGATGGCGGCTCAATTTCTCAGGAATTTATTGTTCGAGGAATTGTAAAAAGTAAAGTTGATGAAATTTCAACAAGAATTTTTATCGTTGAAGATGAATTTAAACGGATGCTACCGATTAATCGTGAACAATATCAGGAAATTGCAATAAAAACTGATTATTTATACGCTCCTGAATTAGTCAGCCAAATCAAAAGTTTTATGGGAAGTTCTTTGGCTAGAATTCAGACGAGTGATGAAGCAATTCCATCTTTTTTGCGGGATATTGAAAGCACAATGGGTCTGTTGGGTAACGCCCTGTCGTCTATTGCCTTGGTGGTTGCCTCTATTACGGTATTTATTGTTATTTATATAAACGCGGTTACAAAAAGGAAATATATTGGCATTATGAAGGGGATTGGTATTAGTCCGTCAGCGATTCAATTTTCTTATGTTTTTCAGGCCCTATTTTATGGTCTCGTTGGTTCGGCTATTGGTTTATTTTTAACCTTTGCCCTCCTTAAACCATATTTTAATGCTAATCCAATTAATTTTCCCTTTTCTGATGGAATTTTAGTTGCTACCTGGTCTGGCGCTGGTATCCGAGTCCTAATTTTACTTTTCGTTACTGTTTTGGCTGGTTACATACCAGCGCGGCTAATTATTCGTAAAAACACTCTTGATGCTATTCTTGGTAGATAATACACCCCTATGATTAGAACAGAAAAATTAGTTAAAAAATATGGTTCGGGAGAGCTGGAAACAGTGGTCTTGCGTGGTATTAATTTTGAGATAAAAGATGGAGAATTTGTGGCAATCATCGGACCTTCGGGGGCTGGTAAGTCAACTCTTCTGTATCAACTTTCTTTATTAGACCAGCCGACGGAGGGGGAGGTGTATTTAAATGGAGAAAAAATTTCTCATCTATCCGAAGCAGAGAAGTCCAATATTCGATTATTGCAACTTGGTTATGTTTTTCAAGATTATGCTTTATTGCCAGAATTAAATGCTTTAGACAATGTGGCTTTGCCAATTTTAATGCAGGGAGTAGGGAGAAAGAAAGCTGAAGAACAAGCAATGAAGGCATTAGAAAAAATTGGAATGCTTAATAAAATTCATAATTTACCTAGTCAGTTGTCTGGTGGCCAGCAACAGCGAGTAGCCATTGCCCGGGCAATTGCTCATGATCCCCACATCCTTTTTGCTGATGAACCGACAGCTAATCTTGATTCAGAGAGTGGGAAGATGGTGATGGAAAGCTTTATCGATCTTCATCGAGAAGGCCAAACGATTGTGATGGTTACCCACGAAGAGGAGTATGCCTCACGGGCTGATAGAATAATTATACTTAAAGATGGTAATATTGTGTCTGATAAAAAGTCTCATTAATTTTTTGACTTGATCTAATAAAAGTGACATAGTTAAACTAGAGGTTATCTCAAGATAACTGTTCCAAACAATCCGACCTTTGAAATAACACAAGGGGTGTGACATGAAGCATTATCTGTTTTCTGTTGGTTGCCTCTCGTTGATCTTGGTTGATTTATGTTTGGCTTCTTCTGTCTCACCAGTAAAAGCCAAACAAGTCGCTGAAGCATTTGTATTTTCTCAACAATCCTCCAATCTGAAGCTCAAACAGGTCCTGAAGGTGGAGGATAGTGGCCAGGGCTTCTATGTGGTCACTTTCACCACCGGAGGATTTGTGGTTGTTCCAGATGATGATCGGCTGATTCCGATTTTGGCTTTTTCTGATGATGGCCAAATTGCGAAGTCTGACCCTCTCTCTGAGGCCTTAATCTTTGATATCAAGAGCAGAAAAGATTGCCTTTCCGAGAAGAAGTCTGTCTTTTGGGATAAGCTTCTTCGGGAGAAAGGTCTGTCCAATCTGACTGATATTAGGGTTAATCCTCTGGTTGCAAGTAGTTGGAGCCAGGAGCAAGTCTTCGGGGAAGATTACTATAATCTCTATACCCCAAATCGTTGGCCAGTCGGATGCTGGGCGGTGGCCGTCGGACAGATAATGGGCTTCCACCGCTTCCCATCTATCCAGCTAGATTCTGTCAGTGGCCACACCATTAGTGTCAACAATGTTGACACCACAGCCTATCTTCGAGGAGGGGATGGTGCTGGCGGGCCTTATGACTGGGACATAATGGAGTTGAATCCCGATCAGAATTTTACTGAGGCACAGGCAAAAGCCACAGCCTCATTACTTTTTGATTTGGGGGTTCTCTCTAATACCTCGTATTTTGAGAGTTTTGCCTCATCGTACTATGACCCTGGCCTCTTAAGTCTCTTGGAGGTTTACGGTTATTCTTCTGCTCGCTTGGGAAGAATTAGTACCTCCAGTGAGTCTCCTGTTCCCGGATACCAGGAGATGATAAATCCTAATCTTGATGCTGGATTGCCGACAGCGTTAATTATCGCGGTGGGACGTACAGAGTCCCACATTGCGGTATGCGATGGTTATGGGTATTCCAGTGGAATACTTTATCACCATCTAAACATGGGGTGGGGTGGGCAGAGTAATATCTGGTACAATATCCCCAATATTTCGGCCAGTGGCTTGAATTATGACTCTCTGTGGTGTGTTATGTACAACATTTACACCCACGGAACTGGAGAGATCATCAGTGGGAGAGTCTTGTCTCAGGGTGGCGAGCCACTTTCTGATGTGACGGTGACCGCTAGGATAAAAGATGGTACTGAGAACTGGACAGATGTTACGGATTCAAAAGGAATTTTTGCCTTTGCGGCAGTTCCTTCGTCCACTGTCTATGTTCTAACTACCTCACTTAATTTGTATACTACTCGAGAGGTAACCACGGGTTTTTCCCCAGAAAACTGGGGCAGACACGCTGGAAATGTCTGGGGGGCTGACTTGGTGATTGGACCTGAACCTACACCTAGTCCAACACCATCACCAACGCCTACCGTGACCCCGACTCCCAGCCCTACGGTTACCCCTACTCCAACGGCGACACCGACCCATACTCCAGTTGTAACA
>Ga0172380_10009508_pt1 | contig 10350 bp, 10 predicted proteins | sample Leawe162metaG_FD_119747 | JGI IMG/M metagenome (GOLD analysis project Ga0172380, IMG submission 119747) | Leachate microbial communities from a municipal landfill in Southern Ontario, Canada - Leachate well 162 metaG | ecosystem: Engineered > Solid waste > Landfill > Unclassified | place...
AAGGAGATAAACCAACCCAGAAAACCGAAGACTTATCCACAAAAGCGTAGCTATACTACGCGCATAAACCGTGGGTCAGTTTTAGATGAAAACCCCGGGTCAAGTTTGGGTGGAAATCAACACTCTTGTCGCCGCCAGCGAGCAAAACAACCAGTACGGATCCACGCTGCATGAAATAGAGCCGGTAGCCGGGGCCATAATCGATGCGCATCTCACTGACACCCTCGCGTACAGGCTTCACGTCACCAAAGCTTCCTGTCTCCGAGAGACGGCGAATCCGTGCGTTGATCTTTGCTATCGCCTGCCGATCTTTCAGTTTGCCAAGCCAGCGGGCGAAAGTTTCGCTTTGGATGATCTCAAGCATCTGTTAAGTGTAATCCATGATTCACAGCCTGGCAACATGAAATGGTAACCCCGACACTGTAGAGAAGGAAAAGGCTGATCATCAGAAGAAAATCTGTAACAGCCGGTACCCCCATTCTGATGGTTGCCAAATCTGCCGTTGCACCACACTCGATGACCTTCTTGAGACACTCGGATTTAATGTGGGGACGGACTATTTGGTGGCGTGTTACAGACTTTCTTCTAGAGGCCAAGGCGAAGGAAAACCGGCGGCCGCACTTGACCAACCGTAATTAATTCCGTATGGTATGTATATTCGTATGATATAGAAAGCCATATGCTTCCGCGTATCGAGTCGAAGCGGTATCGATCTGACATTCTCGCTTGCGTTCTCCGCTGGGAGGGGCGCCTCAATCGCGCCCAGCTGATGGAACTGTTTGGCCTAAGTCCTGTGCGCGCCAGTGAGTGGATCCGGGAGTTCCGTGATCAAAACCCTCGCCTGGTGGTCTGGGACAGCAAAGCCCGCAGTTACCTGGCGACGCCGGAGGTTTATCGAGACAAGCGGGGCAAAGACACCGGCCGGCAGGAAACCTCCGTTTCCCTAGCCCAGTACCTGGCCCTGGTGGGGCTGCCGCACGCCGCCCCCGGCATCGAGTCCGGTCATGGGGTGTGGGCGGCCTTCCCCGACCTTTCCGTACCGCAACCACACGTGTTTTCGGCGCTGCATGAAGCTATCCGGACGCAGCGCGCGGTGAAGGTCACTTACCGCTCAATGCGCGAGCCCGCGCCACACCAGCGGAAGATTTCGCCGCATAGCCTGGTACGCGCCGGCCGCCGTTGGCATGTGCGCGCCTTCTGCGAGACCAATGAGGACTTCCGCGACTATGCGCTGGGGAGAATTGCCAGCGTTGAATTCCTCAATGAACCCTCCAGGCGTGGCGAGCAGGATGACGCAGCGTGGCAGGCGCAAGTTCCCGTGCGGCTCGTTGCCCACCCGGATCTGACGCCGAAGCAGGAAGACCTCATCCGCTTCGAATACTTCCACAACACCTCCGCCAGAGTGGAAACCTGCCGTGGTGCCCTGGTCGGATATTTCATCCAGGACATGCGGGCCGCCCTCAACCCGAAAAATCAGCGCCCGCCCGACTACCAGTTGGCGGTGGCCAATGCCAAGGAGGTGAGCCGGTGGCTCTTCCCAGGATAAGGGCCGTGCCCGGCCGGGCCGGGGTCGCGGCCGCGCTGCTTCTCTTCGAGCGGCTGCCGGACCGGCTTTTCGCGCCGCTGGCTTCGGACAACCGGCGCCGCTATTGGGACATCCTGTGCCAGCTGCATGCCCACCGCTTCGGGCCGGATGCGCCCTTGCCGCCCAGCCATGGCTACACGACGCGGGAGATCATCGCCGACATCGAGGAGGAGTTGCTTTGCCAGGACACCTGGGAGAGCGAGGAGGGTGAGGCGCCGGAAACGCCGGTGGGCATCCGCGCCGCCGGCGTGTTCAACCGCCTAGTCGAGGCGGGCTGGTATCGCGTGGAGAAGCACGGGCTGGGCAGGCGTGTGTCGATGCGCCCAACGGTGAGTCAGTTCCTGTCCATGCTCGTTTCCTTCGCCGAGACGGGCCCAGTGTTCGTCTCCGCGGAGATCCGCTCGGTGGCCGCCAACATCAAGATGGTCGCAAGCGGCGAAGGCTCGGGGGATTCGCTTTCCGTGGCCGCCAAGCAGGCGCGTGAGCTCATGGAGCGTATCCGCAACACCGGTACCAATGTCCGCGACATCATGGAGTCGCTTGGCGCCGACATTCCCACTTCAGAGTACGTGCAGCGCTTCTTCAGCGACTACATCGAGGGGGTGTTCATCGGCGACTACCGCGAGCTGCGGACTAAAAACCACCCGCTGGCGCGTCGCGCGCAGATTATCGAGAGCGTCGAGGAGATCTACAGCTCGAGCGCCCAACGGGATCGGCTGATCGCCTGGTACGAATCGAAGCATTGCGCGGGTGACGGCGCGAGGGCCGAACGGCTGTTTCAGCGCGACATCGACCGGCTCTTCGAGCTGAAGAAGATCGATGAGTACCTTGACCGGCTCGATGAGGAGATCCGGCGAGCCAACAAGCGCGCCCTGGTGTTCCTCGATTACCGGCTGCGCTCGCTACGCCCTGTGGACAATCTGGTGCAGCAAGCCGTCGCGCGCCTGATCTCCGGCGGCCGGCCGGGCATGAACGATCCTTTCGCGCCGCTGGAGCTGATCGGCGGGGAGCGGCTGGCCGAGCCGCGCAAAACGGTTGAGCGCCCGGTGTCGGAGGCGATCGTGCGCCGGGTGCCCACGGAAGCGGAAATCGCTCGGTCACGCATCATGCTCCGAGCCAGGGATGCGCGCGCCATCACCGCGCCCAAGCTGGCCGCTTTCATCCGGCACCAGCTCGCCGGCGGAAGCGAGATCCAAAGTCGCGCAATGACATTGGAAGGCGTGGCGGATGTCCGGGCCTACCAGGCACTGGGTGCCGCAGCTGCGGCGATGGGCTCCGGTAGCCGGCATCTCCAGATGACGGCACGGGCGCTGGTGCGCGGGGCCGAGGTGGTGTTGTCCGGCGGCGCCGAGGAAGACCACCCATTCATCACAGGGAAGCCATTCGTGGTCGAGGCCCGCAAGCGGCGGGCGGCGGTCAAGGGGGACACATGAGCCAATATTGGGAAGGACCGGCCAACGCCACCGATGGCGCACATGCGGCCGATGAATTCGAAGCCGCCGCCTACCGACTGGTCGCAGAGCAGGTGCTCTACCATGCCGACCGGCACAGCCGTACCGCGTACTGGCTGCTGGATCGATTCGAGCGCGATTTCCGGCATGCGCTGGCGCCTCTGGGCATCGATGTGCTGGTCAACCGGCAGCTGCGGTATGCCTGCGCCTTGCCGCGGCATGCAAAGACAGGGCCGGCCAGCGTCGCCCAGACGCTTCTGGCCTTGGTGTTGCGTGGCATTTACGACGAAGGAGCGCGACTTGGGCAGATGAACGAGCACGGCGAGATCGTCTGCGACTTGGTTGAGCTTGCAGAGAAGTACAGGATCACTACCGGGCGAGAGTTGCCCGGCAAGGGGGAGTTCGACGGCCTTTTGCGCGCCATGCAGCGGTGGGGGATTGCGCGGAAGGGCGAAGAGGTCGAGCCGGAGGACGACGAGGGTGCCGGCCAGCCCTATACGGTCGTGATTCGACCGGCGATCGCGGACGTGTTGGGCGAGACGGCCTTGGTCCGCCTGACGCAGTGGGCACCGGGGAGCGCTCCCGTACCTGAAACCGGTTGCGCGGCCGCCGGCGCCGAGGAGCAGGAGGCGGCCCAGTGAAAGTTCTAGAGAGCATCCGGCTCGTGCAGTTTTTCCTGTACGAGAAAGAAGAGATCCGCGTGGGCGAGATCACGGGGATATTCGGGGCCAACGGGAGCGGCAAGAGCTCGCTCCTCGACGCGGTGCAGATCGCCATGTTCGGCGCCAATGAGCGCCTGGCCGCATTGAATGCGCAGGCCGACGAAGAAGCGGCAACAACCCGGTCGTTGCGCGCCTATTGCCTCGGCCAGTACGGCGAGACGATCGAGCATCGTTACCGCGACAATGCGACGACCTACATCACCCTTGTCTGGCGTGACACTGAAACGAAAGAGCCGGTGTCGACCGGGGTGTGCTTGTTCGCCTCCGCCGACCGCGAAAAGCATGATGTGCTGGGCCGCTACATCCTGCGCGGCATGGAACTTACCTTGGGCGACCACCTCGAGGTCATCGACGGCAAGGAGCGGCCGCAAGCGTGGGCGACTTTCCGGCACCAGCTGGTGGAGCGCTCGCGGGCAACCGGGGACGACCCGGTCTTCGACAGCGCGGAGAGCTACATCAGGCAGCTGCTGCTGGCACTGCGCGGTTCGGGCGGCGTCCCAGCCTACGACAGCTTCGTGCGGGCCTTCCGCTTCGGGCTGCGCATGCGTTTCGACAAGACGGTTGATCGCATCGTGCGAGAGGATGTGCTGGAAGCGCACCCGACCAACATCCGCAAGTTCAAGGAGGTGACCGAATCGTTCCGCCGCCTAGCCGAAATGGTTGCCCAGGTAGAGAAGAAGATCGCGGATGGCGCGGTGATCGAGACGGATTTTGCCCGGGCCGAGGAAGAAGACCGGCACCAGGCGAGCTGGGAGGTGCTGGCCGCCGCCGCCGCCGCGGAAGAGGCCGGGGATAACTCGAACAAAGCCGTGGCGAGGCGCCAGGATGCCGAGGAAGCGCTGCAGCAAAAGACTGAGCAGTGCGCGACGGCCGAGGCCAAGGCGTTCGCCGCACAGGAAGAATCCAGGCGCTTGCGGGCGCTGCGCGAGGCGCATTCCGCGCATCGCGAGCATGGGGCGCTGCAGAGCGATATCACCCGGCATCGCGAAACGGCAGCCAGAAAGGAAAGGGAGCTTTGTACCCAATTCGGGCTCATCCGTCGCACGTTGGGCGAGGTGGCCCAATCCCCGCATCTCGTCGAGATCAAGCCTGATGTCTCCGCCCAGGCGGATTCCCTCGGGCAGCTCGCCGCACGCCTGCCGGAGGCCGGGCAGGAGGACCTGCGCGACGGAGCAAGACAAGCCGTGAAGGTGATTGCCCGCGCCGCGGATCTTATGTTCAAGGCGAGGCGCGGAATTGAGAACGATTTGAGCGTGAATGACGCCAAACTCAAGACGGCGAAGGATGCGCTGGCGCGCACCCTGGAGGGCAAGGCGCCCCTGTCGGATGACATCCAGCGGCTGCTGGCGGAATTGCGCGACAAGGGTGTCCAACCGCAGCCGGTCTGCGATCTGGTGAAGGTTGCGGAGCCGGAGTGGCAACCGGTGATCGAGTCCTACCTCGGTCGCCGGGTCGAGGCGCTGATGGTGACGGCCAAGGAAGAGGGCGCGGCATTTGCCGCCTATCGCGGACTCGCTGGCCAGCGCGCGATCTATGGCGCAAAACTCGTGGTGGAGGAACGGATCGAGACTTCCTTCTCCACCAAGCCCGGGTCGGTTGCTGAGCTGGTCACGGGCGAGAACCGGTCTGCCGTGGCCTATCTGCGTCGCCAGTTCGGCGACATCATGCGGGCCGGGACCGATCGCGAGGCCTTGGCTGGCGCGCGCACGCTCACGAAGGATGGCATGTTGGTCGGCGCCGGCGAGATCGACCGACTGCGGCCGACCGCCGTGGGTTCCCTGAAGATCGGTGCCGGCAGCGGCGAACAGCGCGACGCGCTGCGCGCCGAAGTCGCTCGCCTGCAGCGGGAGATGTCCAGGCTCAACGACGAGAGCGAAAAGGCGAAGAAGCTCAATGATGCGCTGATCATGCTCGCCGACGAGGCGAGGGTGCTGGCGTTCGTGGATGAGGCCTGGGGCGAGATGCGGTCGTCGGCAGCGGCTGCCGAGAGCCTGACGCTCAAGCTGGCGTCGGCCGCGGACGAGGAATATGTCCGCCTCGGGAAAGATGAGGCCGCAAAAGAGGCCGAAGCGCGCGAGCTGGCCGAACAGTTGCCTGGTCTTCAGCAAGCGGTGGGGGCTGCCAAGAGCGCGTTGGGAACACTGTCCGTCGAAGAGCAAAAGGCAGCGCAGGCCTGGGCGTTGCTCGTTGCCCAGGAGAAGACCCTACGTGACAAGCCGAACTACGACCCGGCATTCGCCGAGCGCCAGTGGGATGCGCTGTTGAAGAAACGCGGTGAAGGCTTGGGCGAGATGCGCGCCTACTGCCTGCGCCGGAGCAAGGAGGCCGAGAGCAGCAAAAACAGCGCGATTCAACGCGGCACGACCGCCCTGGGCGGTTTCATCACGGCCTATCGCGAGCAGGTCTCGCCGGAGCTCGCCGGCGACTGGCGGCGCGCGCAGGCCTGGCTCGTCGAGGTTTTGAAGCGGCTGCGCGACACGGAGCTGGACAGGTTCCGCGCGGACATGGAGGCGGCCTACCGCGCTTCGCAGGAGACTTTCCGCAACGACGTGGCGATCGCGCTGCACACAAACATCGGGGCGCTGGATGCCACCATGAGCCGGTTGAACAAGGTGCTGCTGTCCTGCCCGGCATTCACCAACGGAGAGCGCTATCAGTTCCGCCGGACGGTGCGAACGGAACTGAGCGGCCTGCTGACGTTCATCAAGAACGTGGCCGAGCACGGGGCGCAGGACGATCTGCTTGGCGGCCCGGGCGAGATGCCGGAGGAGTTCCGCCGCCTGCTGGACGAGAAGACCGCGCCGGGCGCGGCCGGCATGCGCAGCCCGCTTGACGATTACCGCGAGTTCTTCGAGTTCGACATCGACATCCTGCGCGAGGATCCGGACACCCGGTCGAACAAGAGGGTTGGCTCCCTGAGCAAGCGGCTTGGGCCGGGCTCCGGCGGCGAGCACCGGGCTCCCCTTTACGTGATCGCCGGCGCGGCCCTGGCTTCGGCGTACCGGATGACCCAAGGTAGTGGCGACGGCATGCGCCTGATCGTGCTCGATGAGGTCTTCAACAAGATGGACCTGGCGAACATCATCGCCTCCATGCGCTATCTGGAAAGCCTGGGCATGCAGGTGCTGATGGCCAGCCCGGGGGAGAACCTGGGGGCGCTGACCGCGTTCATGGACCGCTATTACGAGATCATGCGCGACCCGGCAAGCAACGCCATCCTCATCGAGGGTCACAACGTCACAGCCGAGACGCGGGCGTTGTTCCGCGACGATCTGCCGGAGTTCAACCCGGATCTCGTTGAAGAGGAGGTTGCCGCCCGCCGGGCGCTGCCGATGGACGCGCCGCCGCTCAGTACCGGCCAGGCCGGCTAATGGATCTCCAAGCAAAAAAGCTGCTCGCCAAGCTGCTGTTCGATGCAGAGAAAGCGGGTGTTGGCCGCCGGGCGCGCGCCGCGGCGCTGACGGCCAGGCATCTGCTGGAGTACAGCAACCTGCGCTCCTTGCGGGCAAAGGAGACGTTCGAGACCACCATGCGCGCTGCCCAGGCCGCCGGCGCGGTATCCCTTACGTGGGACGGACTGGGCGCCAAGGAGGGGTTCATCCGCCGGGTCGACGCCACGGATACGGTTGCGCTGGCCCGGTTTCTTGGCGAAACGCCCGTGAGTGAGCAGATCGGCAGGGTGGAGGGAATGTTCGCTCCCGGGATATCCCAGTATCCCGTGCTGGGAGAGGTGGTCCGGCGCTGGGGGGAACTGCGGAAAGTGCGGGCGCTCGGGCCCGATAGCGCGCAGGACTGGCTGGACGCCATCCGCACGATCGAATATGCCCGGGAGTCGCCTTTGGCAGCGGATGGTTTGCTCCCTGTCCGGGAGGCCAGCGCCCGGTTGTTCAAGGACAGCAAGCGGATCGAAAAGCTGGCCGCGCCGCTCGATGTGCTGCTTGCCGGCTCGATTGACGCCGAGATCCGCGAGCCCGCCGAGGTCTTGAAGGAACTCGGCCTGTCGCGTGAAGAGCAACCGGTGCGGATGGCCGGACGGGTGGTGGTCGAGCGCAGCCGTGTGACCTCCTTGCTGGACGAGCCTTATTCGGCATTCCCGGCGCCGGCGGTCATCCGTTTGTCGGCAACGCCGGAGATGGTGCTGACGATCGAGAACCAGACGACCTTTCACAGCGAGGCGGCCCGCCGGTGCAATGAAGAGGTGCTGCTGATCTATACAGCAGGGATGCCCAGCCCCGTTTGGCGGGCGATGTACCGCCGGTTGCTGGAAGGATTGGCTGCCGGCGTTCCCGTGTGCCACTGGGGAGATGTCGACGAAGGCGGTTTCCGCATCGCTTCCGTCTTGGCAATGGATGCGAAGGCTGTCGGGCATGCGCTCAAGCCATGGCGCATGAGCCCAGATGACGTGCCAGTCAGCCATCGGGTGAGCGCTTCGGAAGGCACGCTTGAGCGCATGAGACGTTTTGCCGAAGCAGCGGGGTGGGGCGAGCTTGGCGCGGCCGTCGCGGCGGCCGGCTTCACGGTCGAACAGGAAGCGTTGTAATGGCAATTCTCGGCGTGCCGATTCCCAGAAGCCAACTATTCAAGGTTTGCGAATATCGTAAGTGCCGCAAGCGCTTTCGCGTGACGCCAAGCGAATTTCATGGTCGTCGGTTTTGCAGCCAGTCCTGCGCGGCAAGTGGTGCTCATGGGCATACCGGTGGTCCTCGTAAGACATTTTCAACGTCGACAACTGGCGTCCCTGGCATCTGCCTGGTGAAGGGCAGCGTCAGTTGGGCCACCTACGAGCAGGTGGGAGATAAGCGGAAGCAGCATTCCTTTGCGATTCGAAAATACGGCTACTCTGGAGCCTGGCGCCGTGCGGCCAAAGTTCGTGCTGAACAAACTGGATTCAAAATACCGATGAAGCCGCCGGTGCCTACGGCATGGCTAAGGAAGTGGGCAAAGAGTCAGAAATTAGAGCTTATTTAGGATTGAGACACGAGTCCCTCAAATTGGAGGATGTGACATACATACATCATCGCTGCAGATGGCAACAGCCTGGATACCCTGCGGCAGCTCAAGTGATCCGGCTGGACGGCGAGGGCGCGAGGGAGCTGGAAAATCACACCCGGAATCACGTCAAGGTGAATCAAGACCGGCCCAAGGCTATACCGCTGCCAGTCGCTCAACCGTATCGGGGTAGCGCTCGACGAGCTTGATCAGCAGGGCGGCCTGCGCATTCGGGCGTGCCCGGCCTTGTTCCCAGTTTTCCAGGGTACGGGGGTTGGTGCGCAGGTAGCGGGCGAACACCGTGCGCGACAGATGCAGGCGTTCCCGCAGGGCGAGCAATTCTTCCGCGCTGACCTCCGGCGCCGGCATCATCTCCACCTCGTGCGTTCGCAGCGTGCGCTTGCCGGCGCGCGCCTCGGCCAGGGCATCGAAGCCCTCTGCAATCTCGGCAAACAGGTTCCGCTTTTTCATCGTATCGCCTCCAGTTCCCGCTTGAGCATGTCCTTGAGGAGCTTCCTCTCCTTGGGACTCAAGTCGTCCATCTCGTCCTTATCGTACAGAGTGTAGAGCCAGAGCTGTCGCCCGGCTTCCCACCAGAAGTAGATGACGCGCAGTCCGCCACGCTTGCCCTTGCCGCGCCTCGGATCCGCCTGCCGCAGCTTCCTGAGTCCTCCAGTGCCCTCGATCACGTCTCCGGCCTCGGGGTTCTCCAGCAGCGCTTCCTGCAAGCTTCGGAATCCGTCGTCATTCAGATAGTCGGTCCTGTGGCGTGAGAATGCGGGCAGTTCCACGAACAGGGCTTTCATGGCGCAAATATACGCAAGTTGCGGAGGTTATGCAAGACATGAAAAACTCTGGCCAAAGCCGCGGCGTTGGCGAGCTGGAACACGAAAGGCGGGTAATCGGTCTTATGCAAAGCTTCACATAAGGCCGAGTTTCAGCCAGTACGTACTGTCTCAAACTCGGCCGGAGCGGTCATTGAGGATATTCGGCTTGGGCAGCAGCTTCACCTTGCATTGCTGCCATTCGATTCGCCCTGAAGGAAATTCCGGACCAATGAATCCGAGCGGCCGCTTATCGAAAGTCGCAACTCACTCTTTCGATCCTTAGGGGGTGGCCTGGGGTGTCTGTTCTGTTGCGCGCGTAGGTTGGGGTGGCTGAACGTGATCCGGCCAGTACCGAACGCTCTGAAGGTACTCGGTCGACTCAACATGCTCTGCAAATTCCAGCAGGTTTCCCAACTTTTCCAAAAGTACAGTGCGCACGTCAGCAGGAGAGGCAAAGAAGAACTCTTTTCGATTATTCGCCCAGTTCACGCGACGCGCCGAGAAGTGCTCGTGCAGCTCGTTCTCAAGACTCACGGCGTCTTCCGAAAAGAAAATCGCGTGTACGTCGAAACGGAATGGGACCGACGCGTCTCCAAGTTCGTAGATGCGATCCAGCGGCTCTAGGCGACGGGTTAGCCCAATCTTTACTACATGATTGTTGATTTCCACCCAAACTTGACCCGGGGTTTTCATCTAAAACTGACCCACGGTTTATGCGCGTAGTATAGCTACGCTTTTGTGGATAAGTCTTCGGTTTTCTGGGTTGGTTTATCTCC
>Ga0172380_10009509_pt1 | contig 10350 bp, 15 predicted proteins | sample Leawe162metaG_FD_119747 | JGI IMG/M metagenome (GOLD analysis project Ga0172380, IMG submission 119747) | Leachate microbial communities from a municipal landfill in Southern Ontario, Canada - Leachate well 162 metaG | ecosystem: Engineered > Solid waste > Landfill > Unclassified | place...
CCCGCGTATTCTGTGGTGTGCCGCCGTGACTGCGGCGCAGCAGAACACAAGGCGAGACGGGACGCGGGAAGACGGCAGTGACTACCGCCCTCCCGCCACGCGGCGTCAAGGCTGCGCCGTACCCCACGTGTCACTTCATGAACCGAATAACGCGAGGGCCAATGAGCTCAGCGAGCCAAGCACTGCGCCTGCGATTCCAGCACCCTGAACGATTCCCTCGTGCGCTCGGCGATGAAGTAATGAATCGACGACGACACCAGCCATGACAAGCAGCACACCACCAATGATGGCGAAGACGAAGAAGACCGGGGTGATGTTGAAACAGTCACCGCAGACTTCCACGCCGAGCTTCCCCAGGGCGCCGAGCGCGATCATCATGCCGAGGAATGCGCCACTCCCTGCTCCAAGGAGAAGTGCGCCAGCGTACTTCGCGGCACCGAAGATGACCAATAGCCCGATGCTGGCGAGGATCAGCCACGGCCACAATCTGTACCTCGGTCCGTTGGCGCTCGAACGCGGTGAATTTGACCTGCCTCGGTATTCATACCACGTGCAGAGTTAGAGATTCGGGTCTTGGCCTTGACCCCGGATCGAGCCCACTCGCTATGCGACCGTTTCGGGTATTGGCCTTGACCCCGGATCGAGTCCACCCGCTATGCGACCGTTTCCGTTTCGGGTCTCTGGGCGTTGACGAACTCCTGCGAGGTCAGGTCCCCGAGCGATGAATGCGGGGTCTGGTACCGACGTCACCCGGGAGAGCGCGCACGTCGTGCTGATCGGCAACGACCTGTCGAAGTTCGTCGAGACCCTTCGCATCAGCCGACGGACGCGTCGCGTCATTAGGCAGAACTTCGTCGGTACGATCGCGGTGGATGTGCTGGGGATGCTTCTCGCGGCGTTCGGGCTGCTGGGACCGCTCCTGGCTGCCCTCATCCACGTGGTGTCGGAGCTGGCGTTCATCCTGAACGCCGCACGCCTGCTCCCGACCGGGCGCCGCGGACGGTGAACGGCCACACGCAACAAGCGCGGTGATCACGGTGGCATTGCCTACGTGGGCCGCGGTCTTCAGTGAGACCGCGTGTCAGCGCCGATTTAGCGCGAGCGAGTTCGTGACTCATCCTCAACCGACCCCGTTCGCGCTACCGCCGCGGACTTCACCGTACAGCCAGTCCCCAGCTCTCGGATGCGGGCCACATGCTTACCGATGCGGTCGGGCTGGGCGTGGCCCTCGCAGCGATCACCGCCGCCAACCGTGTCGACGGTGCCCAGCGCCGGTGGGCGAATCCTGTTCCTCGCAGCACCGGGGGATAAGGAAGATCGCTCGACACTACGCAAGAGGAAGTGCCGGCGCCTCTTACGCTTCGACGTCTCGGCGCATCTGCTGGTACTCGTCTCGTGTGATCTCGCCGCGTGCGTACCTCGCATCGAGGATCTCGCGCGCGTTGGAGGGACCGGCGGGGTTCTGCGGCTCAGCTGAATTGCCGATGCCCCACACGACCGCTGCGACGATTCCACCGACGATCAGCACTCCGGGGAGCAGCATCAGCAGCCCACCCCAGCGCCACCAGCCGTCGCTTCCCTGAGCTCCCCACATCATCCCCGGTCCCATGCCGCCAGCCATCCACCCGCCCATCATCGTGCTCCCCCAGAGCAGCGGCAGAGCCACCACGGCCACGGTGACGATCAACACGGTGCGCATCGTTGCGCTCATCGAACGCTCCTCTCAGTGCGACGCCGGCGGAAGCGCCGGGTCACGCTCTTCGTCATCTGATCCACGCACCAACGGGCGTACATGCCCCCCATGAGGTCTCCCAGCCATCGATGTCGGATCGGTCGCTCGTAGTCGATGAAGACCCGGAAGGCCGACCCGTGTTCGTGCCTGAGGACCTGGAACCCCAAGCGGTACGCGCCGATCACGAGCAGACGCGGCGTGCCCACCGTCTGCCAGACCTTCGCCCACGGCGCCACACGCTCCACCACGACCTCGTCCAGGTCGAGGGGGATGCCGAGGATGCGCCCGGTCATGGTGATGTGCGCACCGATCTCCTGCCCTCGGCGGTCATCCAGTGTGGTGGTCATGCGACTGCCGAGCATCATCCAGGACGACGATCCCATGTGCTCCGAGAACTTCTCGTGGTCGTCCGCGAACGCGAATACGTCCTCAGGGAACGCGTCGACGAAGACCGTGCGCTCCTCGTGGCGTGTCGAGGGCCCCGCCGTCGTCTTGCTCATCACTGTGCCTCCCCGGGCGCGGCGCGGCTGCCCCCAATCCGGAAGCGGCGCAGCCGGTTGGCGTTCGTGACGACTGACAGCGAGGACAGCGCCATCGCGGCCGCGGCGATCATGGGGCTGAGCAGGTGACCGGTGAACGGGTACAGCACGCCCATCGCGATCGGCAGCCCGAGGGCGTTGTAGGCGAACGCGAAGAAGAGATTCTGGCGGATGTTGCTCATCGTCGCCCGGCTCAACCGGATCGCGGTGACGACGCCGTCGAGCTCACCGGAGATCAGCGTGATGTCGGACGACTCGATCGCCACATCTGTTCCCGTCCCGATGGCGATTCCCACGTCGGCCTGTGCGAGGGCCGGCGCGTCGTTGATGCCGTCGCCCACCATGGCCACGAGCTTGCCCTCGTCCTGCAGGCGGCGCACTTCGATGGACTTCTCCTCCGGGAGGACCTCCGCCAGCACGCGTTCGATGCCTACCTCGCGCGCCACGGCCTCGGCGGTGCGGCGGTTGTCGCCGGTGAGCATCGCGACTTCGAGGCCCATCGACCGCAATGAGCGGATCGCCTCGACGGACTCAGCCTTGATGGTGTCTGCGACCGCAACGAGACCCTCCGGGCTCCCATCGATCGCCACCAGGATCGCGGTCTTCCCCTCGCCGGCAAGGCGATCGCGCTCCGCGAGCAGCCGTGCCCCGTCGATCGAGGCGTCCGCGAACAGGCGCGGATTGCCAACGAGGACGTTCCGCCTGTCGATGGTCGCCACCACGCCCTTGCCGGTAGGCGAATCAAAGGAAGTGGGTTCGCTGAGGGCGATGCCGCGGGCAACCGCGCCCGCGACGATGGCTTGCGCCAGTGGATGCTCGGAGCGAGCCTCGGCAGAGGCCACCAGTTGCAGTAACTCGTGTTCCCGAAGCGTCCCGCAGGCGATCACGTCGGTCAGCGCCGGCTCGCCGCGCGTGATCGTCCCCGTCTTGTCGAGGATGATCGCCTTGAGCTTGTGCGCCATCTCGAGCGCCTGGGCGGATCGAATCAGCACGCCGTGCTCTGCGCCCTTCCCCGTGCCCACCATGATCGACATCGGTGTCGCAAGGCCAAGTGCGCACGGACAGGCGATGATCAGCACGGAGACGGCGCTCACCAGCGCCAGCGTCGCGGCCGGCTCGGGGCCGATGTCGAACCAGACGACGAAGGTCGCGATCGCGAGGAACAGCACGCCGGGGACGAAGTAACTCGAGACGAGATCCGCGAGCCGCTGGATGGGCGCCTTCGAGCCCTGTGCTTGATCCACGAGGTGGACGATCTGCGCCAGCGTAGTGTCGGCGCCCACGCGCGTCGCGCGGAAGCGGAAGGCGCCGGTGCCGTTGATCGTGGCGCCGATGACGGTGTCGCCCGGCTCCTTGGTGACGGGGATCGGCTCGCCGGTCACCATCGACTCGTCGAGTGAGGAGCGCCCATCGACGATCTCGCCGTCCACCGGCACCTTCTCGCCCGGGCGAACCACCACGAGGTCGCCGACGACGACCTCGTCGATGGGAATCTCGCGGACGACGTCGTTGCGCACCACCTGCGCGGTGCGCGCCTGCAGGCCGAGGAGGCGCCGGATCGCCTCGCCCGTACCCGCCTTGGCGCGAGCCTCGAGCAGCCGTCCGAGCAGGATCAGCGTGAGGATCACGCCGACCGCCTCGTAGTACACGGCGTTCGACTGCGCGGGGAGGACCTGGGGAATGGCCGTTGCCACCAGGCTGTACGCGAAGGCGGCGATCGTCCCGACCGTGATGAGCGTGTTCATGTCGGCGGCGCGGTGCGCCACCGTGAGCCACCCGGTGCGGTGGATGGGCCAACCCGTATAGATCATGACCGGAGCAATGAAGGCCAGCTGCACCCACCGGTTGTCGAGGAATCGCGGGACGAGATCCATGCTGACGAAGTCCCCGACCATGACCGCGTAGAGCACCGGCGCGGTCAGTACCGCCCCGGCGATCACCCGTCGAGTTAGGTCCTGCACCTCCGCACGCCGCGCGGCGGCCTCGGTGTCCTCGGTCTCGTCGATGCTGGGCGCGACGCGTCTCTGCACCCGGTAGCCGGTGGACTCGATCGCGCTCGCGATTGCATCGGGTGCGACCTGTTCCGGCAGGTAGTCCACGGTGACCCGCTCAGCGACGAAGTTCACCTGCACCGCGTCGATGCCGGGGAGCGCCGATACGCGGGCCTCGATAGTCCGGACGCAGGTCGGGCAGTTCACCCCGCCGCCGAAGATCGCGAACTCCGCCCGTTGCGGCTTCGCGACCTCCTGTCGCGGCCCCACACCGACGGCAGATGCGACCTCGCGAGGCACGGCAGGGTTCGACGCGCTAGGGTCGTCGGCCGAGCTCCCGTCGGGCTCGACGATCAGCGTGCCGTGCACCATGTTCATGCCGCAGACGAACCCGAACTCGCCGGCGTGCTCGGGACTGAACTCGACAGCCGTCTTCGCGAACGCGGGTAATGAGCGGCTGATCCCCAGGTCCGGGAACACCACCCGCGAAGTGCAGTTGCCGCTTTCCTGGCGATCGAAGAGGAGGCGGACCGGTATGCCCTCGCGCACTCGGATCAGGCTCGGCGAGTACCCGCCCTTGACTGTGATGCCGATCTCCTGGACACCCTGGGAGATCGCGGCGCGGCGCGCTTCCTTCGGCCCGAAGAAGTACCAGGCAAGCGCAAGCGCGAGCAGGATTCCGCTCACCGTGACCGCTATCTCGGGGGCACCCATGGCTGCTCCGATGGACCACGTGCCTATTATCTGCCGCCTACGTCTGCGACCCAGTGCGGTCCAGATCGAAGCCGGCGGTCCGCTGGTTTCGATGCCACATCGAGATGGTCACGCGGGTGATCAGTCCGTACGGCACGAAGGTGACGTCCATCTCCTCGCACGTCTCTCGATCGCGGTAGAACTGGGCTGCGAGCCACTGGGGGCCGAGTCCCGGCACGTGACAGAGGTCGAGCATCGTGCCATCACCCAGGTGCAGTTCGACGACGGGCACGGATTCCGGATGCTGGTCGCACTGCTCACGAACCCGATCGTCGAGCACCGAAAGGAAGAACGAGGGGCCGAACGGAGGTCCGAAGGGGACGGTATCCGGTTGACCTGCCGCTACGTCCGCTAGCGGGTCAGCGAGTCCTTCCGGGCCGCCGGTTGTGCTCGTCATGGCGTCTCTCCGCTCCCGGCCGGCCCCAATAGCGGCATGGCTGGCGCCGCCCCTGTCAGTCCTTCGCGTGCTGCGTGGGGTTGTCCTCGAACTGCTTCTTGCAGCCAGGACTACAGAAGTAGTAAGTCTCACCGCCGTACGAGGCGCTGAGAGCGCTCTTTGGATCAACCTCCATGCCACACACCGGATCCTTCTCCATCAGAGCCCCCTAGATTCCTAGATGTCCCTCAATCGCCGTCTCAACGACGGTCTGCGCTCCCCGATGGGGCGACATGACCGGGGTGGTCGGGCGAATGAGCATTCGGCGAAGTGGTCTCTCCCCGAATAGCCGGCCCGATCCACACCGTCGAGATCGCGAACAGTACGCCGAACAGGACGAGGGCCGCGGCCGGCGCTCTGAGCGTGCCCAAATGGCGCCTGAGCTGGATGAGCGACGGGATCATCAGGAGCAACCCCACCACCCCGAAGATGATCGTGCCGGTCAGGCCGCCGAGGAGCGCGGCACCCGCGATCGGTGCGATGTGGTGGAACAGATGCGGCGCGATTCCTGAGACTGTACCGAGCACGCCGGCAGACGCGATCGGCAGTCGCCCGTCGCCACCCGACGCTTGAGCGTGCGGATCTCGATCCGATCGCTCATCCAACTTGTCACCACTCGCAAGCACCATGACGGACGTCGCGCTCGTCGCGTCTCAGCGGTCAGCGCGTAGGCTGGCCTGCGACCAGATGTTGTAGAGCGCGATCGTCGCATACGTGGTGATCCACGCGAGCAGTGAAATGGTGACCAGGCCAGCTGCCGCTGAAGCCCACGAGAACGCTGGGCCGCCCTTCAGCACGTCGAGGTTGAGGCCATGGACCCATGATTGCGCGACGCCAATGATGACGTTGGGCAGTACCAGCGTGAGCAGGAGGCAGCCGACGTAAAAGATCGCCGTCACCGTGGTCACCGCGTTCGAGAACGTCTTTGCATTGAGCATCATTCCATTCCCTCGCTGTGGGGTGGAACCCCAGTCGCCCGTCGGTGCCGGTCCCGTCCGGGGTTTCGAGGGCGACCATGTTCAGCATGCGGCGTTGGCGTGAAGATTCGATGAAGCAACGCGGGTATCACTTGGAACCTCCGTTACCATTCATCCCTACTAGACCCGATGAGCCATGGGCAACGTGAACAGGTAGACATTCACGAGGGCGAACAGCACGATCACTACGACGTGCGGGACAGCCCCCCCTCGGAGGACGCTGCCCCTTGCCGGCTGCCCACCAATTTTCCACGCCGTGAAGAGTGAGCCGCCGATGCCCCCGAGCAATAGCGCAAACTGCAGCGCCTGGATCGTCGGTGGCGCGAATATGGCCGCCGGTCCCGAGACATACAGACCGAGCAGCCCCGCGGTGTTGTAGAGGATCGATCCGCTCTCGGCGAGCAGGTGGAACAGGTTGTGTGCCATGTGTGCAGCGAGGTCGAGCGGGATCACCGCGTAGCCGAACCGCGCGAAGTTTTGGAAGACATGCTCCCGCCGCGCACGACCACTCAACATCGACGCTGCGGCCACGAGACCAAAGGGCAACGCCATCGCCACCACGAAGACGCTCGTGAACGCCAGCATGCGGCTGCCAAACAGCCACCCGCTCAGCGTGTCCATCAACGGCTCCCAGAACGAGAGCATCGTGATGTTCTGGACGAGCACGATGCCGACGATCACGACCGCCAGGAACGCCTCGGAGAGCTTCGGTCGGGCGACGAACCACAGCTCGCTCGTTGGCTTGCGGGTCACGAGGCGCAGCGATTCATTGGGGCAGGCCTTGATGCAATTGGCGCAGAGGTTGCAGTTCGCCATCGAGGTCATCGCCCGGGGCACCTCGAAGATCGGACAGCCGGGAATGCTGCCGTTGCCGCGATAGCAGTACTGCTCCTTGCAGGTCGCACAGATCTCGGGCGTCGACACGAGCTGGATACCCGACGTGCGGGAGTAGTTGCTCGACAGACCGCCGAGGAAGCACAGGTAGCGGCACCATGCGCGGCGCTCGTACACCACCGCAGTCACGACCGACGCGGTGACGAGCAGCCCCAGGAGGTATCCCGAGCCGCGCGGCGACTCAACGATGCCGAACGCGTGGTCCGCCCAGGTGATCGCAAGGAACGTCGCGTCGATGACCCAGATGCCGTACCGCTTCAGGAACGTCGGGACGGGACGTCCCAGCCCGGCGAACTTCTGAACGATATCGATCAGCGTCCCAAACGGACAGATCGCGCACCACAGGCGGCCCGTCGCGAACATCGCGAGGGGGATCAGCGGCCACCACACGACCCACGTCAGCCCTGTGCCTATATTCGCTGAGGCTGCCCCGGGTCCCCAGAGCAGCGAATACACGATGTACCCGAACACGACGAGCGTCGGATACGCCAGGATCGCCGGCCAAAGGCGGCTGCGGAGGAGTGCGAGCAGCAGCCGGTTCTCTAGGAGCCCTCGAGAGGGCCGCTGCGGCGGTGTTGCATTCGAAGATCGCAGCCGTGCCGCGCGCCTCCCAGGCGCGCGGCCGGCCGTGGCCACGGGCGTGGCATCCTTGATGGAAGTCATCGGCTTCTACCTTCCCGGCCATGGACAGTGCGTGCGAGCGATGTGCGCACCCTTGGGTGACGCGCGGCGAGTCCGACGAACAGCGCGCCGGCAATCAGTGACCCGGTTGCGATCAGGTAGAGCTGATTCGGTCCGCCGGGCGCTGCCTCGAGGGTGATCTCGTCCGCGTACACGTGGCCATCTTGGTCGGTCACGGTCAGATGCACTCGCCAGGAGCCCTCGCTTGGCACGTTGACGGTTCCACGGACCATCGGAGCCGTGCTGCCCATCCCGGGCATGGCGTCCATGGTCGCCTGACTGTATCCCGCAGTCGGCACAGGCATAGGCATCGTCATCCCGTGCATGTCATGCCCGGGAGGGGCCGGGGCATGCGCTCCTGCTGCGTCGCCGTGACTTGTCGCCCCCGCGTCCGCGTTTGCCAGCTCGATCACGGGGTGCATGGATACGAGAAGTGTTTCGTTCGCCTTGTGCAGAAGTGCGAGCTGGACCGCGTCGCCGCTCACGCCTGGTGGCAATTCGAGTGACAGTGTGTTCTGGCCCACCACCAGCCCGGGGGAATCGTTGTACAGAACGACCTGGTGTGGTCCGGCATGGAGTTCCCCGAGTCGCGGCAGCCCACCGCTTGCAAGTGCCGGCGTTGCCACGATCAGCCCAAGCGTGGCTCCGACCAGTAAGACAGCGTTACGCATGACGTCCCCTCACACCCATTCGGACACGAGCCGAGTCCGGGCTCGGCCTCGGCCAGATTCTGCAGCCGCTCCGTGAAGATCCGGTGAATATGCGCCGGCGAACGTCGGGCGGCGACTGGCTGTCGACCATGCCCCCGAGGACGCCGTTCGAGCTACACCGCCGTGATCCACGCCGTCGAGGTCGCGTCTCTGACGACATTCACGAAATCTTCACGGCCAGGTCGCACACTCCGCTCAGACGACCAACCCGGCGACTCGCTGCGCCTCGAGGGCGTCGAAGGATCAAGACCGAGAGAGGGCGAAGCGGATGCGGAAGCGACAAGGACCGATCCGGGTGCAGCATCCGGGACGCCGGCAGACCGTGATTATCCTGGCCAGCCTCGCGGCATTCCTCCTTGCGGGCTGGTATCTGACACGACCCTCGTCATCGCCCGAGTCGACGGCGGCACACCAAGCCGAGCATGCTCTCGCTGCGCCTACGCACAGCAGCAACGGCGTTGCGATCGATGCCGCGCGAGTCGATCTGGGTCACGTCCCACTGAATACCGACGTGACGCACGTCTTCCGTCTCACGAACGAAGGGGCGGAGCCCGTCCGGCTCGGGAGGGCCACCATACAGGTCCTCGAGGGATGCTGACCGCCGATCCCGGTCGTCGGTCAGACGACCCTCAACCCCGGCCAATCCACCACGGTGAGCCTGACGATGATGATGCACCCCGGCATGGAGGGGCAGCACGATTTCCGCATTCTCCTGCCGGCGACCAGCGGGGATTCAACCGATGTGCTGGAGATGGACCTCCGGGGAGACTTCCGGTAAATCGCCAACGGCTTTGCCGACTGCATACCCGCTGATGGGATGGGAACGCGAATGAACGTGTTCGGAATGTGCCTGAACTGGAAGGTGATCGGGGGCGTCGTCGCGGTGCTGGCCGCAACGATCGTCGTTGCGCCGGGGCTCCTGCCTCGGCTTGCGCCACTCCTGCTGCTCGCTCTGTGCCCGTTGATGATGCTGCTGATGATGCGACACGCGATGGGCAGCGACGGCCATGCCCATCACTCGCAGGCAGACGTCCTGGACTACACCTGCCCAAAGCACTCCTACGTCCGCACGTCGGTCGCAACAGCGTGCCCGGTGTGCGGGACGCCGCTTGTTCGAATCTCCGCCGAGCGCGGGGATCACTCGGGAGCATCAGCGCCTACCGGGAAGGACCGCGTGTAGTCCGAGCGAGGCACGGTCTGCTGGCCGGCCAGGGGATCCGCATGAGACAACATCGACGTCGCTAGCGGAGGTTCTCCCTGGTCGAAGGGCCTGACTCCGAGAACATCGCGTCGACTCCCGCCGCGATGATGGCCGCGGACGCTCCCTCACCCGCCAGACGAGCAACCTCGTTCGCCTCCGCAAGGCAGACACCGCAACCTTGTGCGTGTGCGTCGAGGCGCCCATCGTCGCGGACGAAGCAGTCGCGCAGGAACCGATGCCCCAGGGTCTTTGCGCACCCGCAGTAGCACGCGACCTGCTCGGCGAGCTCTCGATGCTGCTCGATGAAGCGATAGTGTTCGATGGTGCCGGCGACCAGTGCACGCTCATTGATGGTGGCGGCGGCCGGCATGGCGGCCGGCGAGGTGACGGATCGGCAACCGCTCAAGGCGAGTGCGGCACCGACCGCGAGCGCGCC
>Ga0172380_10009510_pt1 | contig 10350 bp, 8 predicted proteins | sample Leawe162metaG_FD_119747 | JGI IMG/M metagenome (GOLD analysis project Ga0172380, IMG submission 119747) | Leachate microbial communities from a municipal landfill in Southern Ontario, Canada - Leachate well 162 metaG | ecosystem: Engineered > Solid waste > Landfill > Unclassified | place...
ATTAACTGTGACGTTCTGGTCCCAGCCTAAGTCATACCCCGGGCCATAGAAGCTTCCTAGCCTATTGGAGATACCGATGTAATCAAAGGTGATTGGGGCCTCTCCTTTATTAGTAATGGTGTATGTGCCCCTTAATGATTCCCCAATAGCGGGGGTTTGATTGGAGAGGGTAAGGGAGGTGGTGAGAGGGGTGAGTAATCTTTGATATTCTGCATCAGCACTTATCCTAATGGAACTTAAGATATTAGTAATTTGTCCAGGGCACGCAGTGGCGGAATATGAGCGATGCCCATCTATATTGCCCGTGTAAACAGAGGTTGCCGGATCACTAGAAGAACTAATTGTGCTCCAGGCACTAGGATTGAATCCATAGTCAAAAGACTTCTCACCAAGAAACTTAGCTAACGCAGCTTGAGTACTATTAGTTGGTAGACTGTAGGAATAGTCACCCAATACCGCAACTCCCATTGTCCCAACATTAAAGGGTGATGCATGCCCAGCAATTACTCCGGTATTTTCTGGCGCCAACGAATTCCCAAAACGTCCCTCATAAACTTGGCCATTTCTGTCTACTAAATAATTGTATCCAATATCCCCGAAGCCGTATCTAAGTGTACCCGTTGAATCGTACCAGGTTTTATAATAAGTATGATATTGCCAAATTGCCCTAATATCAGCAACTGGGTCTGTATTATAGGTCACGGTATGATGAACAATTGATTTATTAACTTCTGCATAAACTGCTGGCCAATATCTATTTTCATCATCCACCAGAAGGGTTCCATCAGGATCAGGGCAGCCCCAGGCGTCTCGGTTAGTTACCGAAGTAGCGGCGGAAGCTACCCCAATTAAACCATCAAAAAAGCTAGATTCTTTTGGAACAGTATCCCCAATTATTTCAAAACGGATTTTTTCTAAAATTGGGGTTGTAGTAATATCGTCGGTTTTTAAAATAATTTTATATTTATAAGAATCTCCAGAATATAAAACGGGTATTTCTGGCGAGAGTTCAACAGTCCTCTCATTGTTTGTCGCTGTTTCTGGCTCTACTCGTATCCATCCACTTTCGCTAGAACCATTAAAAATATTTAAATAAACTTCTATGCTAGTACCGCCAGGAATACCAGCGGTCCAAATGGGCGCAATCCCAATAAACTGTTTTTCTGCGCTAATTTTTTCGGATATGTATTCGCGCTGTTCCTGATAATAACCCCCCTCCTCTTTTTCGAGGGCTAGGCTATCACTGGTAATCCCTGCTGAATCTCCTTGATCCTTGTCTGCATTTCTAAAATCTTCAATAATTTTTTCTTCAGTAGTAATTGTATCGTTTTGAGAATTAAAGTTCTTTGTCCCAAAATATAAAAAACTAAATATCCCTAATAGAGATACTATTAAAACAAATATTCCAATTTTTAGAATATTCTTTTTCACGGTATTTATTCTAACATGAGGAAGGAAGACTTCAAGCATAGTCACTTTACTAATTTGACCAGATACTTTACAATACTCTATGCAAAAACCTCTAATAATTAAAAAGAAAGGCACAAGTGAAGAAAGCATTAATCACCGGCATTACCGGCCAGGACGGTTCATACTTAGCAGAATTACTATTAGAAAAGGGCTATGAAGTTCATGGCATCATAAGACGTTCTAGTTCCTTCAATACAGGTCGCATCGATCATCTTTATAAAGACCCACACATCCATGGCGTTAAGCTATTCCTTCATTTCGGTGACCTTTCCGACGGGACAAACCTAACAAACCTCATAAAGGAGATTAAGCCAGACGAGGTATATAATCTAGCCGCTCAAAGCCACGTTCGCGTCAGTTTTGATATCCCAGAGTACACGGGTGATGTTACCGGGCTCGGCACGGTCCGTCTTCTTGAGGCAATTCGTGAATCAGGAATTAAAACAAAATTCTACCAAGCATCCAGCAGCGAACTTTATGGCTTAGTGCAAGAAACGCCGCAAACAGAAAAGACTCCTTTTTATCCCCGCTCCCCTTATGCAGTTGCCAAGCTTTACTCATATTGGATTACCGTGAATTATCGCGAAGGGTATGATATGTTTGCCTCAAACGGCATCCTCTTTAACCACGAGTCGCCACGTAGAGGCGAAACTTTTGTAACTAGAAAGATTACTAGGGCCTTAGCTGACATTGTAACGGGTCAACAAGATTGTCTCTACCTTGGCAACCTCGACGCTAAGCGTGACTGGGGTTATGCAAAAGACTATGTTGAAGGAATGTGGTTGATGCTTCAGCAAGAAAAACCGGGTGATTATGTTTTGGCAACAGGCGAGACACGCTCAGTTAGGGAGTTTGTTGAGGAATGTTGTAAATATCTTGATATGGAAATAGAGTGGAAGGGCTCGGGATTAGATGAGGTTGGTGTTGACAAAAAGACGGGCAAAACTATTATCCGTATCGATGAAAAATACTTCCGTCCGGCAGAAGTAGAGCTACTACTCGGGAATCCGGCCAAAGCAAAGAAAGAATTAGGATGGGTGCCGAAAACCACCTTTAAAGATCTGGCAAAGTTAATGATGCAGGCCGACCTAGAAGCCTCTAAAGAAACGGCCATCTTAAAAAACCATAAAAAATAAGTAAAACTAAGGAGAGATGATGGATAAAAATTCTAAAATATATGTCGCGGGCCACAAAGGTCTCGTTGGCTCAGCAATTACAAGGGGCCTAAAAAGGCAGGGTTTTAATAACCTCATTTTCCGATCAAAAGAAGAGTTAGACCTCATGGATCAGAAGGCTACAGCGGAGTTCTTTGCTAAAGAAAAACCGGAGTACGTCTTCCTAGCCGCTGCTATGGTTGGCGGTATTAAGGCAAATAGCGAGAGACCAGCGGACTTCATCCTGAATAATCTTACTATTCAAAACAACATAATTTCATCTGCTTATACGAATGGGGTTAAAAAGCTTCTTTTCTTAGGAAGCTCTTGTATCTATCCTCGCGAATGCCCTCAACCTATTAAAGAAGAGTATTTGCTAACGGGTCCATTAGAGGAAACTAATATTGCTTATGCGGTAGCTAAAATTGCTGGCATTATCATGTCCCAGTCCTTCAATAAGCAATTTGGTACTAATTATATTTCTGTAATGCCCACTAACCTTTATGGTCCAAATGACAACTTTGATCTCGAAACGTCTCACGTATTACCGGCCTTGATCAGAAAATTCCACGATGCCAAAACTAATAACGACCCAGAGGTGATTATGTGGGGTACAGGTAAGCCAAAGAGAGAATTTCTATATGTAGATGACCTGGCCGATGCCTGTATCTATCTTATGAACAACTATGATAGCGGGGAGATTGTAAATATTGGAACGGGCATAGATCTGACTATCAAAGAGTTGGGGGAGATGATTAAGGAAGTAGTGGGATATGAGGGGGAGATTGTTCAAGACACTACCAAGCCTGATGGAACACCTCAGAAACAGCTTGACGTCTCTAGGCTTCATTCACTCGGATGGAAACACAAAATCGAGCTAAGAGAAGGGATAGAGAAAACCTATCAATGGTTTCTAAAGCAATAAAAAAAGAGCGGCATCTGCCGCTCTTTTTTGTTTATCCCTCTAGGCACGAGCATATATATCGTCATAACGTTTAATATCATCCTCTTCAATATAATCACCGGTAGCCACTTCCACGATTGTCAGCTCAGTTTTACCGATATTTTCAAGACGATGCTTTGTTTCCACTGGAACATAGATGCTTTCATTTGGTTTTAGGTCTTTTAACTCTTCGCCAATAGTTATCCTGGCGGCACCCTTCACCACAACCCAGTGTTCACTTCGATGACTGTGTGACTGTAGCGAGAGCTTCCCTCCAGGGTTTACATGAATAAACTTCACTTTAAATCCGTCGCCCTCATCTAAGATTGTGTACCTGCCCCACGGTCTATGCATTGTTTTGTGTTCAATACATTCTTTATTGTTGGGCTCGGCTTTTACCTTCTCAACAATTTTTTTTACGTCTTGAGTCTGATTACGATCACAAATCAGAGTTACGTCTTCTGTATCAATTACAACAATATCCTTGAGCCCGACGGTAGCAATTCGGCGATTGCCCCTCTCCAATAATAGACATCCACTAGTGTTTTCTGTCGTTGCATTACCTTCTATGTGGTTCCTGTCATGATCAAGCTCCGATACGTCATAAACCGAACCCCAACTCCCCAAATCATTCCAATCAGCATCGGTTTTAACAACTGCGATATTTTTTGTCTTTTCCAATAATCCTTGGTCGATAGAGACTGGCACAATATTACTAAATACTTTCTCGATGTCGTCATCGTTGAATACCTTGGCTACATCAGGAAGCTTGGACTCAATCTCTGTTTTTAATACCTTGGCCTTCGCTATGAATATACCGGCATTCCAGAGATAGTTCCCGCTAGAAAGATATTCTTCGGCCACCTTCTTCTCGGGTTTTTCGGCAAATCTGTCGATTTCATAAGTTGAATTGTTGATTTTCCCACCCATTTTTATATAGCCATAGCCCGTTTCAGGTCGACTAGGCTTTATTCCCATAAGTACAATTTTCTCTGTAGTCGAAGCTGAGACAACGGCCTCCTCCATAAAAGGTAAAAATCTCTTATTGTCTATGTGGTGGTCCGCTGAGAGGATAACTACTATGCCGTCAGGATTCTTTTTGTTCACCCACTTCACAGCCAATGCTATAGCGGGGGCTGTGTTTTTGGGCTCTGGCTCTAATAAAAACTCCACCTTTTCTTTTAGTTTTGTTTTGTCGACCTGCCCATGTATCCGTGAATTGGTGACGACTAGAGGGGTGTTTTTTGATATCAAATACGAACGGTCAATAGTTTGTTGAAGCAGGGTTTCTTCCCCTACTAGTGCAATAAGTTGTTTAGGAGTTAATTCCCGAGACAAAGGCCACAACCTTGATCCGCTACCACCTGCAATGATTACAGGGTAAACATTACTTTTTTTATCCGCCATCTGTACTCCTTTTGGGGCCCCTAGGTATTATGTATGAGAATGATAAGGGAAACCTCTCAAAATGTCAAAAGATGCCTGTCGCCTTTTTTCTTGTGTTAAAATTATGGTATGAAGATAGGGACAAAAATTGGGCCCCTAACGCCCAGTGGACATAAAGAAGTTATGGCTTCAAATGTAAATTATTTCGAGGCCTATTTAACACCAAGCTTTAATTATCAATTCCTAAAAGAAGTGGGTAAAGAAGTGGTCATCCACGTAGCGCACCAGAGCGAGGGTATTAATTTTGCCAACCCACAAAAGCAGGCCCAGAACATAGAATCACTTCGAGTTGCACTTAAAGCGGCTGATTATTTTGATTCGAAAATAATCATTTTCCATCCTGGCTATTTGGAGGATGAACATTGCTCTGAGGCCAACGCTCTAAAATTTATAAAAGAAAATTACGATCCACGGCTGTGCGTCGAAAATATGCCTATTTCTGCCTCATATTTTGACTTTCTTTGTGCTAACCCCATAGAAACAAGACGTTTTATTAAAAAAACTAAGGTTGGATTTTGCTTTGATTTCGCTCATGCTTTTGAATCAAATGAATTCCGACCAATCGATAATTTTATAGAAAAATATTTAGCTCTTGGCCCCCAGATATTTCACCTAACCGATACCGACCTATTGGAGATCAAGAAGAAAAAGCCCCAGAAAGAAAGCCATCTTTCCCTGGGTGATGGCACCCTAGACATCAAAAGTATTATCAAAAACATCCCGAGAGGATCACTCTTAACCCTAGAAACTCCGACCATATCTGCAATCCAGACAAAAGAGATAGAATTAATCAGGCAAATTTTGCGATAATCTCTTCCGCCATGTGGCATTCCGGTTTTATATATCGCTTAAATTTGAATTCCTGGGCTCTTGCCACTTCCTTGGCCAGATCGTTTAGATCGCGACACCAGATAATGTAGCCCTCGGCGGCCAGTTCGCCCAAAAGGTCAGATTGATGCAAGTCATCACGCTCTTCGTTGGCCACCCCGATAATCTTTTTGCCTTTATCCAGTAATTCAAAGAGGATTCCCGCCCCACCGTGCGTGATAACCAGCTCGGCCCTATCGACATAAGAGCTGAATTCATGGGTCAGCGCGAAAAATTCGTGATTTTTCGGCTCATAAGCCCCATCCGCCTTCTGGATTATCACCTTTTCTTTTGAGTCTAATTTATCGGCCGCCTTAATCAGCCCCTCAAAAGCGGTGGTGCCTACGGTTACAAATATCATCCCAGCCTCCCCGCATAAATACCCTTTGGATAGTTCTTTTTCTCCTCCGGCCACTGGATAAAAAATTGGTCGGCAATGGGGTAAAGTAGCTTCCCCGGCCAGGACTTGGTATTAACCCGCGACCAACTCTCGATAAAGATAATTTTTTTACCAAAAATTTTACCCCAAATGCAGATTGGCCCCGCCAACCCCGGCCCGGTACTAAGGATGATGTTTGGCCGTGACTTTATTAGAACAAAAAAGGACTGGATGGTGCACCAGAACAGCCTGGGAATCATCAAAATTGCCGGTTCCCTTTTGCCCCGTACCGCCACCGTTCTATATATTGTGCCCCCTTCCAACTTTTTGGGCGTTAGGGGGTCCGAGCTTTCCAGCAAAAAGGAGCAGCTAAATGAATCCTTGATATCTTTATACAGCACCAGCGCCTCAGCCGCATGCCCCCCAGCCCCGCAGACTATCAGCATTTTCTTTTTATTCATACCCTGATTGTATCGTAGGCTCCCTTTACGATACAAGGAGTATGAATTATGAAGTATGGATTAAGGGTTAAAATTCAAAGCAGTCGATTTACACAGGCCTGTCAATAATTTATGTACTACAATTGATTTATTAAAGACTAGTTGATAAACATCCTTGCTAATATAACCCAAGTCTCTTGCGATTATTAACTGACTTTGGAGCTCTGTGAGTGAGCCTTGTGACATCCTATAAAAGTTATATTTATCCTTGAAGGTATTTCGCGAGAACCCCTCCGCGATGCAAGACGTAACCGAAACAGCCGCTCTTCTTATTTGACTCGTCAGCCCGAAGCTTTCAGTCCTCGGAAACGTTTCTGTAACCCGATATATCTCCAATACGAGACCGTGAGCCTCCTGCCACGCAACTAAATCCTGGAAGCTCTTTATCTTTTCCCCCATGCCACCCCCCCCTACTCCTTTATTCTTACTCCCTTTGTCGCCCCCCATACTCCTTACTTCTTTATTCTTACTCCTATTCATAACTTCGTTATGAATATCTCCATCCCCGAAACCTTATCGTCTATCGAAGCATCGTAGGCCACGAGGTTTTCGTAAACCACCGGGGCTGGCTGATATTTGAGCGACTCAGCCACCGTAATTTTCTTCCCCGTGTCAATAAAATATATCTCTACGTTATATTTCCCGTCCGCCCTCGGCAAAGAATACGCCACCTTGCCATCCCGGATTCTAGCGTTGGAGCCATCCCCAATCGCCACCGGAGCCTTGGCCGCGTCATTTAAATCTAGTACCATCAGCTGATTGTCTTTTCGATAGATCGCATAATCCTCCCAAATATCTATCGTGCCATCACCAATACCGGCAGCCAACAGAGCCTCCGCACCGGTTTCAATATTCTTGATTCGTAAATCTGCTGGAGCCCCAATCGCTGTTTGATTTTTCCAGATAATATTTTTACCCCAAATCCGCGGTTGACTCTGCACCCCTGGCATTTCTGTCAGTTCGTTAATTTGACGGCTCATCGAGTCGCCCGTCGTAAGGTCCGTCCAGCGAATCCGACCTCTTCCCTCATCATCATTCCCCCGCCATACCACAATTCCTTCTTCCGAAATGGCCGGATCGGCCTCATCGCCACCATAGGTTGTGATCTGTTGATCTACTGGAATAATTTCGGTTAGGTCGCGACAATAAATATCATAATTTCCGTACCGGCTCCGTTTCCCAACATAGCAGAGCCAGTCCCCGTTTATCTGGGGCTTGTACGGCCCCTCAATTCTCTCTATCGAATTGCCAATCGGCAGGGCATTCTGAGTTTTCGTTTCAATATCGTAGTAGTATAGATTTTTCCGTTCCGGAAAGGTCGTTTGGTCGCGATAATTATTCTCCCAGTACACCTTATTCCCGCTAATCCCTACGTATCGTTGTACCCCCGGAGAATTAGAAATGTTTATTGCTTCCCGCTCTGTTCGAATCGTTACCTCCTCCGAGGTGGCCGTTCGACCGTCTTTGTAGAAAGTTTGCAACGCATAGTAATAATCCTGCCCGGCATAGATATTTTCATCTATAAAACTGACCTTCTTGGCATCGGTCGCCGAGAAAATAGTTGTCCTTTTCCCTTCCAAAGAGGCCGCACCCTTTTCCTCCGCCCGATAAAGTTCATATCTTTCAAAGGCCTTGTCGCTGCACTCATCCCACGCCGAGGCCACCTTCCCACCCTCAACGGTTGCTCCCAATTTCTGCGCCACCGCCGGTGGCAACGGCCGGTTCGCCTGTATAAATTCCGAAGGGCTAAAATAAAATTCACCCACATTTTCCCTTGTCCAAGAAGATTTGGGCCAAAAATCGGCCCCAACATCTTTTCTTCTAGTCTCAAAATGTAAATGTGAGGCCCACCTCCCTCCGGCATCTCCGATTTTCCCGACAATCTGGCCCTTTGTGACTTTATCACCCCTTTTTACATTCATTGCGGAAAGATGTGAATACTGACTCCATACATCCATACCACCACTTTCGGTATGTCTTATTAAAACAATATTGCCCCAATTCCCTCCGTAATTTTGTGCCGTGACGATTGTGCCATTAGAAATAGAAAATACTGGTTCGCCATAGTCGGCACTCCCCGATCCCTTGTTCCAATCTTCTCCAGGATGAAAATTTGAGCCATTCCATTCCAAATAACCCCAACCGTCAGAGCCGCCAGGGATATTCCCGTTTTTAAAACCAGACCCATCCGGTATTCCTACCGGAAAATCAAAGCCGACCTTAGCGGCCGCGTCACAAGAGCCAATAAATAGAAACATTAGAATTATGAGATAAAAAAAATTTATATAAAGTTTATTTGATGGTTTTAAGTAGGGCTTCATAGCTATTGCCTAGGCTTTCTAAATCTTGGCCTAAAGTAATTTTTTCTAAAACAATTATCTTGTCACCATTTTTTAACAGGGTAACTAAATTAGTGCCCATGCTTTCGTAATTAAAAGCCAAGGATTCGAAATTACCAGTTATACCGGTTTTTTTGTTCGTAAATGTATTTTCATCTGTTTCGCTCTGATCACCCACAAAAATTACTTTATTTTGATCGAGCCAGTTTTCTAGGCCAAGGCCAGAGCCATCGTGAACAGACAGAAGGACCATCGGAAATTCAGATTCAAACCCAGAATAACCTTCATCATAAACCTTAAGTCCCGCACCGGACACCTCAACCACCCACCCCTCCGGGTATTTAAATGAAATTCCCAGCTCTTCATTGGTATAAGTTGGCCAATTGGCAGTCGCCCCATCATCGCCATTCTCCGAATCAGTAGCAGATTCCAGAGTATGAATATATCCCGCCTCAACAATAGCCGAGCCAAGAGGTTCAGACAGCGTCTTGATTGCTTCGCCTCCATCAGCGATAGCCTCCTGGATATTCCCACGGACTTCTTCCGGCACAAATACCGGCTCATCTTTGGTATAGATTGCCCAGACAAGAGCTAATACAAAAATCAAAAGAATTGCAGACGTTAAAATAATCACGGTCCGTCTGATTACCTTCGGCCGTGAAAAAAAATCTTTTGTCTTTGCCCAATAGGCTTGCACGTATGGTTTCATAATCTTATGTTAAATCTTATGCTTTCCACTAAAAAATTCAACCCCATTTTCCAGCACTTATCCACACCCCTCCCTACTCAGCCACTTCTCTACATCGATGTAGAGAAGTGATTAACACCTATCATCCATCTATTCTCCGTCTATTTTTATCTATTTTTTAAGAGAACGGAGCATGGTTCCGGGAGAAGGAACGCCTTTGTAGTAAATATCTTTTGGCCTAGTGAGAGGATCCTGCCACTTAGTCCCGCCCTTCTTCGCTTTTGTAGGCCATGTCCGCCGAAAGCCAAAACCAATTTTGCTGGCCACCTTACTAATCATACCCGAGCTAACCCCCAGCAACCTTATTATTTCCCCATAAGATTCCCCCTCGTCCAACATTTGAATGATCTTGTATCGCCGGGCCATGTCGTTTATCTCTCGTGGGGTTAGAATAACGTCAAACAATCCGCAAACCTCCACCGAGTCTTCACAACCCGCTATGGCCTCAATGGTTTCGACTATTTCTTTTTCGCACCATTTGTTCATATGCTTAAATAATAAAAC
>Ga0172380_10009511_pt1 | contig 10350 bp, 8 predicted proteins | sample Leawe162metaG_FD_119747 | JGI IMG/M metagenome (GOLD analysis project Ga0172380, IMG submission 119747) | Leachate microbial communities from a municipal landfill in Southern Ontario, Canada - Leachate well 162 metaG | ecosystem: Engineered > Solid waste > Landfill > Unclassified | place...
AAAACCGGTGCAATCGGAATTTTACGATCTCTCGGTGCGAATAAATCAACACTTCTAAAAATATTTTTAACTCAAGGAACAATTGTTTCTATTGTGGGAATTATTTTGGGAAACCTTTTAGCTTTTTTACTTAGTATTCTTCAAATAAAGTTTAATATAATCTCGCTACCCGGAACTGTTTATTTTGTTACTTCCGTTCCATTAGTAATAGAGCCGATACATTATTTGGTTGTTTCTTCTGCTACTCTTGTACTTGCATTTTTTTCATCCTTAATTCCGAGTTATATTGCAGCAAACATTAAAACAGTAAATGCGATTAAATTCCAATAATATGTTTGAACTATTTATTGCATCCCGATATATAAAATCAAAAAGAAGAATTAATTTCATTACGATTATTTCTTTTCTTTCTACATTCGGGATTACTATCGGTACTGCCGCTTTGATAATAGTCCTTTCCGTTTTTAACGGATTCGGGTCATTAGTAAGAGAGATATTGATTAGCTTCGATCCACATGTAAAAGTATTCGTAATAGACGAAAGCGGATACGATCATACTAAATTTACTCAACAATTACTTACTGAATCAAAAGAGATAAAATCTTTCTATCCTTATGTAGAAGGAAAAGTGATTGCTCTAAAATCAAAAAGTTACGAGATAGTTACTCTTAAAGGTATTTCAGAATCGATGCAGGATGCTGAATGGGGTTTGCAGGATAAAATTATTTCCGGCAAATTCGACCTTTTCGATGGTGAGTCAAATAAAGTAGTTCTCGGTTTACCAATTGCTCTGCGCCTTTCTGCTCGTGTAGGTGATACGATAAATATAACTTCTGCCAATAATATTGAACGATTAATTACATCATTTTCAATTCCAACTACAAGGCGTTTTATTGTAGCAGGAATTTTTGAATCAAATAATCGTGATTACGATGTTTCTTATATTTTTACTTCTCTACCTCCGGCTCAAAATCTCTTTGGCTTAAGAAATAAAATTTCCGGCTTCGATATTCGTCTTAATCATATTGATCAATCAGATAATGTAAAAGAAGAACTAACAAAGAAATTAGAAGAAAAAGGTCTTAAAGTTTATTCATGGTATGATTTACATAAAGATTTATATACTGTAATGCAGATTGAAAGATGGGGAGCTTATCTATTGCTATCTTTAATTATAGCAGTAGCCACATTCAATATACTTGGCTCACTTAACATGACCGTGATTGAAAAGAAAAAAGATATAGGGGTGCTCCGTTCGATGGGAGTTAATCAAAAGACAATAAAGAAAATATTTATGTTTGAAGGTATGCTAACGGGTTTACTAGGCTCAGTAATTGGTATTTCGATAGGTCTATTAATTTGCTGGCTACAAATGGAATATAATTTTTATCCGCTCGACCCATCTAAGTATATTATCGATGCTATGCCTGTTGAAATAAAAATTTCGGATATTATTATGGTGGGAATTGCAACTTTTACTTTAAGCTATCTCGCGGCTCTCTACCCATCAAAAAAAGCAGCAAAAACAAATATTATTGAATCTATTAAATACGAATAAATATGATTATTAAAGCAAACGAAATAAGAAAATCTTATACTAAATCAGATAAGAAAAAATTGGAAATCCTAAAAGGGGTTTCACTTGAAATCCCTGAAAATAAAATAACAGTGATTGTTGGGGTATCAGGAGCGGGCAAAAGTACTCTGCTTCATATTCTTAGTGGTCTTGATAATCCCGATTCCGGTGAAGTGTTTTTTGATGATGCAAATATTTTTTCTTATTCGGATGACAAATTATCAAAATTTAGAAATGAGAATATCGGTTTTATATTTCAATTTCATCATCTATTACCAGAGTTTACAGCAGTTGAAAATATCGCAATGCCATTGATGATTAAAGGTGAATCAAAACAAAAAGCATTTAAGAAAGCAGAAGAATTTCTTTCGATTGTAGGTTTAGAGGAAAGAGGGAATCATAAACCGGCAGAGCTTTCGGGCGGAGAGCAACAGCGCGTAGCCATTGCCCGTGCCCTAATAAATAATCCTAAAATAATCTTTGCTGATGAACCGACCGGTAATTTAGACTCTCAAAACGGCGAACAGATTCATTCTCTTTTTATTTCTCTTAAAGAAAAATTTGGACTTACTTTTCTTATTGTATCTCATAATGCCGAATTAATAAAATTAGGCGATTACATTTATGAAATGAAAGATGGAATAATTATCGATAAAAGAAGTTAATTCTTGCTCAAATAATCTATAATTACTCTTACTCCATAACCCGGATCAAAAGTATTTGTGTAGCTATTCAAATCATTCTTAATTGCCGGTCCTGCTATATCAACATGCGCCCAAGGGATATTTTTATCAACAAAGAATTCTAAAAATTTGGCAGCAGTAATTGCCCCGCCCCAACGAGGTCCAAGATTACTAATATCAGCAATATCACTCTTCAATAATTTTTTGTAATCATCCCACATCGGAAGACGCCATACTCTTTCAAAAGTTTTTTCTCCGCTAGCAATAATCTCTTCAGAGATTTTATCATTTTTTGTAAAAATTCCAGAAGCATATAATCCAAGTGCAACAGCACAAGCACCGGTCAAGGTTGCAAAATCAAGTATTTCGTCCGGTTTGAATTTGCATATGTATTCAAGTGCATCTGCTAAAATAATTCTTCCTTCTGCATCAGTATCCTTAACTTCAATCGATTTACCCGATGCTGTTGTAACAACATCGCCCGGTTTATATGATAAACCATTTATCATATTTTCCACTGCGGGAATAACACCTATAATTTCGATAGGCAGTTTTAATAAATCAGCTGCTTTAATGACACCTGCTACTAAAGCTCCACCCGCCATATCAGCTTTCATTTCAAGCATTCCGGCAGTTGGTTTTATCGAAAGTCCACCCGAATCATAAGTAACACCTTTTCCTACTAATCCGATTTTTCTTTTAGCTTTTACAGTCGGTTTATAATGCATCTGAATTAATTTTGGTTCTTTGTCACTTCCGCCACCAACTGCAAGAATGGCGTTCATTTTGCGTTTAACTAATTCCTGCTTATTAAAGACTGTTACTTTAGTAAACTTGCTACCTAGTTCGCTTTTAATTCGTTTCGCAAACTCCTCAGGCGTCAATGTAATAGCCGGTTCATTAATTAAATCCCTGCTAAATATTACTGAATTAATAAGCATCGTTGTTTTCTTAACAGCATTTGTAATTTTGTTTTTATTGCTTGCTACTAAATTCACAGAGAATTTTTTAACTGCCTTTTTTTCAGTTTTATATTTATCGAACTCGTAATTACCAAGTAGAAATCCTTCAGCGAATGTTGAATAAAAATATTCTTCATCAAAAAGTGAATCATACTTAAATTCAGGAATCTCAACATAAAGATTATCAACAGGAGCCTTTTGTAATGATTTAATTAATGATGAACAATAATCACGGAAAAAATCACTACTTAATTCTTTGGCAATTTTTTTATAAATAATTAAGGATGGCTCGCCTTCACAATTATAAAAACGAATTTCATCTTCATCTTTTAGAAAATTTTCTAATAATAAAGTATTACAGCGAAAAGAATTGTCTTCGGAATATTTTTCCACTTCATTTCTTAATGAATCGTTATTTTCAAAAATCTTAACTAAGCCCGATTTTTTTGAATATTTATTTATCTTGTTTAATGGTGATAGTGTCAAATTCATCATAATAATATCCCTTATTGATTTAAGTAAAATTCTGCTCTTTCTAAAACAGGTTTTATATAATTTTTCATTTTAACATTGAAGAGGCGAGAACCGGCGGCATTTCGATGCCCTCCTCCTTCAAATTCATTTGCTAATTTATTCACCGGAATTGTTCCCTTTGAACGAATGCTCATTTTGAATCCATCCTTTAATTCAAAGAAGAGAATACCGATTACAACACCTTTAATTGATAGGCAATAATTAACGAATCCATCTACATCATCTTCAACTGCGCCTAATCTTTTTAATGACTCACTGCTAATTGTCATATATGCAATTTTTTTTGATTTCGTTAACTTTAATGTAGTTAATGCTTCGCCTAATAATTTAATTTTAGCAAAATTACTTTGGTCATAAATCTTGTCATATATCTCAGTGGGATTAACATTATGCGATAATAAATCAGCAATAATACGGTGTATTTTTGAAGATGTTTTATCGAACCGAAAAGAACCCGTATCTGTCATTATTGCAGCATATATCTGATATGCTATTTTATGATTAAGTTTTACGATTTCCGATTTAATGATAAAATCGTAAATGATTTCTCCTGTCGCTGAATAAGAAGTATCACCAACAACATGTTTAAAAAATGGATCAGGGTTTTCGTGATGATCAATGCAAATCTTTGTTTTGTCAAAATTTAGAAGCGATTTTTCCATGCTCACAATTCTATTTGGAGCGCTTAAATCCAACACAACGTAAACATCTGCTTCTTCAATTATAGAGTCATGTATTTCATGATTATATTTTTCTATAACAGAATCCGAATCTAAAAACTTTAGATTATAGGGCGTTATATTATGATTAATTATTCTCACATCTTTATGTAACTCAATTAAGAGATAATAAAAAGATAGTTCTGAGCCGATTGCATCAGCATCAGGATTTACATGAGTAGTAATTATGAATTTTTGATATCTTTGAATAATTTTTTTTAATTCTACAAAAGTCATTATAATCCCTTTAATAATAGCATAAAAAAGAAAGGCGAAGAAAACTTCGCCTTTCTAAGAATAAACAACTTATAATTAATTAACTTCCCAAGTACCTGGAGAGTAAAGAAGCGATTTTAAAGTTCCTTTACCTTTCTTTTCTGTTACATGTTCAATCTGATTAGCAACACCTGCATCATACGTAGGTTTACTTACTTGCCGGAATATTCCAATAGGTGTAGGCATTCCAGGCATATCTGTAAAATGAGCTAAAATACTTGCCCTTACTGGTGAAGAATCAAATTCATCATGTATCCATAAATCATTAACTGAATTATTTGAATCATTTAAGTCAACTATTACTGGTCGGAAACCATCTAATTTGATTCCCTTATCATTATTTTTACCGAAAACAAGCGGCTTGCCATGAGTCATTACTAATACATTATCTAACTTAGTTTCTTTATCAGTAAGTAATTCAAAAGCCCCATCATTAAAAATATTGCAATTTTGAAAAATTTCAAGGAATGCAGTACCTTTATGTTCAGCAGCTCGTTTAATCATCTCTTGCATATGTTTAGGATCTCTATCTAAAGAACGAGCAATAAAAGTAGCTTCAGAACCAAGAGCCAATAATGGTGGATTAAATGGATAATCGACACTTCCATAAGGAGAAGTTTTCGTTACTTTCCCTTTTTCAGAAGTCGGTGAATACTGACCTTTAGTTAATCCATAAATTTTATTATTAAATAGAAGAATTTTTAGATCGACATTTTTTCTGCAAGTATGTATAAAATGATTACCGCCGATTGAAAGAAGATCACCATCTCCGGTTGCAACCCATACTGATAATTCAGGACGTGAAACTTTTAAACCGGTTGCAATTGCGGTTGCTCTTCCATGTATGGTATGAAAACCATAAGTATTCATATAATATGGGAAACGACTGGAACATCCAATACCAGAAATCCAAACCATATTTTCTTTCTTAACACCAATATCCGGAAATGTTCTTTGCACCTGTGCAAGAACTGAATAATCTCCACAGCCAGGGCACCATCTTACATCTTGATCAGATGCAAAATCTTTACTTGTATATTTTATTTCATTAGTATCTATTTTAGTTTCCATTATTACCTCCAAGAATTTCTACTATCTTGTTTTGAATTTCACTTGATTTGAAAGGCAGACCTTTAATTTTAGTCAATGAGATTGTGTCTATCAGTAATTCAGCCCTTATTACTTTAGCTAATTGACCTAGATTCAATTCAGGAAGAAGAACATTTTTAAACCTCTTTAATACATCAGCCAAATTTTTGGGAAATGGAAAAAGATGTTTCAAGTGAACCTGTGAAACTTTATATCCTTCAGCTCTAGCTTTTACTACTGCTTCTGTAATAGCCCCATAAGTTCCTCCCCATCCTAATACAAGTAGATCACCATCTTGTTCGTAGCTAACTTTAAGATCAGGAATGTCCTGCTGAATCTTCTGAACTTTTTCTGCTCTTAATCTAACCATCAAATCATGGTTATCAGGATCATAACTTACATTCCCATAAATATTAGCCTTTTCCAATCCACCTATTCTATGTTCTAACCCAGGAGTACCAGGAACTGCCCAAGGTCTTGATAAATTTTCATCTCTTAAATAAGGATAGTATCCTTCAACTTCTTTTCTATATGCTACATGAATTTCAGGAATAGCATCTGGGTCAGGAAGCTTCCATGGTTCACTTCCATTTGCTATGTAACCATCGCTTAATAAAATTACAGGTGTCATATATTTAAGCGCAATTTTAGAAGCTTCTATTGCTGTAAAAAAACAATCGCTTGGTGTTGAAGCTGCAATTACTGGTATTGGTGCTTCACCATTTCTACCATAAATTGCTTGGAATAGGTCCGCTTGTTCGGTTTTAGTAGGAAGTCCTGTGCTTGGTCCTCCTCTTTGTATATTAACAATTATTAATGGTAATTCAGTCATTACCGCTAAACCCATTGCTTCAGTTTTAAGAGCCATACCGGGTCCTGATGTCGTAGTAACAGCAAGTGCACCGCCATACGAAGCACCAATTGCTGATGTAATTCCTGCAATCTCATCTTCTGCCTGAAGTGTCTTTACACCAAAATTTTTATAACTCGCTAAATATTGAAGAATATCGGTAGCAGGTGTTATAGGATATGAACCTAAGAATAAAGGTAACCCACTCTTGACAGATGCAGCTACAAGTCCAAGTGCTATCGCTTCATTACCTGCAACATTTCTATATACTCCTTTTGGAAGTTGAGCTGGCTCTACTATAAATCTTGTTGTAAAGGTCTCTGTTGTTTCTCCATAGTAATAACCTGTTTTTAATGCCTTTTCATTTGCTTCTGCTATATCAGGTTTCTTACCGAATTTTTCATAGATCCACTTTACTGTCGGTTCAATTGGTCTATTAAATATCCAATACATTAATCCAAGTGCAAAGAAATTCTTGCATCTATTAATATCTTTATTTGAAAGAGGACTCTCTTTTAATGCAGTCGCATTCAAAGTAGATATTGCCACCGGATAAACTTTATAATTGGAAAGCAATGCTTCGTCTTCTAAAGGATTGCTTTCATACTTTGCTAATCCAAGATTCTTAGAATCAAAAGAATCCGTATTAACTATAATAGTTCCGCCAAGCTTAAGATCTTTTAAATTTATTTTTAATGCTGCGGGATTCATTGCAACAAGCACATCCGGCGTATCACCCGGAGTATAAATATCTGCTGAACTAAAGTGAACTTGGAATCCGCTCACTCCATAAAGTGTACCGGCAGGAGCACGAATTTCAGCTGGATAATCGGGTAAAGTGCCTAAGTCATTCCCAAAAAGTGCAGTCGTATCACTAAATTGACTTCCGGTTAATTGCATACCATCACCGGAATCACCAGCAAAACGAATTGTAACTTCTTTAAGATTTTGTAATTCTTTGTCTGTTATTTTTTCTTCTCTCATTATTACTTCTCGTGTTTTTTTAAGTAACAAAAATTAGTTAAACCAAAATAGGAAACCCTCATAGTATAAGCAATTTTTTCAGATTAATAAGCTTTTTGCATGATTTTTAGTAACTGTTCAATACTTTACAGACTACTAAGCCTTACAACTTAATTACCCTTAGAAGTGATAATCAAAACCATCGAGTTACCTACAATTTTAAAGCTATCCTTAGTTTCTTCCGTTTCTTCTTAAAGTACCTTATTAATATCCACATTCAACTTAACAAACCTTTTGCTTTATAGGATTCATAATCATTTATAAAAGTTACTAATTAAATGTTTATTTTCTTTTCCATCCATTAACAATCGGAAATCTTCTGCCATATCCAAATGCTTTTGTTGAAACTCTTAAAACAGGAGCCCCCTGTTTTCTTTTAAATTCATTTAGATCAATTAAATGAAGAGTCTTTTTTACCATTGATTCATCTTTCTCGATATCAATTATTTCTTTTATTTCCTTTTGTTCTTCGAGATACATTTTTAAAACTCTATCTAATTGGTCATAAGGAGGAAGAGAATCTTGATCTTTTTGATTGGGTCTTAACTCAGCAGAGGGAGCTTTATCAATAATATTTTGCGGAATAATTTCTTTCTCTTTATTAATAAAATTACAAATTTCGTAAACTTGCGTTTTATAAATATCCCCTATTACCGCAAGAGCCCCTGCCATATCACCATATAATGTGGCATAGCCCACTGCAATTTCAGATTTATTTCCAGTTGTACAAAGCAAATAACCAAACTTATTTGAAAACGCCATCAAATATAACCCTCTGATTCTCGACTGCAAGTTTTCTTCTGTTACATCTTGGTTTGTTCCTTGGAATGGTTCTTCAAGCTGTTTTAACACTGAATCAAAAACAGGTTGTACCGAAACAAGATCACTTCTTATTCCAAGATTTTTTATAAGCAATTCAGAATCTGTAATACTCCCTTCTGATGAATATTTTGAAGGCATCATCACTACATGAACATTCTCCTTGCCAAAAGCTTCAACTGCTATATATGTAACTAATGCGGAATCAATCCCACCGCTTAAACCTACTAAAGCCTTTTTAAATCCTGTTTTTAATGCATAATCACGTAAGCCAAAAATTAAAGCTGATAATACTTCCTCAGGAAAACTTTTTTCAATTTCTGTAATTGGATCGTATTTTTTCTCTGTTTCAAAAATAATTATATCTTCGGCAAACGATTTACCAAGACGCAATAAATTACCTTTATTATCGTAGCACATACTTGCACCATCAAAAATTAAATCGGTCTGCGCTCCGGCACAACAACAATAAACTAAATAGACATTATCAATCATTGCTAATGTGGAAAGCATTTCAAATCTTTCAATTCTTTTACCATAAGCGTAAGGGCTTGCAGAAATATTAATTATTAATTCCGCTTTCTGATTTACTAATGACTGAATAGGGTCAATGGGATACCTTCTTTTTTTCCAATAATCTGCATCGTTCCAAATATCCTCGCAAATCGAAATCCCAAGTTTAACACCATTATATTCAAATACAGAAACGCTCTTAGCCGGTTCAAAATAACGAACTTCATCAAAAACATCATAATTCGGAAGTAATGTTTTATTTTGAATAAACTGAATTTTTCCATCGAAACATAATAGTGCAGAATTATATACACCCGTTCCTATTAAGTCTTCATAGTCTTCGGTAATAGAACCAAAGATTAATCCCACAGATGAAGTTGCCAATGCAATTTCATTTGCAGCTTCATTTACAAGATTTCGAAATTCTTTTTTTTCAACTAAATCTAATGGTGGATAACCGCATAAAGCAAGTTCTGGGAATATTACTAATTCAGCACCTTGATTAAGAGCATCTTTATATCCGGCAATAATTTTTTCCTTATTCCCTTTTATATCCCCAATTAATGAGTTTGTTTGATTTAATATTATCTTCATTTTTTTGATTTTTATTTAACTTTGTAAGTTACCTAAGAAAAAATCTTTATTCAACTCCATATAAATTACCATTACATACTTATTTTAATACTTTTTCTAATTAATAAAACTTTTTCGAATTGCTGCCGTCTTATTAAATGAAACCATAATCAAATAGGTGCGAAATGAAAGAGAGACTATTTAGAGCCAGAAAAAACAAAATCGTTGCCGGTGTTTGTAGCGGATTGGGTGATTATTTTAATATTGACCCGGTAATTGTGAGGATTTTGTTCGTCGTCTTAACAATAATGAATGGAATTGGTATCCTTGTTTATATTCTGCTTTGGATAATGGTACCGGAAGAAAGTTTTGAAAAAGCCTTTGGATTAAATAATGAAAATTCACAATCAAATCCATTTGAAGAAACTTCAAGAAACTTTCAAAGTACAGCTGATGGGACAACATCTGAAACAAATTCGACTGATGGAAACTCGATGCCTAATTTCGATTTTCCTCAACAGAAAAAATCTAATGCCCATATAATTGCAGGAAGTATTCTTATATTAATCGGTGCTTTATTCATGATCGATAAGATACTTCCATCATTCGATTTTGAAGATTTTTTCCCGTTGCTATTAATAATAGCCGGTGCATTTTTCATATATAATTCTAAAAAATAAAAGAGTGAACAAAATGAAAAGCGGACAATTATTTTGGGGTGTTTTTTTCTTAA
>Ga0172380_10009512_pt1 | contig 10350 bp, 13 predicted proteins | sample Leawe162metaG_FD_119747 | JGI IMG/M metagenome (GOLD analysis project Ga0172380, IMG submission 119747) | Leachate microbial communities from a municipal landfill in Southern Ontario, Canada - Leachate well 162 metaG | ecosystem: Engineered > Solid waste > Landfill > Unclassified | place...
AAGCGCATCGCATCCATGCAGATGTCCGGCAATCTCTTCAACGGCGTCGTCGAGATCTACGAAACTCCCCATGATGACATGATCCACGCGCGGTCGGTGTTCGACATCAACGGTCATCGCATGACAGCTACAGCAAGCGAGCATTCGACGATCGAACGTGCGGCGCTGCTTGCTTCTCTTCACGAAAAGGTCGCGAACAAGATCGCCTCCGAAATCCTCATCGACATGACGCGCGGCATGATTGCGCGGAAGGCGTTCTGATGGCTAGCGCTGCTAATAATACAGCACAGAAACAGCGCGGCGTGCCATTCGAGCCAGGACAGTCAGGAAACCCCGCAGGGCGTCCCAAAGGCGCGCGCTCCAAGCTGACCGAAGCCTTCCTCAAGGGAATGTGCGAGGACTTCGAGAAGCACGGCATTCTCGCAATTGAACAGGTCCGCACCAACAAGCCCGACCAGTACCTCAAGGTCATCGCGGCGATCATCCCTAAGGAGATAACTGGCGAAGATGGCGCGCCCATAGCGATGATAACCAAGATCGAGCTTGTTGGCGTTGCCCCCGAATGATCCTCCAGATTAAAATACCGGCCAAGCTAGTTCCCGTGTTCGAGGGCGAGGCCGATGTGCGTGGCTCTCATGGCGGACGCGGATCTGCAAAAACACGCACCTTCGCCAAGATGAGCGCCGTTAGGGCACATATGTGGGACATGGCTGGACGTGAAGGCATTATCCTTTGCGGCCGACAGTTCATGAACAGCTTGGCAGACAGTTCGCTTGAAGAGATAAAGGCCGCGATCCGTGAAGAGCCGGACCTTGCTCCTCACTTCGACATTGGCGAAACATATGTCCGCACGAAGTCTGGACGCATAAGCTATTCGTTCGTTGGTCTCGCGCGGAACCTGAACAGCATCAAGTCGAAGTCGCGCATTCTGCTCGCATGGATCGAGGAGGCAGAGCCCGTGACCGAAGATGCATGGGTGAAACTCATCCCGACGCTGCGCGAAGAGGACAGCGAGCTTTGGATTACATGGAACCCTGAGCGCAAGAAGTCTGCAACCAACAAGCGCTTCCATCCTGCCTGTAACGATAACGATGACCCGCGCGTCAAGATCGTGGAGATGAACTTTCGCGACAATCCTTGGTTTCCCGACATTCTCGACAGGGTACGCCAGAAAGACGAGCGCGAGCGTCCCGAGCAATATGGCCACATATGGGAAGGCGAGTTCATATCGGTCGCGGAGGGAGCTTATTACGCCATCCAGATCAACCGCGCGAAAGTCGATGGACGCATGTCGCAGCTCTCACCAGACCCGCTGATGACCCTGTGGGCTGTGTGGGACATCGGAGGGACGGGGGCCAAGGCAGACGCCACCGCGATATGGATCGTGCAATTTATCGGCCAAGCCGTCTGGCTGCTGGACTATTACGAGGCCAAGGGGCAGCCGCTCGCCACTCATGTCGACTGGCTGCGACAGAACGAATATGGCAAAGCGCATTGCGTCCTCCCTCATGACGGGGCGGCGCACGACAAGATCGTCAAGACGACATATGAGGGCGCGCTACGTGAGGCTGGGTTCCAGACTATCGTCATTCCGAACCAAGGCGCCGGCGCTGCTCTCCGCCGCGTAGAGGCCGCGCGCAGACTATTCCCGCAGATGTATTTCGACGCGGAGTATTGCGAGGCCGGCATCGAGGCGATCGCATGGTATCACGAGAAGCGCGACGAAGAGCGCGGGATAGGACTCGGCGTCGATCACGACTGGTCAAGCCATGGGGCGGATGCGTTCGGGCTGATTGCGGTTGCGCGTCCGATCATCCTGAACCTTCCGGATAATGACAACGATGATATGTACGAGGGGCCAGCGGGTCGCTCTGGAATTACGGGATATTGATATGACCATCGTCTATGAAGCCGACCCGACACGTTTCCAGGAAGCGGTCACGTATAGAATTTTGGACCGCGCAAAGCCCGATGTTACATGGCCTGAGATTGCCGTTGTCGGCCCGGTATCCCCTGAGCGCCTCTCTATTGCCACCCGCCTTCGCCGAGCTGGTATCTCAACGATTGTAGAAAGAAATACCAAGAAGGCGTTGCGAAGTGACCCGGACTGGCTGTTGTTTTCCGATAGCTTGCGCCTCAAAAGCTGCCATGACGAGGGCGAGATTGTCCTGTTTTCGGAAACTCTGGAAACGGGTGCGATGTTCGCGATGAATGTTGGCTATCTGCCATCGAAGGATGATTGAGCATGGCAACCGCACCGGAAGAAATCTACGAGGACGAAGAGGCTGAAGCGGTAGAGCTTAAGGACGAACTGACGCTCGCTGAAATCATGTCGGGCGAGAATCTCGCGCTGCTCCTCACGGACACCAAGCTGCTCAACATCGGGCAGACGGCGATCCGCGAGATGGAGATCGACGAGAATAGCCGCGGTGATTGGCTCGACACCTATGCGAAGAGCCTGGACATTGCGATGCAGGTTCGCGCTGAAAAGACATTTCCTTGGGCTAAAGCGTGCTACTCGCTCGACACGGAAATTCTGACCCGCAATGGGTGGGTTCCTGTGGCTGACATAAATGTTGGCGATGAAGCCTACGCTATGCGCGATGATGGGACAGCTTGCTATGAGCCTGTTGTTGGTAAGTTTGCTGGTCTATCCGAAACGATGATACACTTCACTGGCAAGAGCGTTGACCTTCTTGTTACTGACAACCACCAAATGGTTTTGGCCAACAAGAGCGGCGATCTTGAGTTTCGCAGCGCGCTTTCGGTGGCCAAGAATCGACCGACCAATCGGTACATCCCTTTGACATCGAAATGGGCCGGTGAGCGCCCATCGCATATGCATGGGATGACGACGCGAAGCTATATGCGGATGCTTGGATGGTATCTAGCCGAGGGCTGGTCGTTCACTGGTAAGAACAAGTATACAACGGTTTACGGTGAACAGCGCGAATACGCTCGCGGTCACAGTTCATTCGGAATCGGTCAAAGCCTACGAGCGAACCCAGAAAAATACGCCGTTCTGGAGCGCGATCTTGCCGATAGTGGCCTGTCGCACAGGCCCATAGGGGAGTGTGGCTTCATTGTCCACGCCGCCCAAATGGCGAACACCATGAAAGAGCAGTTCCGCGCTCTTGGGAAGCAGGATGCCCGCTTCATCCCCGATGAGGTGAAGGCGCTCTCGTCCGATCTTTTGGAAGAATTGCTTGACGCAATGGTTCTTGGGGACGGAACGACAAGCAAAAAGAACGGGCATCGCAGCTATTTCACCATTTCGAAGCGGCTGGCCGACGATGTACAGGAAATTTGCCAGAAGATTGGGTTGCGCGCGACGGTCACCAACCAAGGCAAACGGAACGGTTGCATAAGGGGGCGTGAAGTTGTCGCCCAACATGACATTTATGCCGTCTCCATCAACAGGAAAGCCCGGTGCCAGACGCAGAAGGTCCGCATTGAGGTTATCCATAGGCCAACGGCGATCGCTTGCATCGAAGTGCCTAGCCACCGCCTATATGTGCGACGCAATGGCATTGCCGCATGGTGCGGGAACAGCAACGTCAAATACCCGTTGCTGACGACTGCGAGTGTCCAGTTTCAGGCTCGTGCTTATCCCGCCATTGTGGACGGGTCGAACCTCGTCAAAGGGCGAGTACTTGGCCCCGATCCGACCGGGGAGAAACGCGCCCGTGCAGATCGCATCGGCCAGCACATGACGTGGCAGCTCCTCTACCGCATGCCGGGATGGGAAGAAGAGACTGACCGCATGCTGCTGATGCTGCCTATCGTCGGCTGCGTGTTCCGCAAGACGTGGTACGATCCCATCGAGAACGCCAACCGCTCTGAGATGGTGAATGCGAACGACTTCATCGTCAACTATTGGGCGAAGAGCCTGGAATCTGCTCCCCGTTACACCCAGAGATTGCATTACTACCCCTATGAGGTGCAAGAGTTCATCGCATCAGGCCAGTGGCGTGAGGTGACGATAGACGACTCGTCCAGTGAGGACGAGCAGGCGCTTGGCGAGTATTTCGAGCAGCACCGCACGCTTGACTTAGACGGCGACGGCTACCCAGAGCATTATGTCGTGACCTGTACCGAAGAAGGGGAGGTCGCGAGGATCGTTCCATGCTTTGGCCCGGACGACATCAAAGTTAGCGTCGAGGGCAAGACGATCAAACTGGCAGAGGTGTTCGAGGCCTTCCAGCAAGGTTACGGACTAAAGGTAGACCGAATCGTTCGCATCGAACGCCGCCGCTACTTCACGAAATATGGGTTCATTCCTGCTCCTGATGGAAGTTTCTACGATCTCGGTTTTGGCTCGCTGCTTGAGGATATTTCTGGGGTCATCGACACAACGCTGAACCAGATGATCGATGCCGGCGCGTTGCAGAATGCGCAGGGAGGTTTCCTTGGGGCGGGCGTTCAGGTCCGCGGCGGCAACATGCGCTTCACGCTTGGCGAATGGAAGCGTGTCGATGTCACTGGTGGTAGCCTGAGAGAAAACATCGTCCCCATGAACATGCCAGGCCCGTCCGCGGTGCTGTTCAACCTGCTCGGCATGCTGATCGAGGCGGCAAAGGAAATCACTTCGGTTCAGGACGTATTGACTGGCGAGGGAACGGCAAATCAGCCGGCCACGACCACGCTGGCGTTGATCGAGCAGGGCCAGAAGGTGATGACCGCGATCTTCAAGCGCATTCATCGGGCTTTCGGGCAAGAGCTTCGTGTGCTCCGCCGTCTGAACAGGGATTACCTCGACGAAGAGGAATATTTCCAGCTCGGAGACGAAGAAGCGGTTCAGGTCGGGCGTGCGGATTACGAGGACGAGGATCTGGACGTTATCCCCGTGTCCGATCCGAACCAAGTCAGCGACATGCAGAAGATCGCCCGCGCGGAGGCGATGATGCAGACGTTCAACGGCGACCCGCTCGTGAACCAGAAGCTCATCCGGCAGAACATGCTGGAGGCTTTGGGCGTGCGCGACGTGAAGGCCTATTTCGAGGTTCCCCCGCCGCAGCCTGATCCAAAGGTACTGGAGGCCGCTGCCAAGGCCGATGTTGCCGCGAAGGACGCAGACACGCGCCGCCTGACAGCCAAGTCCACGGCAGCCAAGAATTTCACCGCCGCAGCGAAGGATGCCGCCGAACTTGGCCTGATTCCCGATGCCGCAACCCTCGCCGCTCATGCGGTAGAAGAAGCCAATGAGGAGGAAATAAATGAGCCTGATGAAGGATCCGGACAGCTTCCAGGAATGGAAGGACAACCCGGCAACGAAGGACTTCCTGACCTACTTGGCGGAGCGCCAGAGGGGATTGATGGAGGCATGGGGTCGGGGCTTGATGCTTTCCCCGGAGGAGCAGGCGCAGGCGGTGATCTTGGGGCGCCTGTCCCAGATCAGTTTTGACGACATGATCGAACATTATGAACTTGTAGGAGAATGACGATGGACAAGAAACCGAAAGACACGCCGATCCCCGCCAAGGTGCAGGCGGAAATGAACAAGGGCGTGCGGCAGCGTTACGCGGTCAGCGTGGCTGAGCTTCCCAAGGATAAGCGCAAATGACGACTGTGGCATGCGATGGCCGCACGATGGCCGCAGACGGCTTCATCACTGAGGACGACCATATCTGTCGGACGGACTACCGAAAGGTGTTTGAATTGGCAGATGGCCGGGTCGCCGGTTTCGTGGGCAACGCCTACAACTGGGGTTCCTTTGTTGGCTGGCTTGATAACGGCGGCGATATTCCCAAGGTCGAGGATGGTTTTTGCTGTCTGGTCCTATCGCAGAACGGCGATTTGCACAGCTATGATCAGCATGGGCGAAGTTTCCCAGAGCGCGCACCTGCGGCAATAGGCACCGGCACGCGCTTCGCGTTGGCCGCAATGGATTTCGGTCAATCCGCCGCCGAGGCGGTTGGATATGCCTGCACCCGTGACATTTACAGTGGCGGAACTATAACCGTGGCCCAATGCAAGGGAGCGCTGCGCGATGCCGCATGATAACTTCTCTTGCGGCGTCGTGGCCATGGACCTTCGCGTCATCGTCAGGCCCGACGTGCCGAAGGAAAAGACCTCTGGCGGCATCATCCTTCCGGACTCGACGAAGGACGAGAAGCGCTTTGGCGCCACCAAGGGCGTTGTCGTGTCGGTCGGGGAGAACGCTTTCGAAGAGGCATCGAAGCGCAGCATCTCATTTACCCGTCCCGAGCCCGGCGATCGCATCATGTTCGGCAAATATGCTGGCGTGCGGTTCGAGGGACCGGACGGCGCCGACTACCTCATCATGAACGACGAAGACATTCTGGGGAGGCTGGAAGAATGACGGGCACGGCACGGCACCATTGGCGCTTTGGCTTAGTCAAGACCGAAGATGGAGCGGCTATCCATGAAATTCACATTGAGAACGGGAAGGAAATTGGACGCACTGAAAATCCCGTTCGTTTGGAAGTATTTGCAGAAGGCTTGCGGGATGGAGAATCCCTGCTGGATTCAATTGTATGGCATCTCAAGAGCATTCTCAATGACATAAATGAATATGGGCTGGAGGAATAGGACAGATGAATAACGATCCTTGGATTGATCCGGATGACGCGCCGGAATGGACGGAAGAGCATTTCCGCAACGCTGCGCTCTATGTCGATGGGAAATTGGTCAGGCCGGCCTTCGGAACTTGGACCAAGCCCGGCCGCCCCAAGTCTGCCGACCCCAAGCAAAAGACGAGGAAATAGATATGGCAACTCAACTAGCAGAGACTGACGGTAGCGAAATCGCTATTGCCGAAGAAGCCGACAATGACGCTCGTGATTATGAAACGGAAGCGCGAGAGCGCGGATGGACGCCCAAGGACGAGTTCAAGGGCGATCCGTCGCGATGGATCGAGGCAGAAGATTTCGTCAAGAACGCCGAAACCAAGATGCCGCTGCTCTCGAAAGAGAATAAGCATCTCAAGGACAAGATCGAGTTTCTTGAGCGCACGGTTAAGCGCCTGACAAAGGCCGAGCAGAACGCCTACAAGAGCGCAGTGGATGATTTGAAGCGCCAGCAGCGCGAAGCCGTGGAATATGGCGACGTGAAGGCGTTCGAGAATCTGGACAAGCAGATTGACAGACTCCGCGATAACATGACGGAAGAGACCCCGGAAGACCCAAAGGCGGCGTTCGTCGAGTTCCGAGAGGCTAACGAATGGTACGACCTCGGCGGACTTCCCGGCGCCAGTGACGTGGAGCGCCGTGCACGCGCTCTTGCCGACCGGTTAGCCGACAAGTTTACGGCGCAAGGTTTGCAACAGGAAGCAGGCATGACTCCTGCCAAATTCTTCGCCCAGGTAGCCGACGCAGTTCGCGAGCAGCTTCCGATGGTCGAAGGGCAGAAGGCTCCGCGCCAGAAGCCTGCTTCCGATGTTGCAGGCGTGACGCGCCAGAACGGTGCGCGGAATGTGCGCAGCGGGGCGAACCTTCCGAACGATGCGAAAGCGCAAGCCGACCGATTCTTCGCGAACGGTGTTTACCCCAAGGCAAAAAATGTCGCGGAAGCCCGCGAAATGTACGCTAAAAGCTATCAGTGGGATTGAGAACAATGGAACAGAATGAACTTGCCCCCCGCCGCCGTGGCCGTCCGCCGCTGAATCCTGTCGAGGATGCTCCTGTCGAGGCCACTGGCCGCCGTCGCCGCCGCGGAAGCACGGGCGGCATGCATTTGAAGCTCGCCGTTCCGCAGCGCGAAGGTTACCAACGCCGCTGGTTCAACGATGTGGAGGGAAGGCTTGCGGAAGCCGACGAATTGGCTTATGATCACGTCACCGATCCGGGAATTAAGTCAGACAGCCCGGATTCCAGAGTTCGTCGCCACGTAGGCACAAAGGCAAACGGACAACCGCTCTACGCCTATCTCATGGAAACCCCTATTGCGGAATATCGCGCCGGGATCGAAGAGAGGGAAGAGCAGCACCGCGCCGTCGATCAAGCCATCAACGAAGGCCGGGATCCGACCGGCCGTGTGCAAAATACATACGGTCATTCCTCAATCGAGGCGGGCTGATGGCGCATTGAAAGGCACCTGACCCGTCACGGCGAAAGGTGCCTTTTATGGCCAATGCAGACGCACCGCGTGGACTTGTCCCCGCGAACGGAGCCTACAGCCAGCCCTATTCGGGTGGTGTGCGGCTTTATTACCACGATTCGGGGGATGCTACCGCGATCTTCGTTGGCGATCTCGTCACGGCGACCGGGGAATCCTATTTCTACAACCAGGGCGGCGTCGTTCAGTCGCTTCCCATTGTCGCTCAGTCGGCAACCGGCGACGTCTTCCAAGGCGTCTGCGTCGGCATCCTGCCGATCACCCGAGACAGCGCTATCTATGCGCCGGCCAGCACCGGAGTAGGGGTTTTCGTCTGTGACGATCCTAACGCCGAGTTCTGGGTTCAGGACAACAATGCCGGGACGCCGCTGACTGCGGATGACATCGGCCTGAACGTCAACGTCCTCGTCAACGCGGGCAGCACGGTCACCGGCATGTCTGGCATGGTGCTGAACAACGGCACCGAGGCCAACACCAACACTCTGGACTTGCGGATTCTCGGTCAGTGGCAATCGCCCGATAATGACCTTGGCTCGGCTGTCGACACGGGTGCCGCCGCTGGCAAATATCTTGTCCGCATCAACCGCCACCGCTTCGTCAACCAAGTTGCCGGTATTTAAGGGAGGGCTGACCAATGACTGTTGTGACCACCGGCAATGTGCCGAAACTACTGTGGCCTGGATTGGATGCAATCTGGGGCCGCGAATACGACGAGTATCAGCCCGAATGGCGCGATCTGTACGACGTGAAATCGTCGAGCATGAACTACGAGGAAGACGTCGAGGTCACTGGCTTCGGGCTTGCTCCAGTCAAGCAGCAGGGCGCGGCGATCCCGTATGATACGTTCCAGCAGCAGACGGTAACGCGCTACACGCACGTTGCCTATGGTCTGGGCTTCATCGTGACGCGCGAAGAGCAGGATGATAACCTGTACGAGAAGAAAGCAACGACCAACACCGCCGCCCTTGCATGGTCTTTCCGTCAGACGAAGGAAAATGTCGGCGCCAACGTGTACAATCGCGGCTTCAACTCGGCGTTCACCCCCACCGGAGACGGCCAGCCGCTGTTCTCTGCCTCGCATCCGACGATGGCCGGCGACCAGAGCAACCTTCTGGCGGCTGCGGATTTGTCGGAAGCATCGCTGGAAGACGCGTGTATCCAGATCATGGGCGCCCAGAACGCTCGTGGCCTGATTATCAAGCTGATGCCGGAATCGCTCCATATCCCGCGCCAGCTCGTGTTCGAGGCTGAACGCATCCTCAAATCGATCCTGACGCCGGACACGGGCAACAACGCCATCAACGCGCTGCGTTCGACGGGCATGTTCCCCAAGGGCGCAAAGGTGAACCACTATTTCACCGACAGCGATGCATATTTCGTCCGGACCAACGTCCCTGCCGCAGGAATGACCATGTTCCAGCGCGTCAAGGCCGAGTTCGCTCAGGATGGGGATTTTACCACTGGAAATGCCCTTTACAAAGGGTACGAGAGATACTCTTTTGGTGCAAGCGACTGGAGATCTTGCTTCGGAAGCTCGGGCGCATAGGAAAAATCCAAATATCCTCTTTACAATAAGCGTAACGGCCTTCATGGTTCATCCGAAAGGAGAAAACCATGAAGGCCTCTTTGTATGTGAAACTCGGGAGTTTGAATGCTCCTCGCCAAATGGCGGAAGCCGAAAGGGCTTATTGGGCTGCCATGGTCGATGGCGAAGGCAGCATATCTATCAATGCAGCGAAAATGTCAGACCAGCGAGACCAATATCGCTTGGCCCTGACAGTTTCTAATACCTGCTTTGAAGTTTTAGAGGCATTGCTGAAAATGGTTGGCGTCGGCACAATCAGCCGCCGAGTCATCAATCATGAAAGATGGAAGGACGGAGGCCAGCTTTTTCTCCACCACGAAAAAGCGATTTTCTGCTTGGAGCAAATTCGGCCTTTCCTCATCATTAAGCCTGAGCAGGCCGACATTGCGTTGGAATTTATCAAGCTCAAACGCGATTGGTCGAAAACTAACGATAATTGGGTGCAGCAGCTTGCCTTGCGCGAACGCATGTTGAAGCTGAACGCGCGCGGCAAGGCATCCCAGAAAGGCTATAAGTTCATTCTGCCCAACACATCGCGCACATGCGAATATGAAGGTTGTGATAAGGCCCACTATGGCAATGGCCTCTGCCGCCAGCACCATAATTGGGTTTACCACAGCAAGACGTGGAACGAAGCAACAGATCGTAAATGCGGGCATTGTGAGGGCGATATCCCAGCCAGTTCTCGG
>Ga0172380_10009513_pt1 | contig 10348 bp, 8 predicted proteins | sample Leawe162metaG_FD_119747 | JGI IMG/M metagenome (GOLD analysis project Ga0172380, IMG submission 119747) | Leachate microbial communities from a municipal landfill in Southern Ontario, Canada - Leachate well 162 metaG | ecosystem: Engineered > Solid waste > Landfill > Unclassified | place...
ATGACCGCCGCCTGCTGGGTGATCGGTTTACCGCAAGCCGCGCAGAAGTATTCCTGCACCGCTGAGAGAGGACCCGGGGCGAAGCTGGCGATCATAAGCGATGTGAGTAAGTAAGTTAAGGTGCGCACGCACGCCCCGATTTAAGCAATCAGGATGAATAAAATGGCTGCAACGGCTGCTGCCCTGACATATTCTACGCAATATCCGCGCCGAAAGTTGCAGGGGGTTAAAGCCTAACGCCTAAAGCCTAAAGCCCAACGCCTACTTCACCAGCTCAACTTTCTGCACAACGGAGGCGTCACCCCCTTCCAGCCTCACCACAAACGTCCCGCTCGGCAGTTCCCCTCCTTGCAGGATGCTCCGGTAGCTCCCCGCCTCCTTCCACCCGTCTGCCAGCCTCGTCACCAGCCGTCCCCGAATATCCACCACGTCCAGCGCGTATCGCCCCGGTTTGGGAAGGGTGTAGGAGATGGTCGTCGAGGAGTTGAAGGGGTTGGGGAAGGGGGAGAGGGAGAGGGATAGAGTGTAAGGAGTAAGGGGGGATGGAGACGGCGAAACTGAGGTGACTTCGGAATAATCGTAGATTCCGAAATAGAGGAGTTCGCCAACATACAACTGATGATCCTGCCCCAAACCAAGCACCGTTGCGGGGCCATGAGTCTTGGCATATCCTGCAATGAATGGTCTGTCAGGACGCGAAACATTCAGAATAACAAGCCCTGAGTCGTAGTCTGCAACAAAAGCAAGATCACCTTCTATGACGATATCTTGAGCAGAACTTCTCGTTGCAATTGAATCGCACTCGACAGGATGCTCGGGATCGGAAACGTCAATCAGTCGAACACCGTATGCGCCAGTGGCAACATATGCGATTGAGTCTTTAACTGCTATTCCCAAGGCTTCTCCCGGAACGCTGCAAGAACCAGCTAAGCGGGGTTGCGTAGGCTCAGTAATCTCAACGATCTCCAACAAGTTATTATAGCTTGCATAAAGATAGCTGCCATGAATTGTGAGTCTTGTTGGGGTTTGCCTTTGATAGATATATCTTCCGGGAGTAATGTGAACTGGATCTGTAATATCAAATACTTGTATACCTCCGCCCCCCGGAGCATTCCAACTCGCATAAAGAAAGCCGTTGCCTAACTCTACCCCGTTCACACTCCATTCTGCATTAGAAATGAATGCAACTTCGTGCGCCTCAATAGGAGTTGAAATATCGAACACACGCAAACCGTTATCGGCATCGGCAAGATATAAAAAATCGCCTTCAATCTCCACATCACAGGAGTAGTGCGCACCAAGCTGAGATACCAACTGGACAGGATGCTCTGGATCGGAGAAGTCGAGAAGTAAAAATGAGTGTGCCCCGGTGCATACAACTGCAATACTATCCTTTACAGCAAACCGACCTGCCCGACCCAATGGATAGTAAGAACCTTCAAGTGCAATATGGGTGGGGTCGAGGGCATTCAATATCGTAAGACCAGCGTTGTCACTCGCCAGGAAGGCGTAGTTTTCAATAAGATCAATATCCCTGCTGAGTATTCCACCGTCAAAACCTCCGATCTCGGTCAGGTGCGCAGGATCAGAGATACTCACTACTCCCATACCGTAACCGCTATAGTAAGCCAGATAGGCAAGACTGTCCCGGATAGCGACGCCAAACACATTTCCCCGAGTGACACAGTTGCCAACTTCGATAGGATCAGCAGGGTTGGAAATATCTATAACATCGAAGCCCCGGCCAACGTCAGCCATGTAAGCATACCGCCCGACCACTGCTACTGCTGGCGTCAAACCTGGGTAGAAACCTGTCTCTGTAGGTTGCTGAGGGTTAGAAATGTTGATGATGCGTAAACCGCCCTGATAATCCGCGACATAGGCAAAATGACCTGATATTGTGACGTCATAGGAATCTCCTGGAGTATCACATTGCCCCACAATGCTTGGATGCGTCGGCTCTGACACATCGATGATACAGAGACCTTCTATTGCGTCGGCAACATAGGCATACTCGCCATCCACTGTCACCCCATTCGCCGAGCACCGAGTTTCTTGAATTCCAACTATTTCCGGATTGGCTGGATCGGAAATATCGAAGATGTATAATCCTGCAACTTGCGCTGCAACGTAAAGGTACTCCCCCGCCAGACTCAGCCCGTGCGTCTCAGCGGGTATAGCGAAATTACCGACTTCAATCGGATGCGATTTATCAGAGACATCGAGTACATGGATTCCGTTCAATCTGTCAGCGACATAGGCATAATCATCCCGTACAGAAACAGCGTACGATTGGGTCCAAAAGGCGAAGGAGCCGAGCGAACGGATGCCGGTTGAGTCTTGTGCAAACGAAGCAGATGTTATCCAAAGAACCAGTGCGGTAGCAATAAATTTAATTTTCACGCTGCACCTCGATTCAGGAGTTTGTTTGGGTTGACATACCATATGCAAGACGCCCCCCATCGCCGTCCACCTTTCGAGCTTCCGGCGATGGGGTAGAGGTAGTTCTACAAGAAGCTTACGCCACCGTAATCTTCTTCTCCAGATAGACGTCCTGAATGGTGTTCAGTATCTTCACGCCGTCAACCATCGGCTTCTGGAACGCTTTGCGGCCTGAAATCAAGCCCATCCCGCCGCCGCGCTTGTTGATGAGAGCGGTGCGAGCGGCTTCGGCGAGGTCGTTCGAGCCGGACGCTCCACCTGAGTTGATGAGGCCGATCCGCCCCATGTAGTTGTTCGCCACCTGATAGCGGACGAGGTCAATCGGGTTGTCGGTCATCAGGTCGCTGTACATCCGCTTGTCGAACTTGCCGTAACTGCTGCCGCCGACGTTCAGCGCCTCGTAGCCGTGCCCCGCGTCGGGCAGTTTCTGCTTGATGATGTCGGCCTGGATCGTCACGCCGAGGTGGTTCGCCTGTCCGGTCAAGTCCACTGAGGCGTGGTAGTCCTTCTTGTTGACCTTGAAGGCGTCGTTGCGGGTGTAGCACCAGAGGATGGTAGCCATGCCGAGTTCGTGGGCTTGCTCGAAAGCTTGCGAGATCTCCTGAATCTGGCGGGTGGACTGAGCCGAGCCGAAGTAGATCGTCGCTCCGACTCCCACGGCTCCCATGTTGAACGCCTGCTCGACCGAGCCGAAAAGGATCTGGTCGGGGTCGTTCGGATAGCTCAGCAGCTCGTTGTGATTGATCTTGACGATGAAGGGGATTTTGTGCGCCCATTTGCGAGCCACTGCGCCGAGCACGCCATAAGTCGAAGCGACGGCGTTGCAGCCACCTTCGACCGCCAGCCGGACGATGTTATCGGGGTCGAAGTAGATCGGGTTGGCGGCGAAAGAAGCTCCAGCGGAGTGCTCAATGCCTTGATCCACGGGCAGAATCGAGAGATAGCCGGTTCCTCCGAGACGACCGTGATTGAAGATTTCAGCCATGCTGCGCAGCACAGGGGCAGGGCGGTCGGTTGCGACGAATATCCGGTCAATGTAGTCCGGGCCGGGGAGATGGATCGTCTTTTTCGGGATTTTAGTGCAAGTATAGCTTAGAAGGTCGTCGGCTTCCTTCCCGAGAAGGGTGGTAATTTGATCGAGTACCTTTGCCATTGAGATTGCCTGTTTTAGAGTTTAATGATTTGTTGTTGAGTGCTGGGTTGAAGGTCAGTAGGATAGGCGTCCGCGAGTTCTTTGATTTACTCAACCACTACGCAGAAATGGCCAAGCGGACGACCTCGTCCGCAATCAGATTGTGAAGGGAAATTCTGCGGACGGGGGCGTCCGCTTGGCCGGTTTGGTATCCCTGTCGAATAAATCAAAGAACTCGGGGACGCCAATCCTCCTTTCAATATAATCAGGCTTGCGTCATACAGCAACCTTGCAAAGCGGACTTACGAGAAGAGGAAAGCGCAGTTAGAGGAACGAGCAAGCATTGTCGGGAGTACTATCTGAGGTTCGAAGTTGCCTTGACTATCTCTGGTTTAAGAGATATTTTTGAGATTGGTCTGGAAGGGAACTCTCCCTTTTCAGTCAGACCTTCTGAACCAGAGAAACGCAATACAAATCATAACATATTCAGGACTTAAAAGATGTCACTTCTCTCCCGCAGCCTGCTGGTCATACTTGTCGGTGCAGGCGCTCTGTTCGCTGAAGACAAACCAGCCACCCCCAAGACCTACCTCCAGCCCGCCCTGCTGACTTCCTGCGGCCAGGCTGCCGACGTCCAGATCATCAAAGGGCTCTGCACCCGAGCTGGAGTCGAAGTGAAGTATCGCGCGCTGGCTAATGGCGACAGCCTCGCCGACGTTAAAACCGTGATCATCGTGGCGGGCGGATCGTCCAAAGGTCTGGGAGCTGCCAAAGCCGACGCGGGAGCTGAAGAAACCCGCATCAAAGCGCTGGTGAAGGCTGCTCAGAAGGCGAAACTGCCGGTTATCGTCTTTCATGTCGGTGGTGAAGCTCGCCGGGGGGCGCTCTCTGATCCCTTCAACAAGCTTGCGGCGGATGCAGGGGAAGTGCTGATTGTTGGCAAGGATGGCGATGAGGACGGCTTCTTCAAGAAGATCGCCGAGAAATCCAAGGCTCGCTACATTCCGGTGGAAAACGCTTCCGGAGTGCCTGTGGTGCTGAAGGAACTCTTCCCGAAGAAGGTGGAAGAAGCGAATACTGAAGGGGCGGGGAAGTAGGACGGTTGTAGTGGTCGTACCCCGCCGTATTCCGCCGTCGCCGCCCCGCTGGTGACGGAATCCTGATTCGACCTGCACATGTCCGTCACCGACGGGGCGGCGACGGCGGAATACAGGGAATGTCCCTCTCGATTATAAAGCAAATGCCCTCAGATAAATCGCCTCCTTCTACCGAATGGTTCCGCGACTGGTTCAACGAAGATTACACGCTCGTCTATGGCCATCGGAGCGACCGGGAAGCTGAGGAGTTTGTCGCACGCTGGCCGATCTGGCGAGAACCGCTTCCTGCCAACTGGTGCCTCGATCTTGGTTGCGGAGCTGGCAGGTTTGCGCGCTCAGTAGCACAACGAGGGCTGAAAACGGTAGGGCTCGACCTCTCGCGCGCCTTGTTGAGACAGGCCTATTCAACGCCGATTGTGGGCGATTCTCCTTATTACCTCCGCGCCGATATCCGCAAGCCGCCCTTGAAGGGGAAGTTCGGGTTAGTGGTCAGCCTCTTCACCAGCTTCGGGTACTTCGAGACCGATCAGGAACATAGCGAATTGTTAAGAACCATCGGGGAGCTGCTTGTGCCGGGTGGAATGCTGATCCTCGACTTGCCGAACCGGGACGCCGTGCTGGAGCTTGAGCATGTCAATGTCGCAAGCGCACGCGAACGGAAGGTCGGGGGAACGCGCATCGTCGAATCGTGGGGGCTCGACGCCGGGCGGCACCGGGTTGAGAAGACTATTGCAGTCGGAGAAGGAACGGCAGTGCGGCATTATTCCGAGTCGGTTCGGCTGTTCAGCGCGGACGAATTATTGGGAATGACCGTGGCGGCGGGATTTACTGCTTTGTGGAACTTCTGGGGAGATTATCAAGGCGGACCCCGGGAGAGAACCTCCTCACGGATGATTTATTTTGGGAGGAAGCGTGGCTGAAGCCATCGGCTGGGCGAGTTTGCCCAATATCCCTCGTGTGATGACTGAGTTTGTCGCCGGTCGTCAGGACATCATCCAGCTCCTCGGAGGCAACTGGCGCAGTCGGGATGTGCGCCAAGCCGTTCGCGACCGCAGGCAGAGCCACGTTCGACCGGAGGGTCTGGGGAGCGCGCTTCGTGCAGGCTACAATGGGCTGCCAATTTCGGACGCGGTCGAAGCCAATCTCACGGCACTCGACAGACCAGAAACGCTGGCGATTGTCACCGGTCAGCAGGTAGGACTGTTTGGCGGGCCGCTCTACACTCTCTACAAAGCGCTCCATGTCGTTCTGCTCGCCCAGCGACTCTCCCATGAATCTTCAGGCCCTGTCGTGCCGGTCTTCTGGATGGAAACCGCCGACGCTGACTTCGGCGAGGTCAACCGCATCTCCTTCCCGCCGCTTCAAACCGATCCACGTCGAGCAGCCTACACCCCTCGCGAAATGGTCACCGGCGTCTCGATTTCCCTACATCGCCTCACCGAGGAGATTTTGCAACCGACCGAGAGTGTTTGTGACTGGTTGAAGGATCTGCCGTTTGGTCAGCCGATTGCGGAATTGATCACGCAAGCTTACGCTCCCGGTCGAGAAATGGCTGGTGGGTTCCGCGAGCTGATGAACGACTTCCTCGGCGAGATGGGGCTGGTGATGGCAGATGCCCGCCACCCGGCTATGACCGCGTTGACCGAAGGTTTCTGGCAGAAAGCTCTGGAACGGCCTGAAAAACTGAACCACTCCTTCATCAAGGCATCGCACGACCTCGCCGCGCTCAATATGCCGCTCCAAGTCACGCTGCGGCACGACGCTTTGCCGGTGCTGGAAATCGGCGAAGACGGCATCCGGCGGCGGATCCTCGGTGAGCCGGGCAAATGGTGGATCGGCAACGCGGGGGATACCTTCGACGATGAGGGCTTGCAGAAGAAAGTTGTCGAAGGATACAGGAACCTGACGCCCAGCGCGTTGCTTAGGCCGCTCCTGCAAGACTGGCTGCTGCCGACCTGGATCTACGTCGGCGGCCCGGCGGAAGTCTCCTATCATGCTCAAGTCGGGGCGTGCTACGACTTGCTCGAAATACCGCGTCCGCTAATTTCACCGCGGATAAGCTTGACGCTGATCGAACGGTCGGCACGGCGGTGGCTGGAACGGAATAACTGGACGGTGGCGGATGTGATTGGGGGAAGGGAGATCCTGCTGGCGCGGTCGGGACAGGCGGAAGTGCTGAAGGAACTGTTCGAGAACGGGGCGGAACAACTTATGAGCTGGCTGACGCGCATCGAACGGGCGGGGGACGAGACAGGAGTCAACCTCTACGAAGAGATAGATCAAGCCGGGCGGAAGATTTCGCACCAGTGGGAGAAGCTGAAGACGACCGCGCTGCACAGGCTCGGCGAACAGGATAAATCGCGCGTCAATCACGCCGACCGGCTGCTCGACCGGATCGTGCCCGACGGGATGCTGCAAGAGCGTCACGATAGCCCGCTCTACTACCTCGCGAAATACGGGCGGGGGATCATCAACACCATCACCAATGAGGTTGACCTCTTCACCCCGCAGCATCTGGCAATAGACCTGGTGGAGCAAAATTGAGCTGCGACGTACTGGCAATCGGGGCGCACCCGGACGATGTCGAACTGACCGTCGGCGGGACGGTTGCGCTGATGGCCGACCAAGGCTACCGGGTGGGGATTGTTGACCTGACACGCGCGAGGCTTTCGACGCGGGGGGATGAGGTGACTCGCCAGGCTGAGGCGGCGGTTGCGGCGCAGATCCTGGGGGCTCATACCCGGATCAACCTCGACGCTCTGGAAGGATCGCTGCTTACCGACCCGTTCACGCTGAACAAGCTGGTCTCGGTGATCCGCGAACAACGCCCCTCGCTGATCCTCTCGCCCTACTGGGAAGACCGCCACCCCGACCATGCCGACACGTCGAGACTGGTGCAGAAGGCGTACTTCTGGGCGGGAGTTTCCAAGTTCGGGGATGACCAGCCTCCGCACCGCCCGAAGCGGGTGATTTATTACCGTTCGCACTGGGACACGGAAACTTCGCTGGTGGTGGATATTTCCAACACATTCGACCGCAAGATGGCCGCCGCGAAGGCTTACAAGTCGCAATTCGACCTCCTTCCCGGCGAAGAACCGAACACCTACATCAGCCGCCCCGACTTCCTCGAAAAGGTGGTGACTCGCGCCAAGTATTTCGGTTCCAAGATCGGCACGGCGTATGGGGAGCCGTTCTTTGTGCGCGAGACTAACCGTGTGACCGACCTCGTGATGTGGGCGGACGGGCAGGGGGAGGTTGGGTAAAAGCGGAAAGAGGAAAGAGGAAAGAGGAAAAACCTGTCCATTTGCCCCGTTCTACCGACTCTAAGTTGTTTTTCTACAGACTCAGATTGCTTGTACGGAACCAAGAGTGTGTGTAAAATATGCGTCAATTCGTCAGATGCGTCAATGTTGTTGTAACAGAATAAAATAAGGCTGACGGATCACCTAAAGAAGCGTCAGATGCGTCAATGTTGTTGCGGTGCAAGGGTTAAGAGTTAAAGGGTTAAGAGTTAAAGGGTTAAGGGTTAAAGGTTAAGGGTGAACAAAGAAACGTAGTTAATATACGACATTTTCGAGTATAAATCAAGAGGAAGTGGGGGGGAATGCAGAAGATGCTGATGCTGATGGGGGCGGGGGAGGGTGGACTCTTTTCAAAACAGGATCTGAAATGAACCAGTTATTTTATGGCGACAATCTTGAAGTATTGGATCAACATTTTCAAAACGAAACTGTTGATCTTATTTATCTTGATCCGCCATTCAACTCGGATCGTCAATATAATCTGCTCTTCAGGGAGTCTTCTGGCGCCGCCAGTGAAGCCCAGATAGAGGCGTTTGAAGACTCATGGCACTGGGGACCTAAGGCTGCTGAAGCCTATCATCGTGTAATGACGGGTAGGAATCAACCCGTAGCTAAATCACTGGGGGCTATGGTTGACGGTCTCGGTCATTGCGACATGACGGCTTATCTGGCTATGATGGCCGCCCGTCTGATCGAGCTTCACCGCATACTCAAGCCGACAGGGTCGCTGTTTCTGCATTGCGATCCGACAGCAGGTCCCTACCTTCGGGTCATTCTGGATGCTGTTTTCGGGCCGACCTGCTTTACTAACGAGATAGTCTGGAAACGGACCTCCACTCACAATTCGGCAAAGCGCTTCGCTCCAATACACGACACAATTCAATACTATCGAAAGGGAAACGAATATACATGGAATGGTCTATTTACAGACCTGAATGAAGGGTATGTCGAAAAATTCTATCGTTTCGTTGATTCAGAAGGCCGTCGGTATCGCCTCTCCGATCTGACGGCGGCAGGTATTCGGAAAGGCGAGTCAGGTCAGGTTTGGCGCGGAATCGATCCGGGGAAAAAGGGTCGTCACTGGGTTGCGATTCATTCAACTCTCGAACGTTGGGACGCATCTGGGAGGCTACAGTGGCCACTTCATGGGCAGATGCCTCAGTTTAAACGTTACCTGGATGAGATGCGAGGGCAGCCCGGTTCAACTGTATGGACCGATATTCCTGTGATTGGTGCACATTCGAAAGAGCGTTTGCACTACCAGACACAAAAGCCATTGGGTTTGCTGGAGAGGATAATCGCTTCAGCATCCAATCCCGGCGATCTGGTACTTGACCCATTCTGCGGGTGCGGGACGGCTATTCATGCCGCGAATAAACTTGAGCGTAAATGGGCGGGGATTGACATTACCTATCTTGCTATAAACCTCATTGAACGCAGAATGCGAGACGCTTTCCCGGGACTCGACATGAAGATAGTCGGCGAGCCGGTGGATTACGCAAGCGCTCGGAATCTTGCCCTGAGAGACAAGTATCAATTTCAGTGGTGGGCTCTCTCCAAAGTTGATGGACAACCTGTTTCGGGGAAAAAGACAAAAGGAGCGGATAAAGGGAAAGATGGAGTCATCCCAATGTATCTTGGTGCCGCAAAGGGATATAAAAATGCCATTGTCTCTGTGAAGGGTGGCGAGAATGTGGATGTGGTCTCAATCCGAGATCTTAGGGGAGTTATTGAGCGGGAGAATTCACCGCTTGGTGTGCTCATTACTCTAAACCCACCTACAAAACCTATGATTACGGAGGCAGCCACTGCCGGGAGATTTGAAAGTGAGGAATTTGGAAGGAGCTATCCTCGCATTCAAATTTTGACGATTGAAGAGTACTTTGCAGGTAAGCGGCTCGACCTCCCGGGCAAAGTCAATCCATATGCAAAATCGTCCGTCGAAAAGATACACTCCGGGAAACTGTCACTAAATATTTGAATGATTTGATTCCGCCGACGGTTGCTCCTTGAAACTCCCTTTCCTAATCCCTTCAACGCCTCGACCACCCTCACCTACTCCCTGCCCCACAAAGCTCCGGTGGAGTTGGGGATCTACGACCTGAGCGGGCGGTTGGTGGAGATGGTAGCGCAAGGGGTTGCTGAGGCTGGGGAGCATTCGGTGATGTGGAGTGCGCCGGGGTCGGGGGTGTATTTCGCGGTGCTGGAGGTTGAAGGGGAGGGGAAGGTGGTGGGAGTGAGGTGAGTTCGAAAGTTTGAAAGTTTGAAAGTTTGAAAGGGGGAAGGGACGCGCATCGGTAGCACCGACCTCCGTGTCGGTCACTTAGAAGAGGCGAAAGGACAAGACCGACACGGAGGTCGGTGCTACCGATACG
>Ga0172380_10009514_pt1 | contig 10348 bp, 12 predicted proteins | sample Leawe162metaG_FD_119747 | JGI IMG/M metagenome (GOLD analysis project Ga0172380, IMG submission 119747) | Leachate microbial communities from a municipal landfill in Southern Ontario, Canada - Leachate well 162 metaG | ecosystem: Engineered > Solid waste > Landfill > Unclassified | place...
ACCAGAAGGAGGACGAGCATCCAGCCTTCATGATGTACTTGTCTATCATGAAGGTTTCGATTTTAAGGAGTTTCGTGACTGTCTTAGTATCCTCATAGATCTGTGCAAGGATTAGACACCGTCAACAACCGTCCCACAGGCAAACCGACCTGGAGGACGGTTTTGCTTTTATATTTACACCCTTTTCCGTGGAAAGTTTGCAATAACAAAAGCTGTTACAACGTATAAAACTCTGAGCGCCAACCTTTGCACTCAGAGTTTTTAAGGTGCTGTACCTATACTCGATACCGTATCAGCACTTTTCTATTTCCTTGCGTGTTTTTTGTACGGGCAGTGATATACAAAAATCCAGTCTGGGCTACACGAAGACCTGTGGATTCAATGCGTTCTTTTCCTTCGATCATAAGAAGAATGACCTGGAGAAACCCTTCAAATCCTGCCCTATCTTTGACCAAGAGGCAGACTTCTCTACGCATTGCCAACGCACTGAGGATTTCTTCTAAAGACACTTCTCCTTTGTAGTCATAGCTTGGTTGTTGTCCGCCAAACAACCACTCGTCTACCTCTTTGGTAATCACCACTGTGGCGGAGCCCTGCATAAGTTCTTTAGTTAGTAAACCGACAGTGCGTTTTATTTCCTCTTCAGACATACTCTCGCAGCAAATACCACTTCCTTTCTCTATACCCCAATTGGAAAGGATGCACACCAAAAGTGTTTCCACTTCGCCCGCAGTGACTGCCGTGCGGCCTTTGAGTTTATTCTCAAGACTTTTAATGTCGGTCAGGAGAGCAAGGTTTTTTATTGAGCGACGAGCGCCAGAAGGTAGCTCTACGCCTCTCACACACCAAGTGTGTACGATCAAATACAGAAATCTACCAACACCTTCACTAAGAGCTTCTTGCGGAAGTGAGTTTGATCCAAACCACTCCTTTATCCAGCTCTCAATGTTCTGGACTTCTTTTTGACCCAGACGAACCCGCCTAGCCATACTTGTTCCCCTTGTTGATATGCAGTCCCTTGAGAGTGTATCACGCACACTTTATATTTGACGGATATATCGTCATTTGTATACTAGGGAATATGAGGCTCACTGCACAACAAATTACGTTGCTTAACCTATCATCTAGAGAACTTACTGTGTTACGAACCTTAGCGAAGGGCCCACTCCTTATGAGTCAGATAGTTACCAAAAGTCATACTCCCCGCATGACCTTATATCCAACGTTGAAATTGTTAGTACGAAGAACGCTCGTACTTCAAATAAAGCACGGAAAGCGTTGGCTTTACCAATTGGGTGACCTACACCAACTTACACACAACACCTTTCAAGGCACTGTGGATCCGACGCACTACCATGGCACAGCAGAGATTCTCACACTCTACAGCATGCTTTTTGGTCTTCATGCTTCAAAGCGAGTGTGTGTCGTCCAAAGCACTTCTTCCGCACACCAGATGCTCATGCGAGCAAAAGAACCCGCGATACATCAACTCAATACAGAGATAAAAAGAAATCACATACTTATCGACGCTATCGTCTCTCCTTCAATTCTAAACTTATCAAAATCACAAAGTTCCTCATGGAAGAAAACCATTGAAGGGAGGAGCACTTCCGTCACTCTGGTACCCGAAAAAAGTATGCAGTTTATGAGTGAATTGTGGATTTTTGACGACCGTATAGTGCTCACGAACTGGAAAACAGGGACTGCTACAGTCATTCAAGACAAAGAAGTGGTCTCTGTGCTTATAGAAATGTTCTACGCATTTAAGGAAACTGGCAAACGCTTTGATTCAAATGAATTTTTAAGAAACTCTCTCAAAGAGTAAGTGACATTTTTCTATTTCCGGCCTTTCCCGTGGAAGGTTTTGTGAACTTCGCGGAGATGGGAGTCGGTGACGTGGGTGTAAATCTGCGTGGTGGCGATATTGGCATGACCTAAGAGCGCTTGCACTGAACGAAGGTCCGCACCGTTTCCCAAGAGATCGGTCGCAAAAGAGTGTCGAATAACATGCGGCGTCACTTTGCGGGTGATACCAGCCTTTGTTGCATAAAATTTTACTAATCGTTGTACTGCACGCACTGTGAGGCGGAGCTCCTTGGCATTTTTTACGTTTTTCCCATATTGCACAAACATAGCGTCGTCCATATCCTTGCGTGCCGCCAGATACTCTTTTATGCAACGCTTTGCAGCAGGAGAGAGGAAGACTACGCGTACTTTATCGCCCTTTCCGCGAACGGAAAATTCATCACGAGAGAGGTCGACGTCATCCGTTGAAAGAGCACAAAGCTCAGACACACGAAGGCCGGTAGAAAAGAGAAGTTCAAGGATTGCGCGGTCACGAAGACCTTGTGTCGTCTTTACGTCTGGTGCATCGAGAAGGCGATTGAGTTCCGTTTCAGTAATGAGATCGAGATGACGTTCACCCACTTTTGCAAGCTCTATGCGCTCAGGGGAAACCGATTCAATACCGCGCTTACGCAAGAATTTCAAAAAGGCACGCAGTGCAATGAGGTAGTAATTTTGTGTACGACGCTTCATCGTCTCCATATTGCGCCCCACCTTGGTACCCGGCTGTCGATTAAGCCATACACGATATTCGCGAATCATACTTTCCGACATCTCTCCGGGAGTCTGTATCTTGGCGTACGCGATAAAGCGCTCGAGGTAGCGCCCGTAGTTATCAATAGTTTTCGCGGAACGACCTTTTTCTATCTCAAGGTATTGGAGAAACTCGCGTACTGCTTCGTGCATGGTCATACATATATAGTACAGCAAAAACTTCTGACGGAAGAAAAGGGTATATTGCAAACTCGGCGAAAGCAGATACTATACTTTGCAGAACAACGCAGGAAAGGAATGAAGGCATGCTTAGCATAGTCCTGATACAAGACCCTCACACGGGCACCGTTACGGTGGATTTGACAGATGCTACCCGAGAAGAATTGGAGCGTGTACTCAAGCACAACGCCGCGAGTGGTAAGGTGCCAAAAATAACTTCCTTCACGCCTCTTGAACTGGAAGGACCTGCGAGGAGGTGGATTTTACGCCTGTACGCCACAGCAGAGACGGAAACCGACGTTTCACTCGGGCTGAAGGCCCTACTGACACTCACTCTCACCATGATCGCAAATGGCTCACTGGACGTCAGCCATATGGGCAAGGAAAAGAAGAAGAGGGGGAAGAGGGGCGAGGCGAAAGCCGAATAGGATTGGGAAGGTTGAAACCCCCATCTTCAAAGAAGCATCGCTTCTTTGAAGATGGGGGTTTTTCGCACCCACCATAGACGCCTTTTAGGGCTCCAAGAGGCTTTCGTGAGCATTGCCAGGGCACGTTACGACAGTGCTTGCAAAGATTGTCAATCTGTGCTATAGTCTTCCCATGCTTACGAAACGAAAGAAAGTAAATGCTATAAAAGATACGCGTCGACATGATGCTGACACGGGGTCTCCTGAAGTACAGGTGTCTCTTTTGACCAAGCAAATTGAAGAGCTTTCAACCCATTTACGCAAACATAAGAAAGATGTGCACTCACGTCGTGGTCTTTTGCAGATGGTTGCAGACCGACGCAAGCACTTGAAGTACCTCGAGCGAACAGATGTGAAGGCGTACAGCTCTCTCACCAAGAAACTCGGACTCAAGCGCTAATAACGCACAGCACTCCACAAAGCCCTCGCAAGAGGGCTTTGTGTTATTATTAGACCCAAGTCCGCACCATTTTTTAATACAAGTAACTGCGGGCTGTTAGCCTAAACGATTTTTATGACTATCGTCAAACACAAAGAACAACGTGTCGGTATTTTTATCGATACTCAAAACCTCTACCACAGTGCAAAGAATATTTACAAAGCGAAAGTAAATTTCGAAGCAGTGGTACGTGAATCACTCGGTGAGCGTAAACTCGTGCGTGCCATCTCGTACGTCGTCACGACCGAGAGTGGGGAAGAGCAGGCATTCTTCGAAGCGCTCCAGAAGATCGGCATCGAGACAAAGACCAAAGACCTTCAAATTTTCTTTGGTGGTGCTAAAAAAGCTGACTGGGATGTCGGCATGGCGATCGACGCTATCAAGATGGCACAGAAGCTCGATGTTATCGTCCTTGCGACAGGTGACGGAGATTTCATACCGCTCGTTGAATACGTCCGCTCACAAGGGTGCCAAGTAGAAGTGATTTCCTTTGGTCGCTCTTCATCTTCACGACTCATTGAATTTGCTGATGATTTCCTTGATATGGATGAAGACCCTGACACTTTCCTCATTGGCAACCGCCAGCAACAAGGAGGAAAAAAGCATACTCAATCAAAGCATGCGCATCCCAATGCGATTGATGCGGACACGCATTAGAAGCTACTAAAAAGCCGCGAGCCCAAAGGGCTCGCGGCTTTTTATATATTCCTCTTACTTTTTATCTTCATCTGCTTGCTTCCGCTTCCAGCACATCTCAAAAATCTCCCGCATAGTTTTTGCCACATCAGCGTTTTCCAGAATGACCCCCTGGAGATTTTTATAATCCTGAATGCGCACCATATCACCGAGCACATCAATCGCCACCTCAGAAGAATACTCGGTGGTGGGCAATACTTTCATTTCTCGTCCATATTTTTGGTCGGCACTTCGATACTCCTCTAGAATGGGATCTTCAGGCACCACGCCACGCATAGTGATACCGAGCTTGTGCAACTTTGGCGCCCATTCATTTTTAAAATACTCTGAGAGCTCTGGGTCGACATTTTTATCGGTCGCCCAAAACCCCACCATTTTTTCTCCCTTCATTTCTTTAATGCGATGTTCCACAAGCTGTTTGATACCATTGAGTCCTTCGAAATAGAGAGTGTGCACCTTATTTGACTCACTTCTCGCAAGAGCGGCGAGTTCAGGGAGCTTTTGACGCGCAAGCATCAGTTTTTCTTCTGCTACGGCAAACGCCTGCTCAGGCGATTGTGCCACATAGATTTGTTTCTTCACGCGTGGTACACGGCGCGCTAAGCCTTTTTTAATTAATTCTTCCAAGACCACATAGGTGGTGGGTTTTTTGAGTCCACTTTTTTCAGAAATTGAGTAGGCGGATGCACGTCCCAACTGCAATAGGGCAGTGTATACCGCCGATTCTTTCTCATTGAGACCAAGTGTCTGCAACGCTTCTTGTATTTCCATCCCGTTAGAAGTTTTAGTTAGTAAAAATATTTTCGGAAATACCCATCAAAATAACTGATCTTATGCAATTTCTAAAGGGATCCATATAGCTCAATCATAAAGCCGTATTATAAATTAGTCAATAATTTTGATGACTTGTTGCGCTTTACTATATTATCTGCTTTATTATAAGTGTTTTTTTGCTTATTTTAGGTTATCATTATAGACAGAATTATTGACATATGTTTTCACCGTGGCATACTGATACCCAGAAGTTGAGCCTCAGGTTCAACAGCGCCATCAAGGCGCAACCCGCACCTCGGGGGAACAGGGGTAGGAGACTTGCTATGTTCATTATTTTAAAGCTTGAGACCTTCTCTGGCGAAGCTGGCCTTGGTGATTACTCCGCAGGTGCCCGCTACCTACTGGAGGCTATTTCCCAGAGTATGGAGGGTGCTAAAACGCACCTCGGAACTCTGAAGAGTGGCAGCCGGGAGTGCGAGCGTGGTGGCTATAGGGGAAATGAGAGCTGGGAATTCTTTATTCGGGAAATGAAGCCCGGAATGGAGATCTTTGACGCCAGTGAGGACCAACCGCCTAGTTGGATATCTCATTCTGAACCCTAAGCATCGGAGCGGGCTGATATCCCGCTTGGCAACAGAAGCTCTGAGTACTCACGAGAGGCAGCAGGAGCAAAACTATCAAGGTTAATTGGAGAAGGTGGTTCTTCTCCCCAGTTTGGGAAATGCTGGTTTACATTTCCCTCTTTGTTGGATTCTTGAGCATGTGTTCGAGAGTCTTGAGAGAATGTTCTTCATAGTCCGCCAAACAGCGTACCCACATCTCTGGTAACAAGAACGGGAGAAAGCACGTGTTTGCCATTACGCAAGAAATGTTAATCGAGGACTCGAAAGATTGCGCATATGCATTTATATGCGTAATGCAAATCGTCGAGAGCGTTACAAAGGCAGGTGAGTTAATCGGAGGATTTAACAATTACTTTGGTTTTTCAACTGAGCGCGATATCAGTAAAATTGACGATAAGAATCGTCTTAAGTTCAGATATAAAATTTATAGTGCCAACGGTGGCAATCCCGTTGCAGTTTTGTGGGGCGCTGCACCATAAAACACCTCAGGTTTGAAGGAATATGTCCATGAGTCGTCTCACGACAAGAATACACTCACTGTTTGGAAAAACTCCAGAGGAACTACTGGGGTCAGTAGTACATATTACATGGAAAGGTTATATGGCTGGCGAAGCCTATTTGCGAATAAGTGCTATCGAAACGGGTCCACGTCTTCATATTCAACAGCCAGCACCATTTGATAGAATCTGGTGCGCAAACGAGCTCGAGGCACACTGCGCCGGAGAAGACGCGGTTAACAATAGAAAAATAGTAAGCATGCGCGTTCTATAAGCTTATGTATGGAACTAACTTGCAGGCGACCCGCGATGGTCGCCTTTTTCTTTTTCGCTGCTTTGTCATTCTTCTTTCTCCTTGCTACACTCCTTCTATTACTAGTGGGTGGTGCGAGGTAGTGGGCGGATAGGTAGGTTTGAAGTTTCATGGCTTCGCGGTGCATAGGCATCATTTCCTGACACTTCTTCAAATCTAAAATTCGCACATTTACACGACTCGCCACAAAAAATAATTGGTGAACGCATATGCAAAAGAAAACCTATACGACGACGATTGCAGGGAAGGAGCTGGTCGCAGAATTTACCGATCTCGTCGAAAATGCAACGGGCTCGGTGATGCTCCGCTCAGGGGAAACAGTGATACTCGTGACTGCGGTCATGGGTGAAGAGGAACGGACGGCAATGGGATATTTTCCCCTCTCGGTCGAATTTGAAGAGCGCTTTTATGCCGCAGGACAAATCCTCGGCAGTCGCTTTGTGCGACGCGAAGGAAAGCCTTCTGATGACGCTGTCCTTTCTGCACGTATTGTCGACCGCACTATCCGTCCACTCTTTTCACATTCACTTCGCCACGAGATACAAGTGGTCGTGACGGTACTCGCGGTAGGAGAAGACGACCCTGATGTACTTGGTGTCATAGGTGCGTCACTCGCACTCGCAGTGTCCTCGATCCCTTGGGGTGGCCCTATTGGGGCAGTCCGCGTCGGAAAGAAAAAAAGTGATGGCGTGCTCATCATAAATCCTACCTACACCGAACGCATGTCCGGTGAGCTCACCTACGAAATTCTCTCATGCGGGAAGGACGGTACGATCAATATGATAGAAACGGCAGGGAATGAAATCTCTGAAACAGAAGTATCCGAAGCGCTCGAACAAGCATCCTCGCTCCACACCGAACTCGTCGCATTTCAAAAAATGATCGTCGCTGATATTGGAAAAGAAAAACGCGTCATCGAGCGACCTGCGCCAAGCGAAGAACTCATCGCTCTTTTTGAAAGCACTATTGCACCAAAAATAACCGCTACTGTTTTTTCTGGCACTCCAGGGAAAATAGCGATTTATGCACTCCGTAAAGAATGGCACGCACTCGTACGCGCCACACTCCCTGATGCAAGTGGCAACCACATCGAAGATCTTTTTGAAAATGCAATTGACGCAGAATTACATCGTGGCGGCATCAGTGAGAAACGACGCGCCGACGGCAGGGGACTCGACGAACTTCGTCCGTTATTCGCACAGGCTGGAGGCATTTCACCAGTGTTACACGGTTCAGGTATTTTTTATCGCGGCGGCACACACATTTTTAGCGCACTTACACTCGGAGGTCCACAAGATTCACAGGTTATCGATACGATGGAAGAGCGCGAAACACACAAGCGCTTTATGCATCACTACAACTTTCCACCGTACTCGGTAGGAGAAACAGGGCGCATCGGTGGTTCAAATCGTCGCATGATCGGACACGGTGCTCTCGCAGAGAAAGCGCTTTTCCCCGTCATACCGACCAAAGATATTTTCCCGTACACCATACGTCTCGTGTCTGAAACCATGTCGTCAAATGGCTCTTCTTCAATGGGATCAGTGTGCGCTTCGGTGCTCGCACTCATGGATGGTGGGGTACCTATCACGCGGCCGGTTGCTGGTATTGCATCCGGACTTCTTATGCGCGACGCACAAAACTACACACTCCTCACCGATATCCAGGGACCCGAGGACGAACACGGCGATATGGACTTTAAAGTTGCTGGCACACGCGAGGGCATCACTGCCATTCAGATGGATGTGAAAGTGGGTGGCATACCACTTCCTATTCTTGCTGAGGCACTTGAGAAGGCACGTCTTGCACGTCTCCAGATCCTCGAGGTAATGGAAAAGGAAATTGCGACACCGCGCGCACATATTTCTCCTCGCGCACCACAGATCGTGGTGCTCACCATCCCTCCCACGAAGATTGGTATGGTCATAGGCTCAGGTGGCAAGACCATCAACAAGCTAAAAGAAGATACTGGTGTTGCTGAAATCACTATCGAGGATGATGGTACTGTCTTCATTACTGGGAAAGAGGGGAGCGCAGAGAAAGCGGCTGATGCTATCCGCGCGATGACACACGAGTTTAAAGTAGGTGAGGAGATAGATGGTACTGTCACTCGTATCGCGGTCTTTGGCGCATTTGTTGCACTCAATCCTTTTACCGAGGGGCTCTTACACATTTCCGAGATCGCGCCCTTTAGAATAGAAAGCATGGACGGCGTACTCACAGTCGGAGAAAAAGTACCTATTGTCATCAAAGAAATAGATGGAGAAAAACTCTCGCTCTCTATCAAGAAACGTGATCCGGGCTTTGCGGAGCGCAAAGGTATTACGCCAGGTGAACGCACGCCGCTTTCAAACACGTCCGTCGAACGAAAAACCGACCACCGAGAGAATTAACATCCCACCCTTCAAATACATCGCCCCAAGTGCGTACCCGTGCGATACTGATAGGACATGGCGGATGTATCCTCAAAGATTTTAAAAATCAGAACTTTTGCTGATGATGTTAAGCGTGCCGGAGGAGACACTGCTTTCCTGCCTCCTTCTACACCTACGTCACAAAATTCTATTGCCGCAGCAGTCTCTTCTCCTATAGCTGCCACAACTGCGCAAACTCCTGCTCTCTCACCATCCTCACAGAAAACAACACCTACTCCCATCGTGCCAAGTGCCCCTGTCCCTGCACCCGTACCTGGAAGTTCTTTTGATATCCGCCACGAAGAAAAAGGTGTGGGGGGAGAAGTGACTATACTCAGCGACCGTCCGTCTCGCTCAGCAAATATATTTCAGAATGCCAGCGCCGCATTGCAAGGATGGTTTGCAGAAACCGTCCGTCCTCTCGCTGCAATAAAGGAACCTTCTCTACCGACCGCTACCATCCCTACAACACTTCCTCAACCAACAACACATGTTACCGATTCAATACGTACCTTTGCACAAGCGATTGCTGATGCACAAAATGGCAAGGCGCCCGAGGCAACCCCGGCCATGTGGCGCTCTATAAGTGAGCCTCGCGTGCGACAAGCAAGTATTTCTGCTCCAGGAGAGGAAGCAGAAGCTCATGCACATCGACAAGCGCTTCAAAAAGCGCTTGTCCCGCAAGTTTCCACCCAAATCAAAAACCCTTTTAAGACAGCTCGTCCTATACGCATGCCCGCACCCATAGAGCGGACTGAGAATGCACTTACGAATTCCCCTCCTGTAGCGATATCACATGCGCCCATACAAGAGATTGTTCCTGTGGCCATTCCTGCACCCGTACAAAAAGAAGAAGAGCTACAAGCAGCTCCAGTGGAAATACCACGCCCGCCCGTACAGGAGACACCCATTATTCCAATCCCTTCATTTCCACAAAAATCCATACCTGAACAAAGTGCTCACGCACGGCTCAAAAAACTGGTGGAGGCCGAAGCCATCACGCCACCGTCAGAGCCAGAAGAACGCCTACATCGTGACATCCCTTTTATCCCACCTGCTACACAAGAATCGTCTGCAGCACCTGTGCGCACCTATCGCTATGACGCCTTAAGCGACATCAAAACGCAAGAGCTTTCTAAAACGCGCATTGCGGCTGCAGAACGCGAACGCAGTGAACGCACTGGCATTCCACTTCGCGAAGCACCGCGCACTAAAAAGCCTTTTCCATTCTTACTAGTGGCATCAGGCACACTCTCTGTCGTACTTTTTATTGCGCTCAGTATCTCGCTCTATCCGAGACTCACCGCACCAAAGACCACGTCTGCACCACTTGCAACCAAAGCATTC
>Ga0172380_10009515_pt1 | contig 10347 bp, 6 predicted proteins | sample Leawe162metaG_FD_119747 | JGI IMG/M metagenome (GOLD analysis project Ga0172380, IMG submission 119747) | Leachate microbial communities from a municipal landfill in Southern Ontario, Canada - Leachate well 162 metaG | ecosystem: Engineered > Solid waste > Landfill > Unclassified | place...
CTCGGCGCTCGAGTTGTCACCGGATTTGAGATTCGCCGGCTTTCGTCGGTTCAACTGGCAGGCGGTCGATCTCGCTGCGCTGGAACGGATCGCTGCGCGACAAAATACACGCGACGCGGAGAGTCTGCCGCGATCGTATCGGCGGGACGCGGGGAGCATCGCGGGTGCGGCACTTCGCAGCGCCAGCCGCAGCCCCGGCTTCGGTCCCGCCCGCGCGGTTTATCGAACATTGCGGCAAAGGCGGTTCGCGTCGTCGGTGCGGAGGCAATCGCTCGATCTGTTCCATGCGTTCAACTTCCGGCCACTCGCTGATCCCGGCGTGCCGGTGCTGCCCGTGATCTATGACCTCTCCACGTTCCGCCATCCGGAGTTTCATCCGGACGATCGCGTGCAGTGGCTCTCTCCGCTGAGGGATATTCTCTCCCGTGCGCCACTGGTGCAGACGATCTCGGAATTCAGCAGGCGGGAGATCGCGGACCTGTTCGGCTATCCGCCGGACAAGATATTTATCGCGCCGCCGGCTGCGGCGGCGCAGTTCGCGCCGATCGGGGAGAGCGCGACGCAACGTGATCTTGATATGATGGAGCTTCGCTATGGGAGCTTTTTTCTCGCGGTCGGAACGCTCGAGCCCCGCAAGAATCTTCGCACATTGATCGCGGCCTATGCACAACTGTCGCCGTCTGCCCGCGCTCGCTTCCCGCTTGTCGTGGCCGGCGGTGCGGGGTGGGGCGAACTGAAGTTTCCGGAACAGACCACGGCGCTTGTTGCTGAGGGAACGCTGCGCTTCGTTCAGCATGTGTCGGGGCCTCAGTTGCGCAGCCTCTATGAAGGCGCGCGGTTGTTAGTCATGCCGTCGCTTTATGAGGGTTTCGGAATGCCCGTGGTCGAGGCTTTGTCGTGCGGGACGCCGGTGGCGCACAGCGCCGATACCGCGATGGACGAGATTTCCGGGACCGTCGGCAAGCGTGTTGCCGCTCTGGATGTGGACGGCTGGACGGGCATGCTTAAGGAAGCGCTGGATAGCACCAATCACGCCGATCCCGTTCGCCGGCAAGCGCGGATCGCGCAGGCCCGTCAGTTCGACTGGCGGCAAAGCGCCGGCTTGATGGTCGACGCATATCGGCAGATTCTGCGCTGAGCTTTCGCGGAAGCTCCGTTTAGCGCTGACAGTCTTGCGGCGCGATGAAACGATACGGAAAGGTGAACTGCTTTCCGGTCCATGTGCGTCTGAGCGAAACGGTGATTTTGCTTTCGGCAGAATAGACTTTCCCCGGCAGGTATTTCAGCATGCGCTCCTTGAATTCGGGATCGGTATCCATCACCACGGCGCCGCCGGTGCGGAGCTTGTTGTCATCGTACCATATCGCGCTGGCGATCTCCCGATAAGCAAGCACGGTGACGTTGCGTCCGGCTTCGATCCCGACGCCGTAAACGCCCTGCCGGCCGCCGACGAAATAGGCCGGGCCACATGAATATTTGCTGTCCCAATCCTTGAGGATGAGCCGCGCCGCTTCGCCGGTGGGCTCCTGCATCACGCTGTGGCTTGCGAATGCCGTGAAGATGACGGCAACGGCGATCCCGGCGATCAGGTACAGCGCGCCGGTGGCGGGCACCACGATCCGGTCGAACCAGCGCATGCAGATCTCGCTTCCGCTGATGAGCGGAGCGCAGGCGAGAAAGGTCAGCATAATGTAGGGTGCGCCGAACCGGGCCAGAAAATTAAGGCCGGTGATCATCACCAGCGCGACCAGAATGATGTGGGCGGCGGCCGCTGTGAAAAGCAGAAATTGTGACGCTGCAGTGCGATCTTGCCGCGCTGGGCGAATTGCAAGCATTCCTTTCCATAGCCCGTAGGCAACGATCAGATACGCCGGGGCTGCGAAGACAAGATAGCTCTGGAAAAGCTGCGCGACGCCATTCAGCCGCTGCGAGAGCGGATTCTGAAGATCGAAATGATCGAGGCCATATTCGAAAGCGGTGCTGTGTCGGAGAACGGCGATGACGTGCGGCAGGATCAACACCGTGCCCGTTGCGACCGCTACGTAGAAGCCGGGCCGTTTCAATATAGTCCGGAAGGCGGGCAAGAGGACAATACTGCTCGCCATTCCGAGGAACAAAACCACGGCATTGTATTTTGTCAGCACGGCCGCGGCCGACCAGAAACCGAAGCCGATCCAGTGACGCATGCGATCCGACTGCGCGGCGCGAAGGAAATGAAAAAGGACCGCCGGCCAGGATGTGAGCTGAAGAATATCCGCGTTGAGCGCGAAGGAGAGCGGCGCGAAGATTGTGTAAGACGTGGTGCCGTAGAGGAGCGTAAAAAGAAGCGCATTGTCGCGCGTCGTGGCGAGCCGGAGCGTGCGATAGAAATAGATCAGCCCAATCGCGATCAGGACTTGCCCGGTCAGGATCATGACCACGGCGGATGTGCCGGTGAACCTGTCCACGATCCCGCCGATCCAGACCATCATCGGCGGATGGAACGGCGTCACGATCGGAAATTCACGGCCCCAGGCGATCAGCTCGCGGGTGTCGTACATCGCGGTCGGAAACACCACGATCGCCAGCAGTACCGGCAGCAACAGCGCAAGCCCGAGAACGCCGAGGGCGCGGTTGCGCGTGCCGGGATCATCCTGATGGGGCATAATGGCGGTGTGCCTCGACGTCGTACTGGATTCGCGTACCGGTGACGAAGCCGAGTATAGCAATCCGGCGCGTGATGTCGGAATTTGTGAGCGTCGGAAGCCCTGGAAATCCTGCCCGTATTGACCCCTCCATGCGTCGTCGGATAGGGCTACCCTTCTTGTCGCAACAGGTGAGATGCCGCCGCCATGGCCTCGTTTCTCGATACGTGGCTCGATGGTGTGGAGGAGGGCTGGGGCATTCCCGTTCTGCTCGCGATCTTCGTGGTGCTGTGGACGGCGTTTCTCGGAATTGCTTACAGCAACGGCGATCTGCACCCGGATGTGCTGGAAGCCTGGACCATCGGGCGCACGCCGGACTGGGGCGGCGCCAAGCATCCCCCGCTGATGGGCTGGATCACCCACGTCTGGATGCTGGTCTTTCCGGTCAGGGATTGGTCGCTTTATCTTCTCGCCATGACGAATTCGGCCGTGGGGCTGTGGATCGTCGATCTGACGGCGCGGCGGTTTGCGCGCCGGGATAAACGCGCCATCGTCCTGCTGCTGCTGATGCTGCTGCCAGTGTATCAATTTCAGGCGCAGCGCTTTAACGCGAATTCCGTGTTGTTCGCGGTCTGGCCGCTCGCGATCTACTGCTTCCTGAGATCGTTCGAGACCCGGCACGCCGGATGGGCCGCCGCCGCCGGGCTGGCCGGCGCTCTCGCGGTTCTCGGCAAATATTATTCTGTTTTCCTGATCCTCGGGTTTGCCTTCGCGGCGATCTGCCATCCGGCGCGCCGCGCCTATTTCACATCTCCGGCGCCGTGGATTTCAGCCGGGGCCGGCCTGCTGCTGCTGGCGCCGCACATCCACTGGATGCTGAGTTCCGGGGTAAGCCCCCTCGGTTATGCGCTGGCGACCCACGGCGGCCTTGCCACGGGCCGCGCCTTCCTGTCGGGCCTGATGTTTCTGCTGGGCCTCGTGGCCACGCTGGCCCTGCCGGGGCTGGTATGGGCCGTCATGATCCGCTCACGGGCAGGGGACTATCTCAGGGGTCTGAAGCCGCTGGAGCCGGGCCTGCTGCTGCTGTTACTGGTTGCCATCGGGGCCGTCGTGACTCCACCGCTGGCAAGCCTGATCCTCGGGAACTCGCTCAGCGCGGTCTGGGCGTCGCCGGGACTGTTCGCTTTCGTGCTCGTCGCGGTCTGTGCAGCGAAATTTCCGGTCGACCGGCGGGAAACGCGGCGGCTCGCAGCGGGTGTGCTGACGCTGACTGTGATCGCGGTCCTGATTGCGCCTGTTCATGCCTATTACCGGAATAGTCATCCTTTCAGCGAAGGGCGGAATTACTACAGCCTCGCGACGGCCGAGGTGATGAAGCGCTGGCGTCAGGCATCATCAGTCCCCCTCAAGACCGTCAGCGGCGACAAGCTGGCGATGGCGCTTGGGTTTTATGCGCCAGAGCATCCGGCATTCGTGATCCCCTTCAACCAGCAGTATGTGTGGCAGATGCCGTCCGAGGCGACGCTACAGGGAGGCTGGGCGACCATGTGCCTTCCCGATGAGGAAACCTGCCTGATCTGGTCGAAGCAGGTCGCGGCCATCGCGCCCGGTGCCATCAGCTTCGACGTCGTCGTTCAGCCGCAGCTCTGGGGTCTGCCGGGCGTTCCGGTGCGGATTGCCGCGGTCATCGTCCCGCCGCGTGCGGCACGCTGAGGTGTAACTGCAACGCGGCAAGCTGTGACACGGACAGTCACGTAAGTGTGGTCGGCGTATGTTGCCGGTGGCCGTATGCAGCTATCGCACCGGGTTTGGCGCAGATTCTAATAGTTCAAAAATTGAATTTGCGCGCCTCATTCACTCGGTGAATGTAGGCCAATGGAATTTTGTATCCTCAGAGTCGCTATATTTTCCTAGTTTTTCTGGAGTTTTTGTCGCGAATGCTGATCCGTCTATCCGCTCGCCTTGGCGCTTGACTAGTTCTAAAAAAGAACTGTAACGTCTTCATCAACGATGGCCGCTCCAAAAGGCCGCAAACCAAAATTCAGCCTGTGCCTGTCGTGACGACGGGTGCAGTTCATCGCCACAGGGAGGAGATACGATGTTCAAGGGTTTCAAAATCGCGGCGGCATTGGTGCTGGGGCTGTCCGGGTCTGCTTTCGCAGCCGATGCGCCCGGCGTCACTGCGACCGAAATCAAAATCGGAGGCGTGTTTCCGTTCAGCGGACCGGCATCATCCATCGGTCTCGTCGGCAAGGGCGTGCTCGCCTATGTGCAGTCGATCAACGATCGCGGTGGCATCAACGGCCGCAAGATCAATTACATTGCTTACGACGACGCCTACAGCCCGCCGAAAGCCGTCGAGCACGCGCGCAAGCTGGTGGAAAGCGACGAGGTTGCCTTCATGTTCGGGCAACTCGGCACGCCGGGTCTCTCGGCCACCGCGAAGTATTTCACCACCAAGAAAATTCCGACACTGGCGATCATCAGCGGGTCGGCCAAGTTCACCAATGTCGCGGACTATCCCCTGACGACGACGGGCCTCGTCAGCTACGACACCGAAGGAAAGATCTACGCCAAGTATCTGACCCGGACGCTGCCGAACGCAAAATATGCGATCCTTTACCAGAACGACGATCTCGGAAAGGACTACGTCAAGGCTTTCAAGGAGTTTCTGGGAGCTGACTTCGACAAGCGGGTTGTGACCGCGGCTTACGAGATTTCCGATCCGACGATCGATTCACAGGTCGTCAACCTCAAGGCGTCGGGCGCCGAGGCGCTGCTGGTTGCGGGCACGCCGAAGTTCTCCGCGCAGGCTATTCGCAAGGCATCCGAGATCGGATGGAAGCCGACCCTGATCATCAATTTCCCTTCGACGTCGGTGGCGGCCACGCTCAAGCCGGCGGGTCTCGACAAGTCCGTCGGCGTGATCGTCGGCACCTTTCTCAAGGACCCCACGGACACGAAGTGGGACAACGATCCCGGCATGAAGCAATACCGCGCGTTCTTCGAGAAGTATCTGTCCGGATCGGACATCGGCGATACCAACTACCTGACCGGCTACCAGCAGGGGATGGTGCTTGAACAGCTTCTCAAGCAGTGCGGGGATGATCTGTCGCGCGAGAACATCATCAAGCAGGCCAAGAGCCTGAAGGATGTGGTGCTGCCCACCGCGATGCCCGGCATCAAGATCAACACCACTGACAAGGTCAACCAGCTCTGGACCCAACTTCAGCTTCAGCGTTGGAGCGGCTCAAGCTGGGAGCAGTTCGGCGAAGTGCTCGACGCCAGGTCCGAGTAACGCAGCGTTTGCCGGATAAGAACCGCGATCGGCGTTCCGTCACGGGACGCCGGTCGTGCGTCAGATACTTCATCCGTTCAATCTGTCTTTGAAATTCAGGGAGAAAGCCAGTGAAGGGCCTGATGCAAAATCAGCCGTTGCTGCTGTCGTCGCTGTTGCGCCATGCGGACCGGTTTCATGCCAATACGGAAATCGTCTCCCGCACGGTCGAAGGTCCGATCCATCGCTATACGTATCGCGATGCCGCACGGCGGGCGCGTCAACTGGCGAGCGCCTTGCAGCGCCACGGTATTGGACACAGCGATCGCGTTGCGACGCTGGCCTGGAACAACTATCGCCATTTCGAGATCGAACACGGCGTCACCGGCATGGGCGCCATCTGGCACGCCATCAATCCGAGACTGATCCCGGCCCAATTGATCTACATCGCAAATCACGCCGAGGACAAGGTTCTGTTCTTCGAGAGTTCTTTCCTGCCGCTGGTGGAAAAGCTCGCGCCTGATCTTCCGACGGTCGGTCTGTTTGTGCTGATGGCGGATCGCGCCGCGTTGCCCGCCGTCACCAGCATTCCCAATCTTCAGTGCTATGAGGATTTCATCTCCGCGGGCGATGAGGGTTTCGCCTGGCCGGTGTTTGATGAACTGTCCGCCTCGTCACTTTTCTACACGTCCGGGACAACCGGCAATCCGAAGGGCGTGCTTTATTCCCATCGTTCGGACGTGCTGCATTGCCTGTCCATCACCGGCGTCTATTCGATGGGGCTGGCTGCGACCGACACCATCCTGCCGATGACGCCGATGTTTCATGCCAACGGGGCGTGGGGATTTACCCATGCCGCTCCGATGGTGGGCGCCAAGCTCGTGCTGCCCGGTCCCAGGATGGATGCCGCGAGCATCGCCGAACTGATCGAGATGGAAGGCGTCACAGTCACGGCCGGCGTTCCGACGCTGTATTCCAAACTGCTCCAGCATTTCGAGGAGCAGGGCCGGGGAGCGGGAACGATGCAGCGGCTGGTGGTCGCAGGCTCCGCGCCCGCGCCAAGCATGATCGAAGGTTTCGAGCGTCTCGGTGTCTCTGTCAATCACGTCTGGGGGATGACCGAAACCAGTCCCTGCGGGACATCGACCCAGCCGTCGCGCAGGACGGCAAAGGCTTCGCCGCAGGAGCAGCTACGCCGCAAGACCATGCAGGGCACGCCGGTTTATGGCGTCGACGTCAAGATCGCCGACGAGAACGGCAACGAGATGCCGCATGACGGCAAGTCGAGCGGACGCTTCATGGTGCGCGGGCCGTGGGTGCTGAGCGGCTACTATCGCGACGAGAAGCCGTTGCTGGAAGACGGCTGGTTCAACACCGGCGACCTCGCCGTGATGGACGATGACAACTACATCCAGCTCACCGACCGCGCCAAGGACGTCATCAAGTCGGGCGGCGAGTGGATCAGTTCGATCGACGTTGAGAACCTGGCGGCGGGATGCCCCGGCGTTGCGGAGGCTGCGGTCATCGGCATTCCGCATCCGCAGTGGGAAGAGCGTCCGTTGCTCATCGTGGTGCCGTCCGCATCGGAGCCTGCGACGGCCAAGGCTGTGCTGTCATTTCTGGAAGGGAAGATCGCCAAGTGGTGGATGCCGGACGATGTCATCTTCGTCGAGGCCTTGACCTATGGCGCGACCGGCAAGGTGCAGAAGATGGAATTGCGGCGTCGCTTCGCCGGACACTACACGTCGCAAAAAAGTGCTTAACAAAAAGACGCCGGAGATCCGGCGCCCTTATTATCTTGTACGTTGAAATGGCCGGCTTGCAGAAGCCGGCCGTTCAGGCGGCGCGAGCCTTTGCGCGCGTGGCCTTTGCCTTGACCACCTTGGAGGGCTTCGGCGCGTCGGTCTTCGGGCGGGCGCCGGGGCCGGGGAAAACGTCGACTTCCTTAGCGAGCAGGGGGTCACCGCATTCCGAGCACACCATGACCGGGTCGAACTGCTTGCCGCAATTTTTGTGAACATGAAGCAGGGGGCGGCCGCGTTCGTCCACCATATGAATGTCGCCCCAGTGAACGATCGCCATCATGATCGGATAGAGGTCGAGGCCCTTCTGGGTGAGAATGTATTCGTGGCGCTTCGGCGATTCCTGATAAGGAACCCGCCGCAACACGCCGAGACGAACCATTTTCTTGAGCCGTTCCGCCAGCAGGTGCCGTGTGATGCCCAAGGCGGCCTGGAAGGCCTCGAACCGGCGGGTCCGCAGGAAGCATTCTCGCAAGATGAGGAGACTCCAGCGGTCGCCGATCACGCCGATGGTGCGGGCCATGGAACATGGCTCATCTTCAAGTTCGTCCCATCTCATAGTCGTCTCCGATTCGTGCCTCAGGCGTATTCCCAGATCATATTCATAGCCTGCCGGGGCCTCATTCTAAATAGGCACTGAGTTGGACAAAAGTCCTAATTGTGGCCCGGCCCGCTCAAAAGCGGCACATCGGCCACCTCGAATTGACAGTTCGATTTTAGAACCCTAAGAATGGTCCGTCGCCCCTGCAAGGGCAATGGGTATAAAAGCGCGCTGAATGGCGTGTGACAGAGGAGGAGAAGCGCGGTGGCCAGTCCCTTGAAAGTCGAGTTTCAGTTCGATTTTGGCAGTCCGAACGCCTATCTGGCGGAATATGCACTGCCGGGGATCGAAAAACGCACGGGCGTGAAGTTCGAATATGTGCCTGTCCTGCTCGGCGGAATCTACAAGGCGACCAACAACATGTCGCCGTTCGACTCGTTAAAGGGCATCAAGAACAAGCCCGAATACAATGCGCTGGAGACCCAGCGGTTTATCCGCCGCCACAACATCACGAAATTCAGGCAGAACCAGTTCTTCCCGGTCAACACGCTGATGCTGATGCGCGGCGCAACGGCCGCGATATTCGAGAACATGTTCGAGCCGTACTTTCGCGCCGCCTACCATCACATGTGGGAAGAGCCGAAGAAAATGGACGATCCCGAAATTTTCCGGAATGCTTTCCTGTCATCCGGCATCGACATCGATCGTCTGATCGCCCGCGCGCAGCAGGACGACGTGAAGAAGAAGCTGATCGAGGTGACGACCGACGCAGTCAATCGCGGTGCGTTCGGCTCGCCGACTTTCTTCGTCGGCAAGGAGATGTTCTTCGGCAAGGACCAGCTTCGCGATGTCGAGGAATCTATCGTCGAACAGCTCGGTGCGGCGAAAGCCAAGTCCGCCTGATCCCGAAACGCTTGTTTTGCGCTTAGGCTGATTTTCCGGAATTCAGCGGTAAGGCCGTCAGCCGGCCGAGCCGCCAAGACAAACAGGAAGAAACAGATGCCCGGTCCCCTTCATGGCGTGCGCGTTCTTGACCTGACGGCGGTGGTGTCGGGTCCTTATGCGACGATGTTTCTGGCCGATCAGGGCGCGGATGTGCTGAAGATCGAGCCGACCAGCGGTGATGGCACGCGGCGAAGCCGGACGCTGATCGATGCCGCCGGTGAATTCTCCGCGCTGTTCGTGTCGTGCAATCGCGGCAAGCGCTCGCTTTCGATCGACATCAAGAGTGACGCGGGACGTGAGGTATTGGCCAAGCTGGCGGCGCAGGCGGACGTGCTGGTGCAGAATTTCCGTCCCGGCACCATGGAGCGTCTTGGGCTAGGCCACGAGGAGCTGCGCAAGAAGTATCCGCGGCTGATCTATGTTTCGATAAGCGGCGTCGGCGACAGCGGGCCTTACGTCAAGAAGCGCGTCTACGATCCGATCATTCAGGCACTGTCGGGCTTTGCCGACATCCAGTCGCAGCCGGTGACCAACCGCCCGCAGATGATCCGCACCATTGTCTGTGACAAGACAACCTCGGTCTTTACGGCGCAGGCGGTCTCGTCGGCGCTGTATGCCCGAGAGAAAACCGGCGAGGGTGACCACATCCAGGTGGCGATGCTGGACACCATGATCTCGTATCTGTGGCCGGAAGGCATGATGCAGTATACCGTGGTCGGCAAGGAGGCGACGGCGGGCGATCCGAACGACCGGCCGGATCTCGTGTTTCAGACGCTGGACGGCTATATCACCGCCGGTACCATCTCGGATTCCGAATGGCAGGGTTTCTGCCGCGCCACCGGCGATCCGGAGCTTGCGAAGGACGAGCGCTTTGCGACGCCTACCTCGCGGTTCACAAATGCGACGGCACGCATCAACACGATGCAGGATTACATCCGCAAGCACACCACAGCCGAATGGCTGGAGCGGCTCGACAAGAATGACGTGCCATGTTCCCCCATCCTGCGCCGAAGCGAGATCATCGGCAATGATCAGGTGGTGGCGCGCGGCCTGATCGAGGAGTTCGACCAGCCGACGGTGGGGCGAGTGCGGCAGCCGAAGCCGGCTGCGATCTTCGAAGTCAACAAGGCCGTCATTGGCGGCCCTGCGCCGCGGGTC
>Ga0172380_10009516_pt1 | contig 10347 bp, 10 predicted proteins | sample Leawe162metaG_FD_119747 | JGI IMG/M metagenome (GOLD analysis project Ga0172380, IMG submission 119747) | Leachate microbial communities from a municipal landfill in Southern Ontario, Canada - Leachate well 162 metaG | ecosystem: Engineered > Solid waste > Landfill > Unclassified | place...
GCGCGCGGCAGCCTTCTCGTTCGTGATAATGCGCTTCTTCGCCTGCTTCGAGTGAGCCATAGATCGTCCCTCCACGGACGGACTTGCGAGGATAGCGGCCTCACCCGCCTACGTCTATCTGCCCCAACCCCGCGCCGTGCAGCCTCTGAGTCCGGGCCTCGGCCTCCGAAGGGGGAGTGCAGAGGGGCACAGCCCTCTCTGCTGGGCGCGAATGCGCCCACTCCCGCCACCGACGCGCCCTACGAGCGCGCGATGAGGCGCCAGCCGAAGAGCCCGGCGCGTCAGCGCCGCCGAGACACGCCAGCCGAAGAGCCCGGGCGCGCGAGCGCCCGCCAAGATACTGCTAGCCGCCCGGCTTCGACTTCAGGATCTGCTCGTGGTCGCTGTAGTTGTCGTGCGTCTTGTTGCAGTCAGGGCAGACGAAGTTCTCGCACGACATGCACGCGAACACCGTCGAGACTTTGCAGTGGTAGCAGGGGCCGACACGAGTCGTTTCGCGGTAATACATGCCACGCATGGTAGCAGGAGCGGCCGTCGTCGGCCCGGGCCGTTCGGCCCCCCTCGCCCCGGCCCTCACGCCGACCGCTGGTACGCCCGGAACGCCGAGGTCGATGCCGCGAGGCCGAGCGCGAGGAACCCCGCCAGCAGCAGCACCCGCAGCCCCACGAACCCCCAGTCGCCGCCCGCCGCCGCGACGCGCCCCGCCTCGACCGCCCAGTTCACCGGGTTGAAGTCGGCCACGCGCTGCATCCAGCCCGGCATCAGGTCCTTCTGCATGAACCCCGCCGACAGGAACGTCAGCGGCAGCAGCGTGAAGTTCATCACCGCGATCACCGTCTCCTCGCGCCGCGCCAGCAGCGCGATCGCGTACGAGATCGCCCCGAACGCCGCCCCGACCATCGCCGCCACCAGGATCAGCACCGCCACCCCCGGCAGGCTCGCGAAGCGCGCCCCGGTCGCCATCGCCAGCAGCACGATGATCACCGACTGCACCACCACCACGATCGAGGCCTGTACGAGCCGCCCCAGGATCAGCGGCGCGCGGTGTACCGGCGTCACCAGGAAGCGGTCGATCACGCCGCGGTTCAGGTCGTCGATGAGCGCCATCCCGCCCCAGCCGGACGAGAACAGCGCGCTCATCACGATCACGCCGGGGGCCAGGAACTCGATGTAGGAGTCGCTCTTGAAGCCGGGGATCTCCACCGCCTTCCGGAACAGCGCCCCGTAGAGCAGCAGCCACACGATCGGCTGCACCAGCGTGACCGCGATGTACCAGGGCTGCCGAATCAGGCGCATCACGTGCCGCACCGTCATCACCCACGTGTGCCACAGGAACGTCATCGCGCGCCCCCGTTCTGCGCCGCCCCGTCCGTGCGGTCGAACGCACGACCGGCGTAGCGCAGGTACACGTCATCGAGCGAGGGCCGCGCCACCGTCACCGAAGCCACGCCGAGGCCCGCGCCGTCCAGCGCCGCCAACACCGCCGGCACCGCGCTCGCGCCGTGATCGGCACGCGCGTGGAGCGCGTGCCCCTCGACCACCAGCTCGCCGATGCCCGCCACCCCCGCCAGCGCCGCCTGCACGCGCCCGTCGAGGTGCGCCTCGCGCAGCTCCACGTGGATCGCGTCGCCGTGGAGTTCGCCCTTCAGCTGCTCCGGCGTCCCTTCCGCCACGATCCGCCCGCGCTCGACGATCGCCAGCCGGCCCGCCAGCTGGTCGGCCTCGTCCATGTAGTGCGTGGTGAGCAGGATCGTCAGGCCGTCCTCGTCCACCAGGCGGCTGATCTCCGACCACATGTCCGCGCGCACCTCGGGGTCGAGGCCCGTCGTCGGCTCATCGAGGAACAGCACTTGAGGCCGGTGCACCAGGCCCATCGCGATGTCGAGGCGGCGCTGCATCCCGCCCGAGTAGCCCTTCGCCATCCGGTCGGCGGCGTCACCGAGGCCGAAGCGGTGCAGCAGCTGATCCGCGCGCTCGCGCAGCGCACGCCCGCCCATGCCGTACAGCTGGCCCTGCAGCACCACGTTCTCGCGGCCCGTCGCTTCGAGGTCGACGCCCGACTTCTGCGCCACGCAGCCGATCGCCGCCCGCACGCGATCCGCCTCGCGCACCACATCGAAGCCCGCGACGCGGGCGCCACCGGCGCTCGGCACCGCCAGCGTCGTGAGGATCTTGATCGTCGTCGACTTCCCCGCGCCGTTCGGCCCCAGCAGCCCGAACACCGTCCCCGCCTCGACCGCGAACGAGAGGCCGTCCAGCGCGCGCACCGAGGCGCCGTAGGTCTTGACGAGGTCGTGCGCCTCGATCGCGAGCGCCATGCGCGCTCTCCCTTCGCTGACAGCGACTGCGAGTGACACTGCGATCGATGCTACTCCCGCGCCGCATGCGGCCGTGCGCGGCGGTGCGGGTTTGACCCCCCTCCCCCCCGCCGGGATGATCCCGCCATGCGCGAACCCCCTCCCTCCGGCGGCCTCCGCCGCTTCCTGCAGCAGGGAGCGGACTCGCAGAGCGTGTTCGCCGCCGCGGGCGTGGTCGCCTTCGGCTTCATCGCATCGAGGTTGCTGGGGCTGCTGCGCTCCGTCGCGATCGCACACGCCTTCGGCACCGACCCGCACCTCAGCGCCTACTGGGTCGCCTTCCGCCTGCCCGACCTCGTCTTCCAGGTGCTGGCCGGCGCGACGCTCTCCGCCGCGTTCATCCCCACCTTCTCGCGTGTGCGCATGCGCAACGGCGAGCAGGCGGCCTGGCGGCTGGCATCCGATGTGCTGAACCTGGTGAGCATCGCGACCACGGTGATGGCGGTTGCCGCGTTCCTGCTCGCGCCGTGGATCGTGCCGCTGCTCGCCCCCGGCCTCGGCTCCACCAGTGGCCGCGCCGAGGAGCTGCGCGCGCTCGCCGTCACGCTGACCCGGGTGATGCTGCTCTCGCCGATCATGTTCGGCGTCTCCGGCATGGTCACCGGCATCCTGAACGCGCGGCAGCACTTCCTCGCCCCCGCGCTCGCGCCGCTCGTCTACAACCTCTCGATCATCGCGGGCGCGCTGCTGCTCGCCGCCCCCTTCGGCGTCCGAGGTCTCGCCGCCGGCGTCGTGCTCGGCAGCCTCGGCCATCTGCTCGTGCAGCTCCCGGCGCTGCGCGCGATCGGCATGCGCTGGACGCCCACGCTCGACTTCGCCTCGCCCGGTGTGCGCGAGGTCGCACGGCTCATGGGCCCGCGCGTCATCGGCCTCGCGGCGGCACAGCTCAACTTCATCATCGTGGTGTTCTTCGCCTCGTATGTATCTGACGAGGCGATCAGCGCGCTCACCTACGCGTTCCTGATCGCCATGCTCCCCGTCGGCGTCGTCGGCATGGCGATCTCGACCGCCGTCTTCCCCACGCTCGCGCAGCAGGCCGCCGCCGAGCAGATGGAGACGCTGCGCGAGTCGGTCGCGCGCAGCCTGCGCCTGATCCTTTTCCTCTCGATCCCGTCGTCGGTCGGCCTCGTGCTGCTCGCGACGCCGGTGGTGCGGCTCACGCTGGAGCGCGGCGCGTTTGACGCGCACTCCACGGCGCTCGTCGCCGCCGCGCTCGTCTGGTACGCGGTCGCCGTCTTCGCGCACTCCGGCATCGAGATCCTCAGTCGAGGCTTCTACGCCGTCGCCGACACGCGCACCCCCGTCGCACTCGCCGTGCTCGCCGTCGTCGTGAACGGCGTGCTCTCCGCCGCGCTCGTCGGCCCCTTCGGCGTCCGAGGGCTCGCCGCCGCGACCTCGGTCGCCGCGATCGTGGAGTTCGCCCTGCTCTTCCGCGCGCTCGCCGGCCGCCTGGGTGAGATGCGAGGCCGCGGCATCAGCAGCTCGATCTACCGCACCCTCGCCGCCTCGATCGTGATGGGCCAGGTGATGGTGCTGCTCGCGCTCGTGCTGCGTGCGCTCGGCACGGACATCGACTCGACCTGGGGCGCGCTCGTGCTCACCGTCGTCGTCGGCCTCGCCGGCCTCGTCTCGTTCATGGTCACCGCCGCCTGGCTGCGCAGCCGCGAGGTCGAGGAGATCCTGCAGCGCCTCGGCGGCTGACGCAGGGCGCGGCACGCGCGAATCGAGGGAGCCCGTGGCGCGCTACGTCGTCCTCCTGCGCGGTATCAACGTCGGCGGCAAGAACAAGCTGCCGATGGCCGACCTCCGCGCCGCCCTCATCGACGAGGGCTTCAGCGACGTCGTCACCTACATCCAGAGCGGCAACGTGCTGCTCTCGTCCTCGAAACGCGCGAAGGCGGTGGGCGATGCGATCGAGGCGATGCTGACGCGTCGCTTCCGCCTCGACAGCGACCTCATCCGCGTGCTCGTGCTCACCCGCGCCCAGCTGGAGGCGGTCGTCGAGCAGCGCCCGAGCGGCTTCGGCGACTCGCCGGACACGTACCACAGCGACGCCATCTTCCTGATGGGCGTCACGGCCACCGAGGCCATGCGCGCCTTCAACCCCCGCGAAGGCGTCGATGCCGTGTGGGCCGGGAAGGGCGTCATCTACTCGCAGCGCCTGAGCGCGGAGCGCACGCGCAGCCGCCTCAGCACGGTCATGTCCTCGCCGCTGTACAAGGCGATGACCATCCGCAACTGGAACACCACAACGAAGCTGCTCGCCATGCTCCGTGCTGAGGACTGAGCCCTATCGGACGATTGATGGCGGAAGATCCGCGTCCTCGCCCGGCGCGCGATACGGCGGCAGCATCTTCCGCGCCTGGTCCATCGTCTCCACATCCAGCAGGCGGAGCACTCGGAGCTGGACAACCCCGCTCTCGTTGACGGCCAGCTCGATCGCCTTCATCGCCGTGGGATCCGGGATCTCGACGATCGCGATCACATCCGCCTCGCTCGTGTCCTCCGGCCAGTAGACCGCGACCAGATCGCCTTTGTAGAGGGCGATCAGCTGTCGGAAGTACTCGGTACGGCGCGCATAGCCCTCGGCGAGCACCCCGCTGAGGGTGAGGTAGTGCGCTTTCAGCATGAACGTGGCCACGGTGTGTCCCTTTCGGTCTCTGCGCCGGTCGCGCCTCGGCCCAGCCTACCGCCCGGAGGTCGTCACGGTGCGCGCGATCCGTTACACTAGACGCGCCCCAACAACCACAAGGGACACCAACAAGCGCACGGTTGCCGTGCGCCGTATTGCGTTGCGTCCGCTCCGACCACGTTCGAGGCGGTGCGGGAGAGGAACAGAACAATGGCGTTTGCCGACCGCGAGCTCATCTGCCGCGACTGCCAGGGCCCCTTCATCTTCACGGCGGGTGAGCAGGAGTTCTACGCGACCAAGGGCCTGCAGCACGACCCCGTGCGCTGCCCCTCCTGCCGCGCGAGCCGCCGCACGATGCGCCCCGAGGAGCGCGACGAGGCCCCGTCCTACGGCGTCTTCGTCTCGTGGGGCGGGCGCACGCCTCGGCAGCTGCACGCGGCGACGTGCCACGAGTGCGGCCAGACGACCGAGATCCCGTTCATGCCGCGCGGCGACCGCCCGGTCTTCTGCTCCAACTGCTACAACGCCGTCCGCGAGCGTCAGGAGGCCGCCGAGGAGGCTGCCGCCGCCCGCCTCGCCGCCCTCGTCGGTGGCACCGCCACCACCGAGGTCGCAGAGGACGAGGACGCCGAGCCCTCCGCGAACGTCGTGGTTCCCGCAGCGGAATAGCCGTAACACTGGATGGGCGTTGTCACCGCGACAACGCCCATCTAGGCTGACACCACTACAGGCGCTGACGGAGACAGTACCTGCGACACCCACGAGGCGAAGCGAGTCCGAGACGGTGCGAGTCGGACGCCTCCGGTCGCAGCGAACATCACTCCCGAGCCGCCGCCCGAACCCTCGCGCGCATCGATGCAGCCGAGGCAGTAGACGCGGCCGGAATGCCCGCCGTTACCGGGGCAGCGCGGTGATTGCCGTGCACTGAGCGGCGTGCTCCCTCGATGCAACGAGGCCGCGCGCAACGCGGGTGGTACCGCGGGCTCGCGACGTGAGTCGTGTACCCCGTCCCGCTTCTCGACCGACCGTATCGAGGAGCGAAGTCCATGCCCTTCCAGCCCGTCGCCTCGCGCGTCTCCTTCCCCGACCTCGAAACCGATGTCCTCGCGTTCTGGCGCGACAGGGACGTGTTCCGACGCAGCGTCTCGGAGCGCCCCGCCGACCGTGTCTTCAACTTCTACGAGGGCCCGCCGACCGCGAACGGCAACCCCGGCATCCACCACGTCCTCGCGCGCGTGTTCAAGGACCTCATCCCGCGCTACCGCACGATGCAGGGCTACCGCGTGCCCCGGAAGGGTGGCTGGGACACCCACGGCCTGCCCGTGGAGCTCGAGGTCGAGAAGCAGCTCGGCCTGAAGTCGAAGCGTGAGATCGAGGCCTACGGCATCGAGGCCTTCAATCAGATGTGCCGCGAGTCCGTCTTCAAGTACACGACCGAGTGGACGCGCATGACGGAGCGCATCGGCTACTGGGTCGACATGGACGCCCCGTACGTCACCTACCACCGCGAGTACGTCGAGTCCTGCTGGTGGATCTTCAAGCGGCTCTGGGACAGCAACCTGATGTTCCGCGACTACCGCGTCACCCCGCACTGCCCGAGGTGTGAGACCTCGCTCTCCTCGCACGAGATCGCGCTGGGCTACAAGGAGGACACTCCCGACCCCAGCGTCACCGTGCTCTTCCGCGCCCCCGCCGAGCTGAACCCGCAGGCCGCCTCGGCACTGCGCCTCGGCGACGGCGTGCCGACCTACATCGTCGCGTGGACGACCACGCCGTGGACGCTGCCCGGCAACGTCGCGCTCGCCGTGAACGCGGACGCCGAGTACGCGCTCATCGAGTACGGCTCCGACCACCCCAGCCAGGGCCGCGTTCGTCTCGTCGTCGCCATGGCCCGCGCCGAGGTCGTCCCCGGCGTCTCGCCCGCCGACCCGGAGACGCGCGACCAGATCGGCGCACGCCCGGTGTGGGGCGATGACACGCGCCTCGTCGGCTCTTTCCCCGGTCGCGACCTCGTCGGCGTGAACTACGAGCCGCTGTACGAGTCGCGCGAGTGGGGCATCGATGCCCTCGCGTTCGTCGATGGCCGCACGCAGCCGCTCGCTCCCGGCGAGGGCCCGAGCCGCCACGTCGTCGCCGCCGACTTCGTCGCGACCGATGACGGCACCGGCATCGTCCACATCGCCCCCGCCTTCGGCGAGGACGACTACGCGCTCGGCCGCGCCGAGGGGCTGCTGTTCCTGCAGCCGGTCGGCCTTGACGGCCGCTTCACGGCGGGGCCGTGGGCGGGCCAGTTCGTGAAGGAGGCCGATCGCGACATCCGCCGCGACCTCCGCAGCCGAGGCGTGCTGCTGCGCGACGAGCAGATTCAGCACACCTACCCGTTCTGCTGGCGCTGCGATACGCCCGTCCTCTACTACGCGAAGCCCTCGTGGTACATCCGCACGACCGCCGTCCGCGACCAGCTGATCGAGGGCAACCAGCGCATCCACTGGGTGCCCGGCCACATCCGCGACGGCCGCTTCGGCGAGTGGCTGGAGGGCAACATCGACTGGGCCGTCTCGCGCGAGCGGTACTGGGGCACGCCCCTCCCGTTCTGGACGTGCGACACCTGCGGCCAGACCGACTGCATCGGCTCCTACGAGGAGCTGCGAGCGCGCTCCGGCGCCGCCGAGGAGATCGCCGACCCGCACCGCCCGTACATCGACGCCGTCACGCTCGCCTGCTCGCAGCCCGGCTGCGCGGGCACCATGACGCGCACCGTTGAGGTTGCCGACGCCTGGTTCGACTCCGGCGCGATGCCCTACGCGCAGTCGCACTTCCCATTCGAGGGCGCCGACGACTTCAACACGCGCTTCCCCGCCGACTTCATCTGCGAGGCCGTCGACCAGACGCGCGGCTGGTTCTACACGCTGCACGCGCTCGCCACGCTGCTCCACCGCACCGAGGACATCGAGTCGTCGATCGCCTACCGCAACGTGATCAGCCTCGGTCACATCCTCGACGGCAACGGCCAGAAGATGTCGAAGTCGCGCGGCAACGTCGTCGACCCGTGGAGCGTGCTCAACGTCCACGGCGCGGACGCGCTGCGCTGGTGTCTCTACACCGCCTCGCCCCCCGGCAACCCGCGCCGCTTCTCCACCGAACTGGTGGGCGAGGTATCGCGCCGCTTCATCTCCACGCTGTGGAACACTTACTCGTTCTTCGTCACCTACGCGAACATCGCGAACTTCGACCCGAACAGCGCGCCGCCGACCGACGCCCAGCGCAGCGACCTCGACCGCTGGGTGCGCAGCGAGCTGCATCGCACCGTGCGCCGCGTCACCGATGCCCTCGAGGCGTACGAGCCTGCCGATGCCGCGCGCCCGATCGGCGACTTCGTGGAGCAGCTCTCGAACTGGTACGTGCGCCGCAGCCGCCGCCGCTTCTGGAAGTCGGACGACTCCGCTGACACGCAGGCCGCGCTCCACACCCTGTACGAATGCCTCACCACCGTCGCGAGGTTGCTCGCGCCGTTCACGCCGTTCCTCGCGGAGTCGCTGTACCGCAACCTCATCGCGGGGCAGGTCGCGGGCGCGGTCGACTCCGTGCACCTCGACCGCTGGCCGCAGGTGGACGAGGCCGCGATCGACGAGCAGCTCTCCGCCGATGTCGCGCTCGTGCAGCGCATGGTCTCGCTCGGTCGCGCCGCGCGGCAGCAGTCCGACCTGCGCGTGCGCCAGCCGCTCGCGGAGGCCGTGCTCGTCCCGCGCACCGATGCCGAGCGCGACGCCCTCACGCGCCTCGCCGACCAGGTCGCCGACGAGCTCAACGTGAAGGCGGTCACCGTCGTCGCGACCGACGAGCGGCTGCGCTACTCGCTGCGGCCCAACCTGCCGGTGCTCGGCCCGCGCTTCGGCGCGGCGCTCGGCCCGCTGCGGCAGGCGATCGGTGCCGCCGACGCCGCCGAGGTCGCGCGCCGCATGCGCGCCGGTGAGCCGCTCGGCATCGGCGACTACGACCTCGCGGCCTCCGACCTCCTCGTGGGCGTCGAGGCCGCCGAGGGCTGGTCCGCCGCCGAGGAGGCGGGCTACGTCGCGCTCGTCGACGCCCGCATCACCGCCGAGCTCGAGTCCGAGGGCCTCGCCCGCGAGATCATCCGCCGTCTGCAGGACCTCCGCCGCGAGGCCGCGCTGGAGGTCACGGATCGCATCCGCGTCGTCTGGCGCGGCGACGCCGTCATCGGCAAGGTCATGGCCGACCACGGCCCCACCATCGCCGAGGAGGTGCTCGCGCGCTCCCTCGACGCCGGCGACGGCCCGGACGCCCCTGCCCCCGCCGGCTTCACCACCGACGTCGACATCGAGGGCCACGCGGTGACGCTCGCCATCGAGAAGGCGTAGCGGCTGCCGATGATCTGATCAGTGCCATGCGCCGTTTTGCGGCGCATGGCACCGCCTGCCACCATGGTTGCATCGAGGTGCACCGATGCCCGGAGAGGAGGACGTCCATGGCCGAGAACATCGACATCAGCAAGCCGACGACCCCACCGGACGACCCGTTCCGCCAGGCAGCGCGCGTGGTGATCGAGATCAACCGCAAGGCGCTGGAGATCCTGAAGGACAAGTAGCCGACGCCATTTGGCCCGACTTCGAACAGGTCGTCGGCGTTCTCTACGAACTCGCCCGCGGCCTCTACGGCTCCGCTGAGCACCCGTTTCCCGCGTTCCACGTTCAGAGCCGCGCGCTGCTCGAGTCTGCGCTCGCGCTCCCGCACCAGCCCTACTACGAGACGTTCTACGACAAGCTCGCCGCCATGGTGCGCTCGATCGCCGCAAACCACGCGCTGGAGGACGGGAACAAGCGCCTCGCCGTGACCGTCCTGCACTCGACGCTGCTCGTGAACGGCTACACGTACCTGTGGAGCGACGACGACGCTGTGGAACTGATGCTGCGATGTGCGTCAGGCGAAACCGATTACGTGTGGCTGGCGGAGTTCATCGAGGTATGGACGGTGATCGGGGAGCCTGTGCCCCTTACACGCGAAGCAGTTGAATCAGCCATCGCCGAGCGACGGCACTTCGCCCAAGATCTGCTGGAGGATGAACCGTTACTGGCCGCGCTGTTCCGCCTGTTTCAGGCGGTCGTGCGTGAGCACGCACGCGGACGCATCGATGAGGCCAGCCTGGCGCTCGTGCTCGAGATGCGCCGTCGCCGAAGCGGGTAGGGTTCGGACTCCCCTCCGGCACCCGTACCCGCCCGCGCCTCGACGTGCTCCCGAGCACCCCCCTATCATCGGCTGACGGCCCTCCCCTGCCGGAACGCACGCCCACCGGATCGCGAGGCGCATGAGCATCTGGGTCGGCCGCTACGCGATCGTCGA
>Ga0172380_10009517_pt1 | contig 10346 bp, 13 predicted proteins | sample Leawe162metaG_FD_119747 | JGI IMG/M metagenome (GOLD analysis project Ga0172380, IMG submission 119747) | Leachate microbial communities from a municipal landfill in Southern Ontario, Canada - Leachate well 162 metaG | ecosystem: Engineered > Solid waste > Landfill > Unclassified | place...
ATCAGGCCACCCATCACCCTCGAGCTATTGGATTCTCAAAAACTCTGCCGGACATCTATTATTTTTCTGCGCCATCGACCTCATCTGGATGTTGGTGCTACAAAGCTATCACTGGTGAAGGCGAAGACGATTATGAGTTTCGATTTCCTGGATATTCGGTTTGGTACGGCCAGGTGTTCACGCTCGACAACCTGGGCGGCATGACGTTGGATTATGACCCAGCACTGTCTGTTGGATTTGACGACCCCGACTATCGCGGTCCAGACTACACGGGAGCAACGGCAAGTATCTGGTTGAACCGCACCGACTTTTACAACTGTCGAAATGATACGGATTGCACCGAACTATCTCACGCCTGGGGATGGACGCTCGATTGGATGACTGGGTTTGGTAGGCCTGAATCAATCGTGATGCGAAAGTCTGATGGTGCTGCATTGCGATGGTCGCACCCGCTGCGGAAGTGGATGTTGTTTGTCGATCCCACTCTGCGCGATGCCGCTTGTCAAATGCGACTACTGCTTAGTTGTGAGAAACTCGGATTCAATTATGGGTTCACATTTCCGAGTGGATATGATCCATGTCCAGATGGTAATCCAGTCGATCCGGTCACCATCCGATTCACGAAGGACATACCACATGATCCTGTTCAACGTGTAGACTATTTGGAATGTGGCTTCCTGCCAGGTAGCGACATGGTACTGACACCAGTGTGTGGAATGCCATCGCCTATGCCAGAGTCTTCCAAATGCGATCCGACGGGTTGGACAATATCATCGGCTTATGGAATAACAACAATCAGCGGTTACTCTGGTGTTGATGAAGAAACGGGGGTGGAGTACACCGTTGTGAGGATAGCTGATGGTGAGTTTGGGGAAGGGAATTATACTCTGCAAGTGCAGTTACACGACGTGGATGATACTTCATACACAGTATCGTTCACAACTGGAAATCTTGTTGATTGTTGTCAATCATATCCAATTGATATTGTGTTGGGTGGATACGCTGCGACGATTCAGCCGTACTGCCCCACACCATGTGATACTGATTGTTGGCTTGTTAGTTTCACACCTCCTGGAGAGTCCACTGTTTACTACATCTGTGTGAAGGATGGGACGTGGTGGAGATATTCTAGTGAGCACATAGTTGTAGATGTTGTTCGTATGCTTGGCGACACTCCAGGTACTTTCAACTACTTTCTCATTCGCAACATATTTGATGCTTACGATGAGACTTATACGAGTGATGTGGCTATCTTTACGGGTGGTTCAAATTGTGATGACGATGTAGAACTTGAAGCTGTTTGTCAATTTCAGCAACCCGGTGGTACATTTCTTGCCGGCACGGCAACAATGACAACCAACGTGCGTTCCTCACATGCTCCCGTGGGAACAGCCAAAACAATCACGATAATTCAAGGCGAATCGTATGAGTTCACAGAAGAGGATTTTGGTTTCACCGATCCCGATGACACACCACCAAACAACTTTGTTGCTGTTCATATCACAACGCTGCCAACGCATGGAACGTTGTACTTGTCGGGTGTTGCTGTTGCAGTGTCCCAGAGAATCACAGTGGCCCAGATAGCAAACTTGACGTACCTAGCTGATGGTGCTGGCGAGCCTTATGCTACATTCACTTTCCAGGTTGAAGACGATGGGGGTTTGTGTCGTGGTGGAGACACAATTGATGAGACACCGAGACTTATCACGTTCAATGTATTTGCCATAAACCACGCTCCAGTTGGAACAAGTCAGACAATAGAAGTGCCGCCATATGCTGAACTTGATGAAGGACTATTCCCAATCACGGTGGCAATGTTTGGATTCACTGATCCCAATGACGACCCGCCAAATAATTTCAAGTCAGTTAGAATCGAAAGTTTGCCGACCAGCGGTAGTTTCTTTGGGATTGTGGAGGAAGGGGACGAGTTTACAGTTGCACAAATAAATGGAGAATTCCTGATATTTGTCCCTGATCCAATTGCTGGTCCAATAAACTCAAGTTTCACGTTCAGGGTCAGGGACGATGGAGGAACAGCCAACGGCGGTGTTGATTTGGATACGGCAGCTAGAACCCTCACGCTTCATAGAACATAGATAGAAAGAGCACTAACATGGGATGTGGACAACGAGCAAACTACAAGGATGCCGGTCTGGTCGCTCAAGATGTTGTGGCTGTTTGCAAGTACAATCTCGCCCAGATGGCCGCCCAATTATCCGAGGCACAGTTAGCAACTCCGCAGTCGGCCGCTCAGCTTGGACGGTGTGCCGTCTGTCTAGCGATTGCGCCGGTCGGATACTGTGGCATTCTAGCGGCCCGTCCCGATCTTAGGGATTGTCAGGCCCGATGGGATGCGTGGCAACAAGTAATTGTAAACGGATGTGATCGTTTTGTAGCAAAAGAACGAATTGCCGAAGTGGTGTCAACCCAGAAGGATATTATTATTATGAGTGAAGAACGACAATTGGCAGAGGCCCCATCTGAGCCGGGAATGTACTGGGCACAAGTGAACCTCCCAAAACCAGTAGCACAACCTGCTGGTAATGTTCCGAGGTTATCAGTGCTACAGACATCATCATCTACTAAGGCATACAATTGCATACTAGTCGTACTAGGTGAAAAGTGGTTGGCTGGTTGGGCCATGCCTATCCCAGAGGTGCAAGGCAGCTTGCTTGGAAATTGGCAGCGAATTGTTGAAGGACAGATTGTTGCTGTTGGACCGAAGGTCGAAGTACCTCACCTGGAGTGATTATGGAATCCAATTGGGAAGACCCTCTCATCATTCTTAATCGACTGAGGGTACAGACGCATTCCTTGAGAAACTTGCTAGCAGGCCATCCAGCATTTCTAATAGGTGGTGGGCCGTCTGCTAACGATTTGCCATTGGAATTGTTGGGCACTCGGGGAATATGGTCCATCTGTGTCAATAATTCCGCAGGTCACCCACGAATCAGACCTCAGGCATTTGTGTGCAGTGACCCACCCAAGAAGTTTAGTCACAGCATCTGGCTTGACCCTGGAATCATGAAGTTCGTACCAAGTCCCAAAATGAATGGTCGTCGTAGTAGGCTGAGGCAACGGAAGGATGGAGTATTTACAGACCTGGCAGAAACTGTAACAGCTATGCCAAACGTCTGGGGTTTCCAGCGAAATAGTTGGTTGTACCCAGATGATCGATTCTTCAGTGATCCTGGTGCCTGTTGGGGCAACCATGAGGCCGGTTCCAAAACCACGGGTCAGCCAAAAACTGTATGTACTATGCTGCTAGCCTTGCGATTGTTGTACTATCTCGGTGCCAGGCGAATATATTTGGTGGGAGTTGATTTTCTAATGACGCCAGAGAGAGGATACAGTTTCAATCAGGGTCGGGACAAAGGAGCCAGCGATTCCAACAATACCATATTTACTACAGTGAATCAGTGGCTAGTTGAAATGATGGCAAATGGAACATTCAGTAGATTTGGATGTGAGGTATACAACTGCTATGAATTTTCAGGTTTGCGTGCGTTTTCATATGTTCCCTTTGAGGATGCCATCGCAGACGCTAGGGGGATAATAGAACAGGTGCCTGATTTGGCTCATTGGTATGATCCTGAGGAGGCCAAGAAGTGAGAACGAATCATGTGGTAGAGGATAAGGTGTGGGGCAAGGTGACCCACCTATTTCAATCAGACTATGCTGCTGTGAGCTACCTGGAAGTCCAGGCTGGATTCCAATGCTCTAGGCACATTCACTATTGGCGTGCCAATCAATTCTCTGTGGTCTCCGGGCGGATAATAGTGGAGGAGTGGGTTGGCGGTCTTCTTCACTCAATAAACCTTAATCCAGGGGAATCCTACACAGTAATCAGTCGTATTCCCCATCGATTTCGAGTGAAGGAAAGTGGCGTGGTGATTGAGGTCTACTGGCCAGATCGCCCGGATGGCAAAGTGTTGTTGGATGATATTGTGAGATTCAATGTGGGAGGGGTTGACGATGGTTCCTGACTTCACTGTGGTATGCGGAGTTGATGCCAAGCACCTGAACCAACTGTCCCTCACATGGCCGACGTGGCGGAGGCACAAGCCAGATTTGCTTTCGCACCGGATGGTGATATTCTACGATCGGGACCAAGTCACTCCCGAAGCAATTCGTGCAGTGGTGGATCATCCACAATTAGACTTAACTCCTTGGCCTATGAAAGGTACAGACTATCATAGTCCCAATGAGGACAAGTGGTCTAATACTCAGCGATACAAGATGTTGGCTGGTTTTGTTCACGTCCCGGCTATGGTGGTTCATACTCCATACTGGCTCAAGCTTGATACAGATGTTGTGGCAACTGGTCAATCTGATTGGATTGATGAACAATGGTTCACTCACACCCCTGCCATTGTTAGTCATCGGTGGGGATTCACAAAGCCTGCTGATCAGATGGTACAACTCGACGAATGGGCTGTTGCAAATCTTGATAAGCTGGAAGGGCTATGGCACACATCGCCATTAGCCATGGAGCCGAAGGAAGGATCCCAACGGTTGGGTCACAAACGAATCATTAGTTGGTGTGGGTTCTTCAATTTGGATTTTACTCGACTTTGCTCTAGGTTTGCCGATGATACTTGTGGTCGATATCAGTTGCCAGTTCCTAGTCAAGATGGATTCATGTGGTATTTAGCCAAGCGTCTGGGTTTGGGAATTGGGAGAGTGAACATGAAGGATCGAGGGTGGCAGCAATGGCACACTTATTTCAACATTCAATTTCATTCAATGGAGGCATTGGACTGTGGCAAGTAGACTACTACGGCGTAGCGGAGTAGCTGTCGGATTGATTGCAGATGTGCTTAACTGGCGTGCAGATGTGATTTATCAAGTTGGGATTGGTAATGAATTCCAGGAAGTAGATGTGCTGAAATCAGAATGGCCAGGAGTTCTGTTTATTGGCTGTGAGCCATGCCCATCTCTTATTGCTGGATTGAGGAAATCGTATCCTGGTGATCTTTATGCTGTGGCAATTTCTAATGTCATTGGCACTCGTTCATTCTATACCAGAAGGCGACATGCTAATGGCTCGTCATTGTACGCTCAAGATAATTCCGATGAATGTGTAGTCCCTGTCGAAACATTGGATCACTTGTTTGGAAAGCCCAAGGGGGATCATGTACTACTGTGGTTGGATTGCGAGGGAAGTGAGCTTGATGCTTTAGATGGGGCCGTCCAATTTATGGCCGGTGTTGAAGTGGTGAATGTAGAAATGACTGCTAATCCAGTCAACCCTGATTGGTGCAGCCCTTTGGAGGTTCATAACTCTTTGACTTTCTCTGGTTTTGTCCGCCAGTGGATTCACACGCAACGCATTACCAGTGGCCAATACGATGCTATATATGTTCGACCTCATTTGTTCAAACCTGAGTATTGTTGTGATCCTGTTCCAAGGAGTTAACCAATGAATCGCGTGTGCTATCTGATGTCTGGTCCTGCACACCTGCCCTATCTGTTGGTGAGTCTTCATACCTTGCGAAAACACTGGGATGGGGAAGTGGTTGTATTTGCTTATCCAGAGTCATTCAACATTGTTAAGCTGATTGCCCAGGATGAGAAGCTAAACATTGAGGTTCAGAAATGGGAGCCAACGTACAAGGAGAAGAACAGCCAATTCATCAACAAGATACTGATGGTCCAGTCGTTCGCCCAGCAAGAGGAGAGTGGGGTTGTTTTGTATCTCGATGCTGACACCACAATTCACGGATGTTTAGACCGACTGTTCGATGGAGCATTGCTGCATGGGTTTGCCGCAACTCAATTCTCTGGTTGGAATACCCTCGGAGGCACCATGCAGAAACGACTGCAATCACTTGCTGACTTCCCAGAGATTGACAAGAGGTATTTGGCTCAAGTGATGGACAACGAATATCCCAGTGTGAATGGTGGTGTGTGGTGCGCCAAACCTGAATCCCAAGTCCTACAAACGTGGTTCGATTGGTCGTGGGCTGCTAGGTCCACATTCATTTGTGATGAGAAGGTACTGCACTTGATGGTGCCCAAATACTCTCCAGAGGAATTGATTGTGTTGCCAGGTCGATTCAACTGCTCACCAAAGTACCAGCCCATAGACCTGGCCAACGAGGATGTGGTGATCTATCACTACCACGGCGACTGCTGTGTGCGTCCCAACAAGTCTTCTCGTGGGTTTGAGGTGTGGTGGGGGTTGTACCAGCATTGCCTACAGAATGGTGTAGGTCATATCAACCGTTGGATGGGGCGAATCAAAGATAACCGATGGATCAACGAAATGATACGTGATGGTGTGGTCAAATGCCACAAGGGAATACCAATCTAACATCAAAGGAAATCACAATGAAATTACACGAGTTCAATTCCTATGACGAATACAAAGCAAAACAGATTCACGGATCACGACGCCGACCCAACAGAAGACCCAGTGCCAACAGCATTGAGTTTGGTCGTATCGTTTCCTATTTGAAGGGTCGGGGAATCCCAACGAAGCGGGGTATTTGTCATGGAGCCAGGTGTGGTACAGAGATCAAGTTGTTCAAGGAAATGATCCCAGAGCTAGAAGAAATTATTGGGACTGACTTGAGCCCTCGTGTTCCCACTGTTATTGAATGGGACTTCCAGGACACCAAGCCCGAGTGGAAAGGGGTCTTTGATTTTGTCTACAGTAATTCGTTTGATCACTCAAGCAAGCCATTGGAATGTCTTCAAACATGGATGAGCCAGTTGAAACCAACTGGACTGCTATTCTTGTGTTGGACATTTTATAGCACCTTGGATGACCGACCAGTGCTGCCCTACCCTGGCGGGGATTGTTTTGGTGCTGCTCTTCATGAGTACATCCAATTGTGCAAGAATGTAGGAACTGTCCTGGAATTGTTCTGGGTCCAGATTGGCCATGGCCAAGTGGTGATTGTGGTAGAGCCAAAAAGAAAGTAGCAAGATGTCAGCAATCATCCGAGTGCTGTGGGGAATGGACTTGGCCCAAAACCAATGGGCCAAGGTATGGAATGGTGATGTGCTGCCCCAAATGAGGAAAATCCAAATTCCTCAATTCGTGTATGTCTATGGCAAATCCAACGCAGACAGGCTGAATCAATTTCATGGGACCAACTTCACGGTAGTGTGTGTGGACAAGGAGGAGTATCCAGATGGGCTGGTTGATTGTGTACGGGGTCGATATCTTGTAGTGCCCTGGCATTATAAATTGCAACTGATTCGACAAGCTATTGCAGATCATGGTGAGGTTATCTATTGTGATTGGGATGTTGACTGCGTCGTGTCAGATTCACAGAAGGCTTTCGATGCCTTGCAAGGACGAGAATTGTACTTGTCTGCATATTTCTACAAGAAAGTCCGACATCCCTATCGACTTCTTGCAAGTGATAAAAGAATAGGAATTTCTGGAAATTGGATGCACTTTCGTGATGTGGATTTTCTCGATGCTGTGATGAGGGAAATGAGTCATTCTAAGCGAGGTCTTAGCAGATGGCACGACGAGATTGCGATGGGTGTTGTGTTAGATCGAGAGTATAAGGGATGGATGGGATGTGAAGAGTGGTTGAGGAAATATGAGTCCCCCATCATGTGCCAACAATCATGTCGATGCCCCTGGAGACCCATAAGCGATGATGGCTTTGTGGTGACAAAGGATACCCCAACACCATTTGTGTGGCATCGAATGTTTGCTCAATGGTCTCACAGAGACTGCAAGTCTCTAGCAATTCCAATCAAAAAGAGCCAAAAATGAAACGACACACCAGAAATCTGATTCGTGTGATCAAGCAGAACATTGGTAATCCAAGTGATGTTATTCGCGGGGTAGAGGTTGGTGTATGGGAAGGAGACAACTCAGCTCAGTTGCTCAAGCATTTGCCTACCATTCAACTATCATGTGTGGATCCTTGGCACCTTGGAGGTGAGCATGATAGTATGCCCAAGTCTGCGAGGGAACTACGGGAGGGAATGAAGAAGTTTCTGGAGGTTACTAGTTTTGCTAAGGATCGTTGCATTACTTTTCCCATGACAAGTGTTAAGGCTGCTGGGCAGTTTCAAGATGCCAGCATAGACTTTGTGTTTCTTGATGCCAATCATTCTTATTCAAGTGTGTTTCAAGATGTTAGGTTATGGCATCCCAAGATTCGACCAGGGGGATTGTTGTGTGGTCACGACTATAATGGTCAAGGTGATCGTCGTGGTGGGTTTGGGGTAAAGCCTGCTGTAGATGAGTTTGTAACCATGCTGAAAAAAGAGCTTCACGTTGAAGGTGGATTGGTTTGGTGGTTCAAAGTTTGAGGACAGAAAACAGAAAGAGAACGAATCATGATAGCATATAGTTTGTTTGAGTTTGCAACAGCTCCAGGAACGGGGGCCTTGTGGATGATTAGATCGTTGTCCCGTGCTGGGTTTGGTTTTGTTCAACCTCACTTGGCTTGCATTCCCTTTCCAAAGAGTAAATCAGATTGTCTTCGTGTATCAATGGTGAGACATCCCTGTGATTGGTTGGGTCACTATTTTAATTCAATCAATTCAACAACTCCTGTCAGAACAGTTGGGAATATAAGGGTTCTTCCCATAGCAGACAATCCTCTGATGTTATTGCCTACGGATAGCTTCTTTCATTTCATTGAAAGTTATCTCGAACAGTGCCCTGGGATTGTAGGAGCTATGTTTGAGTGCTACGATGCTGATTCATATATTAGAGCGGAGGATTTGCCAGAAGCATTCTATCAGTTGATGGATTCGTTGGGTATTTCTCGTTCATTGTATGAATGTCGAATTAGCATACCAGATCTTTATTCTGGGTTGCCAGAATGGGAACCGGAACTGCGGCGTAAAGTTTGTAGGGCAGAATTGAAGATGCTTGAGGATTTTGACTATCACTGCTGAGGTTTAGTATGAGAACAATAGAAGTGGTTTCACATTGCTATGCCAGGGACTTGCCTCACTACGCCCAGTTCCTGGCTTATCAATTGAGTGGATACATAATCAATCCACCAGAACAATGTCGGGTGCTCCCTACTATTTGTTACACAGTTGGCGATCCAGACACGGTGAAGGTACTTGATTGGTTCCAGCACAGTTGTGGGTTGGACATCCATCGGGTTGAATTGCCTCCAAACCGATTATGGCGAAGGGCAATAGGACGAAACATTGCTGCTGCTCAAAGTACGGCTCATCGAGTGTGGTTTTGTGATGTGGACATGGTGATTCATGGCGAGTGCTTGGACCAGTTGGCGGCTATGGCTTGGCCTGCTGGGGCAACCATGATCTATCCCAAGCAAGTTATGATTCACAAAGACCATGCCACTGGAGATCAAGCTGCTCAAGGACCGCTGACAGAATTAAAAAGTATTCAAGTGAATGATTTTACTTTCAAGAATTACCATAGGGCAATTGGTGGGGTTCAGATTGTGGATGGATGGTTTGCCAGGGAGCATGGATACATTCCCAGCTCAAGGAAATACCAAAATCCAGCAACCAGGCCCTTCCCAGATTTCAGGGACGACATTGCCTATCGAGGGTTCTGCCAATCACTAGGCACCATCACACCAGTTGACCTGCCTGGCATTTACCGTCTGCGTCACAGCACCACAACTTATCAATGAGGTTTGGAATCATGCTTGGCTGGATGAAGAAGAAACTGAGGCAATGGCTTGGAATAGCCGAATCACCCAAAACAGATTCTGACATCATCTACTGTTGGGATGTTAAACCAGACAAGACTAGGATCAGTCAGCCCTATCGAATAAGTGGCTTGGCTGGTGGAATTGGATTGATGGCTGTTAGCATGGACGGCACCACTCATCGTTGCATCTACTGCCAGGACGCTGTGGAGCCTGAGGTCTATTGGTCCCACATCAGAAAGCTGCGACCGGAACTAAACTTTGAGTGGGAGGATTTACCTCCACCACAGAAACCCGTATAATAGGGTGTGGAGGAAATTGAAATGGCGACTCTTGCTGAAAATCTGAAGTCTCTAAGGGAAAAGAATAGGTGGTCCCAGCAGCACCTCGCCAATCTTGTCAATATATCGCAGTCACGCATCAGTGAAATCGAGAATGGTCGTGTGGTTTCTCCACGCATTTCAAGGCTTCAGAATCTAGCCACAGCACTGGGGGTTTCCCAGGGGGAACTGTGTGGGGAATCCTTGCCCAATTTGACACCCCCGTAAACCCACCTACGGCCGCCTAGGGCGTGGACATAGCGGTCAGGTATAATGTACCATCCCAGCCCACTTGAGGGCACAGGCGGCGACCATAGGCGGCTGGTTTGGCCCTCTGCCCTACTCTCAGTCTACCAAATGGGGATTCCAGGGCTAAAATCCCCCCTTCCAAGGTATTTTGCAAGAAAAT
>Ga0172380_10009518_pt1 | contig 10346 bp, 14 predicted proteins | sample Leawe162metaG_FD_119747 | JGI IMG/M metagenome (GOLD analysis project Ga0172380, IMG submission 119747) | Leachate microbial communities from a municipal landfill in Southern Ontario, Canada - Leachate well 162 metaG | ecosystem: Engineered > Solid waste > Landfill > Unclassified | place...
AAATCTGGTCTATATTCATTATGTCTTAACCCTCTAATACTTTGTTCAGTCGAGGCAATCGTTATACGTGCTCCATGTTTTTTAAATACTAAAGAACGTGAGCCCCATTCATCGGTTTCTTCTTGAAATGGTCCAAGATCTTTCTTTAAAAGTTCATTGTTTTCAAGTTCACTACGAATATTCATCATGTGTTGTTTTGCTTGTGATTGCGTTTGGCAAAATATGATACAAAACTTTTTTTGTTGTTTTCCAAGTATTGCCCAAATTGGATATGCCGTTGTAATCATTGTCGACTTGCCTGATCCACGAAAAGCGACAATGTAAAGATTTTCGACATCGCTTTTTTCAAGATAATATATTATTTCTTTTTGAAAGTCAGCAGTTTCATACTTCACATAATGAGCATAATAGAAGTGAAAGAAGTATAAAAAACTATCTTTAGTGATTGATGTTCTGATGAGACGATCTTTCATCATTTTATTTACTAAAGATGATTGAATGGTTTTAGTCATGATTTTTTATTAATATTATTAATTGATATTGATTTAGTAATTGCTGCAAGCTTAAGAGCTTGCTTTACTATCTTCGCTTGAGAAGGCGTTAATCTTTCATCATCTTCCTTAGTAGTAATCTCTATCTTGTTCTTATAATTATCGTTTCTGTGCTTTAACCAGAAACTTATAGCTGGCCAGTTTTTCTCTTTGATAAGAGTCAATAATTGTGTCTCGCTCATATCGTTTACCAACGCTACGCCTCTAGCCAAAGATTCATCCATTTTCTTTGCAAAATTGAGATCTTCTTTTCTCCAACGATAAACCGTATTACGCGAAAGATTTGTTTTTTCACAGGCAACTTGAATTATCGGAACCCTCTCTAATTCGGAAAGAAATAAGTCTTGAAATTTATTCTTTTTCATATATCGCTTTATTACCAGTAAATGCTTCGTATCTTTTTACGATAAGGTCACAAAAACGAGGCTCTAAATCACAGCCATAAACACGACGATCCAATTGTTCTCCCGCAAGAAGGGTACTACCCGAACCAAGAAAACTATCTAAAATAATATCCCCGGGCTTCGTACACCTTTTTATAGCCTTTTCATGAAGCTGTGGAGGTTTAGACGTTGCATGCTCTAAGTCCTTCGCTGAGAGCCTTTTTGCAGTCCATACATCAATAAAATTATCTACTTGGTTTAGTAATTCATTGCCTGTTCCAAACTCTTTATTTAATACTTCATTGAGATTAGTAATCGATTCCGCTAAATATGGTCTTCCGCGAACACCGTAAACTACTGGTTCATAAACCTTGTTAAAGGCTACCTTAGGAACAGGGTTTTGATTGTTTTTCAACCATAAGCATACACGCTTATTATCAATTCCTGAATTTCTATATACGTCCTGAATCAAACCAATATATATTTGATCGCACCAATAAAATATATGAATATCTGGATTTGATACCGATAGGGCAGCACTAAGACTATCTTTAATGAATGTCTTGTATTCTTCGAAAGTTCTAGAATCGTTAACATTCCCACCATAATCCTTGTTGCCACCAATTCCGCCATTATAATCTATATTAAGATTGTAAATTGGATCTGAATATATCATTGATGCTTTTTCTTCTCCAAATAATCTCTTTATAGTTTCTGGCTTCGTCGAATCACCACAAATAATTTTATGACAACCTAGGTGGATAATGTCTCCAAGCTTGGTTTTTGGTTTCTTGATTTTCTTAATTTCTTTTTCAACATCAAAAGAATCATCTACTAATTCTTTTTCTTCGTCCCAAAATTTAGCCAATTGTATTTGGTCAAATCCTGCCTCCATAAGAATATCGAGGTCAAATGATTTTAGAGATTCAAAATTCCAGTCTCCACCAAGGGAATTGCTTGCGATAAGATATTGTTTTGCCTCTTTTTCGGTAAGTTGACGATTGGGAATACGAACATCAATTATCTCATTTTCGCGATTAAGAAGCTTTAACGCAGCTATCCTTTGGTGCCCGGCCAATATCTTACCATTAAGATCAATTGCTGGAATTTCGACTAGATTATACTTCTTGAGACTCTTTTTGAGATCCGACATTTGTTTGTCGGTAATGATACGAGGATTAACTTCTTGAGGAATAAGATCGTTAACGCGTTTTTGTACTGTGTGCCAAATAAGTTTTTTCATTTATTTGTTTATTCTACCTATTAATTATTAGAGCGAGGCAAATAAAAAGCCCACCTCGCTCAGAAAGCTTAAAAATCAAATACTTGATTACTAAGCTCTCGATACGAAGTGGGCGCGACTATAAATGTGGGGCACCACTTAGCGTTATTAAATTATCAACATCTTAACTATCCTTACGCCAAACTCTTGTCGAATCCTTTAATTTTCTTTTTTCTTTATTATCCATTTTTCTTTGTGTTTCTTCATCTATTAAAAATGGCGTATTCGGTTGCATTACTAATTCACCGCTATGGATTTTTCTAGTAATTTCATCGGAAAAATTAAGATTAAAATAAACAAGATTGGTTTTTGGATCTATAGATAAGCTAGGGATACCATATACTCTCACTATCTTGGAACATTTTGCATCAGCTGTTTCTTTAGCACGCTCAAAATTTTGAGTCGGCCTTAATCCACGACTATGAAAGGTTACGTCTGTTGATACAAATTCGACTTTTTTTGGTTCCATGCCATTATTATATGTTTTTATAGTTTCAGTGTCAAGTGTGTAAAACTTGTTTACGAAAAAGCTTGCATCATATTGAATGATTTGCTACAATAGACTCATGCACAAAATACAAACATTTTTATTAAATCTTACCAAGCACCAGGACTTAACTAATATGAGCTTACGTCAGATTGCTAAGCTTGCTGGTGTCGAAAATAAGCCACAGATTATTAAACATCACCTACTTCAACTAGAGAAGGCTGGCTTGATTCATATTAACACGGCGAACGGCATTATTAAGCCAATTAGCAGGGGATTTAACCTTAAATCCGCCAAGAGTCTATTCTACTCACTTCCTATCGTAGGAATGGCAAATTGTAGCCCTGCAACAATCTTTGCTGATGAAAGAACTGAAGGATATCTAAAGGTGTCATCTAAAATGTTGCCACGAAAAAAACAAGATCTCTATATTCTTATTGCTGAAGGTCCCTCGATGAATCAAGCTATAGTACGTGAAGATATAACCATTGAAGATGGTGACTTTGTTGTAGTTGATAGTTCCAATAGAAACCCTAGAAATGGAGATATCGTAGTGGCGGTAATTGATAACATGGCTATGATTAAACGCTATAAAGAAGATCGTAAAAATAATCGCATTATACTCGAATCAGAATCAACTGAAACCTTTATGCCAATTTTTATCCATGAAGGTGACGATTTTCTGATTAGTGGAAAGGTCGTAGATGTTATAAAAAAATCTAAATAAAATCAATAAAAAATATGATAGGATTTGATGAATTAAAATCAGTGGCTGGAGTTCTACAAGAAGCGGGAAAGATAGAACAATATAAGCAAATTTTGGAAGTCCAAAAAGAGCTCATAGATATGCAAAAAAACATAGCTGATTTGGAGACCGAAAATAGGATCCTAAAAAATAAATTAGAAATTAAAGAGAATCTAATTTTTGAAAACAACGCTTATTGGCTAAAAAAGGATGATGATTTAAAAGACGGTCCATTCTGTTCTCGTTGTTGGGATGTAGAAAAAAATACAGTAAGAATGACTCCAGATTTAAATAAAGCCTTTCATCGTTGCCCAGAATGTAATAAACTATTTCAGACCGATCCTAATTATAGTCCATCGCCTTACGTACCAAGAAGACCTCAATCTTGTAGATAGCACTTCTTTCAATAATTAAAAAAAATTATGTGGCAAAAAATTAATAAAATCTTTAAATCTTCTTTTAATGTAGTATCTATTCTTGTCGTAATAGCTCTTTGGTCTGGTATTTCATATTATGTGATATCAAACATATCAAAAACATCTCCTAGTGTAGCAAATAACACAGCTACAGATACTTCTAATACCGAAGAATCATCTGAACCAGAAAACTGTAATGTTTACGGAATTAATCTACATGGCGATGTGGTGACCTATAATAGTAATGATGCATATAATGATCAATATGATGTAATACTTGATCAAACCTCAGCTGACGATATAATTTGGGCTGTAAATGAAGCTCAAGATAATGACAAGATAAAAGCAATAATAGTAGAAATAGACTCATATGGAGGTTCTGGTGTAGCCGGAGAAGAGATGATGAGAACCTTTAAACAATCAAAAAAGCCAGTAATAGCTTTTATCCGTAGTGCTGGTCTATCGGCCGCATATTTGGCAGCTACTGGAGCAGAAACTATCTTTGCTTCTAATTTTTCTGATGTTGGAAGTATTGGTGTAACTATGTCCTATTTACAAGAAGCAGAGAAGAACGCAAAAGAAGGTCTATCGTATGTGGATTTGAGTTCGGGAATATACAAAGACACTGGTAACCCTAGTCGTACATTATCTGAAGACGAGAAACAACTTTTAATGCGAGATGTTAAAATAAGTTATGAATATTTTGTAAAACTTGTTTCGGGGAATCGCAATTTAAGTATTGAAAAAGTAAAAAAACTTGCTGATGGTTCTAGTATGATGGGTGAAGCAGCTTTAAAGAATGGACTAATAGATAAAATCGGTATATATCCAGATGTAAAAAACTTCCTTTCCGAAAAAATAGGCACTCCTGCTGAGATTTGTTGGAAAAATTAGAAATAATTAATTATAAGAAATGATTTCAGAAGAAGCATTAAAAGAATTTAAAATAATCTACAAGAAAGAGTTTGATATAGAATTGTCCGATAAAGATGCTTCAGAAAAAGCAACTAAATTATTAAATTTAGTGAGAGCTGTTTATAGGCCTATATTAAAAAACGATTATGAGAAGCTCCAAAAACGTAGAGAAGAAACAAAAGGATAGAGAAGTGGAAGATGATAAAGACTGGGAAGTAAGGTAAAATCTATTAGGATTTTTTAGTTTATTACTTAAGATAGATAAAAAAGTAAATCATCACCTATATAAAATAAATAATAAAAATGGCTAAATATTTAAATATATCAAAACTAGATGCAGCTAAAAGAGAACTTGAAATGGCAATTAGTCTTTTTTTGAGCAATTCCGATATCGTTTGCATCCATTCGTTGACTGCCTCAGCACATAATCTATTAAGAGATTTAGGCAAAAAACAAGGAATTAAATCTTTTACAAAAGATATCGCTGTTGATATGGTAAAACCAGAAAAACGGGATGAATTTAGAAAAACAATAACAAAAGCTGATAATTTTTTTAAGCATGCCGACAGAGATGAGGGAGAGATATTGAAATTCTACTTTAGAGCAACTGAAATTGTATTATGGGATGCTTGTAGAATGTACCACGCTTTGACTAAAGAGTTACCACCATTAATTCAAATTTATAATGCGTGGTTTTATTTTAAAAATCCTGATATGCTCGAAGATGAAAAAGCTCAACAATTATTTAAAAAAGCAACAACCACTTTAGATCAAGAAAATAGAAAACAATTTTTAGATTTATTGCCTTATGCTATACGAGAAAAATCAAAAACCATTACCACGGAACAATTATAGAGAGAAGAAGCAAGATAATAGGGAAGTGGAAGATGATAAAGACTGGGAAGCAAGGCAAAACCTGTTCGGCTTCTTTAGCTTATTGCTCGAAGTAGATAAAAGAGTAAATCCTCAAAATTATATTAATCAAACAAAAAATGAGCGAAGATATTAAAAAAACACCTAAACCAACTGGAGGAGATACAGCCCATATGTTGGTTAGAGCTGGACTATCCGCTATTCCTATTGTCGGCGGACCAGCTGCAGAAATATTCGGAGCAATTATCAACCCACCATTAAGCAAAAGAAGGGAGGAATGGATTGAATCTATTGTGGATGAGTTAGTGAAACTGCAAGAAAAAGTAGAAGGTTTTTCTATAGAGTCTTTATCTCAAAACGATGTTTTTATAACAACAGTTACTCATGCTACACAAATAGCAATTCGCAATCACCAGAAAGAAAAATTGGAAGCACTTAAAAACATTGTTTTAAATGTTGCTAGTGGTAATTCTCCAAACGAAGATTTACAGTTAATGTTTTTAGATTATGTCGACGCATTAACATCCTGGCATCTCCATTTTTTACAACTTTTCCAAGATCCTAGAGCCTATATTATCAAAGAAAAGGGTTCATACTCAGAAATAACAATGGGCGGAGTAAGTTCTCTTTTTAGATTAGTATTCCCAGAAATTGCGAATAATCGCACTTTTTATGAACAAATTACTAGAGATTTGTATAATAGGGGATTAATTAATATAGATCAAAGCGTCTTACACACAACAATGACTGGTCACGGAATTGTCGAAAAAAGAACAACAGAGATAGGTGATCAATTTTTAACTTTTATAAATAATCCTGAACAATAACATTATAAATTAAAATATGAATTATTTTTTACATCATGGTCCTAAGTATGTTTATTTATTAACTGATAATAAGGATCTTTTTGTTAATATTGTTTTAGCGTTCGTAACATTTCTTGCTGTTATTGCTGCGTTTCTTCAAGAGAAAATAAGACGAATGTTTAGTCGGGCAACTTTAGATATGGAAATAAATTTAATTCCTCCTGATTCACATCAAATTGACATAACTAATTCTGACGGATCAAGTCCTCGAAAGTCTATTTATATTAGAATAAAGGTTACTCACATAAAAGGTGCTGCTGGAGAAAATGTTGAAATTATGCCAATCTCATTTAATGAAATAGATGAATTAGGTGTTTCCACTCCTATTACATACTTCCTACCTATCAATTTGGTTTGGAGTCATTTTCAACCAAGAACAAATACTATTCGTGTTCCAGTTGGATTGTTTAGACATTGTGATCTTGGACATGTTATTGAATTGAGACCCCATAACGGTCCAGTACTAATTTTAGATACGATGGTCCAGCCAAATAAAATAAGCGATAATAGAATTCCAAATGTTTTTCATCCAGGAAAATATCAATTTGAATTGTTGTTAAGTGGAGATAATGTTAAAGTTCTAAAAAAGAAATGGGAAATACAAATTATAGATTGGAGTGATACCGAATCAGTCATGCTTAATAACAATTTAATAATTAAAGAAATAAAATAAGTATCGGATATTGAGGGTGAATTTATGCATTTTTGATCAGAGAACTTGCTATACTTAAGTTGGTTGACCCTTTGTCTGAAATATTAGATTAATAATAGTTTATGGTAGTTGATAAAGCATTTAATATAAAAATTGAAACTCAATCTATTCATCCTGAATATACTATAAATTCTGAAAAACAAGAATTAATAGGAGCCACAGGATTATTAAAAGTTTTTGAGTTAAAATCTTCTAATCCTGAAAAGCCTTTCTTTTGGGGACGTTGGGATCCTAAAGCACAAGTAATGGATATTGATATTTATAATGCAGACTCTGATATTATAAAGTATTTTAGAGGTAATAAAAAAGACTGTGGGGGACACCATCCTGATTTAATTGATAAAAACAATAGAACATTTAAAGTATTCATTGTTATATCAGGAGAAAATATTTTTCAAGGTTTTGTCTTTTTCAATATAAATCATACGGCACACTTAGAAACCGCTCATTTCGGACTAACTGGATATCCAGTAGAATTTAAAATAATAAGGGGGCCAGGGAATGAGAATCTTAATAGTGACAAGGACCTGTAATCTTTATATCTAATTTTGTGTCACTTTTGTCACTTTTTAGATAGCTCAAGTCGCGTCGTTATGATAAGATAAAGCTACTTAAATTCTCCTTGTGGGGTATACGTCCTTGGGTTTCGAGCTCGACTTGGCCTGCAAACAGGACAAAGAATCAATTTTAGGGCCATTTAACACCACGTTGAATGGCTCTTTTGCTTGATAGCTCAACACTTCTTGGTCTTGGACTGAAAGGTTCCAAAGTAGCTCATTTGTGATACTATTCTTTTTTTGAGGACTGCCATTTAAGTATTCCTGTTTTGATCGGCTAGCCTCTAAAAAGAGACCCTTCATTCTCTCTAACTTAGCTTCTTCTCTATTCTCTTTTGCCTCGATTTTCCGTAATTCATCTTTTATGGACATCTCCTCCTCCATTAGATCTTTCATTTTAGAGGCGTAAATGTCCTTTGGAGTGGTTTGAGATACGAAACCCTCAAGAAGTATAGACTGCTTCTTCTTGACGTTCTCTAGCTGTTTTAAAAGCCTCTCCTTGGAATCGCTATCTATGCAATTTTTATCTTTTAATTCGGCCTTACTTGCTTCGTAGATAATATTAATCCATTCCTCATCAACCTCAACCTTATCAAACAAAGAAACGATAAAATTATCTAACTTCTCAGAACGCAAATAATGTTTATGCTCTGAACAAGCTCCCTTGCCATTAGTGCAATAATAATAATCGTGTCCTTTCTTCTGGCTAGCAGTTAACATACAACCACACCTAGCACAGATAAATAAACCTCTGAGAGGGAAGAAATGTTTTTCTTTTTTGAAGTGAGCTTTTCTGCTTACAACACTTTGGGCTTTATCAAAAAGATCTTTGGAAATTAATGGTTCGTGATTGCCTGGATAATAACCTCCACATTTAAACATTAGTCCGTAATAAAAAGTATTCTTTAAAAGTTTATCAATATTGCTATTGCTAATACTTAATCCGTTTTTACTTCTCATCCCTTCTTCCTCTATCTTTCTTGTAACTTCTCTAATCGTGTACCTTCCAGTCGAATATAATTCAAAACATCTTTTGACATAGAAAGCTCTCTCCTTATCAATAACTAAAGTTTTTAATTCCTTATCATTTACATAACCCAATGGAGCACAACCAGGCCAACCTCCTTTTTCTAATTTTGCTTTATTTCCTCTTTTAACATTCACACTTAAATCATCAACATACTTTTTAGCAAAACCGAAAAGCAAACTCATCATAAACTTATCGTCAGAATTATTTCTGAAAAACTTTGAAGGTGTCCTAATTTCCTCAATAACTTTTTGGTCTAATAGCCAAATAATTTGACCACCATCAACCGAGTTCCTAGCTAAACGATCAAGGTTCCAACAAAGAATACAATATTCTTCTTTGCTCTTTTGCATAAAGGAAATCATTTCATTGAAAATAGGTCTGCCAGGTTCTTTGGCAGTCTTACTTTCTTTGTAAATTTTAGAAACATAAAAGTTATTAGCCGAAGCGACAGCTAAAAGTTCCTTCTCTTGAGAATCAATAGACAACACTTGTCTATCCTCGGATTCAGTAGATTTTCGACAATAAATTATGTATTTCATAGCTTTAAATTGTCCTCTTTCTTATTAATTTCCAATTGTAGAACGTTTCTAGTGTAAGGGTCAAGCTCTGGAAGTAGATCTGACAATTCTTCATTCCACTCTAATCGAGAATAATAAATATCTGCATCACCGATAAAATCCAATGTTTTTTGATACTTTCTTACCTTATCTTCAGGTCTTGTGCTTACTACTGCTTGAAGAATATGATTAGCTACATAACAGTCATTTGATATAATCGGCTTTAATATTTTTGCGCTAGGAAAGTATTTCCTTTTTCTAAAAAGCCTTGGGTCATCAAGAGCCTTAATTAAATATTTTGACATATACTTTGCTAAGTTATTAGGAGTGCCTTTATATACTGCTTTCATCCAAATAAATCCGTGACCCCAAACATCTCTTGCGATATCATAATTTTTATTACTAAAAGGTAAATTAAATATAAGACAATGATAATGAATCCTTCCACTAATTGGTTGGAATTCTGGAACTGTAATATATTGCAAAATCTTTTCTTTCTTTTTGAATATTCTGTAATTGTAATTTTGCATAAATTTACTAAATATTCGATTTGCTGTTTTTAAATCTTTAATATCTTCATTAAAAGTTAGAGTTAAGAAAACCGAAGGAAACTTTTTTCCATTTTCTTTTTTCCATTCTCCAACATTACAATTAATAAGGTCTGTCATTCTGCGAATAGTTTTCTTACGAGAAGCTAATAAGCTTTCCTCTGTCGGAGGTTTATTTTTTCGTTTCCCCGAATGGGGAGCAATAGTAAATGCTTTACAGAAAAGAAACTTAAAACTTTTGCCACAAATAGTCACTTTTCCGTAATCATCAATGTTGTTATAATTCTGATTAACCATCCTGGTAATCAAGTGTAACCCAATGGGGGCAGGGAGCCCCCATTGGACTTATTCACTTGTCTCATCATCACTAACCAAAGTCAGATAGAAATTAGCAATAGCATGCAAATACTGCTCGGATTTCTCT
>Ga0172380_10009519_pt1 | contig 10346 bp, 10 predicted proteins | sample Leawe162metaG_FD_119747 | JGI IMG/M metagenome (GOLD analysis project Ga0172380, IMG submission 119747) | Leachate microbial communities from a municipal landfill in Southern Ontario, Canada - Leachate well 162 metaG | ecosystem: Engineered > Solid waste > Landfill > Unclassified | place...
AAAGCCAGATCCAGCTTGTCCGCATTGCCGGTGCCCCGCAACGCCAGAACCGCCGATCCATTGGGCAGGGGACAGCTTTCGACCGACAGCGCGTTGATGGGGCTCTCGACCGCATACACGGTATGCGCCCGCGTCAAACGTGCCAGGTCGCTGGTCCATGCAACGCCTTCCTTCTTACCCTGGCACTGCGTCTTCACGCCGCCGTTCAGCGCAGGATCCGCGAACCGCATATCCACCGCCTCGACCTGGCGGGTCTCGATCGAGCGGACGATAAAGGCGGCAGCCGGCCCGCCGTGCCCTGCTTCGTTGGGCGCAATATTGTCGTTGGTCCAGGTATTCCAGCCCAGTGCTTTGAGCTGGATGGCTCTCCTGATAACGGCATCGTCAATACCGCGCCCGGCCAGGTAGGACACCACCGGTTCCGGATTCTCGATGCAACGATCGGCGATGTACTCAGGAATGCTCTTCTGGCTGCGTTTGCCCTTGGCCTGCGGGCTTTGCCGTGGAAGATTGATGCCGTACCAGTCCCCCAGCAGCATGGCGGCATCCATTGGCGACTCGATCTCCGGCCGGCAATACAGCACGAGGTCAATGCAACTGCCGCCGGCGCTTCCATCCGAAGACCAGTCTTTCCATCCTCGAGCGTTGGGAGTTATCGACAGCGACGGCGTCTTGTCGGGATGGTGCGGACTCTGGTAGTTGCCTTTGTCGCCCTTCCTGCGCAGCCCCAAGCGCTCCGCCAGGTTATGCAGATCGATCGACGATTTCAGCGAATCGAAATAGCCGCTTGCGGCCTGCGCAGGAAGGTTGGCGCCCATCAGCCTAGATCCGCTGCCCGCTCAATATTGCGCCAACTGTGGCCTGGAGGATGTCACGGCCTTTGTCATTGCACCCGCGCAGCAGGAAAACAAATCCCATTTCCCGAGGGTTTTGGTGCCACCAGGCGAGCTCATCGGAAAGCGCGTCGGCGGCGCAGTACCACGCCCTGCTCATGGGTTTGTGTGGTGCCTCGGGGTCGCTCAAGGTGGGTGGGAGCAACGGCGCGTGTCCTCGTTGCTGGGCAGCGTAGATCCCGACATTGCGCAAAACGGCAAACATCGCCCGCTCACGCGGTGTGGCTGGAGAAACTTGCGGCAGATCGCGAGTGCAGTAGTGCCCCGTGTATCTCCCAGAGCACCGTTCGGCAAAGCTTGGCTCCCAAGGGTACTGTTGCTGAATGCAAGCGGCGACCTTCTCGACGTGATCAATCTCATCAAGGGAGAGGCGGTGGAGATTTCTCATTATTTTGTCGAGAAATATTTCCTCTTCGCGGGAAATTGGACCACGTCCCAATTCCCAGGCGGCCATGAACGCAGCCTCGATCTGATCTTCCGTGGGCAACGGCGTGGCGGCATCGACTGGTACGGGCTCCGGTGGCGGCCGCCTGATGCAGTGGGTGTGTTCCTGGCCGGAGCGCCAGCCCAGTGTGCGCAAAGCGACGAACAAGGCGTGAATACTCGCCGGGGTCGGCGCGGGCAGGGTGCGGCGAGTGGGCTTCTTGGGTGCAGCGGCGGATTTGCCCTTGACGGGCGTCTTGGTTGTAGACATCGCATTGCTCTCCTGTACAGCGGTCGATAATTTCCGCCGCCCCGATGCCAATCGAGGGTGGGCGGAACCGTGCGGGTTGGCATACCGGGTACAGGATCCGGCGCAGCTTGCGCTGCCCCGCACGGCCCGCCCATAGGAGGGAGTGCCATGACGACGGACGAAAAAATAGCCGCAATGCTGGCGGCCTATCCGCCTGTACTTCGGGATGCCAATCCCGGTTGCGCTTATCTGTGCAACGGCGCCATTCTTGTTCAATCGAGCGGCGTCGTCAAGTTGTAAGAACGATGAACAGACGGTGATTGCTGCCCATGCTCCTTGCCGGCAGCCGAGGCCTTCGATAATGTTGGCATTTCTCATGTATGACCTTTCGGCTCCTCAAGGGGCCATTTTTTTGTCTACGTGCCCTGCAGATATTGCTCTACGAACTTCAGGGTGTTCGGGTTGCTTTCATTCCTCGCTACGCCCTCGGTCGACTGCTGTTCCGGATGGATACCGCAGGATCTGGGGCTGCGCTGGGTGCGATCGTCGCAACCACTTCAGTAACGATCCTGAAGGTATGACCGCACACAATATTCGTGCACTGGCAATACCCTTCTTGAAGCAAATTGGAAAGCTGCGTGCTGCTGCGAACTGCCACCGGGGCATTGCAGTGAGGGCAGGTAATCCTCATTCACCATTCCCCTGAGCTGCTGACTCGCCGATTCGCACGAAGATCGATGGAATGAATATCGATGGGTCTGGCGTCCCGCTGGGAACGATCGTTTCGACGACTTCGGTAATGACCCTGAAGACATGCCCACAGGCCGGGTTCTGGCAAGCGCATTGGCTCTCCCTTGTAAGCCTTGACGCCGCCCTTGAGGTTCGAATCACCGTCATATGCCTGCAGTGAGGGCAGGTGATTCGGATACCTCGCCGTGTACCCGACTCGATCCTGTCAAGCAGATCTTGGTAAGCCGGATTGCCGATCGAGGGGAACGCGACCTGGTCTATGCCACGCCAGCGTCCGTCTTTCTGGTCCGTCGTCATTTTGCTGATCTCATATCGTGTGATTATTGGGCGCCGCGTGAATGCCGATCCGTGGTCGACCCCGGCGCTATTCCAGATCACCCAGTCGGCTACGGCGCTGCGCGCCACGCTCGGATTCAAGGCTGGCGAACTCCTGTCGAACAGCTCGCGCGAGTGCTCTTTCATCCATGCCAGGTGCGGCGTAGACGTGGAAAATGAAGGTGGGACTGGAGCCGCCTCCGGTACCCATCTGGCCGGCTGCGGCAAGGGGCGGCCTGGTATCGATAGCCGGTAAAGCCCCGGCCGCAGTTCCGCTGATCACAATTCCGGCGCCGGCGGCAGTGAGCAGCCGCGCCGCGTTCAATATGGCGCTGAGCGGGCCCATGCGCGCGGCCTCGATACCCTGTTCCAGGCCGGCCATTGTGTATCCGCCGATGCGTTCAAAAACGCGAGACGGCGAATGGATATCGAGTGGCTTTTCGACATAGCCAGGCATCAGCTTCGCCAGCCCTCCGAGCGAGTCCTTTACCCACTTCCAGCCGCTCTTGATGCCGTTTGCCAGGCCTTCCATCATGAAGGCCCCAATCTCCATCAGCTTGGCCGGAAGGGAGCCAAACCAGGTGCTTGTCTCGGCCCACCATGACTTGAATTCGGCGCTCGCAAGATTGAATGCTGCGGTCACCCCGTTCCACACGCTGCCAAAGAATTTGCTGATCGGCTCCCAATACGTGTAGATCAGCAGCGCGCCGGTAATGAGCAGACCCAGCGGATTGGCGAGCATGGCGCGGCCAAGGATCAGCAGACCTTTCGCCACCAGCGGGAACAGCGTGCCGAGCTTCCCGAGCATCGCCGCAACGCCGAAGCCGTGGATATTGAGATACGCCATGGAGAATTTCAGACTCGCCATCGGAATGACGATGGCTGAAAAGGCCACCAACGCGCCGCCAATGGCAAGGGCGGCCAGACCCGTCCACTTCACCACGTGCATCATGCCGGCGGCCAGGGCCGGGTTTTCCTTGGCCCAGGATTGCGTCTTCTCTGCCAGCTCGCCAAGCCATTCGGCCGTAGCGTGCAACTCCGGCGAGATCGATTCACCAAACGCCACCAGGGCGTTGGTGAAGGTGCCCGAGGCGGCGTCCCACAGGTTCGTCAATGTCTTGAGCTGCAGGTTGACGCGTTCCTGTATTGCTGCCTGCGCGGCCATCCTTGCCTGCACACCGCGATAGCCGTCCATTCCTTTTTCGATGATCTTTGAGAGAACTTCGTTTGTCTCTTTGTCATCCCCGTAGAGATCCTTCAAGATCGCGATGCGCTGAACGGTGGTGAAACTCTTGAGCTTGGCCAACTGGCCCATCAGCTTCTCGATGCCGCCGAATTCCCCCTTGCCATTTGTGAAATCAAGTTTGAGGCTGATCCCTTTTTCCTTCATGAGATCGTCGGTGACCTTCTTGATCTTGTCGACATCGAGGGACTTGGCAACCACCTTGCGTATGGCGTTGCCGGCCGATTCGCCGCGCATGCCCGCCTGATCCAGCATGACCACGAAGGGTGCCAGTGCATTGGTGCCCTCCAACCCTTTTCGTTTGATCATGTCCATCACCGGCCCCAGTCCCTTGAAGGCCTCCAGCATGTTGTTGCTATCGACGCCAAGGTAGAACGTGCGCTGAATGGTGTCCATCAGGCCCATCATGTCCTTGTCGGCCGTGCGCGTCGCATCCTGCAACTTGCTGGCGAACTCGGCCGCCGCCGTTGGCGCCATCTTGAGCTGTACCGCGAGATATGCCGTGGCTTCGCCAAGGCCACCAAGCAGCGCCTTCGCCGGCATGCCCTGGCGGATCAGCATGGTCATCATGTCCTGAAAATCGGACGTGGTACCCGGCAGGCGGTTGCCGAGCTTTCCGGCCAGAGCGTTGATCTTCTCGAAATCGTCGGAAACTTTCCCGCCTTTCGTCAGCATCGCGACCTTGAGCTGGGTGGCAGCATCCTCGGCCTTGGCGTAGGCAATGACAGGAATGGCAGCCGCAGCGCTGATGGCCGCGCCGACGCCCAGGGCCTTGGTGCCGGCGCCCGCGAGCTTGTCGCGCATGGCCATCTGTTTATCGAAGTTCGCCTTCGCCGCGTGCATGCGCTGCTGGCGCTTGCCGAGGGCGTCCATTGCCTTGGCCTGATGATCGACGGCGCCGGTTGCCGCGTCGATCTTGGTTTTCAGATCGCGCTGATAGTCAGACACTTTTTTGGTGTCGATCCCCAGCGCCGACATTTCGTGCCGAAGCTGCTGTTTCCTTTCCTGTAGACGGTTGGCGGTGGCAGCCAGATTCCTCGCGTTGTCGGTGGCTTCCTTGAAGGCGCGCTGCATCTTGGCAGTCGGCGCGGCCGTGGCCTCCATCTCCAGGCCCAATTTCTTGACCAGGCCGCGTGCCTTTTCCAGATCCTGCTCGTTGATGCCGATCGATTTGCCCGTGCTTCGCCAGGAGTCGATCAGCTTCTGTTGATCGCTGAGCCCCTTCAGCGCGTCCTTCGCCCCCTTGAGCGCCTTGGCCGTGGCGCTGCTTTCCTTCTGCATGGCCTTGAGCGGGGCTGTCACCTTTTCGACTGCGGAAAATAGCACCTTCAGATTGAGTGTTGCGCTCATTCCTCACCTCCAAAACGTACCCGGGCACGCTCGCGCCAGGCGGACAGTTCCTCGATACTCATTTCCTCCATGGCGGATAGCGGCCAGTGAAAAACAACCGCTATGTCGGCCATGGCATCGTCAATCAGGTTGGGAAGATGCCAGGGGTCTGCGCTTCGTCCAGGACCCGCTGCGGCAGAAAAAAACTTGCAGCCGCCATGCCCGCCTGCAGGAGGTCGGCTGGATCCATGGCATCCACGTCGGCTTCGCTCAGGAAAGGCTCGGAGATGCGCGGCAGGAGCATGGCAATCGCGCTCACGTCCATATCCATGATCGAGCGCAGACTGATACCGCGGAGGGCGCCAGCGTTGGGCTGTCGCAGCGTGACAGTTTCGATCTTGGATTCACCACGGGACAACGGGGATTCAAGGGTGATGGTTTGGGTTTTCATGTTGTGTCTTTCGTTGATAAAGCGTTGGAGAGGGTGAAGACTGGTCAACAGTCGGTGTGCGAGAGCGAAGAGTGATTGCCGTTCCGCTTATTGGCGGCAAGGCATTTGCTGCATGGCTCCCCCGTATCAGGCTCGACACGAACAGCCTTATCGTCCCAGAACTCGGACATCTCGCTGTCCTTGATGTTGGTGACATTCAGCATCGGCAGGCCGGCCGACAGGAGCCACGCTTGAACCTGCCGATGCTGCGTTTCCGCGCGTGCAGTGAAGATCACCACCTCGCGACCTGCCTCGGTCCATTTCTTGACACGATCCACCATGTCTCGAATCGGTGCGCCGATGCCGCCACCTGTCGTTTGCTTTGCCAGCGTTCCATCCAGATCTACTGCAATGATCTTTAGCATGACACTTCCTTTCTTGAGAAAACTCGGGTTTGTCGTTATGACGCATTGAGGCTGCAGCCTTCACAGGCCGCATTTGCCTCCGGCGTCTGCTTCTAGCAGTCCGTCCCGATCGGGACGGACAAGGACTTTCCAGACCCGTCGCTGAATCGTTTGATGTTTCCGAGATCGCCGCGGCTGAGGGTCAGAACGCCGGTGAATTTCTTTCCGCACGACTGGTTGAGACACTGGAAGGCAAATTCCTGGCTCTCAGCGGTATGACCAGCCTGGCCTAGCTGAGTCGAGTGGGTGCCGCAATGGGGACATGCAATATTCATTTTTCAATACTCATGAAGGATTGAGGAATTGCTAGGTCGGACTGGTCTTAGGGGCTGCCTTCGCCTTCACGCCAGCCATCTTCCACGAGGCCGGTGTACCCATACCGAGATCACCCACATTGAATGGAACATTGAGCGGCACTGGGAGCATTTGCGCCATGTAATGTTCGTCCAAGCCGCGGTAAAACCTGGCGATGCGGGTATTGACATCCGAGAGAACGAAGCTCTCTGCGGAATCAAATCCCCCCTCAAACCAGTCCCTTTCCCCCACGATCGGGCGCCTTTCCTGAAACGCAGTAACCCTCGCGTACATCGCCATGAAGAGGGTATTCGCGGCCCCAATGGCGGCGGCCAACATGTTTTCGGAAATTAGTTCAGCCGCCACTGCGCGTGCCGCTCTGTATTGGTTGGCGGCCTGCTCTGCCCGCATCTTGGCTTCCGCGAGAGAAGCGCTGCATTCATTGGAGAGAAACAGGTAGTTCTCGTGCATCTCTAGGCTCTCGCGCATTTCGGCCCGTAGAGTAATCAGTTCCTTGTGGCTGTTCTCATAGGGTTCGCGAAGAGTTGCCCGGATTTTGTCATTCACGATGCGTGACTCGTCGGCGGAACTTGCAGCCTCGTCGACAAACATCTGGTGCTTGGAACTGATCTCTTCGTAGCGACCCTTGACCCGCTCGAATTCAGCCTTGGCTGTCGCCAAGGCTTCGAGCGCTGCCTTTTCATCGTCCCGAATTCCAGGCACGTACTCGGGCATCAGTTGAGTAAATTGGATGTTGGCGTTGGCGTCTTTCATTTCGTATGGATCTCCAAGGTTAGAAGGGGCGAAAGCTAGTAGTCACCCCGATAGCGACTGCTCGATATGTGCGGCCGGTCAGAATCGCTGCTGCCGGCCCCACGCCGGCGCCCATGCCGACACCCAAGCCGATCGACGATCGCCTCACAGCGGCCCGTTTTGAGGCTGCAATACGCATTCCGACGCCCCTGGCGCTGTCGGCGTGCCTCCACCCGTACCCCCAGCGCGCGGTCAGGCCCCCGCCTCGCCTGCCCGCTTTACGGGTCGCGATTGATGCACGTGCACGGGAGAGGGAAAGGGCCGACAGGCGCGGCGAGGCGGGGCATTGGATGGCATCAGGAATGCTTGCGATTTCGTGCACTCTGGAAATGCACTTTGCTGCAGCGCTTGTTGCCTGCGTCAACTGAGTAGGAGAGGACATGGTGAGCACGCCTCAGGAAGCGGCCAGCGGCTGCTGCGGCTTACCCGATGCCGTCGCTTGCTCGATCAAGGCACGGATGCTTTCAACCGGCCATGCCGTCGTTCTGGGGGAGAGTTTGACCGGAAGCGGATAGCGGCCAGACTTGACACCGGCCCACCAGGTTGATTTGCTTACCGGAAAGACAGAAAGGATTGTCGGAAGCCGGACAAATCCAGTATCAGGAAGCTGGGGTGCTCCAATTGCCTTGTGTTGAACGGCGGTCGCCATGCTCGGTCCTCACTGGACTGTTGTTCATGGCTGCATGATGGCGGGGGGCTTATTCCCTGCAAGCTCCTTTGGGAAAGAGCGGAAATCGTTGCTGGACAAGCCGTTTCGGCACGGGAAGCTAAGGGAACCGCAGGGAATCCCTAATTCCCCGCATTTACTGTTTTTCTATTGCGGCCGCCAGGTCTCCCGAAAGACTGATTCCGCAGTGAGAGCTTCTTTTCCACCACGCTTCCTGATGCCCTCATTTTCCAATTGCTTCGCCACCATTTCCGAAATCTTCGTCTTGGTCTTGGGCCGAGGATTGCCCTTTTCTCTTTCCACAATGCCAGTCCAAATTTCGCGTGCACGAGGTATCCACCCCTGCGATGATGGCATGCCTTTAGAGGCGGCAGTACCCGGCGCGGCGCGAAGCCTTTCGGGCACAGGAACCCCCATTTCGTGCAGCCACTGCCTCGCATCCTCAAGTTTCACCACCAGCCTACTATCAGGAAGACTCTCTGCGTGGCCCATGAGTGTGTCATTGGTATTGCACCAAGTCTGTATGACAGGAAATTCATTGAGGGGCGCCAGCGTCGGTAACATCCGCACAACTAACTTGCCGCTGCGGATGTATTGTTTGGCATGACGCAGCAGGACGCGGTAGCTGGCATAAAACTCCATGTCGCCCTGGAGCATTTCTGACCGGGTATGAACTCGCGCATTTTCACGAAGCTCGCCGCCGGCAGAAATCTCCAGTAAGGCATCCAGCGGGATGGCACCATGCTTTTCTGCCCGCTTAAAGAACGTCTTCCTTTTTTCCACCTGATCGCGGAACGCAGCAACCGCTGCCTCAGCTTCAGCCTTCAATTCATCGAGTTTCTTCACATACTCTGGATTGGAATTCACCGTTTCCATTCGCGCCCCCTATCTGCGCCCCTAGTTCAGGAGCCGCGCCAGCCACGGCAGGGAAACCATGGTTTTCGCCCCGTCGGGCTAGGCGCGGCGTAACCTCTATGCCGCTTGACTATGCAGCGATACCACTTTTGCGCCCGCCTTGAGCTTGTCGAGATAATCTGCCCAGCCCTGCATCATCGCCTTGCGCTCCGGCAAATATTCCGCCCGGTTGTAGGCGGCGCGAACCGCGTTGCGCTCGGCATGGGCAAGCTGCTTCTCTATTACGTCATGCCGGAAGCCCATCTCGTTCAACAGCGTGCTGGCAGTAGATCGGAAGCCATGTCCGGTCATTCGCCCCTTGTAGCCCATCCTGGCCAAGGCGTAGACCACCGTGTTCTCGCTGATGGGTCGGTCGCGATTCGTCGCCGATGGGAACACCAGGCGGCCGGTCCCGGTCAAGGGGCGTAGATCCTCCAATGCGGCCAAGACTTGACGGGACAAGGGCACGATGTGGGCTTCCCCCATCTTCATCACTTCCGCGGGGATTCGCCACAGCGACGCGGCGACATCGATCTGACTCCATTCTGCGAACCGCACTTCCTTGGTCCGCTGAAAGGTCAAGGCCAGTAACAACATGGCGGTCTTCGTCACCACCTCTCCACGGTAGGCGTCGATATCTCGCAACAGTTGAGCGAATTCGGCGGGGTCGGTGATGGCGGCGTAATGTTCCTGCTTCACCGTCGCCAATGCGCCCTTGAGGCTGGGCATCGGGTCATAGACGGCCCGGCCGGTCGCCACGGCATAGCGATAGATCGCCCCGCAGTGTTGTTGGATTCTGTGGGCCATGTCGACGGTGCCCCTCTTCTCGATCGCTCGCAGCAGAGACAGCATGTCGGGCGCCGCCAGATCGGCAATGGGCCGGGAGCCGATGCCAGGGAATGCATGACGCTCCAGGGCAGCCTTTGTCTTTCCGGCATAGAGATCGGTCCACTCCCGGCCTTTGGTCGCCATCCATTCCCGACCAATAGCCTCGAAGGTGTTGGTGCCGGCCTCGGCTTTCGCGCTCTTCTCGGCTTTGCGCGACTCACTGGGGTCTACGCCGGCCGCCAGCAGCTTGCGCGCTGCATCGCGGCGATCACGGGCGTCCCGCAGGCTGACTTCAGGGTACGCACCCAAGGCAAGCCGCTTCTCTTTTCCATCGAACCGGTACTTGAGGCGCCAGAGTTTTCCACCTGCAGGGGAAACCTCGATGTACATGCCCCCGCCATCGAAGAGACGGACGGGCTTGTTGCCTGGCCTGGCGTTGCGAATTGCGGTATCGGTCAGCGACATATTGGGGGCATCCCATCCGGAGGTATGCAGAATGCCCCGGAATATGCCCCCCAATGCCCCCGGATGTCAATGGACCAACTCGGACAACATAGGCAAGAAAAAACCCGCAAAGTGTTACACAGTGCGGGTTTTTAGGACATCTCCGGATCTCCCCGGATTGATAACTGGTGGGTGCTGACGGGGTCGAACCGCCGACATTCTGCGTGTAAGGCAGACGCTCTACCAACTGAGCTAAGCACCCGCTGAACGGTCGCTGCCCACAGAGGGCAAGCGGCCGCAATTCTATCA
>Ga0172380_10009521_pt1 | contig 10341 bp, 9 predicted proteins | sample Leawe162metaG_FD_119747 | JGI IMG/M metagenome (GOLD analysis project Ga0172380, IMG submission 119747) | Leachate microbial communities from a municipal landfill in Southern Ontario, Canada - Leachate well 162 metaG | ecosystem: Engineered > Solid waste > Landfill > Unclassified | place...
AGCCTAGCCCCCGACCTTCAACAGGACCAGTATTTTCGATATTGCAAATGCTCAACATCGGAAACACTTATACTGTGCATCTCGAATATCTGCGCCTGTTCAGCGCCGTCGCGCGCAGTCGGAGCCTCAGCGAGGGCGCCCGCCAGCTCGGCTACAGCCAGTCAGCCGCCAGCCAGGCGATCGCCCAGCTCGAGCAGCACCTGCACGCCCCGTTGCTCGACCGTTCGCAGCGTCCGCTCGCCCTGACCACGGCCGGGCAGCGCCTGCAGAGCGGCATCGCCCCCCTGCTCAGCGGTTGGGATCGGCTGGTGGCGACACTGCAGCCGGAAGGCGGTGGCGTCTCCGGCACGGTGACGGTGGCGGCGATCCACAGCCTCGGCCTGCACTTGCTGGTCGGTCATGTCCAGCTGTTCTCCAGCGAGCATCCGGCGGTGCGCGTGCGCACTCAGCATCTGCGCCATGACGAGGTGGTGCGGCAGGTCAAGGAGCGCCGCGTCGACCTCGGCATCCTTTCCTACCCGCCGACCCTGCGCGGCATCGAGTCCATCCATCTGCGCGACGAGGCCCTGGTCGTCGTCTGCCATCCCTCGCACCGCCTGGTGCCCAAGCGCCGCCTGCGCATGCGTGATCTCGCCGGTCAACGCTTCGTCGCCTTCGACCGCGATCTGCCGATCCGCCGCGCCATCGACGAGGCCCTGCGCCAGGCCGGCGTCGAGGTCGAGATGACGATGGAACTCGACAACGTCGAAAGCATGAAGCAGGCGGTGCTGGGCAACTGCGGCATCGCCATCCTGCCCGAGCCGACCGTGCTACGTGAGACGCTCGGACGGCTGCTGGTGGCGCTGCCGGTGGAGGACGCCACGCTGAGCCGGCCCGTGGCCATCCTGCGCCGACAGTCCGTGCATGATCCGGCGATCGACGCCTTCGTCGCCTTCCTTCACGCCAGCATGCACCAGCAGGCCACCAATCCCGTCACCGCGCCGATCGCACCCGTCCGCTACGGGCGCACCCCCTCGCAGTACGAATGACCTACCACCGCCTGACCACCGGCATCACCGGCCTCGACGAGACGATCAAGGGCCTGGCGCTTGGCGACAACGTCGTCTGGCGGGTCGGCGACATCGCCGACTACCGCCGCTTCGTCAAGCCGTTCGCCCAGGCGGCGCAGGCCGCCGGCGCCCATCTCGTCTACATCCGCTTCGCCAGCCACGCCCCGCTGCTCGATGCCACTGATGGCGCCGAGACGGTGGTGCTGCAGCCGCACGACGGCTTCGAGGTCTTCGTCGCCGCCATCCACCGGGTCATCGAACGCGCCGGCCGCGGCGCCTACTACGTCTTCGACTGCCTCTCCGACCTGGTCGTCGACTGGTATTCCGACCAGATGCTCGGCAATTTCTTCAAACTGACCTGCCCCTACCTCTACGACCTGCGCACGCTCACCTACTTCGCCATCCTGCGCAACACCCACTCGTCGCGCGCGGTCGACCCGATCTTCTCCACCACCCAGCTCTTCCTCGACGTGTTCAACCACCAGGAGCGGATCTATGTGCGTCCGATCAAGGTGCAGCACCGCTTCGCCCAGACCATGGACATGCTCCACGTCTGGGAGGGCGAGCGCTTCGACCGGGTGACGCGCAGCGACATCATCAGCAGCATCCTGCATGAGGCCAACCTGCACCGCGGACTGCACGCCACCCTCGATGCCGGACCGTGGGACCGCGCCTTCCTCGCCGCCGATGCGACCCTCGAACGCACGCGCCGTGATGGCCGCGACGACGAGGCGCTGCGCCCGATCCTGCGCCGGCTGCTGCGCATGATCCTCTCGCGCGATCCCGGCATGCTCGCCCTGGCCGAGCGCCATGTCACCGTCGAGGACGTCCTCGACATCCGCCAGCGCATGATCGGCACCGGACTGGTCGGCGGCAAGGCGGCGGGCATGCTGGTGGCCCGCGCCATTCTGCGCAGCCGCGACCCGGCGATCGCCGCGCACCTCGAGGCGCACGACTCCTACTACGTCGGCGCCGATGTCTTCTACACCTACCTGGTCGACAACGGGGTGTGGTGGGTGCGGCAGAAGCAGCGCGATCCGCAGACCTTCCTCGAAGGCGCCGATCAGGCACGGCAGAACATCCTCACCGGCGCGTTCCCGCCGCACATCCTGCGGCAGTTCGACGCCATGCTCGACTACTTCGGGCAGTCGCCGATCATCGTCCGCTCCAGCTCGCTGCTCGAGGACAATTTCGGCAACAGCTTCGCCGGCAAGTACGACAGCGTCTTCTGCGCCAACCAGGGCCCGCGCGAACGCCGACGCGACGACTTCCTCGCGGCGGTGCGCGCGGTCTACACCAGCAGCATGTCGGAGGAAGCGCTGCGCTACCGCGCCCAACGCGGCCTGCTCGGCCAGGACGAGCAGATGGCCCTGCTGGTCATGCGCGTCTCGGGTTCGTCGCACGGCAACTGCTACTATCCGCACATGGCCGGGGTCGGCTTCAGCTGGAACCCGTACGCCTGGAGCGAGGACATCGATCCGGCCGCCGGCGTCGTCCGCCTGGTCTTCGGCCTGGGTACGCGCGCGGTCGACCGTTCCGACGACGACTACACCCGCGTCGTGGCGCTGAACGCGCCGCATCGCCGCCCGGAAGCCAACTTCGACGAGGTCCGCCACTACGCCCAGCGCCGCGTCGACTTCCTCGACCTGGAGGCCAACCAGCTGATCTCCGGCTCGTTCGACGAGGTGTTCAGGCGCAGCCCGGACGTGCCCACCGGACTGTTCATCTCCAGCGGCGAGGTCGCCGACGGACGCCCGGCGGCACCGGTGCTGACCTTCGATGGCGTGCTCTCGGACACCTCCCTGGTCGCCGATCTGCGTCGCGCCCTCGGTCTGCTGCAGGACAGCTACGGTGTGCCGGTCGACATCGAGTTTACCGCCAACTTCCTGCCCGATCGCAGCTACTTCTTCAATCTCGTGCAGTGCCGTCCCCTGCCGGTGACGATGGCGGGCGTCGACGAGGAGCTCGATGCCGGCCGCGATGGCGAGGCGATCATCACCGCACGCGGAGCGGTGATCGGACACAGCCGCATCGTCCCGATCGACCGCTTCATCTACGTCACCCCGTCGCTCTACGGCCACCTGCCGGTGGCGCAGCGCTACGAGGTCGCCCGCGTGCTCAGCCGGATCAACCACCTGCCAGCCGCCGGCACGACCATGCTGCTGGGACCCGGACGCTGGGGTACCAGCACCCCGTCGCTGGGCATCCCGGTGCGCTTCCAGGAGATCAGCCGGGTGTCGGTGCTGTGCGAGATCGTCTGCATGCACGAGGGCCTGGTTCCAGACGTCTCGCTCGGCACGCACTTCCTCAACGAGCTGATCGAGGAGAACATCCTCTATCTCGCGCTGTTCCCCGACCGCGGCGCCAACCATCTCGACGAGCAGTTCTTCCGCGACGCCCCCAACCTGCTGCCGGCGCTGCTGCCCGACGATGCCAGATGGGCCGACCTGATCCGCGTCGTCGAGCCGGCGCGCGCCGGCCTCGGCTCGGTCATCCTGCGCGCCAATGCCCGCGAACAGCGCGTCATCTGCTGCTGGCGGCACGGCGAAACCTCCAAGAATCCCTGACCAGGACCCCACATGCACCGCATCATCGCCAATCAGCAGCTCGCCCCGGCCGTCCATCGGCTGGTCATCGAGGCCCCGCTCATCGCCAAGGTGCGCAAGCCCGGCCAGTTCGTCATCGTGCGCCTCGACCAGGGCCATGAGCGCATCCCCCTGACCATCGCCGACGGCGATGCCGCGGCCGGCACCATCACCCTGGTCATCCAGGCGATGGGGCACAGCACCAAGGCGATCGTGGCGATGCCGGTCGGCGGGGCGATCCGCGACGTCGCCGGGCCGCTCGGCGCACCGACCCACCTGATGGAGAAGGGCTTCGCGGTCTGCGTCGGCGGCGGCGTCGGCACGGCGGTGGTCCATCCCATCGCCCAGGCCCTGCACCGCGCCGGCGTGCGCGTCATCTCGATCATCGGCGGGCGCAACCGCCCACTGGTCATCTACCACGACGAGCTGTCGCGCCTCGGCGAGGTGCGGGTGTGCACCGATGACGGCTCATGGGGCCGCAAGGGCCTGGTCACCGACGAGCTGAAGGACCTCTGCGCAGCCGAGCGCCCGGACATCATCTACGCGGTCGGCCCGGTGCCGATGATGGCGGCGGTCTGCGCCACGACCAAGCCGATGGCCATCCCGACGGTGGTCTCGCTCAATCCGGTGATGGTCGACGGCACCGGCATGTGCGGCGGCTGCCGCGTCACCGTCGGCGGGCAGGTGCGCTTCGCCTGCGTCGACGGCCCGGAGTTCGATGGCCACCAGGTCGACTTCGGCGAGCTGCGCAGCCGCCTCGGCACCTACAAGATGTTCGAGTCCCAGCCGTGCGACGATGGCTCGTGCAAGGCGCGCCGCGCCGCCGACCAGATCACCCAGCAGCAGCAGCAGTAAGGAACAGCCGATGCCAATGTCCCCCAAGGAACGCATGGCCATCCAGCGCCAGGCCGTCCCGGCCCAGGATGCGCTGGCCCGCGCGGCGAACTTCAACGAGGTCAACCTCGGCTTCACCACCGCCCTGGCCCAATTGGAGGCCGAGCGCTGCCTGCAGTGCAAGAACGCCAAATGCATCACCGGCTGCCCGGTGGCGGTCGACATCCCCAAGTTCATCGACTTCGTCGCCAAGGGCGATCTGAAGTCCGCCGCCGCCTCGCTGATGGCCGACAACTGCCTGCCCGCCGTCACCGGCCGGGTCTGTCCGCAGGAGTCGCAGTGCGAGGCGCAGTGTGTGCGCGGGATCAAGGGCGCCTCGGTGGCGGTCGGTGCGCTCGAACGCTTCGTCGCTGACTGGGCGCGCGAAAACGACGCTGCCGACAGCGCCTGCGCCCCCGCCACCGGCCGCAAGGTCGCCGTGGTCGGTTCCGGTCCGGGCGGCCTCACCGCCGCCGGCGAACTCGCCCGCCTCGGCCATGCCGTCACTGTCTTCGAGGCCTTCCACACCCCGGGCGGCGTGCTGGTCTACGGCATCCCCGAGTTCCGCCTGCCCAAGGCCATCGTCGCCAACGAGGTCGAGCGCCTGCAGCGCCTCGGCGTCAAGCTGGAGCTCAACGCCATCGTCGGCCGGCTCTACACCATCGCCGACCTGCGCCGCGATTTCGATGCCGTGTTCATCGCCGTCGGCGCCGGCCTGCCGCAGTTCATGAACGTCCCGGGCGAGAACCTCAAGGGCGTCTACTCGGCCAACGAGTACCTCACCCGCGTCAACCTGATGGGCGCCTGGGATCCGTCCTCGCGCACGCCCATCCTCAAGGGCAAGCGCGTGGTCGTGGTCGGCGGCGGCAACGTCGCCATGGACGCGGTGCGTACCGGCAAGCGCCTCGGCGCCACCGACGCGGTGATCGCCTACCGTCGCGGCAAGGAGGAGCTGCCCGCCCGCCTCGAGGAGATCCACCACGCCGAGGAGGAGGGCATCCGCTTCGAACTGCTCGTCGCCCCGCTGAAGGTCCTCGGCAACGCCGAGGGCTGGGTCTGCGGCATCGAATGCCAGCGCATGCGCCTGGGCGAACCCGACGCCTCCGGCCGACGCAAACCCGAGCCGCTGCCGGGCAGCGAGTTCACCATCGACTGCGACCTGGTGGTCAGCGCCATCGGCACCCGCGCCAACCCCCTGCTGACCCAGACCTGCCCCGACCTCAAGCTCAACAAGTGGGGCAACATCGTCGTCGACCAGGACCTCATGTCGTCGATCCCCGGCGTCTTCGCCGGCGGCGACATCGTGCGCGGAGCGGCCACCGTCATCCTCGCCATGGGCGACGGCAAGACCGCGGCCAAACGCATCGACGCCTGGCTCAGGCGCTGAGCGGCGATTCGACCGGGTGAGGCGCGGGCGCCTGCGTGGCGCTGCGGGCCGCGACCATGGCGCAGATTTCACGGTGCCGCTCCCCGGCCCGGCGGTGCGACAGCCAGAAGGCCAGGCGCGTGCGCGTGCGCCGTCCGATGATCGAGACGACGGCGAAAGGGCGGAGGAAGGCCAGCGCCCCGAGGACGAAGGGCATGCCGGCGATGAGGAATATCCACAGGCCGGCCTCGCCACCGTCGCGCTGCTGGCTGACCGCCAGGGCGATGAAAGCCATGGTCGCGGCGACCGAGAGCATGCCCCAGAAGCCGATCCAGCTGCAGCGGTGGTGCAGCGTCACCAGCACGACGTCATCGAGGAAGATGCGCCGGCGTGCGATGTGCCAGCCGTCGTGCTCGTCGACCTCGATCGCCTCGCTGGTGGCGTAGACGCGGCAGCGGCTGCCGGCGCCGATCCACCCGCCGAGGCCCTTGCGTGCAGTGGCCATCAGCGGAACGCCTTGGTCAGGAGGGCGAGCAGCAGGCCGCCCCAGATGAGGATGGCGGCCGCACCGCAGAGCATGCCGACGGTCAACCGCCAGCCGAACAGGCGTTCGTTCATGCTCCGCTCGGCGGCGCGTCCTCGCCAGCCCGCCCAGATCGCCACCGGCGCCAGCAGGATGCCGAACATCGGGAAGAGCAGGGACCCGATGCCGTAGCCGAGGGACTGGCCACCGTAGTTGCGGATCAGGTTACGCGCGCTGGGCAGCTCGCCCGACGCCGCCAGACGGTCGAAGCACGACGGGCACAGGGTGCGTCCGTCGGCATTGATGCGGCACAGTTCGCAGGCGAAGCCACCGCAGCGCTCGCACGAGGCGACGGCGGCGTTGCGCGCATGCTTGACGCAGGCGGCGGCCCCGGCGCTGGCGGGCAGCGGCACCGGTCCAGCCTCGGGATGCGGCTCGAAGCGGACATAGCTGAACTGCTGTCGGCACGAGTGGCAGACGGTGGCGCCGGAACCGGCGGCGATGGCCATGTGCTTGCCGCAGCGCGGACAGCAGGGGACCGGCAGTGCACCGGCCTTCAACATCTTCCCCGCCATCAGTTGTTGCGCACCACGCGGGTACGGGCGATGCGGTCGTGCAGGGTGGCGCGCTCCTTGGAGAAAATGAACAACGGATCGATCAAGCCGAGGATCTGCGTCGCACTCATGATCGTGCGCGAGAAGGCGCGCGTCCAGGGCTGCATGCCGGTGAGCGGGGTACCATCGGCGTTCACCACCTTGGCTCTGATCGCCATCTTGCCGATGGTCTGACCGCGGGCGGCAAGCATGGCCCCCTCGTAGATGCCCGGAAGGATGATGCTGAGAATGGTGAGGAGGACATTGAATCCGCTTTTGGACTGCTCGGGATCGGTGAAGTTGATCAAACCCAGGGCGAAGGCCAAACCGAAGAACGGTACGCCGACGATGATGCCATCGAGGATGGCGGCGCCGAGTCGCGCGCCCGCACCAGCCAGATCGAGTTCGCCGGCGGTGCCCGAGCGGATATCCATGACCCGTTCGTTCTTGCAGCCGGCGCAGACCACCGCCCCCTGCAGCGAGATGAGGCAGTCCTGGCAGAAGTCCTTGCCGCACTTCGAACAGCGGTCGAGTCCGGTGATGACGTCTGGATGGTTGATGCAGGCCATGGCGGTTCCCGGGAGTGGTTGGTGTGAGGCGGGAATATCGCTGTTCCGCATCGCCGATGCAAGTGCGGTCCGTGTCCTGGTATCAGGACGCCTTCGACGCCATCAGGGCGACAACACCGCGCACCACGTTCTCGCCGCTGATCCCCTCCTCCTCGATGCCCAGGCGCAGCCGCAGATCGGCCGCCACCTCCTCGAAGAGGTCGTAGCGCACCTGCGGTTCGAGACCCTCGGCGCGCAGGCACAGGGTGGCGAGGAACTCGCGCTCCTCGAGGCCGATGCGGTGGCGGACGGCGGCGCGGATGCGCGGCTGGTCGAGGCTGTTGACGCGGCGGGCGTGGCCGCCGGCGAGGGCGAGCAGGGGCGGATCGGCATCCGCGACCACGACGGTGCCGGCGGCGAGGTCGCCGAGACGGCGGTGTGCCGGATCGATCATCGCCGAGAGCATGCCCAGTCCGCCCGCCGGTATGAGGTCGAGGATGCGGACGATGTTGCGCACCATCGATTGCATCGGACCGACCGGCAGACCGCGGATGTCGACCACGCGCAGCCGCAGCAGGCGCTTGCCCAGGGTGCGGCCGTCGCCACGCAGTTCGAAGAGGACGTGGTAACCCCAGAAGCAGAGGAAGCCGAGGGTCGGGCCGGCCAGGCCGCCGATCGCACCGGGAAGCATGCTGCCGAGCCAGCTGGCGCTGCCCGCCAAAGCCCCGGCGACGACAAGGTCGAGGATGGCGGCGGCGAAACGTCGGCCGAGACCGGCACCGCGCAGCTCGATGACCACGTGCTCGGGACTGAGGACGGTCAGGCGGGACATGGCCGTGCCTTCCGCCAGGGCCTCAGCCAGGCCGCCGCTCCGGTGAGCAGCAGGGCGGCGAGGCTGATCTTGAACCAGTAGGGGATGGTCTTGGCGGTGAACTGGCTGAACGAGCCCTCGATCAACCCGGCCACGACCAGCATGCCGGCAGCGGTGGCGAGCAGGCGCAGGGCCGCCGGTGCCCCCTGGCGCAGGGCGGCAGCCCGGCCGATGCCGCGCGGGAACCACAGGGCGTCGCCCAGGCGCATGCCGGCGGCGCCGGCGATGGCGATGGCGGGAAGTTCCAGAGCCCCGTGCGGGCCGACCCAGGCGAGGAAGAAGACGCCGACGCCGTCAGCGAGGTAGGTGGCCGCGACCGCTCCGAGGATGACGCCGTTGAAGGCGAGGATCACCCAGCCCATGACGATGGTCAGCGCCCCGAGGGCGAAGGCGAGGAACGAGACCTGGATGTTGTGGGTAAAGAGGAAGGAGGCGAAGCCGGCAGCCTCGCCGGCTCCGGCGATGCGCTCGGGCGAGGCCTCGAGGTGGGCGACGCGGGCGGCCGGGCTGGCGCTGCGGAACTGGTCGGGAATGAGATCTGCGGCCAGCGCCGGATCGGCGAGCACGGCGACGAAACCGAGGGTCGCGCCGAGGAGCATGGCAAGCAGGGCGGCGCGCACCCACGCCCCCTCGGCGGCGAAGGTCGCCGGCACCACATCGAGGAGCAGGCTGCGCACCCCGGTCCAGCGCGTTGCGATGCCGCCATGCCGGTGCACGCCACGATAGGCGCGGCCGACCAGGTCGTTGAGCCGTCCGAGCAGGTCGGGGTTGGCGGTCATCGAACGCGCCTGGTTGAGATCGGTGCAGGCGAGACGGTACAGCCTGACCAGCTCCTGGGCGCCGTCGCGGCCGAGGCTGCGCGGGCCGCGCTCGTCGACCTGGTCGAGCAGCTCGCCGAGGCGCTGCCAGCGTCCGCGACGACGGGCGACGAAGGTTTCGATGGCGGCGCTGGGAGCGATCACAGCAGCTGCCTCCGCTTGGCGTCGAGGTAGGCCTCGACGGCGGTCTCGCCGGCATCCCCCGGCTCGGCCTCGGCGACCAGGCAGCCGAGATGGCGCAGTTCGGCGATGAGGCGGCGGCGCTCATCGACGACATCGGCGGCGGCGAGGACCCGGCACAGTCCGGCATGGTCCTCAGCCTCGGCGTCGGCCTCGCGCTCGAGGGCCGGATCGCGGATGGCGAGGAACAGCGGCAGGTGCCGGGGCAGCAGCAGGCGGGCGGCGGCGAGCAGTTCGCCATGGTCGCCGCGCTCGGGCAGGACGGTGAAGATCACCACCAGGCTGCGCGAGCGCAGCCGGTGCCGCAGGTGCGTCGCCAGGGCGAGGTAGTCGGTGTGCAGATGCGCGGCGGTGACGGCACCGGCGGTGCGGGTCAGGCGGGCGAGATGCGCCGGTCCGCGACCTTGGGCGATGCCCGAGGCGGGCGCGGCGGCGAAGGGCACCAGGCCGACGCGATCCTCGCAACGGTCGCACATCCACGCCGCCAGCACCGCGGCGTCGACGGCGTGGTCGATGCGCGCGGCGGTGCCGGCCGCACCGGCGACGGCGGCGGCCATGCGGTGGCCGGCATCGAGGCAGAGGACGACGTCCTGCGAGCGTTCGAGGCGGAAGGTACGTACCAGCAGCTGGCCGCGCCGCGCCGAGGCCTTCCACGCGAGATGGCGCCAGTCATCGCCCGCGACGTAGTTGCGCATGTGGTCGGGCTCGCGGCCCTGGCCGCGTCGTGGTGAGATGCGTTGGCCGAAGCCGCGCAGGAACAGGGCGTCGTAGCGGCGGCGCTGGCGGCGCACCGCCTCGAGATCGGGGCCGACCTCCAGACGCATGGCATCGCCGGATACCGCCAGGCGTTCGACCAGACCGAAGCGGGTGGTGGCGGTCCACGGCGGGCCCGCCTCGCAGCGGCCGCGTGCAGTCCCACGCATGCTGGCGTCGAG
>Ga0172380_10009522_pt1 | contig 10341 bp, 11 predicted proteins | sample Leawe162metaG_FD_119747 | JGI IMG/M metagenome (GOLD analysis project Ga0172380, IMG submission 119747) | Leachate microbial communities from a municipal landfill in Southern Ontario, Canada - Leachate well 162 metaG | ecosystem: Engineered > Solid waste > Landfill > Unclassified | place...
CAAGAAATTCATGAGAACAAAAGGATTAAATAAATGTGAAATTTGCGGTAAGCATACAAGAAGCATTCATTTTTATGAAGAGAAATTTTTGTGTACACGTTGTCTTTACAAAATTTATTCTGATGAGGGAAAAGTTATTTATGGAATACATGAAAAGATGTATCCGCTTATGTTAAGGAGAAAAGAAAAGCTCCTAGAAATTCTAAAATTGTCACTGAAAAAGTGATACAATTATTTATAAATAGTATATTATAATATAATAAGGGGATAACATGATAGAAAAAAAGAGTGAGAAAAATAAAGATTTATTTTTATTTAAAATTATATTTATTATTCTCTTTACTTCATTACCCTGGATTTGTTTATCTAATAAAAGTACTGGCCTAAAAGCATTTGTTTCAATAATTATTTGTATTGTATGCTTTTTATTTATTTTACTCTTAAATAAAAGGGAGCAAGAAAAATGAAAAAGTCAAATAAAATAATACAGCATATATCCGTCTTTTTATTATTAAAAATTTTAGAAATAGCTGCAGTAATTGGAGTCCTAATCTTTTCGTATAATGTTCAAGGCTGGATTGGATTGGATGTAAGTAATGAATGTACTTTTGCACAGGCAAATATGTATGCTGGTAGTCAAGATTACGCCTATATTTGTGGAGATTATTTTGATATAGCTATGGGCTATTTAGGAACAATAGCCTTTGGTATGCTTATAACTATTACATTTTTATTTAGCTTGGTTGTAACTATATTTGTATTATATAAATGGATAAAGAAAAATTGGAAAGTAAGCGGGGATATAGTAAATGGTTAAAAAATTAGATGAATATGAAAAGATTATGCATAGAAAAAGAAAATTTGCTATAAATGTATTTTTTGCATTTGCTTTCTGTATTATTTTCCTTTATACTGTATTAGTTATAATCCCAAGCGTAACAAACAACCCAGTTTCTAATTTTAATATTACGCTAAATTACTGTCATAATGAAACAGAATTAGATTACTACGGTTTTCCCAAAGATTATCATACCGTTATATGTCCAGATGTTATATCAAAAGTTCCTTGCTATGACAAGAATGGAAATGAAATTATCGGAGTTAAATGTTTAAGTCATAGTTATACTTGTTATAAACTAAATAATGAAAGTGTAGATAATGCTACAATAGCCATGTTATATTTGAGTTGGGCTCCAAGAGAAAGTGGGATGCATACATATCACGTTTCTAGATATACTTCAGATAGTGTTGACCCAAATTATCTATCTTATGACATACCTGCTCCGGTTAAAAAGAAAGAAACCACAATACAGGTTTGTGAAGAAAAAGAGACCGATGAAATAATAATCATTGGAGAAAATCTTCCTTTAGCACACATGTATTGTCCTAATGGTTCTGAAGATATAGAAACTTGTATTGCAACTATACTAAAAAAAGAATTAACAATATCTTTGTTAGATAAAAATTGTGAATGTAAACATTATTGGAATAATTTAGCTAATTCGGATACATTAATAAATTCAAAAGAAGAATACGAGAAGATGAGAAATGTATATTGTAATTCTTCTAATACTTATCCCCATAGTTGTAAGGAAATTAAGTTGATAACTTGCTCAAAATATTCATGTGGAGATTATACTGTTGAGGTATTAAAATGAAAAGTGATATATTATTAAATACATTATTGTGTGTAGCTCTTACTGGATTTGGTAGTATGTTGGGTAAAATTGCTTATAATGATTACTTCCCGGGATATATTTATGGTGGGATATGTGGAATGTTCCTTTTTCTTTACATAGTATTAAAAGGGGTTTTAAAATGAAAGGCGTAATTTTAATAAGTTTACTAGTTATTTTTATTCTAATATCTTCCTTTTTTATTATTAAAAGCTTATCCCCCGCCTGTGATGAAATTGGATGTATGGATAAATCTGGGTGTTATACTAAGTTAAAATACGATATGGCTCATGAATTTGATACCTGCTTAAAATATAAAGGATTTTATTGGAATTCCTGCTTACAAAAATGTGAGTCAATTAATTACTTAAACAGACCTAATGATACTATACTCTGTGGGTGGACCAGTATGCAAAGCAACTTTAAGATAATTAATATAAATGAAGTAGAAAAAAATGGAACTATCGTTTTCCATTATTGCGGTATGGAAATTATAAAAAATAATGAATCATGCAATAAACAGGAGGAATGGGAATATATTACAAACGATAATTGTTCTACATTAAAATTCAAATGAAAAATAAAATAAAGTTAAGCGAAGTTGGGATAATTATTTTAATAAGTATAATTTGGGGACTATTTCATGTCATTTATTACCCAAAGATTACTTTCTATGACTACTTTTTGATGTGTTTTGAATTTTGCGTATTTTCTTTTTTAATATTAATAATTAATAAATTAAATGTTTTTAATAATTCAGAAAATTAAAATGGAAAAAATAAATTTCCCAGAAGGATTTGCCGATTCTAAGAATGGTAAATCTCTTTCTAACAGCGAGATAAATAGTTATATAAAAGAATTGATAGAAAAGATTGAATCAAAAAGGGGAAGTAGCTATGCATCAGTAACAACTGGCAATACCATAATATTTATTAATAAGTTTAACGGATATTATGATATAAACGTTTGCAAAAACTGTTTAACTAAAAAGATTCAAAAGGAGAAAAAATAAAAGGAGGTATAAAAAGATGGTGATAAAAAAGATAAAACTTAAGGAAGCTTTTGGTGATAAAAGGATACTCGGTTTAGCTGGAGAAAAAAATTCTGCTAAAACTAATAATTTAATGGCCCTTATAAAAGATTTTAGAGAACAAAATAAAACTACTGAAATTTATGTTTTTGGTTTAGAAGAAACCGTTTTAAACTGGGTAAAAAAGTTTGAAAAAGTATTCGAAATAAGTTCTTTAGAACAATTAAGGGACAAGAAAGATGCATTAATTATACTTGATGAATATCAAAAGCTAAGGCTAAATGACCGGAGATATAAAGATTTATTAAATGATTTTGTAGACTTTGTATACCATAACAATAATTGGGTTGTTTTCAGTAGTCCAAATTTAAGAGAGTTTAATTCAATAATTTGTGGTAAGATAGAAAGATGGGCTTTAAAATCTCTTAGACTTAAAGACTTAATTAATGGTAGTCAGTTAAAAGAAGCTGTACTTGGGTATAATGGGAGATTTAAGTGCATAAACGACATAAGTATAGAAAAGGATAAACTTCTAATTATAAATGAAGATTATGAAAGAGTTATTGAATTAGAGTATATTAAAGAAGTAGACACCAAGGTCAAGGCAAAGGACATTTTTGGGTAAAAATTGTCAAGGAATTGTCCTTGAAAAAGTCATAATTTTAAAAAGCAAACAGTTAAATACTTTAATGTATTACTAAAAGTATACTTAAATGGAAATTAAAATAGCAAAACTCGAATGTAAAAGATGCGGGCATAAATGGGTTCCAAAAAAAGAAGAAATTCGTCAGTGTCCAAAATGTAAATCTGTTTGGTGGGATAAGGATAAGAAATAATTAAGATGTAGATAGATGAAAGTAAAAACAATTAGAATATGTGAAATTTGTGGAAAGGAATTCTTTGTATTTGGAAATTTTGTAGCAAAGTATTGTAGTAAAAAATGTAAGAACAGGAGAAATAATTTTAATTTAAATGAGAAAGGATAGATTTTCTCTAAAGATAGTATTAGCTATAGCCCTTATTTGTTTGATAATTTTGTCTATTTATGCAATTCCCATAATTACCCCCTATATACAGAAAGCAATTAATACCTTGAGTAAAACTATAAATGATACAATAAATGGGATAGACCGAGTTATTACTGAAGCCTCATCTTGTTTTGTTGCAACAGACATTCCAGTAGCTGTAGCCGTAAATAGTAATATTGAAGTAAAATCACAAGATTCAACAGGAGAACAAATTAAGTGTGAAGTTATTGAAACAAAATATAATGGATATTCTAACGAGGTTAATGTAACTTATGCTTGCCCTTCTTTTTATATTGAAAGTGAAACAGATAACAATATTTCATCTGTAGAAGTTTATTATGGTAATTAAATATGGAAAAAGAAAAACAAATACAAAAAGAGTCATTAAATGCTTTAAGTAAATATTTAGAACAAGTCAAAGACCCTCTTGAACAATTTAGTGCTTATCTTCATTGGGGGGCAAGAATAAAATATTTAATAGAATTACAAATCTGTTGGGAATTCCAAGGATTTAAAGATAAATTATCTTGGGATAAAATTTTTGACTTAAGTTTGGAATTAACAAAAAAGAATTTAAAGACATAGAAAAAGAAATTCAAGATTTTAGAAATAGCCAAAATTATGACGAAGATATTAAAAACGCAAAATGGTGAAATATTTTTTAACAGAAGAAGAAAAATTATTTAATAAAAGATGTAATTTAATATTATTTATTACTGTTTTATTAGTAATTTCCTGGTTAGGGACTTCTCTTAATTATAACACCATGATTAAAAATGGGGGCCTTATGCCTGTTTATAGTTCTTATCTTTGTGAAAAATACGATGTTAATATTTATATTGATGACGAGCATTTTTTATATTGCTCTAAAGAAGATGTTAATCTTTGGTATCTAGCAGATAACACTAAATTATTTAACTATATTATTAGTCTTGGTGATATGATACTTTATCCATGCATAATCTTGTTTATATTTTCTATGTCTCTTTTTGTAGAAAATGAGACAAAATTAGTTAAACTACTTAAAAAAAGGAAAATAAAAGTTTAAAAAGGTAATTAACCTATAAATATTATAAATCGCCTTCTGGCTTGTCTCTTTGTTTTAAAAGACAGAGAGTAAATTAGTTATCTTGTTTTTATTTCTATAAAATCTTCTTCTTTTGTATATTAAATTTTATTTTTTAAAAAAAATGTGCAAAAACACGTTCAATATATAGTTAAGAAAAATATTCTAAAATAATTCTATTGATAATTTATACAGCCATTCTTGCAGGTTACAGTACAGCCACCGGCAATTAAATAATTCTTGAAATTTGTTATATTTGCGTTTAGTGTAAATGTTCCTGGACCGATTACTGAAAAGTTATTTAGTCCCCCATTTACATTTGAATTTAACTCACAATTATCGGCACAATTAACTTGCCAGTTTCCAGAAAAATAATTGCATGTAGTTATAAATATACTTCTTAAATTTGTAACATTATAATTTCCAGCTCCGTCTACTGCAGAAACAGAATAATTATGCCACCCATAAGATAAGTTAGTAAAAGAAGCATTTAATAAATTTGCTTGAGAATTGTATAATGCTAATACCTCTGAAGGGTAAGATGTTCTATTTGATATTATTACTTCATCTAATAATCCACTATGTGTTCCATAACCATCATTCCAACCGGCACCTAATTTAAATGTTCCTGTTGTTAATGTAACAAATTCGTTTACATGTGCTTTTGGTGTTCCAACTTGTATTCCATCTTTAAATAAATAAATGTAAGTACCGTCCCAGGTTACAAAATAATGGTGCCAATTTCCATCATAAAATCCTTGATTTCCCCAATCATAATATCTATCTGTTCCATTACTTGTAATTATTCCAGCCCTCTCTGTAGTTCCAGTAGCTGGACCAAGAATACTTAATTTTCCTTGCCACCCAACTGGATAAATATTTTCTGCTCTCTGGTATGTTAATCCTTTATTTGCATTTATCCAAAATGAAATAGAGCCATTAGAGGGTATTTTAATTGTTCCAGCGTTTATACTATCTCTTGCATTTTTACCATCAAATAATATAGCTTTCCCTCTTATACCTGAAGTAATATCTGCTGTATTCATCCCCCCGCTAAATGTTCCAAATCTGTTATAAGTAGAATTATCATAAACTCCAGAAGAATTATACCAGTCTCCTTCCCAGTATCCTATTATGCTTCTATCAAAATCAATCCATGAAGAAGTTAGGGTTATATTATTAGAAATATTAGCAACTATATTAGCAATACTAGAAAAATTTAAAGTAGCACCATCTGAAGGAGTTGGTGGTTCAATGAAAGTTATTGTAGGAATAACTGTATCAATAGTTAATGTCTGATTTGCAGTCTGATAATTATTTCCACCAGCATCAAATAGATTAATAAACCAGGTGTAAATATCATCTATAAAGTTTGTTATTACTTCCCAAGTTATGCTTGTTTGATTTGAGAATATTGTTGTGTTTGTGTAATAAATATTTCCTGAGGAGTTGTAAACATTTAATGTTGCATTAGAAACTCCAGAATCGATATCAGATAAATTTGCTGTAAAATTAACAGTTTGATTATTTGTAAATGTATTATTAATTGGGACAATTATTGAAACATTTGGAAATCTGTTATATATAGAATCTACTTGTGTAGAATTAAAAACTAGTCCAAGATAAGTTAAATTCATAAATAAATCCTTTTTTCCTTGAGTTATATTGGGCAATGAAATATTAACTTGAAAACCAGTTGCAATTGAATATGAAACCTGCTGGTATTGAGAAACATAAGTTTCATTAAAATTACCATTTGTAATTGCAACCCAATCAACTGCATCATTATTACAAGTAGATGTTAAATTAGCCCATTGACATGAAGCAGTAAAACTATCAACGTTTCTGTTTATAACTGCACACCTACAAGACCTTGGAGCATTCTTTTTTACATGCGTTAAGAAAACTGCATAATTTGTGTTAGAAAAGTTAGATGTAAAGTTAACAGTCACTAATCCAGATACTTGAGTTTGGTTTCCTGCTTTTATATAAACATTTGATGTATTATATTCTCCTCTTGTAAAAGCACAATAATAAAGGGCCATTGTTGGACATGATGAACCGCTAGAATTATCTAATCTTTCATTAAATGAAGTTCTACTCATTGAATAACCATTTACTGAAGTTATAGGAGCACAAGTGCTAGTTGATGGGCTCGATAAAGCCATTGAATAATTTGAGTCAAGCATTGGGGTATAAAATTGATGCGTTGAAGTTTGGCCCGCTATATCCATTTTATTACATTGTATAATCTTTCCATTAATATTATAGTATCCGTAAGGAATTGCCCCATACATGAATGTTTCAGCTAAATTTGAATTGTTCATACTTTTTGTCCTAATCCCTAAACTTCCAACTGCTCTTGAAGTAACTTCATAACTATAAGCTAAGTCTCCAGTTCCTATAAATGGAGTTAATAATGGAGTATAATTTGTATAAGTTAATGCAGGAAAGGTAACTGTAACCGGATTAGCACTCGCTGTTGTTCCAGTATCATTTATTCTAAATAAAATTTGATAAGACTTATTTAAAATTGTTGTTCTATTTCCATCTATATAAATATCATTAACTACAATCACCGAAGTGTCAGTTATATTATACAGATAATCCAAAAAATTGAAATTAACAGATAAATTACCAAAGGAATTTGTGTATGCTGGAAAGATTGTTGTTGGGTAAGTAATTGTTAAATTATAACTGGCATTTGTTATAAAATTTCTTTTCCCAGATGTATTAAAATTGCTAGAAACATCTATTGTGTAAACAGTATAATTATGTTGAATATTTGATAGATTAGAAAATGTGGTATTTAATAAATTTATTTGAGAATTATATATCGAACCAACTTCATTAGCAGAAATAACTTTATTAAACAACATAAAATGGTCATATGTTCCGTTAGATGAACGATAATTTACCCCCTCTGCCCCTATTAGAACACTTGGATTAGTAAAACCAAATCTTATTCTCCTAGTATTCAATGTAGAATTTAGAACTCCATTCCTATAAAGTTTAGTAATCCCCAATTTATTATCATGTGTTATAGTAATCATTACATTCTGGTACAAATCTCCATTTCTGTAATTATACCCGAATGTATAAAAACTATTACCAAAATATATTCCATAACTTCCTGTAGTTCCCGGTCTAATTCCAAAACCAATTCCGTCACCATAACTCCACCCAACACTCATAGGAGTATGGCCATCTTTATCTTGTCTTGAAAGATTTTCCCAATAGGAAACGCTAAAATCACTGTAATTGGCTATTGGAACTGATTTAATAGAAGAAAGATAACTAGCCGAACCATTGAAATAATAACCATTTCCGACGACAGCTCCAGGGATAACATTTGAAGTATTTAACCCATTATTAAACCTCATAAAATTACTATAGCTTGAATTATCATAAATTCCAGAGGAATTATACCAGTCAAATTCCCAATAACCAACTAAACTATTATCAAAGTCAATCCAAGTAGAAGAATTTAATCCAGAAGCATCAGAAACATTTGCAAGTATTGTTACATTTGAATAACCTACATTTGAACCATTTGTTGGTGTTGGTGGTTCAATAAATGTTATTACTGGTGGCATTGCATCTAAAGTTATTAATCTTGTTTCTGTATGATTATTATTTCCAACGGAATCGTTTATCCACGCTGTATAATTATAAAAACCATCTGATTCTGCAAAATTATAATAACAATAATAATGGTCAGTTCCTGAGCATGTTGCAGTATGGTTTGTATTGTTAAACTCTACCCAACCAGATTGTAAATTAACTTCTGTTCCTGTAAAATTTACAACAAAACTGTCTGATTTAATAATATCTCCACTATCTGGGGTTGGAGAAGTAAAGTTAATTGTTGGATTAATAAAAATGGTAGTTATATTCCATGTTTGAGTTACAGAATAATTATTTGAATCATTAACTGTTAAAACAACTATATTTTCTTGCGAAGGTGCAAAGAAACTAAATACATTCTTGGCTAAACCCCAAAGACTTCTAACTCCATTTAAAACCCATTCATACCATAAACTTCCTTGTGGAGTATCTTCATCAGTTATTGTAGAATTGATTGTTACATTAGCATATTCTTGGAATGTTGGATTTGTTATTGATAAAATATAATTAATCTCATCTTGGGAAAGAATCCTATTGTAAACCCTAACTTCATCTCCAGTTCCATTTAAACTACGGGAAGTTCCAGAGCCCTGTCCTATCTTTACGCTAGCTGTACTTGTTGCAGAGGTTGTTGATGTAACAAATTGTCTAAAGGGAGTATCTTCTACTCCGTTGATAGATATTGTAATATTTTTTCCCCATTCATGAACTACAGATACAAAGTACCATTTATTTGCAACTAATGTACTTGAATGAGCCCATGCAGATACACTAGCCCCCCCAGAATTTATATAAACATAACTTAATTTGTCTGGAGAATTTCCATCTACTCCTACTAAATCATCAAACCATAAAATCCATTCTCCATCACCTGTTGCCCCTTCTTTAGTTATTATTGCTTGGTCATGATTTGTATCGTTTAAATAAAACCAAGCTAATATCGTTCTGTTTCCTCCAACTTTTAATATATCCCCCATATTTATATTATCATTTATTCCGTCAAAACTATAAGCTCCACCAATTCTTCCATTATTTGTGAATATTGCTCCATTTACTGTTCCATTATTTCCATTTCCCGAACTATCTTCTTGTATAGTGTAATTTTTATCCAACTTCCACCAACCGACTAATCCGGAATTTAATCCATCTAAAGAATAGCTGGTTGTTGAATTTGAAATGTTTATATTATTTATCTTTGGAGTAAATGATAAATAAAAAGTAACATTTGAAGAATTAACATTATTAGCTGAATCATTTACCCATACGGTTATATTATTTGAACCTGCAACTAACCCTGTTAAAGTTATGTTTGGAGTGAAAGTTGTATCTTCTCCCCCGTTTAGAGAATACCAGTAGGAAGAAATACCATTTAAATCTGATGCAGAAACATTTAATCTAAGAGAATAATTATAATTATCTCTGTAGGTTTGATTTAAAGGAGAAGCAATTGATATTGTTGGATTAGTTATATCATAAGAATAATTACCTAAAGCATATAAATATCCATCATCTGAAACAAAGAATAAAACACCATCTGCAACAGCTAATTGACTGTATATAGTCCCACCCGTTTGGTATCTGAATAAAATTGTACTTGCGGGGTTTGTTTCATTAAAAGCGATTATGTACGGACCATCATTAAAATAAACAACACCATCTGCTACCACCGGAGAGCTATAAAATGGACCAGTATTAAAATTTGCTGCATCTTCATATATTCTGCTCCCATTGATATAGTATACTTCTCCATAACCTGCATAATCAACAAACCATAATATATCATTATGTATTACCGGAGTAACAAAGACAGAATCATATTGACTTGAATAATTTTTAATAGGATTACCATTTGTTTTGTTTAAACGCATAAAAGCCGGTGATGTATAAGCTATATTATTATATATTCCTTGATAA
>Ga0172380_10009523_pt1 | contig 10340 bp, 9 predicted proteins | sample Leawe162metaG_FD_119747 | JGI IMG/M metagenome (GOLD analysis project Ga0172380, IMG submission 119747) | Leachate microbial communities from a municipal landfill in Southern Ontario, Canada - Leachate well 162 metaG | ecosystem: Engineered > Solid waste > Landfill > Unclassified | place...
ACGGCCAGCACGATCCGTTAATTGAATATAAAAAAGAAGCTTACATTCTATATAATGAGTTAAATAATTTAATTCAAAAGCAAGTCGCTTATTCCATATTTAAAGTGGCTGATTTAGGAAATTTTGTCGCGCCATCTCTAAAAATGCGTCCGCAAAATTATATTGCGCCAGCTAAAACTATGGATAAAAATACTGGTTCATTTTCAGCTTTTAAGCAAACCAGCGATAAGAAAAAAAATGACACCGTTGATTTAGTGCATGAAAAAGTAAAAGACGCGGAAGGGGAGAAAGTCGGGCGCAACGATCTCTGCCCGTGCGGATCAGGTAAAAAGTTTAAGAAGTGTTGTGGGAAGTAAATAATAAAATAGTATGAGTTTAAATATTAGCGATTGTCAAAAAATTGTAATACCTGAAGGCGCTATATATCTTGGTCCTTCAGATAAAATATATAGCGCCGGCTTTCTTTTTTTAGAGCCAGGTAAAGAATTGCCAGTTCATAGTCGGCCAGTAGTAGAAGAATTGTGCCAGACAGAAGGAACGTCAACTATTATTCTTTATGATAAAAATATTTTAGTAGACAAAATAATTCTTGAAGTTGGGGAAAAAGTAAAAATTCCAGCTAATTTTTTTCATCAACATATTAATTCAGAAAAAACCACCTCGCTTACTTTTTGGGAATTTAATGGAGATATTGCAAAAATTATTGATGATATAAGAAATAATAAATAATATGTTAAAACTCGGTAAATACGAACATTGTAAAAGCGGTAAATATTATGAAGTTATCGGAGTTGCTAAACATAGTGAAACCGGCGAAGAACTAGTAATTTACCGCGCGCTTTCTAGCGATCAACAAATTTGGGCGCGGCCTTTAGCTATGTTTTTGGAAGAGGTGGAAATCAACGGAAAGAAAACGCCGAGATTCAAATTTATAAAAGAATAATATTATCTAATTTTAGCCATTTATTTTCCCTTGATTTTATCTTAAATTTAAACTAAAATATATTTAGTAATAGAAATAACTTCATTCACACCCTAATTGGGTGTTATTAATTTATGTCTGATAATATTCTACAAAAATTGTTAAAACCAAGCGCTCGCGGAAAAGTTTGGTGGGTTTTTGCTTGCATAATGGTTTTAGTCTTAGTAACATCGCTTATTGATTTTGGCAGTTATTACAATAAAGCGGTGGACAAATTCAAAATTCCTTTCGCTAAAGTTAAGGAAATACCTTTTACTTTAGGTTTAGATTTACTTGGTGGAACGCAATTAACTTATCAAGCTGATGTTTCAGCTCTTTCGACCGCCGAAAAGTCTAACGCAGTTGAAGGCGTTAAAGAAGTAATTGAAAGAAGAATAAATGGTTTTGGCGTTAGCGAATCTAATGTACAGATTAATCGTACTTCCGACGGTGATTATAGAATGATTGTGGAATTGGCCGGTATCAAAGATGTTAAAGAAGCCATTCAAAAAATTGGCGAAACTCCTTTACTTGAGTTTAAAGAGCAAAATACTGAAATTAGACAGATGACGGCTGAAGAAACTAAGCAATTAAATGATTCTAATAAGGCGGCTGAAAAAAGCGCCACTGAAATTTTAGGCAAAGTTATCTCCGGCGGAGATTTTAAAGCTTTAGCCAAAGCTTATAGTCAAGATGAAGAAACTAAAGCTTCGGGTGGTGATTTAGGTTATATTACGGAAAGCAGTAAAGCGGAAATTTATAATTTAGCCAAAAATATTGCCGTGGGTAAAACCAGTACTGATTTAGGAAAAGTAACTGGCGGTTTTGAGATTATTAAAGTTGAAGATAGAAGAATAAAAATTAATTCATTTACTAACACTGAAGAAAAAGAAGCTAAAGCTTCACATTTGTTAATTTGTTGGAAAGACATAGAAAATTGTGAGAGTGGGTTAACCAAGGAAGAGGCTTTAACAAAAATTAATAAATTAAAGGCTCAAGCTACAACGTCTAACTTTAAGGATTTAGTTAAGCAGAATTCCACTGAACCAGGTGCGCGTGAAACAGGTGGCGAATTAGGCTGGTTTGGTACGGGCAAAATGGTTGCAGCTTTTGAAACTACGGTTTTTAGTCAAGCCATAGGTACAATTTCTAATCCAGTAGAGACTAAGTTCGGTTACCATTTAATTTATAAGCAAGAAGAAAGAAAGGTTGAAGAAATTAAGGCCAGTCATATTCTTATTAAAACCAAAACTGAAGCAGATATTATCGGGACACAAAGCGAATGGAAAAATACTGAGTTAACCGGTAAAAATTTAAAATCAGCGACGGTAGAATTTAATCCTCAGGATAGTTCACCTGAGGTATCATTAGTTTTTGATGATGAAGGGGCAAAAATGTTTGAGGATATTACGGCTCGCAATATAAGTAAACCAGTAGCGATTTATTTAGATGGTTATCCTATTAGCCAGCCGACTGTTAATGAAAAAATTACCGGCGGTAAAGCGGTTATTTCTGGAAAATTTGATGTTAATGAAGCTAAAACATTAGCGAAACGGCTTAATGCCGGGGCTTTGCCGGTCCCGATTGAGTTGATTAATCAACAAACCATTGGCGCCAGCCTTGGTCAGCAGTCGGTAAAAGATAGTATGAAAGCCGGTCTAATTGGTTTCATTATTATTGCTTTGTTCATGATTCTATTTTATAGATTACCAGGCTTAATGGCAGTTTTAGCGCTTGCAGTTTATAGCTTAACGGTTTTTGCCATATTTAAAATAGGTTTCTCAATGGCCGCTTTATTGTTGGTTGGTATATTCCTGCTAATAGGCATTACTGTTAATGGTTGGTTTTTGTTATTTGCTTTTTTAAGTTATATTTTACTATATTTCATCGGCGGCTTAGCGCCGGTAACTTTAACTTTGGCCGGATTAGCCGGCGCCATTGTTTCCATTGGTATGGCCGTTGACGCTAATATCTTGATTTTTGCCAGAATGAAAGAAGAGATTGCTAATGGTAAGCCGTTAACTAGCGCGATTGAAGACGGTTTTAAACGCGCCTGGCCATCAATCAGAGACAGTAACTTTAATACTTTAATTACTTGTTTCATTCTTATTATGTTTACTACCAGCGCGGTTAAAGGTTTTGCTGTTACTCTTGGGCTCGGTGTTATTATTTCTATGTTTACAGCCATATTTATTACTAGAAATTTTTTAAATTTAATACCGTCTGCTTGGCTAGAAAAAAGACATAGTTTAATTACATCTATAAAAAAATAATTATGACAAACTTTAAAATAATTCAAAAAAGAAATATTTGGTTGGGAATTTCTGCGGCCTTATTTGTGGTTTTTGCCTTAGCTTTGTTTGTTTGGGGTTTAAAATATGGCATTGATTTTACCGGCGGCAGTTTATTGGAAGTAAAGTTTATGAATTCAAGACCGTCTGTTAGCCAAGTCGAAACCGGTTTAGCCGACCTTAAATTAAGCAGTTTAATTATTCAGCCGGTGGGCGAGCAGGATATGATGTTAAAATTTCAGGAAACAAAAGAAGAAACCCATCAGGCTATATTAACTAAACTCAGTGAACTTGCAGTGAAGGAAAATAAAGATAATTCAATTGAGGAACAGCGCTTTGAATCGGTCGGTCCGTCTATTGGCGCAGAATTAAAAATTAAATCACTCTGGGCAATAATTTTTGCTTTAATAGCCATGTTGTCTTATATTACTTACGCCTTTAGAGGAGTTTCTAAACCGGTTGCTTCATGGAAATACGGTTCAGCCGCGATTATCGCCATGTTTCATGATGTGGTTATCACTATGGGAGTGTTTGCTTTTTTAGGCCATTATTATGGCGTAGAAATCAATACAGCTTTTGTAGCTGCGGTCTTAACCGTACTTGGTTATTCGGTCCATGATACGATTGTTGTATTTGATCGTTTGCGCGAAAATTTACCTAAAAGCAATGAAGATTTTGAAGGCACGGTTAATATTAGTTTAAATCAAACTATCGTTCGTTCGCTTAATACTTCTTTAACCGTATTATTAGTTTTAGTTGCGATTATTATTTTCGGCGGCGCTTCTATCAGAACTTTTGTTTTAGCTTTAGCTATTGGTATTGGCATCGGCACCTATTCATCAATTTTCGTGGCCTCGCCGATTTTAGTAGTTTGGGAGAAACTGGGGAAAAAATAAATTTTTAAAATAATTTATTCATTAAAAACGGCGGCATTTTATTGGCAGCCGTTTTTTGACAAAAGGCTTATTTCTAAGGTAAACTAGAGAAGTAATAAATTACAAATTCATCATAATGTTAAATAAATTTTTCGGAAAATTTAGTAAAGATTTAGGTATTGATTTGGGCACTACCAATACTTTAGTTTATACGCCTGAAAAGGGGATTGTTATTAATGAGCCTTCGGTTGTGGCGGTTAATATGCGCACTGATGAAATTTTGTGCGTTGGCGCTGAAGCTAAAAAAATGTTAGGTAAAACCCCTCCCCATATTCAAGCTATTAAACCCTTAGTTGACGGTGTAATTTCAGATTTTGAAGTTACGGAAAAAATGCTTAAATATTTTATTGATAAAGTGCATGCTGAACATTTTACTTTAGTACCTAGACCGCGAGTAGTAATTGGTATTCCTTTAGATATTACTGAAGTAGAAAAGAAAGCGGTTGAAGACGCGGCTAAATCGGCTGGGGCGCGTGAAGTTTTTTTAATTGAACAATCCATGGCTGCGGCCATTGGTACTCGTTTAGATGTTACCGGTCCTCAAGCCATTATGGTAGTTGATATTGGCGGCGGTACGACTGAAATCGCGGTTATTTCTTTAGGCGGAGTAGTTACCTGGAAAACTTTGCGTTTGGCCGGCAATGCACTAGACAACGATATTATTCAATATGTGCGTGAAGAATTTAATATATTAATTGGCGAGCAGGTAGCAGAAAATATAAAAATTAGGATCGGTTCAGCTACATCCTTAAAAGAATCAATGGAAATGCCACTGCGCGGACGAGATTTAATTAATGGATTGCCTAAAGAAGTAATGATAACCGACAGTCAAGTTAGAGAAGCTATGCAAAGAATTATAAGGCAAACCATAGAAAATATAAAAATAACTTTAGAAACTACGCCGCCGGAATTAGTTTCTGATATTTATGAACATGGTATTGTTTTAACTGGCGGCGGAGCCTTGCTTCGCGGTTTAGATAAAGAAATTGCCCAGGCAACTAAAATTCCCGTAAGAGTGGCTGAAGATCCGCTCACTTGTGTAGTTAGGGGTACGGGCATGCTATTAGCCGATCCAGCCTTGCTTGAAAAAGTGCTATCGCCGGTTACGGAAGAGTACTAAATTAATTTTCAATGAAAATTGATTATTGCTTGTCCTGGCTTGACCAGGGTAAATTAGTAATTAGGTGCTCCGTAAAATTAAACAATTATGCTTAAATTGAATATGAAAAAATATGTTATCTTAGCAGCTGTTCTCTTGCTGCTTATTTTTTTGCATTATACTAGATTATTAAATCCAGTTGAATCTTTTTTAAATAAAGGCCTTAGGCCGATATTAAGTGTTTTTTATTCTTTGGGCGCGAACATAAACAGAACTTATTCGGAACAGACGGTAAAGCAAGATTTAGCGGCTGAATTAAAACAGGCTGAAGATAAAATAAATCAACTTACCACCGAAAATGTTAAATTAAGATTTTTAGAAGAAGAAAATTCGGCTTTAAGAAAGCATCTTAATTTTTTAAATAAAGATAATCGTCGTTATTTAATAGCTAATATTATTTCTCGCAGCGAATTGACCGGTTTGAGCGGTGAGGGCAATCAATCAATTATAATTGATAAAGGTTCGGCCGATGGTTTATTTGCTGGTTTGGCAGTTGTAAGTTCAACGGCAGTCGGCACTTCAAGTCAGGGAGTTATCATTGGTAAGATTGCCAATGTAAAAGAACGCATTTCGGAAATTTATTTAGTCACTAATAAAAATATAAAATTAGCAGCTTCAATTTTTGGGGAAAATAAAACTTCTGGCATTGCTTCAGGCGACTTAGGTCTAACAATAAAAATGGATTTTATACCGCAAACAGACAATATTAAAGTTGGTGATATTGTAGCTACTTCAGGCTTAGAACAAAGCGTGCCGCGAGGTTTAGTAATCGGACGAGTAACTAAGGTTAGTAAAGAGAATAATGAAGTTTGGCAAACTGCCACTATTGAACCATTAATTGATCTAGATAATTTGTCAATTGTCTCTATTTTATTGCCGTAGTTTAAAGCCCCTTTATTAAAGGGGCAGTCCCGATCATATGCCCATAGAAAAAAATTTTGATTTAACGCCGTTTACGACTTTTCGCATTGGCGGACAAGCCGAATTTTTTGTAAATGTAAAAAATAAAGAAGAATTGGTTAAAGCTATAGATTGGGCTAAGACTAAAAAATTGCCGATAACTATTTTAGCCGGAGGTAGTAATATTTTAATTGTTAGAAAAAAAATTAAAGGTTTAGTTTTAAAGATTTCCGGCGAACAATATTTAATTAAAAAAAATTATATAATTTGCTGGGCGGGCATGAGTTTAACTAAGTTAGCTAAAATTTCTGAATTAGCCGGATTGTCTGGTTTAGAATGGTCTTTTGGCATTCCCGGCAGCGTTGGCGGCGCTGTTAGAGGAAACGCCGGCGCTTATGGTTCTAGCATATCCGACTCTATAGTAGAAGTTGAAGCTTACGATTTAATAAAAAAAAGATTAATAAAATTAAATAATAAAGCCTGTGTTTTTAATTATCGCAATTCAATATTTAAAAAAAGAAAAAATCTGTTGATTATTGAAGTAAAATTAAAATTAACCAAAGGCGTTTCTAAAAAAATAAAATTTTTAAGTCAGAGAAATTTTAACCATCGCTTTATTTCCAACCCTAAAGAACCGAGCGCTGGTTGCGTTTTTAAAAATTTAGAATATAGAAAAATTGTAAGACAAAATAAGAAGCTGGCTGAATTTTTAATGGCTGAAAATTTAGTCAGAAATGGAAAAATTGGCGTTGGTTATTTAATTGATCAGCTCGGGCTTAAAGGTAAAACTATAGGCGGAGCCAAGGTTAGTGAAAAGCATGCTAATTTTATAATAAATACCGGTAAGGCCACTGCTAAAGATGTTATTAAACTTATAAATTTTATAAAAACAAAATTTAAAAATAAGTATAAGATTAATTTAGAGGAAGAAATACAATATTTTTAGAGATAGGTTGTTTGTTTTTGTGTTCAAATATTTAAGGCTAATTTTAGCCTTTTTTGTTTGTATTTTTTAAAAACCCTTGACTTATAAAAATAAATATGTTAATATATTGCAATAAATAATAATAGACAAAAACTTGATAGTCTTGTTTAATATGTATTTAAAAAGGAGATATTAATATATTTTTTTTCAATTTATGGAAAATACCGAAAACAAATCGATTTTAGATCAAATAATGAACAACCACCAAGCTGAAGAAGTTGCTAAGCTTGATGCGGTTGAAATAATTACTAATTTATTCAACGAGCTTGATGAAAGAGAGCGCGATGTTTTAATTAGGCGTTTTGGTTTAAGCGGTGGCGGAAAAGAAACTTTAGAAGAAATTGGTAAAATGCATAAACTAACTAGAGAACGCATTAGACAAATCGAAACCTCCAGTATTAAAAGATTAAGACAGCTTGAAAATCTAGATAGTCATTTAAGCGGTTTAAAAAATATCATAATCAATTTATTAGAAGAACATGGCGGACTCATGGAAAAAGAATATTTGTTTAATAATTTAGTCAATTTTTCCATTGGCGGCGGTAAAAACGGTGAAAATGAAATAAAACATAAGCGCCATTTTGATTTCTTAATATCAAAATTATTACACGATGAATTTGAAGCTGTCGGCGATTCAGAATATTTTAAGGAATCTTTAAAATTAAAATATCAGTCATTAGAACATTTAGAAAATTTAGCTAAAGAACTTTTAGAAAAAATACAAGGAGTCAAGAAAATATTTATGACTGAAGAATTGGTTGAATTATCAAAAGAACTTGGATCTTATAAAAATAATCAAGAAAAATTTAATCCCGCCGGTAATTTAGATATTTCCGGAATTTTAAATAACGATCTATTTGAAGAAAAAGCTGATGTTATTAATACTAATAAAGTTATTTATTCAATTTTACAGGCGGCTAAAAAGATTGAGCAAAATAAATTTGGCCTTTGGGGTATAAACGATTCAAGAGAAATTAAACCAAAAACAATTAATGATAAAATTTATTTAATTTTAAAAAATAACGGTAAGCCGATGCATTTTGCTGAGATTGCTGATAAAATAAACCAAATAAGTTTTGACAAGAAAAAAGCCAACGCGGCTACAGTACATAATGAATTAATTTTGGATGAAAAATATATTTTAGTCGGCCGCGGTCTTTACGGGCTTAAAGAATGGGGCTATCAAAAAGGCACGGTCGCCGATGTAATTGAAAAAATTATGGCTGAATCAGAACAACCTCTAAGTCGCGAAGAAATTATTAATAAAGTTTTAGCGCAAAGAGTTGTTAAAAAAGCCACTATAAATTTAGCCTTAATGAACCGCGATAAGTTTGAGGTTGTCGCTGATGGAAAATATAAAATGAAAAATGGCGGAGTCGCCACTGAATAAAATAAGAGTTTTCATAAGAATTCCACACCTTTTAAGGTGTGGAATTTTGTTTGGCAAAATTAGGCGAAATATGGTAAAATAATAAAGGAAACCTAACCAATTTATTAGTTATGGACATAGTTATAAATATACAGCCAATATTGGATTTTTTAAATTTGCCCACAGATCAAATGTTGTTGAGGTTGCTTTATTATGTTGGTTGGATACCGATTGCTATTACTTTTATTTGGGGCGTTGCTCAGGTTTGGTTAAGATATATAAGATTGGCTTACGGCGCTTCGGAAAAAGCTATTTTATTAGCTATTGATTTACCAAGAGGTAATGCGCAAACGCCAATGGCCGTAGAAAATATTTTTGCTTATTTGGCTGGCGCACATAGCACTAAAGATTTATTTGAAAAGTGGTGGTTAGGCGAATGGCAGCTTTATTTTAGTTTTGAAATAGTTAGTATTAATGGTTATACCCAATTTTTAGTTTGGACTCCGGAAAAATATCGTAATCTAGTGGAAGCCGCGCTTTATTCGCAATATCCAGATGCGGAAATTATTGAAGTTAATGATTATACCCATGGTTTGCCTACGCGTTTTCCTGATGAAGAATATGATATTTTTGGTAGTGAATATATTTTAACGCAGAATTCTGTTTATCCGATTAAAACCTATAAACATTTTGAGCATCAGATGGGCGAGCCAGAAACTCAGTATAAAGATCCGATGGCTGTGTTAATGGATTTAATGGGCAGTATGAAAAGGGGTGAGCAACTATGGTATCAGATTCTAGTTATACCAATCGCCCATACTTGGGCGGATAAAGGTGATGATGAGATAAAAAAAGTTATCGGCGAGAAAGTAAAATCAAATGATTTAGTAGATAAAATTATTGACGGTTTAATTAGTACGATGGAGACTTTCAGTGAGATGATTTATAGTTTATGGGGAGACATTGAAACAGAAAAAAAGGATGAGAAGGATGATACAAAATTTAGAATGATGAGCTTAAAACCTCGGCAGAAGAAGCAGGTAGAAGAAATCCAGGAAAAAGTCGGCAAGCTCGGCTTCGGCGTTAAAATAAGGTATTTATATATAGCTAAAAAAGAAATGATGAACAAAAATAAGGTAGCTTACGGCTTTACCGGTTATATGAAACAATTTAATTTTAACGATTTAAATTCTTATAAACCAGATGTTGGCGACGGCGGTACTATGACTAAGGTTGCTTATGATAGAATTTTTGGAAAATATCGTACTAATTTAAGAAAAAATAAGTTGATGACGGCTTATAGATTAAGAAGCGATGCTCGCGGCAGATTACCCCATATATTAAATATCGAGGAATTAGCTTCAATTTGGCATTTTCCAGTTGAAGCTTCGGTTAAATCACCTTTGGTTCAAAAAGCTCCAGGCAGAAAAGCCGAGCCGCCGGCCGGTTTACCTATAAGCATAGAAAGCACGTCCAAGGATTTTGAATCTGGGTTTGTCTCTAAGGCCGAAAATATATTTGCCATAGAGACTAAAACGAATGATAATAAATCAAAAGCCAGACCTAAAAATTCGCCACCAGAAAATCTTCCGATAGTATAAAAATGTAAAATTAATATTTAATTAATTTTGAATTTAGGATTTAAATATTAGAACTTAGAATTTATTAAATTTATGCCCCAAGAAATAACAGTATTTGCGGAAACAAATTTTCGCAATCAATATAGACAATTTGGCATTA
>Ga0172380_10009524_pt1 | contig 10340 bp, 14 predicted proteins | sample Leawe162metaG_FD_119747 | JGI IMG/M metagenome (GOLD analysis project Ga0172380, IMG submission 119747) | Leachate microbial communities from a municipal landfill in Southern Ontario, Canada - Leachate well 162 metaG | ecosystem: Engineered > Solid waste > Landfill > Unclassified | place...
ACACCTCGACGGCCTTCCCCGCGTTGACCACGGTGGGTGGCTCTCTCGATGCCCGTGGGGCTGACACCTCGACGGCCTTCCCCGCGTTGACCACGGTGGGTGGCTATCTCGATGCCCGTGGGGATTACGACCACGTCCGCACCAACGACAGTGGCGCTGCAGCCGTATGCAGCGCCGCACTATCGAAGGCCATGCTGGCCAACGGCTATCACTTTTCGGATGGCATTCTGGCCAAGCTGGTTTCGCAAAAAGGCAACATCTACAAAGTGATCGTCTGCGGCAAGTCGGAACGGTCTTTTGTGGTCAGTGACGGCCAGGGCAATTACTCCCACGGTGACACGCTGGACGAGGCCCGCAACGGATTGCTGTACAAGCTCCAGTCTCGGGACACCACGGAGTTTGAGAGCTGGACCGTCAACACGGTTGTGCCATTAGCGGCGGCGATCAAAGCCTATCGAGCGATCACGGGAGCCTGCGAAGCAGGCACGCGGCACTTCTGCGAACGGCAGGGGACGTTGCCGGAACAAATCAGCATCTTGGCAGTCATGGAAAAGACGCAGGGTGCCTATGGTTCGGATCGGTTCGCGGAATTCTTCGCTGCCCAAGCCTCGGTCGAGACAACCGAAGCTCAGTCCGAAGCAGGAGGTGGCAATTGAGTACAGCTAAAATCGTTTTCTCAGATCGGGCTGATGGAAGGGTGCGGGTTCGTGTCGTGTTTGAGCCAGCCATTGATATGGACGACCAAGCAAACACCACACCCGCCCAAAAAGCGTGCCTCTCCATGCTGGACCCCTATCCGCAGCAAGGGGATGAAAAGAGCAATACCTGCAATGTGGTATTGCCCAACGCAGTCAGGCAAACAAAGCCCACCAACTGCTTTCAGGCTTGCGTTGCAATAGTGCTTGGAGTGCCGATTGATGATGTGCCTGACGCGTGCGACGGCGCAAGCTGGGATTGGGACGCTTTTCAGGATTGGCTTGCCGGGCGTGGCTTGCAGGCGATTGAAATCGGATTTGGCAATGGCGGCACGATTTACCCAGTGCGAAAACCGGTCCCTTGCATTGTGACCGGACAATCTCCGCGAGAGTGCGTAACGGGCAGGCACGCCGTAGTTGGCGAGCTTCTTGGGCTGGAAGGCTTTCGTTTGCTGCACGATCCACACCCATCGGACCTGTGGATTGATGGGGAACCGACGCACGCAGTGTTTTTTGTCCCCCTACAGTTGGCACTGACACCATCGGTCACGCGAGCCGACGTTGGGGCAGAAAGGAATGGTGCCTGATGTTTCGTCCAACGCATTATCACGCCCGCTGGGACAAATCCGACAAACCCAGCAAGTACCAGATTGACACTGTACTGCAAGAGCGAGTGATTCGTTCAAGCGGGGAAGCTCCGAAGATACCCGAATCAATCCATCAACTTGCTCACGCAGAGTATGAAAAGCAGCATCCGGGTCAGAGTTACGAACGAATGCAGGAACGTGGCGGGCTGTCAGTCTTAGAAATTGTTCGGCTGCTTGCCGATTATGTGGAGCGATTGCGAACCGAAGTTGGGGAAAGTGAGGCCGCGAAATGATCATGGAGCTAACTGCGGTCGAGCAAGTAATTGAGACGGAAATTGCCAATGGGCTCACGCAAAAGCAGGTCGCCCTGACTTATGCCCTAGGCCTGTTGTCTTCGTGGCCTACCGATTGGGCCAGGGTCAACAATGCCATCTTGAGCAGGTGGCCGAAGGGGCTCAATCGAGTCAAGGAAATGGCCTGGAAATTGGTCGAAGAAAAACGCAAGCAAACTTCGGCCAATACCACCGACGTTCCCGCCGGAGGTGGATCGTGATTTGCAATCTGATCTTATTGGCAGTCGGTTTTTATTTAGGCGGGGGATTCGTCGCATTGCTCCTTTTCTGCGCCGCTGCAAAAAGATTCGTTAAGCAGACTGGAGAGCACCCACTGACTATCATGCCGCAAGTGATTGCTGACTCAATTGCCTGGCCATACTCCCTTTTGATTCTGCTGTGGAAAGATCAAGCATGAAAACTAGCGAACTGATCATTGATTCCTTTGCGGGAGGCGGTGGTGCTTCACTAGGGATTGCTTGGGCTACCGGCAGAGCACCGGACATCGCACTCAATCACGATCCTAATGCGCTTGCCATGCACGCCGAAAACCACCCCAGCACTAACCATGTCCTGGAAGACGTTTGGCGTGCCGATCTGCGGTTGCTCACGCAGGGAAAGCCCGTTGGACTACTTTGGGCTTCGCCTGATTGCCGTCACTTTTCACGCGCCAAAGGGGGTAAGCCTGTCAGCAAACGGGTCCGCTCGCTCGCCTGGATCGTGTGCAAGTGGGCCGATCAGGTACAGCCACGGGTGATCTGCCTGGAGAATGTTCGGGAGTTTGCCGACTGGGGGCCGTTGGTTCCTGCTTGGACCTGCCGTCAATGTGCCTGGCGTGGGACCGAAGGACAAGCCACCTTGGTTCGCACTAAACGAAAATGCCCACGCTGCGAATCGAAGCGGCTAACAATCACCGAAGATCTGATTCCATGCCCCGCACGCAAAGGGGTAACCTTTCGCAGGTTTGTGGCCCGCTTGAAAAAGCTGGGGTATGAAGTCGAGTGGAAGAACCTCAATGCAGCCGACTATGGTGCTCCCACGCATCGCCGACGGTTGTTTTTGATCGCCCGGCGTGATGGGGAGCCGATCTGCTGGCCCGAGCCGACCCATGGCGATCCTAAAGAACTGCAAGTCAGCCGACTTTGGAAAGATGATCGAAGGCCATTCCGCACAGCTGCAGAGTGTATCGATTGGAACGAACCTTGCCCTAGTATCTTTTCTCGCAGCAAGCCATTAGCTGATAAGACGATGCGGAGGATAGCACTGGGCATTAAACGCTACGTTTTGGAAGCACAAAGCCCTTTTATCGTTCAGTTGGCACATGGTGAAGAAAAGGATGGTCGCTGGGGGAGTGGCAGCAAAGGGCTGGACAAACCTTTGGGAACTGTGCATTCCGGAGGCGGCAATCATGCCTTGGTCGCCCCATACGTGGTTCCAATGACGCATGATGGCGAACGGCGAATTCCCTCGATCGAAGATCCACTGCCAACGATCACAACGGCCAAGCGCGGTGAACTGGCATTGGTTTCTGCGTTCCTGGCCAAGCATTTTGGTGGGGTCGTAGGCGTTCCGATCAATACGCCGCTGCCAACAACAACGCAGCGAGCTACACAAAACCAAATCGTGGCGGCAAACTTGGTTCGCTTCAACTTCGACGATGCCGGCGTGCCGATCGATGCACCTTTGCCGACAGTCACGAAATTCAACCATGCCGGACTCGTCTATTCCTTCCTTGTGCGTTACTTCGGCACAGCCATCGGGCAGCATCTGACCGAACCCATGTTCACCATCACTGGCAAAGATCGCTTTGGTTTGATCACCGTTCAGGTGGATGGCGAGCCGTATGTCATCGTGGACATCGGGATGCGAATGCTCACGCCCCGCGAATTGGCCCGAGCCCAAGGCTTTCCCGACACTTACATTCTCAAGGGAACTAAGACCAGCCAGGTGGCCCGAATTGGGAACAGCGTCTGTCCCCCGATTGCCCGTGCGATTGTTGCTGCCAACTACTGCTTGGAGTTTGCCAACGCATGAACGCAAGAGAACAGACTTTTGATGAAATGGCCGCTGAAGTGCATCGGGAATTTGCCTCGCACCCTCGAAATCAAAAACAGATTGCCGACAACCCACTCTGTCAAATTTGCGGCTTGGGAAGCACCGTATCAATCAATCGCTGGGGACCGATCAAGGCTGCGTGTCGAGAATGTCTGGATGAAGAACTGAGGCGATTTGAAGAACAGACAAGAATTCAGACCTGCAAATGTTGTGGGGAAAGTGACGATCATTGTGACTGCTAAGGATGACGCATGAACAACGAAAACCCCTTCAAATTGCTCTCCGATCTGTGGGACAAGTTTGATGCGACCGAACAGATGATCGCATTCCAGCTTGTGACTGGCTGGTGTGACGCGGAAACTCCAAAGAATCCCGACTGGGAATATGCTCTCGAACGCGCGAAGAAACAGCTGCCCGAGTTGATCAAAGGCAGCGCCTCACTGGTATACATCTTCCAACAGGTGAACGCCCGGAAATTAACATACTTGGATGCCATGCTGCTGGCGATCGTGCAGGCCGAGAGCGAGCGAAAATTCTTACAAGAAGAATTGATTCGTGCGAGAGCCATCAATCCACAGCGTGTTGTTCTACCTGACGGCCGCATTGCTCGCTGGGATGCTCCCGATCATCTGGTGCCAATTGTGCCGCCGGAGGTGCCAGGATGAGTAACGCAAAAATCAAGGCGATTGCTCCATGGTTCGGAGGTAAACGCACATTAGCACCAGCCATCGTTGCCGAACTCGGTAAACATGGGCAGTACTTTGAGCCCTTTTGCGGTTCAATGGCTGTGCTGTTTGCTAAATATCCAAGCCAGAAAGAAACGGTCAACGACCTGCATGGCGACTTAGTTAACCTTGCCAGGTGCCTGCAGGACGGCCCCACGGCCGAAGCGTTGTACGACCGCCTGCAGCGAACCCTTTTCTCGCAGGATCTGTTGGAGCAGTCACGGCGAATGCTCGATGGCGTGTTACCCGCTGGATCCGAAATGTTTCCCGAAAGGGCCTATTGGTATTTTCTGGCATCGTGGATGGGCCGCAATGGGACGGCGGGTACCGCCCGCGTCGATTACCAAATTGCCGTTCGGTGGACTAAGAGCGGCGGATCTCCCACGGTCCGATTTCGCAGTGCGATTGAATCCATTCCGGCGTGGCACGAACGGCTCCGAAATGTGGTGATACTTCGCCGCGATGCGTTCGCCATTCTCGATCGCTTTGAAGATGTGAAGGAAACAGCCATTTACGCGGATCCACCGTATGAAGCGGGAACGCGTTCAAGTGGTGCGATAAAAGGGGGCGGTGGCGGCAAGTATCTGCACGAATTCGATCACGCGGCTGGCATGTTCGGCGATGATCACTCCCGCTTGGCGGAAATTCTACGCGGGTACCGAAACGCCCGCGTCGTCGTCAGTTATTACGACTGCCAGCGGATCCGCGATTTGTATTCCGGCTGGACGTTCGTGAAACACACTCGGCAAAAGCACCTGCACGCTCAAAATGGCCGCGGTGCCAGGCCAAAGGAAGCTCCCGAGGTATTGATTATCAATGGTCCGTCCATCGCTTCAGATCAGGGAGAGAAATGTCATGAGTAAGACACTTCCTGTCGAACTGAAGCCCGAACGCATCACCGCGATCATCGACACTCGCGAGCAATTGCCCCTGGAACTGGCGCCACTCCAGGTGGAGCGGGGAACACTTAAAACCGGTGACTATTCCGTCAAAGGCCTGGAGCACATCATCGCGATCGAGCGGAAGTCAGCGACCGACATGCTGGCTTGCATCGGCCGCGAGCGTGAGCGATTTGATGCCGAGATTCAACGCATGTTGGCCTATGACGTGCGGGCAATCGTGATTGAAGCGGGTTGGGGCTATTTCGAGCGGGGAGACTGGCAAAGCAAAATTACCCCCGCCCAGGCCATGGCTTCGCTGCTCGGGTGGATCACCTACGGCATCCCGATCGTGATGTGTTACGACCATGCCCGCGCCGGTGTTTTTGTTTCTCGAATCCTGTTTACTGCAGCCCGCCGGCGATGGCGCGAGGCTCGCGAGTTAATCAAACACGCCGTCGCGGAGGAAGTTGCATGACTGTTTTTGCTATCCCACAAGTTGCCCATGAATCTCTGGTCATGAATGATGTGCGTGAAATTCTTACGCTGATCGCAGCTGGCAATCTGGACCTTGAACAAGCGAGGGAGCTGGCATCTAAAGGCAGCAAGAGTTTGAAATCGTACCATCCCGTAATTCAGGATTGGGTCTGCTGTTTGCCGCTGCGGTATCAAGGAACGCTGCTGACTGGCATTCGCTCTTGCGATACTGCCCCCAAAATCCCAGGCCTAGAAACCAATGATCGACAGCTGGTGGCCTACCTGCGTTATCTGGTGCTGAATGCCGCCGACGGCCGCGAAGTGGATGTACCAGGAGCGTTCATGCGTTCCGCTCCCCCCGAGAATTGGAAGCCCTCTGAGTTTGGGCACTATCCGCAACACTTTGTGGCTCATTTGATGCACGCCTTTGAAGTGATTTCCGTGAAGCATCCGAAGCCGTTTCACCAACGCAATGGACGAGCAATTTATCTGAAATTTGCCGATGGTTTGCACCTAGCCGCCGAGTCGCCTGGCTGCATGTATGCCCGACTGACCGAAGATCGGATCGCAAGCGGAAAAGTGGTTTTGTAGGTCCCTAAGCATGAGCGGTGGAGGTGACATGATTACGCGAGTTCCACTAGGCAGAAAAGTTCGATGGATTTCTTCTTATGGTATTGAATGCGGAAATGTGGTTGCACAATACGATGACCAGCTCGTGGTTTGTGGAAAATCGGGGATTTTGTTCACAGGCAATGGAGATGACTTCGAAGACGTTGAAGAGGATTTACTGCAAGAGATTCGTGCCTATAGAAGAATTGACGCAATGGAACGTGCGCGAAGACATTTGGAGAGCCACGGTCAGTTTGTTTATTTTTTTTCATGCGAGCAACATCAGGCGATAAAAATAGGGTGGACGTGCAACCCGATTCTGAGAAGGAAAGAGTTGCAAAATTTTGCAACTGGCAAACTTTATTGCTTAGGTGTTATTGAGAACTGCGGGCGTGAAATTGAGGGGTATTTACATCAACTTTTTGATAGATTCCGCATTCCAGGAGAGGGGGAGTGGTTCCAAGATGTGCAAGAAATTCGTGAATTTGCATCGCTTTATACATGCCGCCCAGGCTATTTGAATGCCCACTGTTATTCGTGGCAATTGGAAGACATTTACGAGCCTGGATTGAATGTTGAGGCTACCCCAGTTTTTGCGGCACTAGATCAATTACATGGGCGCCAGAAAAAGAAATGTGGTGAATACGCCACGATCGACCCGCGACGACCAGGGCGCAAACGGAATCATTAATTTGAGTTTTTGCAAGGATGTGTAATGTCTCTCCCAGATTGTGCCTCTGACGACTGCGAAGCCTTTCTCTCCCTGTTACATCAATCGGGAGACGTCTTCGAGGTACGCGCGCTCAAATGCCCCGAACAACGCGGAAGGAAATGGACTTCCACCGCGGCCGGGTTCTTCGCCGCTGCGGCAACGGCCGTTAAACCGGTACTGCAGCTGGAACTGCTGGAACCGCCAGGAATCTATTGCACGCTGAATCCAATCGCCTCGTCGCTGCTGGCCCGCTGTGCCAATACGATTATGCACAAGGCTGAGGGTGGATCACTCGCCAAAGATGCCGACGTCACCAGCCGACGCTGGATCATGCTCGACATCGATCCGGTGCGGCCGTCAGGTGTCTCGGCAACGGCCGGAGAAATGGAAGCCGCTTTGCAGGTGGGTCGCGAGATCCGCGATCAATTGGCCGCGATGGAAGGTTGGCCACAACCTTTGTTTGGCATGAGCGGCAACGGCTGCTATTTGCTCTATCGCGTCGACTTGCCCAATGATGAAGCCTCCACGGCACTCTGCCGCGCCGTGCTGCATGGGCTGGCTGAGCGATTCGACACCGCGGCTGCTAAGGTCGATCTGAGCACTTTCAACGCGGGCCGAATTCTCAAGATACTGGGGACAACCGCCCGCAAAGGGTCGGATCTGCGCGGTGTGGAAGGCATTGAAGACCGGCCGCATCGCAGGTCATGGTTTGAGCCGCCTACGGGAGCACTCGAGGTAGTCACCAGCGAGCAGCTGCAGGCGGTTGCTAAAGTTGCTGATCCGCCCGCAGCCCCACCTGTGGCCAAAGAACCAAAGCCAGCGGCATCTTCTGGGTCGTCATCCGCGAAATCGGCATTCGAAAAGTGTTGTAAGTACCTCGACAAGATCGCACCTGCCGTGGAAGGGCAAAAGGGAAGCGACAAGGCTTATCGGGCCGCTTGCGAGATCTACAAGTTCGGCCTCGACGGCAATGAAGCAAGGGCTGCATTCGATCACTACAACGCCCGCTGCATGCCCCCTTGGAATGAAAGGGAAATTGAACACAAGCTGCAGCAGGCGAAGAATGCAGTCACTGCCGAAGGTGCCTTTGGTTCCAAAGGGAAAATGACCAGCGCGCGGCCGAAAACTAAGACCGGTACAATCACCGATGAGTTGTCGCTGGTGATCATCGACCCTTACTCTCAGCCGGCTTCCAGGGCCTTCCGCCAGGTCACTGACGCCCTGCTCAAGGCCGAGGCGTTTTATGTTCGCACCGATCAACTGACTCACATCTATGGGGATGAGCCAGCGCCGATTCTCGACACGCCCCAATTGGCAGGCTCACTGAATGTGTATGCTGATGTGATCCTGGTGGATGACAAGGGAAGGGAATCGTCTAAGCCGCTGCCAGCCGCCTACGCTTCGACCTATCTCAATCAGCCGCTGGAAATGAGCCGATTGCCCCGCCTAAACCTGTTTACACGCAATCCGACCTACACCCAGGGTATGAGGCTCGTGAAGCCGGGCTTCGATCACGACAGCGGAATCTATTATGCAGGAGCCGAAATCAAGCCCAGGGACACCACAGAGCACCTGGATATCCTCTTGCGGGATTTCTGCTTTCGGACACCCGCTGATCGCACCAATTATCTCGCCATGATGCTGACGGCCCTGATGATGCCGAGATTCATTGGCAGCAAGCCGGCGTTACTGCTGAACGGAAATCAGCCCGAACTGGGGAAATCGCTACTGGCGCAAATCCTAGCGATCGTACGTGATGGCCACACCGTGGAAACGGCTTCCTATAATCCGAACGATGAAGAGTTCGAGAAACGACTTGGACAGTTAGTACGCGATGGATTAACAACGCTAATAATAGACAACGCCAAGGCTCGCGGGAAAACCGTCTCGATTGACTCCGCAGTGTTGGAAAGATCGATCACAGATGCGACCCTTTCTTACCGACTTCTTGGATCATCAGCAGCCATCAGGGCCGAGAACTCACATCTGTTCGTGATCACAGCGAATTCAGCAGAAGTTTCCAGAGACTTGTTTACGCGTTGCGTAATATGCAATCTGCAATACGAAGGTGATCCCACAAAAAGACATTACTCACTTGCAGATCCAGAAGGGTTCGCAGCTGAGAAAAGGACAGAAATACTGGGCGAATTAGTTGGCTTAGCTGAACGCTGGAAGGCCGGAGGAATGGCCCTGGCCGACGTCAACACACGATTTAATAAGAAAGGCTGGGGGAACATCGTTGGTGGCATATTGGCCACCGCTGGCGAGCCTGACTTCTTAGGCAATCAGGAAGAAGTTGCGAGCGAAATGGACACTGTGCGGCGCGACTTTGACGAGCTCGTCACGCAGATGTATCACCATCAGCAGGGGAACTGGACGGCCGGTGAGTTGGCGGAGCTATCCAAGAAGCACGGCTTATTCGACGACGTGCTGAGCGATGGAAGTAGTAGGGCGCAGGCTATACGACTCGGTAAACTTGCGGGTCGATATTCGCGTGAGCTGTTCACGGTCGCTGGGCGATCGATCCGGTTCATTCGCGAAGATGATAGCCACAAGAAAACACTTTGCTATAGGGTGGCTGACGAGAGTGGCGAAGCTGGGAATTCTGAGTTGTTTTGATTTTGCGGGATGTGTTGCGGGATGTTTGGTCAAATTTTGCGGGATGTGTGAGGCAAAAATGCGGGATGTTTTTAGCTGTTTTCTGGGCGATTTTGAAGTTTTGCGGGATGTTGCGGGATGTTTTACCGCACTTTTCAAAGATTGCACGCGCGTACACACGCGCGTACGAGCGTACGCGCAATATCCCGCAGTGTGGAATAGCTCCGCTTACCAAAAACATCCCGCAACCTCCCGCAACATTGCGAAAACATCGTAAATCAAAGGGTAAAAGTTGCGGTATATGTACAAATGTTATCCCGCAAAATGCTCTAAAAGTACCGCAAACATCCCGCAACACATCCCGCAAGAGTAAACAATGGACAAAGCGAAGCTTCTCAAGGAAATTCAGAAGGCCCAGAATCGACTGCAATATGCGAGACAACTGGTAGAGCAGGCCCAGACTCGCGAAGAGGCCGCAAAGCAATGCCTTGAACAGCTTTGGGACAACTACAGAAACTTAAACAACTCCGCAAGTGTTGCAAAACAATACTGCCAAAATGACAGCCTAAATGTATCAAAATGAGACTGCCAAAATGGCACCCCCTATCCCCCCACCCCCCCCGTTAAGCGGGTCCTTCCTGGAAAATATTTATGCAAGGTTTCCCACCCTTC